>Ga0209577_10005067_pt1 | contig 12326 bp, 10 predicted proteins | sample GraSoiAngelo_109_FD_185874 | JGI IMG/M metagenome (GOLD analysis project Ga0209577, IMG submission 185874) | Grasslands soil microbial communities from the Angelo Coastal Reserve, California, USA - 14_0903_12_20cm (SPAdes) (version 2) | ecosystem: Environmental > Terrestrial > Soil > Grasslands... | reverse complement strand
AATCTGGTTCGCGCTCCCCGCAGAAGTGGGCAAAGTCATGGTCCATGTTCCTGCAGCTGCTGCTGGCTGCATGGTCACCGTCCCGGAGGTGACACCGAGCATCTTCAACTGCCCAGTGGTCGTGCCGGTTTTCCCAACTGACAGCGCTGGATAGATCCAGGTGAGAGCGGAATCTCCGGCGAAGGAACCCGCGTTATTAAACTGCAGCTGCGTAGTAAGGCCGCCCGGACTTCCTGTTCCACCGAAAGGCTGCGAGTTCCACGGTCTTGATGCTTGGTAGAGAACGACTGTCGGATCTGCGGCGTCCACCAAAAGCGTGGCCGAGCCGCTCACTCCGACCACGCGCACGAACATGGGATAGGCCGAAGTGTCGCTCGTGCTCACCGAGACGGTCCCCGCGGGCCATGCGGTCCAGGTCGCCTTGTTATTTGAAATATCGCTCAAAGGCGAGGTCGTGTATTCCACGCGCGCGGTTCCACCGGAGGGAACGAGAGTCACCTTGGCGCCCGGACCCGCAGGCAGCGGAAGGCTCGTGCCCAAGGGAAAAGTGGAGACCGTGACCGTATCGGCCCAAGCGAGAGCCGTGCAGAAAGCAAGAAGCAGCGAGACAAGGAATCGTTTCATGGGAACTCCGGAAATAACGGCAAACATTTTCAGTTGTAGGACTCGTCTATGATGATGATTCCGGAGGCGCCAGCCCCACCCGCTGAACCATTCACGCCGCCGCCGCCTCCGGCGCCACCGGCACCGACGGTGTAGGTATATGTCGCCGCAGGAGCGATGATGAGTTTTTCGCAGTAACTTCCGGCGTTTCCGCCTGCGCCTGCAGGCACCGAAGCGGCGGTATTTGATCCTCCTCCCGCGCCACCACCGCCGCTATTTGTCGCGGCGCTGCCGCCGGTGCCCGCGCCGACGCCGCGCCCCGCGCCGCCGAATACCGACCCGCCACCAGCACCGCCAATGCCGTTAAACGTGGCGTTCGAGCCCTGGTATTGCGTGCCACCGCCATTGCCCGTGATATTTATATCGCAGCCACTGGACGCGCCGCCGCCTGCTCCGGCGGTCAATGCGCCGAATGTGGACGAAGTTCCGCCGCCGCCAGCGCCCGCGCCGCTACTGCCGCCGCCATCGCCGCCAGCGCCGCCGCCCACCATGCGAACATTGATTCGCGTCGCACCAGCAGGCGTCGTATAGGTCGCCGCAGTGCCGCTTGTAAGCACTTGGCGCGTGGGCTGCGTGTTCGCGACGTTGACAACCGCTTTCCCATTCGCCTTGAGATAGGAAACCACCACCATGTTAGCGGTCGTATCTGCTCTGACCAAGGCAACGTCATTCGCAGCCGTAGTGATATTCGCCGCGCCCGGCAGAATCAAGGTCGTCGCGTTGTAGGTGAGGGTCAACGCCCCGTCGAACACTACCGTTCGGAAAGCCCCGGCATAAGGTGCAGTACCGAAACTCGTGATCGACGTCGTCCCTGTAACGTGGACGTAATCGCCGACCGTTGCCCAGATATTCGTCGTGCCCGCAGAAGCGACAGAAGCCCCCTTGCGGTAGATCATCTGCGGCGAGATTGATGGGTTGTCCGCTGCGATCAAGCCGTAGGACACCGCGGACAATCCGGAATCCAGCGTCCCGGAATCGTTCGCGAGCGTGATGGTCGTAACCGATGCAAAGGCGCTTGATAAAATCGTCGAATAGACCGTGCCGCCGCTGTTGGTGGTCTTTACTCTTCGACCCGGGGTGAAGGTCGGAGTCTGGTCGCCGGCGAGCGTGAAGCTCGTTGCGCTCACGTAGGTCGGAGTCGGGCCCGCGACCCACTGGTCGATCGTGACGGTGGTATCGTTTATTCCTCGCAGGTTGTCGGTCGTCCAGACCGTGGACCCGAATGAGTCCTTCAAGACGAGCTTGTACCCGACTCCCCCCAGTAGCCACACTTCGTTCGGCGTTTCTCCACGGACATTGAGCGTGATGGGATTTGCATTCGCCACCGCACCCGTAGAATCGGTGTAGGTATTCTGCGGCGTCGTCGAGCCAGCAACGTAGAACGTGAGAGTGCCCCCTGACATGGGCGCGCCGTTTGAATCCACAAATTGCGGGCGAGGGCCCCATGGAAGCGAATAAACGGCCGCCTGGCAGGCAAAGATCCACAACAGCAGGATTGCAAAGAGCAATCGCTTCATCTTTTCTCCATGGTTGCTATTAACTTAAGCACGGCCTAGACTTCCGTCGTGGACCACTACGATCCAAAAACCCGCCGCTGGTCGTACGAATCAAGCGGCCATCTTGGCGATTGGTCTTTCCCGCTTATCTTTCTTGGTCTTGTCGGCACCGTCGTCGCAATTCTCGTCGCAGCGGTGTACTTCATCATCCACCTGTTTTAGCTCTCACCGCATCGATATAATCGCGGATCGCCTCGCGATCGATTGCAGGCTGTTGGTTCGCGATGTTGGAAAGCGATGAAAGCTGGCTTGTAAGGGCTGCTGGCGAAACGGCGGTCGATTTTGCGAGCCAGCGCACGAAAGCCGGATTAGTAATCAGCTTGTGCGCGCCGATATTCGCGGCGGTCATTCCGGTTGCAAGTCCCGCCGCGATTCCTGGATGACCCCACAATGCCGAGAGCAAAACGCCTGCAACGCCCATCCTCGCGGTGAAGGCCCCTTCGGTTCCTGACGGATTCGCGAAGATCTTCGAGCCTTCGCGCAGGTTCGCCGCAGTGGAAGCAATGCTGTCCAAGCTCTTCACATAGTCCGGCCCGAACCTGGAGAAGAGCGCCATCTTCGATTCGGGCGTGATCTTGTTCCAGCTCGTAAGGAAGGTCTCAGGAGAAAAAAGCTCTCCCAGCTCGTTCTGATTTCCGGGGGTCGCGACTCCGAGCCGTCTAAGGACGGTCGCCGCGACTGTCTTCTGCCCTTCAGGCGGAAGGCTTCGCATCACTCCCCAGATGGTGGTCGAGCCTTCTTTCGTGCCGCTGACGGCCGCCTTAAAGATGTCCTCGGGATCCGTTTTGCCGACAATGGGTTGCAATTGCTCGATTCGAGCATGTCCCGCGCGCGTGAAGGTGTTCGCGCGTTCCGCGGCGCTTAACGCATCCGCTCCTGCCTTGGCGGCTGCTGCGGTGAGGTCGTTGGAAAGCGCGCCGTACAGTTGCTTCAATTCCGCTCGCGGCATGTTCGACACCAATTCGCTTGAATTGAGCATTGAGCCGATTCTCGAGCGCAGTTCCTTCAGCGCCTGGTAGGGAAGCGTTCCGTTTTGCCCTGCATCGGCCGTAAGGGCGTCTCGGATATCGACGAGCTTTGGGTTCACGAGTTTTTCGCTTGTGGCGGTTGCCCCTTTGATCGGCGTGGTCAGTTTTCCGAGCGTCGCGTTCGTGGAGTCAAGGGCGACCGGTGAATCAGGTGGAATGAGAGCATCGACTTTTCCGTAAAGCTCGGCCTGCTTCGCCCGGAAGTAATCGAGGAAGCCGTTGTCGCCCTTGATACCTGCGGTGATCGCCCGGCCGGCAGCCTCAGCGCCGGTTCGGGTAGAAAGATCGGAAGCGAGCTCTCCGACCTTCGCCCCGAGTTCCTTATGCTGGGCCTCGGCCTTCGCAGCCATGACGCCCGCTGAACCTGGGGTCTTGGAAAGCATGGTCTCCGCAAGCCGTGCTGCGCGGCTTTCGGTGGCTTGACCCACCGTGGGGGTCGTCCCGGCTTCGCCGAAGGATCTGAGGTTCTCGGCCACCGTTTGACGTCCTTCTTCCCCGCCACGAAGGACCCCGCGAAGCGCCGCGGAACCGGTGGCCTTGGCCGCCGAAGGCAGTAGCGTCCCCGCGACCCCGGCGACGGTCTGACCCATAGGGCCCACTTCGCCTTCCCGGGCAGCACTTGAGACCCCGGTTCCCATTCCGGCTGAGGTGACCTGAAGTCCGGGGTCTGTCCGCAGGAGCGCCATCAACCGACTGACCATCGGACCAGCCCCGGAAACGAGGCCAGCGGCCTTGGCGATGGCTCCCTGCCCTCCCATTGCGCCCGCCACGTCGCCTGAGAAGCGCTCTACGGGGTTTTCGGGATGGGGCAGTACCCTGAGGAGAGCGTCCACAGCGTCGCTGGAACGAAGCCCAAGGGCATTTCCGGCCATCTCCGGAAGGGCCGTTACCCCCTTGATTCCGGCACGGACAGTTAAACCGACCTGGCGACCAAGGGAATCTGAGAGGCTGCGCTCCGGCTGCGGTGGCTCATCGAGCAGCATGTACTTGCCCTTTGGTGTGACCGGTGCCGGTTCGTCGAGCAGCGTGTAGGGCATCAGCGAGGCACCCGCACCCAATTTTTGCCGTTCGACTGGTAGACCGTTCCATCGTCGGCCTGAAGGCGACGTCCCGCGTATTTCGCTGGATCCGGTGGCGAGTCAAACAGCTTCGGCGCCACGGTCGGTTGGGCACTCGACGCCCCTGTTTTCTGGAGCTCGCCCTGCCAATAGTTCGGGAATTCGGTTATATCGGCCCCGGGCGTCTTTTTGTACTTGGTCAACGCCTGCTGTTCTGCCCGGTCTCGCTTGAAGACCCGTTCGGCGAAGTTGTAGATCTTCTCGATCGCCCGAGGGTCCAAACTGATGTTCGGGTTATTGTCCTGGAAGACCCTGAATTCGTACTGGGAAATCCTGCCAGCCCCACCCATCGCCTGCTTCAACTGCTCCATGGCTTGTTGGGCGGAGAGCTTCTGGAATTCCTGCACCGCAGCCAAGTTTCCGCCGGCCATCTTGTCAACCAAGGCTTGCGGAAGACCCGCAGCCTGAGCGGCTTCGGCGAGGGTCTTGTACTGCTCGGCACCGCCTCCGGGCTTGAAGTTTTTCAGGGCATCCCGGGCCTCCGATACCCGCATCATCAGGTCCGAGCCCTGCTGAACCCGCTCGTTCAGCCCTTTTTCGTAGGCGACCATGCTCTCGGCTGAGCCCTTGCGGAAAGCCGCTCCAGGAGAGGCCGGTCCTTCGATGCCGATAGGCATGACGCCCGGCGCCGACTGCGTTCCAACGGCGGCAGCACCCGGCGCTACGCCGGCCTGAGCGCCACCGGCGTCCGGCGCCGCCGCAGGCGCAACGCCACCTTGGGCTGGCACCCCCCCGGCGCGCGGCACCGGTAGCTGCACCGCAACATAGTTGCCGTTCGCGTCCTGCACCAGATGCGTCTGAGGTGCCGGAGTTTTGGCAAGTGCTTGGCCAGCGGGTTGAGCCGTATAGGGATTGATCGGCTGGATCGCCCCTCCGGTGTCGGGCAAAGCAAGTTTCGGCGAAAGCCTCTCCAGCATCTGGTCGGCGGTCGCGAGGTGCTGTCTTTGCCAGTCCTTGTTGTAGGTCGGCGGCGATTGAAGGGCGACTTGGTAGCCCTTTTCGGCCCCTGCCTTCTGCCATTGCTCGTAACTCGCTTGGTCTGTCACTCCCGCCAGCGTGTCGCGGGCGTCTTTCGCTTTTGCTGCGAGGACTTCGGCGTTGATCTTGTCGATCTCACCCCTAGTCTTTTGCTGCTGGAGCAGGTTCTGCTGCAGCTGGATGCCGCGAGTAGGCGAAGCCCCCATGACCTTCTGCAGGAAGTCAGGCGCCGACATCTGCGCCGGGGTAGCCCCGGCGAACATCTGCCTGACCGCTTCTTCCTCCTGCAGGTCGCGCGCGAGTTTCTGACGCTGAAGCTCGTTCAGCTGCTCGCCGCCCACGAGGCTCCTGATCGAAACCATCTTCCCGTACTGCTCAAGCGGGTCTTGGATCTGGACCTGCGGGCGAAGAAGCCCGTAGACGTCAGCTGAGGCGGGCATCAGTAATATCCCGGCGAGTAGTTAGGCTGCCCGGTACCACCACCGGAATAGTCTTGGTACGGATTCCAAGCCCTACCGCCTCCCGGGGGCACGAGCCGATTTAGCATGTTCTGACTATTCCACCAATTCGCGATGCTGTTCAGGCCGCCGCCAAAGGCATTGGCTCCTGCGATCTGTGCACCGGCTTGCGCATTGCCAAGCCCGGAAATAAGGTTCGTGATGTTGCCCGCAGTGTTCGATCCGGCCGCCACCCCGGTATTCGTCGCGCTCTGCCCGATGCCTGCCAAAGCGGCAAGCCGGCCGAACTGATTTCCCTGATCGCCCACGAATCGCGCGTAAGCGGGCTCCGCCATCGTGCGGCCGGTGTAGTCGGTCCCGAATTGCGTGAGTTCCTTCAGCGCCGCCCCGGAATCCAGACCTGTGGTGAGCGGCGCGCGATTGCGCAGCGCCTTCGTCCCTAGGTCGAGCCCGGACTGATAGCCGAGTTGCACCGCAGGATCGTTCCAGAAGTCGGCCACCGAGAACTTGCGGGTGAGAGGTCCGGAAGTGCCTTCCGGACCCACGCCAGCGGTAAGATTGGCGAGCGCTCCAGTCCCAGCTGCCCGGTAGGGCGCGAGGTCCGCCCGGTTGATGTCGTACTGGCGACGTTGTTCATCGATGCTTCTGCCGGTTGCTCCAGCCTGCGTGTCAGCCGCGCTTTGGGCGCCGCTTGCTGAAATGAGCGAACCGCCGACAATCGCGGCGGGGATCATCCATGGCATCGTTATTTCTCCTTGGCTGCAAGCGCGCTCGCCGCATCGTGGCAGCAAGCAAGCCGCGTGTTGTCTTCCAGCGTGACGAAGGCGTGTTCTATTCCAGCCTTCACCTCGAAAGCATGGCCTTCCAGCAAATCAGGCTGTCTCACGCCTTGAACGAATGGCGCTGCTCGACCACGCCCGCAATAGGTCGCGTGATCGTGAGGATGAACGTGCTGCGGGATCATCGTTCCAGCTTTGGGAACCAAGATCGAGCGAAAGTAGACCCCGCCTTTTTCTTCGCAGAATTCGACAATCTCATCGTTCACTGCTGAAGGCATATCGCCCGGTAATTTTTCGCAGGCGGATTGATGGCGCCTGCGGTGATGTTGTGCGCATAGACGCTCACCGTATCGTTCGCCGTCACGAGCCCATAGTTATCGATGATTCCCGCAGTCTTTGCAGCTGGGGTCACTATCACCGCATCGCCCACGCGCGCGCCCTTCACCGTGATCGCAAGGGCTGCCTCGCCGCCGGCCGCGATGTTCGGGAAGTCAAGCGCGGCTGTCCCTGTGAGCGATCTTTTCCAGCCGAAGAGCGCATAGAAGATCGACAGAAAAAATTCCTTCCACGCGGGCGTCGTGTCAAGACCCCGCCCCCTCTCGTCCAGCGTGATCGGGTCTCGCTCCCGGACGGGTTCTATCGGCATCTAGCCGCTCGGAAGCTGCCTCACCTGCTCGGCGGAGGTGCGAAGCGCGAGATTGGCGAGCACAAACTTTACCGGATCACTGAGGGCGATCCGGAATACAAAATCGCGCCCGGTGCCAAGCCGTCGAACTGCAACGCGCTTCTTGTACTCGCCGAGCTTTCCAAGCGGCAGCCAGATCTCCGCGCCGAATGTCCTTCCGCCGTCCCTTGAGACCTGAACCATGACCTGCGGATCCTGACCCTGACCTATGGCAAGTCCGACCCCGGTTTCCATGTCGGCGATCAACTCATCCACCGTCACGCGGTCAAGATCCTTGAAAAAATGTCTTGTATCGACCTCACGCCGGATCATCATGCCGTTGTCGGTGTAGGCGGTGTTATCGACCCGGTAGAGCCTCCCCGCCGCGTAGTCCGAAACGTAAGCCTTGTTCACTAGCGAGAACTGCAGGTCCGACAAATGCCGTCCGGCGTTCGACTGGAGCTCCGACCATACCGGGACTCCGATGATCGCCGAAGAGTAGGCGTCGTACATCCAAGTCTTTCCAGCGGCGGGAAAGGAAAGGACGTAGAAATCGTGCTCGTCGAGATTCACGAAATAACCCGTCGCATCCCCGAGCGTGCCATAGCCGTTCATCGCGTCCGATACGTCCGGAGTCGAGATCGACCGGATCTGGTGTCCCACGAGTTCGTAGACCTGGACCCCGCTTGCCGAGCGGTCGCGCCCGAGAAAGTAAAGAGATGCCGAGCCTGCGGCGACCGACCACCTTGCCGCAAGGCCGATGGGCAATGTCGCCCCCCGGATCGGTTGGAAAGGAAACACCGGGTCTCCGGTAAAGGCCCAGAATTCAATGCCTTTGTCGGCGAACTGGTGGATCTCGCCCTGAAAGCTGAGCGTTCGGATCAATGCTCCCGGAGTCGTGTCGATCGCCCTGTAGTCAAGAGCGTTCCACGTGGAACCATCGGCTGAAATCTGGCAGCGCTTCTTGTTCGGGCCGCTCTCGAGAAACGAGGCGAGGTAGTAGCCGTCCTGGTAGGTCACCGTCTGGGGGTTCGCAAGCATCGCAGAACCCACTTGCGCAAAGACAAGTCCCACCGAATCCCACGTGTAGGCATTGGTCCCATCGGTCATCAGCACGGTCGATTCGTTGGTCGCGAAGCTCATCCTTCCCACGTTCGTCGTAAGCCTCGCCGCAGGATTCCGGTCGGCGGTGACGAAGGCGTTATTGCATTCCTTGAAAATGTTGCCCTGCGCAAGGTAGAGCGTGTCGCCGATCGTGACGCCCCCCCGATAGGGAATCGCTCCTTCGTCGAGCACCTTTGTAAGACCTGGCGTCCCATAAACGGCAATCGCAGTTTTATCGACGTCCCGTTGTGGCTCAAAATAACAATTGAGCCTGCGCTGCGCGCTCACCACCGCCGACTTGGACTTAACGCCTGTGCCGAGCAAAGGAACTATCAGATCGTATCTCCGCTCACGATATTCGGTCGTGTCGCGGGCCGCGTGAGAACCGCGCTTGGCAGGCTCAAGACTGGAAGTTCATAGTTCACGAGGGCAAGCGAAGCTTTCACCCGGCCGTAGGCTCTCTGCACGCTCGCCGGAGCCTCGAGACCGTAATCCGGAGCCAAGCGCACCGCAAGGCCGTTCAAGAGGAGGCTCTCATAGCCGGGCGGAAGAGAAAGGACAGTGGCAAGCGCTGGGACATTCTGAAGCCTTCCCCACGAGTTGATGAAGACCGGGTAAGCCTGATCCGGAATGGGATAGAACATGACGTTCGCAAGCGGCATCGCCTCATCCACGAAAAGAACCATCGGAGGAGCCACCGCGCCCTTGTATGGAATCTCCTCCCAAGCCTTCCGCTCGGTGAGGACAGTCAACGGCCGGTCTACTCCGTTTGCCACCGTGAAGCGGCAACCGGGAACGATTTTCACGGGCCTCGTGGTGTTGAAGTCTCCACCGGCCCCCATCGTGTAGGTCTGCTTATTCGCCTGCAATGCGAACTGCTCGACGAGAACGTGAAAGACCGCGAGCTTATCGATCCACAGCTCATCGAGGAAACGATTGAGTTCCGCGAGAGCGTCCGCCGCTTCGTCCGGGGCTGGGACCTGGTCCTTGCCGATAATGCGTCCCCGGCGCATCGCGGCGAGAATCAGATCACTCGTGCTTGCCAAGGGCTATTCCTTGCCCACGGGCGTTTCGCGCTCTTGGATGGTCTTGTAGCCCTTTGCCCGCGCCGCTTTTTCTTCTTTGGCGTCTTGCACGACGAGGTCTTCGGCTTCGCGATCTCCCGCCTTATAAAGATGCTTGGGGAATTCCTGGAAGCCTGACAGCTCCTTGAATCCTGCGTTCGCCGCGGCGAGTTCTTCCTCTTCGTTTCGCACGTAGCGGATCTCGCCCTTCAACTCACCGTTTTTGTACATATGCTTCGGAAATGCCATGTTTTCCTCCGTGTTGTTAAGCGATGTGAGCCCAGCTCTTCCGACGGCGTATATCGCCTATCGTGGCCGACGTTACGCCATACTTGGCGGCCAGTTTCTCTTGCGTCGCGGTACTTAATCTAATCGCTCGAACGTCGGTTCGCTTCAACTTTGCCCTATAGTGTTTCTCTCCCGAAGGCGCACCGCGTCCCCGGCCGCGTTCCCATTTTTGCGCTTGATTTTCAGCGACCGTGGCAACAGACAGATGTGTCGGATTCACGCAGGACGGGTTATCGCAAGAGTGACAAATGTTCATCTCGCTTGGGACGTCACGTTTATTGTGGTACGCCCACGAAAACCGGTGCGCCCGCTGGTAAATGCGCCCGTTGAATTCACCTCTGAATGAACCATAACCATCTTGATCTTTACCGCCTGTCCAGTTCCAGCACGATTCCCCTTTAGAGACATGCGTCCAGAATCGATCAAGCACTGGCATCCCACGGAATGCCGCCGCAGGCATAGCGAGCAGAACTGGCGACCCGTATTTCTTGTTCCGCCGCCAATGCTTATTGCACAGCCCAGCGGCTAGTTGCTGAATATCGCAACCCTTGATGCAACACAAACCGCTGAAAGATTCCGCTACTTTCATATCGCCTCCGTTTAGTCCGTATTGACATTATACAGGACTTTTACGCGGAGGCGATACCAAACATTTCCTAATTAAAAGCTAGCCTTGCAGCTAGTTGAGGGCGGATAGTCAGAAAGCCGTATAGTACATCCAGCCTTGTGGGGAATTTGTCATTTGTGATATCGACCCCCTGCCAGATCCTCATGGCGATGCCGTCCATCACTTCCCGAGCTGCATAAGGCTGGTTCTTCGGCAGCGGCAGGTCCGCCGTCACGAACGTGAACGCGTCCTTGTGGAAAAGAAGCGACTGCCCGTAGATCGCGCCCGCGCCGCCTTGCTTGGTCACCGCACCGCCGTTGGTGGGAGAGGCAGCGACGTTTTGCGTCGCCCCCGCGGTGACGATTGCCGGCGAAATGGCGATCTGACCCGCGCCTCCCGCATAGTCCGCCGTGATGACGAAGCTCTGCAGTGCCCCGGTGTCCGCCCTGGATTCGGGATGGACCCGATTACAGCCCGCAAAGGTGACGATGTCGCCTTTCTTGAAGGTGCCAGCGCCCGTTGCGACGGTGATTAGTGCTCCGGTCTGGCCCGCGCCGTTCACGGTGTAGGCGCTTGCGTCCGTTCCCGAGGTGAACTTCTGCAGCAACGTGTTCTCATAGAAGTTGTAACCCCCGGTGCGCCCCATCATGCCTTCGCGGTACTGCTCCTTGATGGCTGTCGAGTCCTGGAAGAGGCTCTTCAGGGCGTCGATCAAATCGACGTTGTCCTGCGTGTTAAGGAGCGCGGTGCGGCTGTTGTCCACCGGGGCAAGGGCGTCGTTCATAAGCTTGCGGCCGGTGAGGAGCAACTTCATCGTTCCCGCAGCTCCAATGCCGTTCACCTGGTTGTAGACGTCCTTCACCATCGAAAGTGCGTCGGCCTCGATATTGGCCGCGAGGACCGCCATCGCCGGTTCAATCACCCGGGTGGTAAAGTCCCTTTGCGAAATGTTCAGGGTGAAATCGATCGACGTGTCGTTGAGGTCGATCCCCTTTTGCGTCGCCATCGTGAGAGTCGTGGTTTGCTCCGTCACGTCCTGCACGGCCATGACCGCGCCCGTGCGGACCGTGAAGCGGTTGGGCAGGCGAATACCGAGCGTATTGCCGATCTTCGCGCCCCCGATGCCTTTGAAGGTATCGTCGTATTGCCTGTTGATGCGCCTTTGTGTTCAGCGCGGCTCGCTAAGCCGCACCCGCCCTTGCGGGCTGCTGCATGTTTCCATGCAGAGCGGACTATATCTTCGCCCATTCGTTCCAACGGGCGCGATGCACTTCGGATCGCTTGATCCTACTCCCTCGCGGGATAGTCTCTACACCTTCCCTGCGACATGCGGACAAACGTTTCCGTTGAAACGCTTGCCCCAATTGCAATTCATGTCGGGTCCGCCGAAAGCTTGGCGAACCGTAGGGCTTGGCTCGGGATTGTCTTGCTCACTGTAAACTCTTTGAGCTTACAGTAAGGTTAGAGTTCCCCCGAATTCACAAAGTTCTTCGATGCTCTTTTCAGAGCAAAGCGGCTGCTGTGTTAACCGATGAAATTCAACTTCTGGTGGAGCACTCTCAAACTTTCTCTTGTCACCCACGTAGGGGTTATGTATGCATTTGCCATTGGAAAAACTTTCCTCTAGCGGGATGTGCACCTTGAAAGGCGCTCCTCCCGGTCTTATCCCCCGCGCTCCCGCGCCAACTCGGCGTTGCGCTTGCGAAGCCAGGTGTCCACATCGTCTTTGTCAGACGGGAGCACATTGGTGTTCGCGCTGCGACCGCTGCCGGGTTCTATCGGCTCGGGTGCTTTGCGGGTGTCTTTTTTCGGCTTGAAGGTGCCGTCGGCTCGACGCTCAAGCTCCTCGGCCTTCTCCTGCGCCTCGGAACCCTTGTCTTCGCCGCCTTTGTCCTCGTCGCCGGCTTCTTCGCCAGCGTTGTCCTTATCTTTGCCGTTGCCCTTCTTGGCAAGTTCGGCTTCGATTCTCGCTTCGAGTTTACCGATCTCGCGTGCCTGCGCTGCAAGCGACTTGATTGC
>Ga0209577_10005066_pt1 | contig 12327 bp, 13 predicted proteins | sample GraSoiAngelo_109_FD_185874 | JGI IMG/M metagenome (GOLD analysis project Ga0209577, IMG submission 185874) | Grasslands soil microbial communities from the Angelo Coastal Reserve, California, USA - 14_0903_12_20cm (SPAdes) (version 2) | ecosystem: Environmental > Terrestrial > Soil > Grasslands... | reverse complement strand
TCCTGCGCAGCGACGAGTCGATCGAACGCGAGATCTCCGAGTATCTCCTGAGCGAAGTGCTCTGGATCGACCGGCGGAGCGTGCAGGTCTACGTGCACGATGGCCAGGTCCGGCTCAGCGGTGAGCTTGAGACCAGGACCTTGCGGGACCTCCTGGTTCGGATGGTCGAGGACATCGAGGGAGTGGTTTCGGTCGACAGCACATTGACCCACCGCCTCGACAATAGCCACCTGCGCGCAGACCTGGCCCCCCTGACGGCGCAAGTGTCAGCTCGGGATGCCCGGCTCTGATGGACCTCCTGCTGAATGGGCTGCTCGCAGTAACGCTGCTGGCACTGGTCGTTGCGGCTGCATTGGTCGCGAACCGCCGCCTGCCACTCGACGACATCAGGCCGGGGGCGCTGGACCGGGTCCTGGGCTTGCAAGACGATCACGGACACGGGAAGCGCCCGCCCGACGTGACGGCTCGCTAAACAGGGAACCTGAACGTCAAGGTCGTGCCGCGTTCGGCTGCGGTCTCGACCTCCAGACTGCCGCCGATGGCATCTGCCCGAGCCCGCATGTTGTCGAGGCCCTGACCCGCCTCCACCGACGCAGGGTTGAAGCCGTGCCCGTCATCGTCGACCACCAGCACGGCTTCGTTCGCCTCCCGCCGAAGGGTGATCCTGCAGGTCTCAGCGCCGGAATGCCGGGCGACGTTGGAGAGGGCTTCGCGCAGCAGCTGGACGACGTCTCCGGCGCGCGGAGTCAGCACCGCGGCCAAGTTCGGGTCGAGGTCGACCGCCACCGCCAAACCAGATTCCGATTCCAGCTGGTCGGCCAGGGTTGCCATCACCTGGCTGAGCTGACGGTCGGCCAGCAGGCCGGGTCGCAGGCCGAAGATGTAGTTGCGGAGGTCTCGGATGGCCGCATCGATCTCGGTGACGGCGCGCTCCAGACGGGCCTGAAGCTCGGGCGAGGCCGAGATCGCCACCGCTTGCAGGTTCATGCCAACGGCGAAGAGCGACTGGATGACGCCGTCGTGGAGCTCTCGGCCGATCCGTTCTCGATCCCCCAGAATGGCGAGCCGCTGGAGCTCATCGCGGGCTCGGCCGAATTCGAGGGCGACGACGGCCTGGCTGGCAAACGCTGAGGCCACAGCGAGGTCCTGGGGCCCGAATGGCGGCCCGCCTGTATGCCGCCCGATTGAGAGGACGCCGTGGCTGTGTTCGCCGGCCGCAAGCGGCACGATCATTAGCGGTCCGAATCCAGCCCGATCGATGAGTGGGAGATGGGCACGGCTTTCGCGCGCGGCGTCAACGGTCATCCAGGGCTCGCCGCTGGTCATCACGGCGCCCTTCAGTGAGTTCCGAACTGGGATCCGCTCACCGAGCAGAGGCTCGCGGGACTCGCCGTCGACGGCCGTGACCAGCAGCTCGTCTCTACCGTCCTGCGCCTCTGCCACGAGCGCCAACTGGGCGCTCACGAGGCGCCGGGCCTGCCCCGCGATGAGTTCCAGCACCCCCCCGGCCTCGGCACCCCTGAGGATTGCGTCGGCGACCTGGGCGATTGCGGTCAGGCGTTCCTGCACGCGCACGCGCTCGCTCGCTTCGCGAACCGCCGCGACGACCAGCTCGGAGTCGCCAGACATGGGGCTCAGAGCGATATCTACCGGGATCTCGCGGCCGTCCTTGGTGGCCAGCCTGATCTGGAGGTGCGTCCCCATGGGCCTGACCGGACGTCCGGTCCGGTAGTAGGCAGCCCGGTTCCGGTGATGCCGGGGCGCGAAAGCAGCCGGCACCAAGTCGTCGACGGTCATCCCGAGCAGCTCCTCGGACGCGTAGCCGCTGAGCTGCGCCAGCTGTCGGTTTGCGTAGACGATCGCCCCCCGGCGGTCGGCGATCAGCACACCATCGGGAAGTGCCGCGATGAGAGCTTCATAAAAGGCGGGGCCTGATGGGACGGCCATCGCCGTCAAATCATAGGTTTCAGCCTATTGCAGGGGCCCATCCAGCCGGACAGGATCAAAATCGGTTGCGACCGTCTTCGCGATCAGGGTGGTTCGGCCCGGTGCCCGATGGACGTTGGTCCCTCCTTCAAGGGGACCATCGGCCGTCGCGGTGTTGGCGAGTCGTGGGAGACTCGGCGGAATGGCCGATCCCGGTGGCGGTGGTGAGCGGAAGCTGAGGGTCATGCTCGTCGACGACCACGAGGTCGTCCGCGACGGAATCAAAGCCCTTCTCCATGTCACTGAAGACCTGACGGTCGTCGCCGAGGCGGCCTCGGTGGCCGAGGCGGTTCGCTACGCGGCCTCGATCAAGCCCGACATCGTGGTCATGGACGTGCGCCTGGCGGATGGTAGTGGGATCGAGGCAACGCGCGAGATCCGAGCTCAGCGCCAGGAGACTCAAGTGCTGATGTTGACCTCGTTCGCCGACGACGAGGCCCTCTTCGCGTCGATCATGGCCGGGGCAGCGGGTTACGTTCTGAAGCAGATCCGGGGCGGCGAGCTGGTCAATGCGATCCGCATGGTCGGTCGCGGTCAGAGCCTGCTCGATCCCGCAATCACGGCCACTGTGCTGGACCGCCTCCGCAAGGGCAAGCATCTGCTCCGCGACGAGCGCCTGGCGCGCCTATCGGGACAGGAAGAGCGCATCCTGGCCCTGGTCGCCGAGGGCTGGACGAATCGCCAGATTGGTACCGAGCTGCACCTCGCCGAGAAAACTGTCAAGAACTACGTCTCGAGCATCCTTTCGAAGCTCGAGGTGGCGAGACGAGCCGAGGCGGCCGCTTATCTGGCTCGCCACTCAAAGCTCGAGGGCTGAGGCCCTATTAGGTCCCGGCCCAAGGGGGCCTTTCGGCTGTACTACCGGCCCCGCCGCAGGACTTACGTTCGTCGAAAAGGAGGGCCATAAGAAGTTGGACTCACCCGCCGGCTATATCAACTGGGCGTTCATCAGCATCTCGGTGCCCAACCTGATCGTCATCGGAGGGATGGTCCTTGTCTTTGCGCTCGCACTCATCCTTCCCTTTCCACATTCGACAAGCGCCAAGAGCAGCAAGCGATGAGCGAAAGCATCGGCACCGAAGCTGAAGTCCCGAGCTGGACTCGCGCAACTCGCGACTTCATCGGCAAGCGGCTTCCGCTGGCCCATTTCCTTCCGGACCGGCAGCCGGCGTACGTCGGCTCTTGGGTCTATGTCTTTGGGGTCGCCACCATTGCGTCCTTGGCCTGGGTGATGTTGAGCGGAGTAATCCTCGCCTTCTTCGGCCCCCAGTGGTGGCACGTGACCGGGCTGGGCCGGTTCGTCAACAGCGTCCATTTCTGGAGCGTGCAGGCGCTCTTCATCTTCATGGTGCTGCACCTCTGGGGACAGTACTTCATGGCCAGCTGGCGGGACGGCCGGGCGCCCACCTGGATGGTCGGTGTCGTGATCTGGCTGGTGATGATCGTCACCGCCTTCACCGGCTACCTGTCGCAGCAGAACTTCGATTCTCAATGGATCGGCGTCAATGCCAAGGACGCCATCAACTCATCAGGCGGAGGGGCCTTTTTCAACGTGCTCAATTTCGGACAGATGTACGGCATCCACGTGATGCTGCTGCCAATCGGGATCACGGTTCTGGTGATCCTGCACATCGTCCAGGTGCGCGCGAAGGGAGTGGTGCGTCCGATCGAGGGCAAGGGGAGAGGAGCGTGAAGAGGCGGCAGCCGATCGATCAGGAGACCTACTACAGCGGCATCAGGATGGTGCCTTACGACCTTGTCAAGGAGCTGGCGATCGCGCTGGGCCTGGTGCTCGTTCTGGTGCTGGCCGCTTCGGCTCTGCTTTCTTCTCCCGACCAGACTCCGGAGACCATCCAGAGCTGGTCGCAGAACGACCCGGTCGACTTCGTCACGACCGCGACCGGCGAGCTGGCCGGAACTACGATCACCGCGCAGTACGGAGCCCCCTACAACTCCGGCACGGCTTCGGTCCAGGGCTTCGGCTTCTTCTCACCGCAGTCGTGGGCGGGCGTGCGCGAGCCGGTCGACGCCGCTCAGGACTTCGTACTCAAGCCGCTTTCTGCCGCTGCGGGCGCCGATCCCAACCTGAAGACGGCACTGAGCGACTACACATCGGCCGACCCCAACCAGCAGAAGGCGTGGCTGGAGGCCTTCGCGAAGGCACTCAAAGACGCCAAGGTCGCAAGCGATGGCACGCTCACGATGGCCTCCGGGGAGTTCGGCCCCCTGCCCCAGATGATGGCGTCCCTGCTCGTGCTGGGGCGAGCCGGCGGTCTGGACGGCTACCTGGTGAGCAACGGCCATTTTTACCAGACCGACTACACGTTGCCGCTGCTTTTCATGGGTGACGGCGGCTACCTCCCGGGCCTGGGCGAGAACCAGCACTTGCTGGGCAGCCAGTGGGGGATGATGAACGAAACAGGCAGCTACCCGGGTCAGACCTGGCTCTGGCTGTATACGTTCTGGTACCAAATTCCGCCCTTCACCGGCAATGCCAACGCCGACCTCATGGTGGTCATCACGATGACGGTGTTGAGCCTCGCGCTGCTGCTGGTCCCGTTCATTCCAGGTCTGCGTGACATCCCGCGCTGGATACCGGTCTACCGGCTGATCTGGCGCAGCCACTACGCAGGCGAGACGCCACAGCCAACGGCTGCCGATGGTCCCTCCGAGGGCAGGCCAGGCGGCCCTTAGCGGGACTGCTGCGAGCGGCGAAGCTACGCGCCAGGAGGAAATGTGAAATGCGAAATTGGGCAGCGACCTTCGGTCTGGTGGGTGGAGTTCTAAGCACCGCCTTCTGGGCCTGGGTTCCGTTCTCGCACTCGAACAACATCTACACTCAGCCGGGCCTCGAACCGCTCTACGTGGCGTTCATCATCATGTCCATCGGGGGCGTCCTCGGTGCGCTCATCGCAGGCGTCAGCGACCGCTGGTCGCCGCTGCTGATGGGCATTGCCGTCATCCCGGCGCTGGGAGCCGTCTTCGTTCCGGGCCTGCTGCTGGCTATCGCGACTCTGCTGGCCGTTCACGAGCCGTTCGAGCGCGATGTTCGAGCGACGCGGGCGAGGTAGTAGGTAATCCGATGTATGCAACCGCATCCGTAGTCATCGAACACCCTGTGCGCGAATGCGCGGAAGCGCTGACGGCGAGGCCCGCGCGCTGGTTTCCACGGCTGGTTTCGAGGATCGGAAACGGGTCGGATAAGCAGCTCGCCGCGGTTGGCTTCCACATCGCCGGGATGCCCGTCCGCAAGCGCGTCGACGTTGCGATCGGCGACCCCTCGGTCACCGGTGACTGGGTGACGATCCCCATCTACTGGAAGCCCACCTTCCCGGCCGGCCTCTTCCCGGTCTTCGACGGCCGGCTGACGCTCGTGCCGCATGCCCCTGGACACAGCCGGCTCACCATCAGCGGTCTCTACGAGCCCCCCTTCGACTCGCTCGGCAGGACCCTCGACGAGGCCATGATGCACTCGGCCGCGGAGGCGACGTTGAAAGAACTCGCTGAGTCCATCGGGGCCGGGCTGAACGGAGTGCTAGCCGGCCGAACGGCGGCCCAGGCGTCGAGTTAAGGCCCGGATCGGGTCGAAGTAGGCATCCGCCGTCCGCTCCTTCAGCGGGATGATGGCGTTGTCTGTGATGTGAATGTGCTCGGGGCAGACCTCCTGGCAGCACTTCGTGATGTTGCAGAAGCCAACGCCCGCGTCGCCCTTCAACAGCGGCCGGCGATCGAGGCCGTCCTTCGGATGCATCTCCAGGCTTGCCATCCGCACCATGAACCGGGGGCCGAAGTAAGCGTCGGTTCGACCGTGGTTGCGGAGCACGTGGCAGACGTCCTGGCAGAGGAAGCACTCGATGCACTTGCGGAACTCGATGACGCGGTCCACGTCCACCTGCTGCATCCGCCACGGCTCGGGGTCGTGTTGGTCGGCTTCGGGGGGCGTGAACTCCGGGATCCGCTTGTTGACCTCGTAGTTCCAGCTCACGTCTGTGACCAGGTCCCGGATCAGGGGGAAAGCGGCCATCGGCCGCACCGAGATCTCGCCGGCATAGTCGTCGACCGGGCTCTTGCACAGGAGACGCGGAAAGCCGTTGACCTCGGCTGCGCAAGAGCCGCACTTGGCGGCCTTGCAGTTCCAGCGGACGGCCAGGTCGGGCGCCAGGTTCGCCTGCGCCCAGAGCACCGCGTCAAGAACGACCATGCCTTCGCGGACCGGCACCGAGTAGGCGACCATCTCGCCTCGGTCCGCCTCGCCGCGGAAGACGCTGAGCTTGAGAGGGCTGATGCTGACCGTCACTCCGTCTCCTCGGGCGTGTATTTCTCGTAGGAGCGGTTGATGATCGAGACCAGGCCGTCCGGGATGGGCTCGGCACCGATTCCCTGGACGGTCATGCCCTCCGTGCCTTCGCTGACTACATAGTTCAAGGTCGCCAGGCTCGGGTCCGGGTTCGGGTAGTCGCTCCTCGTATGGGCGCCGCGGGATTCCTTGCGTGCGAGGGCGCTGCGGAAAAGAGCTTCAGCGTTCACGAGCATGTTGCGGAGGTCCTGGGCGGTGTGCCACCCAGGGTTGAAAACCCGCCCGGTAGGACCGCCTGTCCCGACTGTTCGCGAACGTTCAGCGAGGTCTGCGACGCGGCTCAGGCCTTCCTCCAGGCCCGGCTTGTCACGGATGATCGGTGCGTACTTGCTGCACAGGTCCTGGAGTTCAGCCTGCAGCCGGTAGGGACTCTCGCCCTCGGGCCGCTGGAGCGGTCCCAAGAGGCAGGCGATCGCCTCCGCCACCTCGGGGGAGCGCGGCGCGCCAGCCTTGCCATGCTGGAGCGCGTGGGCAGCCGCCGCCTCGCCAACTCGCTTGCCGAACACGAGAAGGTCGGTCAACGAATTGCCGCCGAGCCGGTTGGCTCCGTGCAGGCCACTAGTGACCTCACCGGCGGCGAAGAGGCCGCCCACTCGAGTGGCGCCGGTCTCAGGGTCAACACGTACGCCACCCATGTAGTAGTGGATGGTCGGAGCAACCTCCATCGGGCCCTTCGTGATGTCGACGCGAGCCAGCTTAAGGAACTGCTCGTACATCGAGGGCAGCTTGCGTCTGATGTAATCGGGGCTTTTGTGGCTGATGTCCAGGTACGCGCCGCCGTGGTCTGTGCCGCGGCCCGCCACGACCTCCGAATTGATGGCGCGCGCGACCACATCGCGGGAGGAGAGCTCCATCCGCTCGGGGTCGTAGCGCTCCATGAAGCGCTCGCCATCCTTGTTGCGCAGCACGCCGCCTTCGCCGCGGACCCCTTCGGTGACCAGGATCCCGCGTACGCCCGCCGGCCAGACCATGCCGGTCGGATGAAACTGGACCATCTCGCAGTCCTGGAGCTCGGCGCCGACTTCATAGGCGAGGGCGGTACCGTCCCCCGTGCACTCCCAGGAGTTGGACGTCACGCGGTAGATGCGGCCCGCGCCCCCCGTCGCCAGTAACACTGCGCGCGCTCGGTAGAGGAGCAGCCCACCGTCGGCGCGTCGATAGGCGAGTGCGCCTACGATGCGGCCGGCGCTGGCGAAGAGGCGAGCGACGGTCACCTCCATGTGCACGTCGACGTTTTGTCGGTGCACCAGCCGGTCCTGCAGCGTGCGGATCAGCTCCAGGCCGGTCCGATCTCCGATGTGCGCCAGCCGGGGATAGGTGTGGGCTCCGAAGGGCCGCTGGTGGATGAGGCCCGAATGGGTGCGGTCGAAGACCGCCCCCCAGCGTTCCAGCTCCAGAACCCGGTCGGGCGCCTCCTGAGCGTGGATCTCCGCCATCCGCCAGTTGTTGAGCAGCTTGCCGCCCTTCATCGTGTCGGCAAAGTGGGCCTCCCAGCTGTCCTGGCCGGCGACGTTGCCGAGCGCCGCGGCCATACCGCCCTCCGCCATGACGGTGTGAGCCTTGCCGAGGAGAGACTTGCAGATCACGGTGACCCGGCAGCCGGACTCGGCTGCTGCGATGGCTCCGCGTAGTCCGGCGCCGCCGGCCCCGATGACGAGCACGTCTGTCTCGACGGTCTCGTAGGCGGTGTCCATCGCGTCAGGCCCAGGTTCCATGGGGAAGCACGCCAAGCATCAGCAGCCGGATGTAAACGTCGGTCAGGACGACCGTGAACAGCGATACCCAGGCCCAGCGGTCGTGGCGCACATTCAGCACGGTCACGCCCTTCCAGAGTGCGAAGCGGGCGCGATTGCAGCTGAAGCAGTCCTGGCTTCCGCCGGCCAGGTGTCGCAGGGCATGGCAGCCGAACGTGTAGCCGGAGAGACAGACGACGTTGACCAGCATCAGCAGGCTGCCCAAACCGACGTGGAATGAGCCGCGGTAGAGGAACTGGGCTGCCACGTCGTACCAGAGGAATGCCATCTGCACCGTGATGGCGTAGAGGGCGTAACGGTGGAGGTTGTTGAGCGCCCAGAAGCCGGTCTCCCCGCGGTACGATCCCGGTCGGTTCCGAGGCTCTGGTACCGCGCACGAGCGCGGATGCCAGAAGAAGCTTCGGAAGTAAGCCTTCCGGTAGTAGTAGCAGGTGCCCCGGAAGGCGAGCGGCGCCCACGCCACCCAGAGGGCGGGCGGGATGAGGAAGTCTCCCAAGCGGAGCGTGATCTCCGGAGAGTAGAAGGGGCTCAGGTACGGTCCGTAGCGGCCGCCGTTGTTCAGGAAGACAACCCAGATCGAGTAGACGGCGAAAGCGGAAAGCGCCACAGCAACGAAAGCCGGGTAGACCCAGTTGGGCAGCACGCTGTACGGGTTCCTGACGATGGCCCGGAAGTGGTTTGGTCCGGCTGGACTGGCAGCCTCATTGGAGACCGACACTGGCCGCAAATCTAGCGCCAGTCAGGTCCCGGGGTGGCGCCGGAAGTCGCTTCCCGGGTCGTGCGCATTCCCTCAGCCGAGGTAATGGCCGGGCACCATCCAGCCACCGCGGAAGGACCGGCCGGTCACTTCCTCGGCGAACAGCGCGAGCCAGTGCGCTCGCTTGCCAGGCGCCGCGGGCTCGACCGACAGGCGTCGCAGCGTCTGGCTGCGATCGTCGCCAGCCTCGGTGATGTCTTTCAAGACGCCCACCGCCATGACGCTCCAGCCGATATGTTCACGCTCGTCATAGCCGTCTATCTCGAAGCAGGCGGCTGACCCCGGACCCTGCGCAAGCTTGGCCCCCGGCTCCGTGCGGAAGACGACGGCATCCTTACCGGCGGCGTAGTTCATGGGGAAAATGCGAGGCCGGCCGTCGACGACGATGGCCAAGCGACCCAGATTGTGGCTCCGCAAGAGCCCCCAGCAATCCTCTTCGGAGAGGGTGGCTACCGTGGGGCTGGCCGGCGTGAAGCCAGCCCGACCAAGCGTTGGGACCTCCGACTCGTCTTCCTTGGTCATCGCGTAGCCAAGTGTGGCGGCTCGGCCGTGGGCAGTGCATCGACATTGGGCCCGCCGGATGGGTGCCGGTGGACCCTGGCCGAGAGCGGTTCTGAGGATCAGCGTTGGCATCGTGATACCAGGAGGACGGGAGCTGCGGCCAGAGGAGGTGCTTTCCACCGCCGCCGGGATCGTGGGTGACTGCGCGGAGCCAGCGTTCTTGGTAGGGATGGACGGCACCATTCTGGCCTGGAACAGCGCGGCCTCAGAGTTCTTCGGGATTGCTGCCTGGCACGCTGCGGGCCGCAACTGCGCCCTCGTCGTGCGCGGCTGCAGCCTCGATGGCACGGCTGCCTGCCAGCCGAACTGCACGGTCCTGGTGGCCTTGGCCCAGGGAATCGCCGCGGAGGCGATGGAGATGGTTGCGCGAACCGGGGACCTACCGGCCGGCCGGCGCCTGGCCCTCGTCCACCACCTGCCCATCACGCACCCGGATGCCGGACCCCTGGGAGTCCTTCACGTCCTCGCACCGCAGCCGCTCAGCTAAGGGCGCTCGAGAGCCGCGCGCACTTCGCGAGCGACCTCGATGTCTTCCCGGGCGCGCACGACGAGAGTCCTGACCAAGGCCCCGCCGGAGCTGATGTCAAGATCCGGGCTGGCTCCTGCATTTCGCTCTCGATCGACTCCCACCCCGATGAAGGCGAGGGCGGCGGCTGCCGCCTCGCGCACCGGCGCCGCGTTCTCGCCCACGCCGCCGGTGAAGACGACGGCGTCCAGCCCACCCATTGCGGCCGCCATCGCGGCCATTGCCTTTACGAGCCGCTGGATGTAGACGTCGAAAGCTAGGCGAGCCCGTTCTTCGCCGGCTGCAAGCCGCTCGAGGACCTGCTGCATGTCGGCTGTGCCCGCCAGCGCGACGAGGCCCGACCGATGTTCGAGCGCATCGAACAGCTGCGACTCGGTCAGGTGCGCGTGCCGCTGCAAGTAGAGGAGCGCGCCCGGATCCAGGTCTCCGGACCTCGTCGCCATTACGAGGCCCTCGAGCGGCGTGAACCCCATCGTCGTGGCGACCGACCGACCGTTGCTCACGGCGGCCAGCGATGCTCCGGCGCCCAGATGACAGGTCACAATCCGGAGGCCTCGGCCAGCACGCCCCAGCAGCTCGGCGGCACGCCGCGCGCAGTACGCGTGCGAGAGACCGTGGAAGCCGTACCGCTTGATGCCCCAGCGCTCGCGCCACTCCGCCGGAATCGCGTAGGTTGCCGACGCGGCGGGCATGTCGGCATGGAACGCGGTATCGAACGCGGCCACCGCCGGAAGCTCCGGCAGGAGGCGGCCGGCGAGCTCGATACCAGCCAGCGCGGCCGGCTGGTGAAGCGGCGCCAGCTCGGTCAGCGAGTCGAGGTACTGGACGACCGCGTCGTCGAGCCTGACGGCCGTCTTGTAACGCGGGCCTCCGTGAACGACTCGGTGTCCAACCGCGTCCATGGGCGGAATGGCCTGAATCGCCTTGGCGACGTCATCCTCGTCGAAATGGCCGCGCGAGGCGGTCAGCTCGTGATCGGCCAGCAGCCGATCGTGCTCGTCCAGGGCACGGATCTTCAGGGAACTGGAACCGGCGTTGAAGACGAGGACGCGCACTCGCTGGCTGAGTTCAGTAGGGCCAGACCCAACCCCGGATCTCGGGCGGGTCCTCGCCGTGATCACGCGTGTACTGGCGATGCCGGAGGCGCTCGTCCTCCATCAGCTGGCGGATATGCGCCGCGCGGGGACCGAGGCCGGGTACCCGGTCGATCACATCCATGACGATATGGAACCGATCCAGGTCATTGAGCATGACCATGTCGAAGGGCGTGGTGGTCGTGCCCTCTTCCTTGTAGCCGCGCACATGCAGGTTGTCGTGGTTGCGGCGCCGGTAGGTCAGCCGGTGGATCAGCCACGGGTAGCCGTGATAGGCGAAGATCACGGGTCGGCCGGTGGTGAACAGAGCATCAAACTCGCTGTCGGCGAGACCGTGCGGGTGCTCGGTCGCCGGCTGCAGGCGCATCAAATCGACCACGTTGACGACGCGGACGCTCAAGTCCGGCAAATGCTTGCGGATCAGGTCGGCAGCTGCCAGCGTCTCCAGCGTCGGAACGTCGCCGGCGCAGGCCAAGACAACATCAGGTTCTCCCTTGTCGTCATTGCTCGCCCACTCCCAGATTCCGATCCCGCGCGAGCAGTGGAGAACCGCGTCCTCCATCGCGAGGTAATTGAGCGCGGGCTGCTTTCCGGCCACGATGACGTTGATGTAGTGGCGGCTGCGCAGGCAGTGGTCGGCGACTGAGAGCAGCGTATTGGCGTCCGGCGGAAGGTAGACCCTCACGATCTCCGCCTTCTTGTTGACAACGTGGTCGATGAAACCCGGGTCTTGATGGGAGAACCCGTTGTGATCCTGGCGCCAGACATGTGACGTCAGGAGATAGTTGAGCGACGCAACCGGGCGTCGCCAGGGGATCCCGCGCGTCACCTTCAGCCACTTGGCATGCTGGTTCAGCATCGAGTCGATGATGTGGATGAACGCCTCGTAGCAGTTGAAGAGGCCGTGCCGGCCGGTCAGCAGGTAACCCTCCAGCCAGCCCTCGCACAGGTGCTCACTGAGCACCTCCATGACACGGCCCCTCGGCGACAGCAACTCGTCATCTGCCTGCGTCTCGGCGACCCAGGTTCGCTGCGTGGCCTCGAAGACGGGCGTAAGGCGATTTGAGGCGGTCTCGTCGGGACCCATGATCCGGAAGTTGCTCGGGTTGGCCGCCACGACGTCCCGAAGGAATTCGCCCAGCACCTTGGTGGCCTCGCTGAAGGTGGTTCCCGGCTTGGGCACGTCGACTGCGTACTTGCGGAAGTCGGGCAGATGCAGATTGACCATGAGCTCGCAACCGTTGGCGTGCGGGTTGGCGCTCATCCGGCGGACGCCTTCCGGGGCCAGTTTT
>Ga0209577_10005062_pt1 | contig 12332 bp, 12 predicted proteins | sample GraSoiAngelo_109_FD_185874 | JGI IMG/M metagenome (GOLD analysis project Ga0209577, IMG submission 185874) | Grasslands soil microbial communities from the Angelo Coastal Reserve, California, USA - 14_0903_12_20cm (SPAdes) (version 2) | ecosystem: Environmental > Terrestrial > Soil > Grasslands... | reverse complement strand
TCTCTTCGGCAAACGTGCGCGCCTCCGTGTCGAGGTCGTAGAGCACTTCCATGTGGTCGGAGATGAAGCCGACGGGCGCGACGACCACGTCCGTTGCGCCCGACTCTTTCAACTCGCGCAGGTAGTCGCAGATGTCCGGGCCGAGCCACGCTTGCGTGGGCGGCCCCGAACGGCTCTGGAAGACGAGACGCCAGCTTGCCTGCCCCGCGCCTTCGGCGACCAGACGGCAGGTCTCAAGCAGTTGGCGCTCGTACTCGCAGCCCGCAGCCATCGCCGCGGGGATGCTGTGCGCGGTGAAGGCGACCTGCGCCGACGCGCGACGCTCCTGTGGGATTTGTTCGAGCGCCGCGCGCAGGTTCTCCACGTTCGGCCCGACGAAGCCGGGGTGATTGAAGAAGGCGCGCAGCTTCTCGACGCGCGGCGCACTTTCGCCGACAGCTTCTCGCGCGCGCTCGATGTCCTCGCGGTACTGGCGACAGCCCGAATAAGAGCTGTAGGCCGAGGTGACGAAGGCGAGTGCGCTCTGGATGCCGTCGTCGCGCATCTGCCGGATGGTGTCTGTCAGAAGCGGATGCCAGTTGCGGTTTCCCCAGTAGATGGGCAACTGCGGCCCCGTCTCTGCAAGCTCTCGTTTCAGCGCCGCGACGAGTCTCCGGTTTTGCCCGTTGATGGGACTGACGCCGCCGAACAGCTCGTAGTGGTGCGCGACCTCGCGCATGCGCGCTTCGGGGACGCTGCGACCGCGCAGGACGTTCGAGAGAAAGGGCATCACCTCGTCCAAGCCTTCGGGGCCGCCGAACGAGACGACAAGTAGTGCGTCGTAAGTCTGATTCATCGGGTCGGGTCTTTACCTTTGGCTTAGCTCGTGCACAGCTTCGACGAGCGCGACGACGTTCTCGACGGGCGTTTCGGGGAGAATGCCGTGGCCGAGGTTGAAGATATGGCCGGGGCGGTTGGCTGCCTGGTCGAGAATTGCTTCGGCGCGCTGCCGGATAATGTCGGGCGTCGTGAAGAGGGCGATGGAGTCGAAGTTGCCCATGACGGCCACGTCGCCGAGCCGCTGCCAGGCTTCGTCCAGGCGGACGCGCCAGTCGAGTCCGATCACGTCGCCGCCCGCCTCCTTCAAGAGTTCGAGCAGGCCAGCCGTGCCCGTGCCGAAGTGTATGACGGGGACGCCGGGCATGACGTTTCGGATGACCTCGCGCGTGTGCGGCAGGACGAACTCGCGGTAGTCGTCGGGGCTTAAAGCGCCGACCCAGGAGTCGAAGAGTTGGACGGCCTGCGCGCCCGCCTCGATCTGCGCGTTGAGGTAGCGCGAGAGAGCGCGCGCGATCAGAGACATCAACGCGTGCCAAGCGCCCGCGTCCGTGTACATCAGACGTTTGGTGTTGACGTAGTTCTTCGAGCCGCCGCCCTCGCAGATGTAGGAGGCGAGCGTGAAGGGCGCGCCGCAGAAGCCTATGAGCGGGAGGTCAGGGCGAAGCTCTCGGCGCGTCAGGCGTATGGCGTCGAAGACGTAGGAGAGGGAACTCACGTCCTCGATTTCGCGCAGGCGCTTCACATCCTCAGCCGCGCGGACGGGGTTGTGGATGACGGGGCCTTCGCCCTTGGCGAATTCGAGATCGAGTCCCAACGGCTCGGTGATGAGGAGGATGTCGGCGAAGATGATGGCGGCGTCAACGCCGAGGCGGTGCGCGGCGTAAACCGTGACCTCGGCGGCCACCTCCGGCTTCTTGCACATCTCCAGGAAGGTGTGGCGCGCGCGCACGTCGCGGTACTCCTTCATGTAGCGACCGGCCTGTCGCATCAGCCAGACGGGCGTGTATGGCACAGGCTCGCGGCGGCAGGCGCGCATGAAGGGACTCTGGCGCAGCTCCTCGGTCAACTCGAAGGCTTCCGCGGTCTTCGTCGTTTCGCTCATCCGGTCTTTTTCTCGTTCGTGCAACTTACGCGGCTGTATGGCCGTTCAGATTCTCTCGCGGTCGGCGTGGGGACAATATAACAGTTAGAAACTTTCGGCGGCTAATGGCCGCGGGCGCTCGGTGGATTGCGGAATGCGGAATGCGGAATGCGGATTTGAAGGCAGTTTGTCTCTCATTAATCCGCATTCCGCAATCCGCATTCTGCGATGGGCGCAGCGGCGGGGCGGGGCCGGACAAATCTGTTAAAATCTCCTGCCACAAATCCTGTGCCCGCGGTGTTTATGTGTTTGAGAGCGGCGATATGAGCGAACGAGCGGTAGAGGCTTTGGTTGACTCAGTGCCAGAGACGGTTCACACGGCAGCGCCGAGCTTCGACGAGGCGTTCACGCTGCACCACAGGGCCGTCTTCCGCGCCGCCTACTCGCTCGTCCGCGACTCAGGGCTGGCGGAGGACGTGACCCAGGAGGTCTTTCTCAAGCTCTACCAGCACCTCGGCTCTTTGCAGAACGGGGAGCACGTCCGCCCCTGGCTGCTCCGGGTCGCCACGAACACGGCGCTCAACACGATCCGCAGCCGCAGCCGCACGGGCACGCGCGAGGAGGAGTTCGTCGCAGCGGCCACGGTCGGCTCAGGCGGGGGCGGCGGGCCGGTCGGCGTCGAGGCCGACTACGAGCGGCGCACGGAGATCGAGGAGGCGCGGCGCGCGCTTGAGCAGGTAAAGGAGCCGATGCGTAGTTGCCTGCTGCTGAAGCAGCAGGGGCTTTCGTATCGGGAGATCGCGCGGGCGCTCTCTCTAAACGAGGCGAACGTCGGGAGCCTGATCGCGCGCGGGCGGAAAGAGTTCAAGCGGGTTTACGGGAAGATTGGAGGACGCCGATGATGAAGAGATGTCTTGACGAGGGACTTTTACAGGCTTACCTGGACGGCGAACTCTCCCACGAACAGATGAGCGAGGCGGCGGCCCACGTCGCCGCGTGCGAGGCATGCGCCGGTGCGCTGGCCGCAGCCGAGGGCGAGACGGCGTTCTTCGCCGCGGCGTTTGCGCCCGATGATGCCGTCAGCGTGCCCACGGAAGCCTTGCGCTCGCGCATTGGCGCGGCGGTCGCGCAACTCGAAGCCGGAACGGAAGCGAACCACGCGCGCACGCGCGGCTGGAACTTCGGCGGCTTTCTCGCTTCGCTTTCGGGTCTGCTCAACTTCACGCCGCAGAGCGCCGCCGCCTTCGCCGGGCTGCTCGCGGTCGTGGCCCTCGCCGTCATCTACTTCGCCGTTCAACGGCAGACCGGCAAACCTTCGAGCGTTAACCGTGGGGAGATTGCGAGGGCGGGGAACACTCCGCCGGTTGCCATACCGGGAGCGGGCAAGCAGACGGACGAAGTAAAGAATGCTAACGAAGACGGCACACAGCCACCGAAGGCCGGTAACGTCATTTCGGTTTCGGCCAGACGTTCGCGCGGCATCCGTGCCGAGCGAAAGCCTGTCACTCTTCAAACGAAAGGCCCGGAGGTTCTGCCGGGCGAGAAGGAATACCAGACGGCCATCGCGTCGTTAGAGGAGACGATCAAGCTGGGGGGCGACGCCACGCTCAGGCCGGCGGTGCGAGTCGAGTACGAGCGCGACCTCGCCATACTCGACAGCGCCATCAGGGAGACGCGCCGGGTCGCTGCCCAGAACCCGAAGGACAAGGACGTGACGGGCTTCCTCATGTCCGCTTACCAGAGCAAGGTCGAGCTACTGACGAAGGTCGCGGATCAGGCGCAGGTCGCCGCGCTCGGACGCTAATTTGCGGATTCATCGAAATGAAGTTTTCATTCTCAATCATCATGCTCGCACTCGCACTGGCGCTCGCGCCGCACGCGTCGGCGCAGACGAAGGCGGAGCGCGAGAAGCCCGCGGAGAAGCAGGCCGAGGAGCAGCACGAGGCCGGTGACTCCGCAATCGAGCGGAGGGCCAACGCCGAGAAGTCGGTCGTGGTCTCCCTGTGCGTCGCTTCGGGCGACGTGGTCGTGCGCGGCTCGGATCGCACGGAGGTGCTCGCGCGCGCGACAGACGCGGGGAGCCTCCGGCTGGTTACGCCGAACGTGCAGCCCGCGCCGCGCGTCGAGGTGCTAGTCTCCGAGCACAGGGGCGAGGAGCTTGAGTCGGGCGACTGCGGCACGGTCGGCACGCTGGAGTTGACCCTGCCGCGCGGCGCGTCCGTGGACGTGCAGACGCGCGACGGGCACGTGGAGGTCGAGGACATAGCCGACGTTCACGTCCGCGCGCTGAGCGGCGACGTTGAAGTGCGGCACGCGTCGAAGGCAGTCGAGGTCTCTTGCCTGAGCGGCGACGTGTCGCTCTCGGATTCGAGCGGGCCGGCGCGCATCAGCACCGTCAGCGGCAACGTCGAGGCGCGCAACGTCCGCGCCGCGGCCGCCGGCGACGGCTTCGAGGCGAAGTCCACGAGCGGCGACGTGTCGCTCGAAGGCATCACGCACACGCAAGTGCGGGGCGCGGCCGTCAGCGGCAGCATCGCCTACGCGGGCACGCTCGCTCGCGGCGGCGACTACGACTTCAGGACCATCTCCGGCGACGTGACGCTTGAGCTGCCCGCGAATTCCTCCTTCAGCCTCCACGCGAAGGTCGTCCTCAGCGGCGACATAGTCACCGACTTTCCCGTCAAGGTTTCCTCCGGCTCTGCGGCAAGTCCGCCGGGCATGCCTCCCAACCCGCCCGTCGGCCCGTCGGGAATGCCGCCCCCGCCGCCTGACTGGAAGAAGCCGGGCAAGAACAAGCCTCCCAAAGGGCCGCCGGGGGCGCGCCTCGACGGCACGGTCGGGACGGGCGACGCGGTCGTCAACCTCAGCTCCTTCAGCGGCTCTCTGTACCTGAGAAAACAGTAATGAACGCGGCCCGTTTAGAGTTCACGCTTTCAGCGTGTTCAGGCAGACAGCCTGAAGGCTGAACTCAGAACACAGACCGCACCCGACCGCATACGGCTATCAGAAACCGCCGACGGGACTTCAAAAAGGTTCTTAAAAAAGCCCGCTCTGCTCAGTCCGGCTCTTGCTCTGGCGCTCGGCACGTTTGAAGGTCGCGGAGCCGAGGAAGTAGGGGTATTCGAGTTTCTTGCCGCCGAGGATTTCGGCGATGGTGAGAACCTGTAGCTTCGTGTAGGAGCCGTAGAACACAGACGGCGCGCGTCCTCCGTGTGAGAGGCTTCATCCTAAAAGCTCGCCGACGCCCACGGCGAGACCTGCGACGGTGTGAGACCGCGCCTCCGCGCCGCGCCCGAAATGCTCGACGCGCCGGTAAGAATCGCCCGACGGGTCGGAGTAAACCTCGATGCGCTCGTCGGGGATGTTCACCAGCCATGCTTCCGGGATTCCCGCGCGCGCGTAGAGCGGGACTTTGACCTTGCGATCCGTCTCCGCGGTCGTGTCCGCGACTTCGACGACGAGCAGCACGTCCGCGGGCGTCGGGTGCGCGCTCCTGTAAAAGTCGTCGCGCCAGCGCAGCAGAGCCACGTCCGGCTGCGGCTCGGAGAAGTCGTTAAGCCGAACCGGACTCTGGACGCGAATGATGAATCGTCTTCGAGCGATCTCGTTGAAGAGAAGGGCGAGGGCATCAACGCACGCGGCGTGAGGGCTTCCGATTGGCGACATCTCGACGATTTCTCCTTCGATGAGTTCGAGGCGTGCGTCCGGCGGGAAGATGCACGCCTCGCCCATGCGCTCGAACTCTTCGACTGTGAAAGAGTGTCTGGCGATTTCAACTGACATGCTCTCTTAATCTCTCCTGTTCGGCCCCAATTCTACCACCGGCGTGGGCCGGCGCGTGCGAACGTCTGCACGCGCCGGCCCGCGAAGCGAAGGCTTTGGAGCCGGCGGCTCTCACTGTTTGGAGGGACGCTGGCGCGGGGGCGTCCAGGACATCTCCCACCCGCAGCTCGGGCCGGTCTGTGCGATGCTGGATAGGACTTGTTTGAGGCTGACGGCCCAGAGCTGTACGCAGCCGTTGTTCTGTCCCGCGGCGGTCAGCTCGTAGGAGAACGGCGCGTTCATCCAGTCGCCTGAAGACCAGCCGCTCCACTTATTGCTGCCGGGCGAGGTCTGGAAGTTGGAGACTATCCTGTACTCTTCGTCAATCCCCCAGATGATCGCGCCGGTATTACCTTGGCACGCGGCGATGTTGTTGAGATTCACGGCCCCGAGCCAGTTCGGCCCCGTCCACGGCCCCCAGTCGCCGCCCGGCGACTGCTGGCCGATTCCCCAGAGCTGGCGCTTCGTGTCAAGCCCCCACAGCGCCACGCGCCCGTCGCCTTGCTGGCACGCAGTAATCTCGATGAACTGAGAATTGCCGGGCGTGGCGGGCCAGCCTTGCCACCCGCTCCAGTTGCCGCCCGGCGTCAACTGGTAGCAGGTGACGAGCGAGTCGTCGTCCTTGATGCCCCAGAGCTGCGCGCCGCGGTTGCCGCCCTGCTGCGACGCGGCGATCTTCTTCATCCCTTTCGGCGCGTTGTTCCAGTTCGGCCCAGACCACCCCGTCCAGTCACCGCCCGGCGCTGACTGCCACGTAGTCCAGAGTTGCAGCCTCAAGTCGAGCGCCCAGAACTGGACGCGCCCGTCGTTCTGAAGCGCCGCCGCCAGTTCGTACACATGCTTCGGGTAGTTCGACCCCGCCCAACCGGGGCCGAGCCACTGGCTCCAGCCGCCGCCCGGCGTCACCTGATAGATGGTGGAGAGCGTGCCTTTATAATCAACTCCCCACAGTTGCGCGCCGCGGTTGCCGCCCTGCTGCGAGGCCGTCAATTTGGTTAGTGTAGGCGCGTTTTGCCACGACATAAACGATTCTCCTTTTTCGCACGCGGGTGCGAGGTGGGCTAGACTGCATCAATTTTGGCGAGGCGTAACTTGCGCGTAAAAGGCAAACAGCTTGTATGAGAGCCAAAGACGGATCGCGGGGAATCGGGCGGTGCTAATGATGCGGATTCCGTGTTGACGCGACCGCGACGGATGATACGCGGCGACCGAACGGGCAGTCAATTTAAATAATCCAAACGGGCGCGGACGGATAACGACGACGGAGAGGCCGCGCCCCGGTCGAACCTTTGCCACGCGAGTCGGGCGCGAGGCTTCTAGCGGATGTATCGCAGAATCATGAGGACTATAATCGCCCCCACGATTGACATCAGGATGCCCGCGGGGTGGAATTTCGCGTCGGGACTCGGCTTCGAGAACAGGTGGCCGATGAACCCGCCCACGATTGATCCCACCACGCCCACCACCGTCGTCATCAGCAGGCCCATGTGGTCGGCGCCCGGCAAGATCGCCCGCGCGATCAGTCCCACGATGAACCCAACGATCAGATACCAGATAATGTGAAACACAGAAACCTCCGTCCCTTTCCGTCGAACCACTTCAAAGCGGGGCGGCCATTGCTGCCCGGCACACCGCACGCTCAAGAAGCCGCTTCTCGTAACGGCGACCTCGCCCCGCCCGCCGCGACCGAAATCCGACGACCCCGTTCGAGCGTGCACGCGTCTCTCTTGCAGGAATTACTTTGCGCGCATCATAACGCCGGACTTAGAAACCCACAAGAAATTTACGCGCCCCGCCGCGTGTGCCGCGCCACCGTGACGGCGAAAGAAAAGAGGCCGGACGTTTGTTCCGTCCGGCCTCTGCCCACGCGCGGCGGGATTGAGAGATAGTCTTAATCTTACTCTCTGACGCTGATGCGTCCCTCGTCGTGCGACACTTCCCTTTAAAGGAGGCGGTCTAATTCGTCGGTGTCTGCATCGGCGACGCTTCCCATTGCTGCCAGAAACTTCGTGTGGTCGCCGCGCTCTTTCATCTATTCAATGGTCTTCCACGCCGCCATCTTCTCGGCCAGCGCCGACGCTATGAACTGCTCAAGCGGCACGCCCTCTTCCTCCGCCATCGCGCGCGCCCGCTTGAGCAAAGAATCCGGCAGTTCGATGTTCATGCTGCTCATAAAATTTCACCCAGTTTTCGCAGGAACTCTTGTGGCGTAATGACCTCGATGCCGAATCTCTCAGCCCCCGCGAAATCCCTGATGTTGAACGTGATGATGAAGTCGCACTGACTCTCCACCGCCAATTCTAAAATAAAATCGTCCCTCGGGTCAGGCAAAACGGGCCGCCAGAGGTAGAAAATCTCACGCAGGTTGGCTTCCGCGCAAATAAAACCGAGGATTTGGCGACATCCCCGTACTCAAGAAACAGTCGGACGGGGCAAAAGAGTAGTCACGATAGGAATTGACAAGGGGGATTATTTTGTTAGAATTCTTGAGTGATGGAGGTGAAATATGTGTAAGGGAGTTCCGTGGTTACCAATTCCGCCCACCCAATAGTTTAATGCCTGACCGTTGTAGGCATTTATCTTAATGCGATTTGTTGAAACGGCTGCGCCGTGGCGGGCGCAGCCGTTTCGTCTGAAACCTGCCGGACGGAAGTGGGCGGCGAAATACCGACACTTTTCTAGCCCCGTCCTTCTTGCATGCTCCCGGAAGCCTCTTTCGACTTATTTATAAGCCACAAAAAATTACTGTACAGGGAAGTGCTTTGATATACATCATTCCTCAATTTAGTGATGTGTGCCTCGAATACCAGCCCCGCGTCTTCTATCGCCGGGCCGAAAAGTTTAAGGACGTCATGTAAAGGAATGTATTCGGAGTAGGTCACGTAGCCCACGGTCTCGAAAAAAGAGAGGGCCACCATTAGACGACCGTAAGAATCCGCCGGAGTGGCTTTACGCATAGCTTCCAACTCTTGCGGGTAGAGAGTATCGAAGCTTCTTCTCCTCACCTCTTTTAATGCGATGTCAGGCCACTGCTCCCCTGCTTTCTGGTTTACCCTTGCTATCAGGACTCCCATCTCGTTGCGCGCGGCTATCATCGCCTGAGTCCCGAAGCGCTCGTCGAGGCTCAACAACACCGAGGCCCTTGAGGACAACTTCTGTTGGTTGGCGATTTGGATTTGCGTCTTGCTGTCTTCCTGCATCAGCTTGGCGATTTGGATTTGCGTCTTACTGTCCTCCTGCATCGTTTTCAGTTGACGCAGGGTGGCCCGCAAAGCCCATATTGCCGCGACGGCTAAAATTATGCTGAAGGGATCAATGTGAAATTGTATGTCGCCCATGTCGCATCTCTGAGGTCGGAAGTCTCCGGAACTTAGAAGAGTCCAATAAGCGGGCGTCCGGGTCGAGCGCGTGTCCGTTTCCCGTTAGGGCCAACGGGGCGACATTCTACTACAAGTGACACGGCATGGATAGACGTTTTAAGCCGGCCCGCCCGGGCAGGGTGCCGCCCCGAATGTCCGTATTACCGACCTGCGTCCTCAACGGCGATGCTGAAGGCCCTTACTCTTCCTCTTCGGCCCTGATTCTGCCTTCGGCGCGGGCCTGCTCGACGATCTTCTGCGCGATCTGGCCGGGCACGGGGTCGTAGTGCGAGAACTCCATGTGAAAGGTGCCGCGGGCGGCGGTGATGGAGTTGAGCTTGGACTGGTAGTCGAGCATCTCACTCATCGGAACCTGCGCCTTGATGACCTGGTTCTTGCCGCGCATGTCCATCCCTTGCACGCGGCCCCGGCGTGAGTTGAGGTCGCCCATGATGTCGCCGCTCGCCTCGACGGGCGCGACCACCTCGACATTCATGATCGGCTCAAGGATGGTCGGCTTCACCTTCTCGACCGCGTTGCGGAAGGCCTTGCGTCCCGCGGCGCGGAAGGAGTGCTCGTCGGAGTCAACCGTGTGGTAAGAGCCGTCAACGAGGACGGCCTTGAAGTCAACCATCGGGTAGCCGGCAATCGCGCCGCCCTGCGCGGCCTCGACGATGCCCTTCTCGATGGCGGGGCGGAACTGCTGCGGGACGGAGCCGCCGAAAATCTTGTCCTCGAAGACGAAGCCGCTGCCGCGCGGCAGAGGCTCGAACACCACCTTGCAGTCGCCGAACTGCCCGCGCCCGCCCGTCTGCTTCTTGTGGCGGCCCTGCACCTCGGCGCGCGCCGTGATCGTCTCCTTGTAGGGAACCTTCGGCGGGTGCAGAGCCACTTCGACGTGGTAGCGGTTCTTCAGCTTCTCGACTACGGTCTCGATGTGCAGTTGGCCTGAGCCGGAGAGCAGGAACTCCTTCGTCTGCGCGTCGCGGTCGAAGTGCAGGCTTGGGTCTTCTTCGAGAATCTTGTGCAGCGCGGCGCTGATCTTCTCCTCGTCCTGGCGCGACTTCGGCTCGATGGCGAAGGAGATGGCCGCCTCCGGGTACTCGATGGGGTCGTAGACGACGGGCGCGGCCTTGTCCGAGAGCGTGTCGCCGGTCTGCGTCTCCTTGAGCTTGACGACGGCGATGATGTCTCCGGCGCTCGCCTCGTCAATCTTGTCGAGCTGCTTGCCCTGCATCGAGTGGAGAGCGCCGAGGCGTTCGGCCTGCCCGCGCGTCGTGTTCTGCACGGTGGCGTCCGACTTGACCTTGCCGCTGATGATCTTCATCACGTTGATGCGGCCCGCAAAGGGGTCGGCGACGGTGCGGAAGACGTAAGCCGAGAAAGGCTCTTCGGCGTGGTAGCCGCGCGTCACAGGCTCGCCGCCGTCGCCGTCGGGCGCGCTCTTGCCGTGCTCGGCCTCGTGTGTGTCGGGCGCGGGCGCGTAGTCAACGATGCCGTCGAGGAGCGGCTGCAACCCGGCGAGCGTCAGGCCGGAGACGGCGAAGACGGGGCAGAGGCGCGAGGCGGCGATGGCGCGGCTGATGTTCGGGATGATGTCCGCCTCTTCGAGCGTGCCGTTCTCCAGCCACTTCTCCATGAGCGCGTCGTCCGACTCGGCGATGACTTCGATGAGGCGCTCGCGCTCCTTGTCAACCATTTCCCGGCCCGCCGAAGGGATGTCCGTCTCTTTGGCCTTGCCGTTCGCGTCGAACTCGTAAGCCTTCATGTGGACGACATCAACGACTCCACGGAAGTTCGCCTCCTGGCCGATGGGCAGGGTGAAGGGGACGATGGCGCGGCTGAAAGTGCTGCGCGCCGAATCCAACGCCGCGCCGAAGTCGGCGCGCTCCTTGTCGAGCTTCGCGATGACCATCATGCGCGGCGTGATGAACTCGTTGGCGTAGGCCCAGGTCTTCTCTGTCCCCACCTCGACGCCGGAGACCGCGTCCACGACGACGAGCGCGCAGTCGGCGACGCGCAGGGCGGGCCGCGCGTGCGGGACGAAGGCCGTGAAGCCCGGCGTGTCAATGAGGTTCACCTTGTGCTCGCGCCACTCGCAGTGCGCGAGCTGGTTGTTGAGCGTGATCTTGCGCGCGACGGCGTCCTCGTCGTAGTCGGTCGTGGTCGTGCCCTCGTCAACCTTGCCCCAGCGCTGGGTCGCGCCCGCGAGGTGGAGGAGCGAGCTGATGAGCTGCGTTTTACCGGCGTGGCCGTGGCCGATCAGGGCGAGGTTGCGAATCTGGTTAGTCGGATAAGCTTTCATGGCTCTGTGTTTCGGAACATCCTTTCGACAGGTCGGCGGACGAGCGGGCCTTTTACGGAGAAGTGACCCGCGCCGCCTCGGATTTGAAAATTGCTGTGCGGGAAAAACTTCAAAAGTCGAGAGGGTAATTTAAGCGACCGCAGGCGCGAACGCAAGCGGGCGAAAGAGGGCTGGCACCGCGTTTGCAAAACCGTCGTGCGGGGCGTAAAAGCCCCGGTTCTTAAATGACGGCAAGCTCTCCCGTTAAACGAATTATGCAAGGAGGACGCAAGGGGATGAGGTTTGAAATGAGTACATTGAGGCGGGTGATGAGTACGCTCATCATTCTGTCATCGCTCGTCGTCCTGACGGGCGCGAGCGCGTCGGCGCAGACGCGGCGATACAGGCACGACAACGGTCTGCATCGCGGCTGGTACGTGGGACAGCACAGGGGCTGGGCTAGACGCTCCAATAACAACGCCGCGCGAGTTGCGGGGTGACCGGGTTGCCTTCCGGCGCGACGAGCGAGTGGAGCGCAGGGTCGCAAGAAACAGCGGCGACTTCAACCGCGCCGACCGCCGCGCCTTCAACGCGCGCGAGCGGCAGGAGCGCATGCAGTTCCACGGACAGGAGCGCGCGGAGCGTCGGCAGTTTCGCCGCAACCACCGCTAACGATTCACAAATTAGACAGCACACGGGGCGGACGTTTCACAGTAAGACTGAAACGTCCGCCCCTACGCGCGTCTGCTTCGCGGGAGGCGTCGTCCGCACGAGCTTCGTTCAGCGCGGCGACTGCTGCGTCAGCGATAGCGGCCTGGGCTTCGACCTCTTCGTGTACGAGGCGAACAGCCGGTAGCCGAGCAGGAGGGCGACGACGGCGGCGAAGGCGAGGGGCTTGCGCGTGTCGGACTTGACGAGCAGGTAGTAGTGCGTGACGCCCGCCGCGGCGGAGAGGTAGGTGAGGCGG
>Ga0209577_10005061_pt1 | contig 12334 bp, 9 predicted proteins | sample GraSoiAngelo_109_FD_185874 | JGI IMG/M metagenome (GOLD analysis project Ga0209577, IMG submission 185874) | Grasslands soil microbial communities from the Angelo Coastal Reserve, California, USA - 14_0903_12_20cm (SPAdes) (version 2) | ecosystem: Environmental > Terrestrial > Soil > Grasslands ... | reverse complement strand
GATCGAGTAGTTACGTCAGAAATACCGAATATCCAGCCAGGATATCGGAAAAGGGCCCGTCCACCTCTTCGACTATTAGCGACGCGTGGTGCGTCGTGCTTCTATTTGCTATCAATTGGGCCGATGGTGAATCGAGTCGGGTACAAGGTAACGCCCGCGCTCGGAAGGTGGTTTTTCTTCTTCAACCGGAATGTGATGGAGCGTTTGCGTACGGGTCATGGCGAATTCCCGTGACCTGCCAAGAGACCTTGAGACCTGATTTGCCACCAGCGATGTGAAATGCGTTTTGCTTGATTTCCTCTGACACATAAAGTGGGGCGTAGCCTCCCAGCGGGGTGAGTTGATATCGAAAATCCCGATTTAGTGCCTCGAAATAATCTGGCAGTTTGACCTCAGCCTTGCCATTTACATCTAGAACAACGATCCCGTTGTATATATTCATCATGTCCGGCGACTCGACAAACGAGTGCTCGAGATATTTGTTTGCAGGGTCGATTGGATCGTCGATCCGAAAGGATCCCGCGGCCTTGGTTAGCGTTCCATTGACGGTAAGATTGCTTTCTAATGTCATCGGCGACTCTATAGTCCAGAGAGCCGGACGAAGGGATTGGAACTAGCAAAGGTCGCGAGGCGGGATGGGCAGGAGTTCGATTGTGCAACCTGGTTGCACACGGGAAATGCCAAAAAACAGTTCAAACGGGAAGTGGAGAAAGAACTGACTGGGAAGGAAACGGAACCGTGGGAGATTATCTAACGAGGCGGAGAAAGACACGAAGTTCGTGGAGCTGGGGCGGTACTTGTGCGAAGTGCGGGCGGGGCAGTCAGCGGTCGCCTTCAGAATACCGCATACCACGAGTGACCTGCTCGTTTCGCTAAAAATACTGGTGAGGCCACCGGCCACGATAACTTCGCCGGAGGCGAGAACCGCGGTCGCCGAGGAGCCCTACCATTCAGGGCAGCGATGGCTTTATTGCCATCTTCCGACGTGGGTTCCTGCAGTTAACATGCTGCTGTAGCGGACTTCCACCCGCGCGTTCGCCATTCGCATGCTCCCCAACTTCGCGGGCTACTGGCATGAGATCGCGCTTTTTGGCCAGAACGCTTCGGCATGGTTCTATCATGCCACGCAATGAGAGCCGACGCGATGCTTGTGAAAGGATAACTACCCACTGCGAATGTTCTTGACCTTTATTAAGTAGTCGCTAAAATGCTTTACGCTTAGCAAGTCGTCACTGTCATGTCACCACAAACTATGGAGCCAGTCACACCATGGGCAATGGAGCAGAGGATCGCCCCCTCCCTGCAGAAAGTATGTTGTGGTTGTCGTCCCTACGGTACCAGTTGTATTGGCCTCGTACTGGTCATGTTCAGTTTGTTAGGTTGTCACAACGTTAGCCCTGGTGCCGCGAAGGCCGATAACGCAATCTCCCAGCCCTCGGCTAGTTTCCTATATCCGATCCAGGGCCTGCACATTGATCCGTTCACACCTTTCTCTTGGAAGGCCGTTAAATCCGCGACGGGCTATTACCTACAAGTCGGTACAACTGTGGGAGGATCTGATATCTTCGCGGTGGGAGAATTACCTGGAAGCGTCACCACTTGGCCTGTCGACAATCTCCTCCCCGGCACCTATTGGGCGCGTTTGTTTACCCACAGTCCTTCGGGCTGGAGCAACGTAGACATTTCGTTCCTGGCCGGTGCCACTCCGCCGCCCTCCGATCGGGCGTCATTCTACTCAACCATAGAGCAACTAACGAGCAGCATCCGACTGTCATCGGATGCTTCCACCAACACACCTTTGCCGGGATCGCCGTTAGCGGCAGAGATTGCACCCTGGGGTCGTAGTAATGCGTTTTGCACCGATTACTCATTCACCCTGGTCCAGTTGCTCCAGGCGAAACATATTTACGCGCGTAGCGTCACTCTGACTATGGTCGGCGGGACCTCTCTCGGCCACACCGTCGTCGAATACTACGATCCTTTTCTGCGGAAGTGGCCTGTCGCCGACGCCACGTTCGGACTGGTGTACTTCGATGACAGCGCTCAACAGGGACAGTCTGCTGCGGAACTCAGCGGATACGTTTTCGCCGAGTCGTGGAGCCAAATTCATGCCAAGTTCGTTACACCGAATGGCAAATCTTATATGAATAATTATTATTTGGATCCCGTGACCTTGTACCTCAACGTAGTGCTGCCGGGGAAGACAGCGACGGAAAGTGTGGTGCATGATCCCAAGCAGTTTTTAGTTCCCGTCACCATCGGTACTGCCAACCCGCAGGGGTATTACACATTCGCGTTCAGCCCTGCCTCCGACACAATGGAAATCGAGAATCCACCCGGCTCCTTTGCGTCAGTTTCCGGCCGAATAAGAGTGGATCCTTTGGATACTGATCCTTTGGACTCAAGTGTTTGGTCGGCTGCTTTCGGCTTGAATGATGGCTGGTGGATCGCGTCCGGACCCGCCGATGTGCAAGCGTTCACTTTCAGGCGTGCTATGTTCTAGAGTCCCTAGTTCCCGACATAGTCAGCAGACGAAGTCGCGCCCCGTTAAAGCAAAAGTGTTGTGGTTTTCGGGTAGCACTGCCCAAGTTACGGGGAGCCCGTCGCGTCCTTCAATCGCATCGAGGGGAACCCCTCCTACACTTGCAGGGAGTGCATTGTCTTTTGCTTGTATAGTACTCGGCCCCAAGGGATCGCCGCAGCAGTGGAGAACATCACCTTAACGTCGAATTGTCCCCTGCAAATCGAACGTCATGACTTGGCAATGATTAGTGTCATCCCAATTATTCTGCAGCTGAATAAGAGGGAAATTGCGAGTGCGGTAAGTTATCTTTTGGAAGGCATTGTCATCGCTGATCGCGACGCCGGTGGCCGTGCCGCCCGTGGGCTGCACCACCAGCATACTTGCCCTCGCTCCTCTGCCCTTTGTTCCGAATTGAAACGTGTCATAACAGATCAGAGGATTGTCTGCCGGCCAATTTGCGGGTTTGGGGATGGTAATCGACTGGCTTGGATTAAGCCCGCACTGCTGACCTGGTGGGCCAAGAGGATCACACCCAATACCTCCCCGGACTCTGACGCGGTTCGGGTTGAACTGGTCAATTACAAAGAGAGCACTGGGTTTTCCATTCGTGCAGGGTGAGGCCATTCCTTGGGAGTAAAAGGACTGTGCTAAAGCCCACGCTAACAGCGGCGCTCCCAAGAGGAGAAGCCGTGATTTGCGGACTACGGTGGAAAAAGCGAAATTGCTCCGTATGGTTCTTTTGAACTGCTCAATCGATGCAGCAAGTATCTATCCCAGTTGCAGAAGCCCTTCGACATGATCTTCCAAAGGGCAAAAAAATAAAGAATGGTCGACTTGAGCAGAATTGCAGCATGCCCTTCCCTTGGGGTAGTCATCGATCCTACGAGATGAAATGTACCTTGGGCGGGATCATACACTTTTGCTGTCGCGGTAAACTGGCCGGAGTCATCCTTACCGCCAGTATAAGTACACGCCCATCATTGAGTAGTGTAGCTGTCTGGCCGGCGCGGTTTACCTGCATGCCGCCGGTAACGTTAAAGCCAGTCTTCAAAGAGTTTGGTCCGCCACCGCAAGCGCACAGCAGACCGAGGAAGCAAGTCAGAAACGCTGCCTGGAATACCCTATAGTAAAAGTGATTGCATGTTCATATTTTGCACCTACATCGGTGGTGTAAACCAGGCGGTTACTCTGACGACCCGATATACTATTACTGTCGCGCCGCAAATTGCCCCTCCGGGAGAAATGTTGGTTTGCTACATCCGGTTCGAAACGAAGATATACCAGATTGCGCCAGGAGCCCATGGGATATAAGCAACTTGTTTCTGAATTCGGGCATAGTTTCAGGACGATGCGACAGTTGTCCGTCTTACAACGGACTAATTTCTGCGGCCTGCAAGAGCTCAAAATCCGTGGCGGTTGGCATGTAGTTGGCAGGAGCTATGACCAGCTTTACTCGATTGAAAGACCCCGAGTTGAATCGAAGTTCAGCAGTGTGCGCCTCTTTGTCTGGTGGGTAGGAAATGAACACATTCTGGTCGATCAAGGCGCCCTTACTGGTTGGATCGATGGCAAACAAACTCAGGTTGCCTGTATGTAGCTTCAGAGTCAATCTAACCACATACCACTGATTCGGGATCACAGGAATGAAATCCGAAGTGAGTTGGTAATCATAAAGAACCGGTTGAGAGATCATGCGCACAGCACCAGATCGCTCTTTGATGAATGCCGAATTGGCATTTTTGACCCACGTGTTAAATCCAGGCAGACTGGTCCAGGTCGGACCGGGCGGCGCGCGGAGAACTTGGATACTGGGAACAGCCCCGGCCGGACCGGTGAAGTAAATGGGATCGGGAGTCGCTTGAAAAGAAGAGGTATCGCCGCTTGCGGCATTGCCGTACATGTCAAAAAACTGAACCCCTGGAACTCCGCTGAGGGAGACCGTCGCATTGTGGCGCGCTGTCCATAGGGATCCCATCATGCCGCCTGGGGTATCTCCGGTGACGGCAAAAACCCCTTCCCCGGTGGATACAGGTCGAGCTCTCGTGGCATTGGCAAACATTCTCGCCATTGTGGCATAAGCAGCAAGGGTATCGACCTGGACCTCAGGATGAAGCCGGTTGAAAAACGGGCTATGGAGAAAATAGGGGATCCCGTGTGCCATCGAAAGCAAGTTGGCTCGCACCACATAAGTGGCCTGGGTGTGTTCATTAATTTCAGGAGTTGTGGAAATGTCGGCGCTGAGGGGACCGAGAAGCCAATTAGCTTCCGTGCCCCACACCGGTTTCTCGTGTCCAAATACCCCCGTCAGATTCTGGAAAGCCTGCATCGTTTCGAGATAGTCGAACAAGCCCTCTTTTTCTTCGGGAGCGTAGTGCTCGTAAGGATGGGTAGAGACAATGTCGATTTTGTTGAGAAGGCGCTCCTCGAACACGTGGCGGGTGTATTTGAGGCCTTCGATACTTCCGGTGGAACAGCATACGGTGCGGTTAGCGGGATCGGCGGCATGAATCGCGTCCATCGCGATGCTCAGCATTCTAATATCAGCATCCGGAAATCCATTCTGACGAAACGCTAAACCCTTAATGTCGGCCTCGTTGAAAACGTCCCAGTAGTGAATCCGGCCTTCGAAGTGTTGCACGGCCTGCCGGACGTATCGCGACCAGGCGTCGAAATACGCAGGTCCGGGAGTTCCAACCCACCCCGGAGAGATCTCGCCGAGAATGCCCAGTGGTTCCATGCCTTGCGCGCGAGCTGCATCCAGCACTTCATCTATTTTGGAAAAATCGAAAATTCCCGGCTGTGATTCGATCATCTCCCATCGAAGAATGACCCGGCAGCGCCCTGCACCCCATAATGCCGCATTGTAATCGGCGGTGATGGGGAATCCGGCAGAGGAGACATGTACCCCTAGTTTTGCGGGCGCGGGGGCACCTGGACCGGCGAAGATCGCTACACGAACGGTCTGTCCAAACACGAGAGCACCGTTGATGGTTTCAAGAATCTCTACTTGTGCGGGGCCGTTCCAATCGGGAAACGAAAGCACGCCCTTACCGCCAACAACGCCGGGGAATTGTTGCGAAAGGGGAATAGAAGCTACCATCACATAAGGGGAGCGATTCGATCTCTCGAAGAAAATGCTAGCCCAAATGGTTGCCTCCCGAGCGTTTCCGGCGTAAGAGGCATTCACTGAAACGCTGGAGCCCGGGCGAAAAGCCTTGAATTCACGTTCTGGGACAGAAGATCCCAACACGACGTACCCCGTCGGGGCGTGCGGAAGGTAGGTTGAGTAGGTCGAGCTTTGCCCCGCATGGAATGCCCCGTTCAGGAGATAAATTGAGCCTGGTCCCATATTTCCATCTACCCATACCGTGATCTTGCTTCCGCTAGTCACTGGTGTTGAGAATGCTTGGGGTGGCATCGAGGGATTCACGAGGGTCCAAAAAATGAGACTATTGCTTTCGTCAAAAATCTGAATATACAACTCATCGGCGCCCTGGTGCAGTGGCGAGATCGTAGTAGTTTGTACCCATGGCGAGTCCGCATGCACGAGGATTCCTGTAAGCAGATTGCGACCGGAAGGCACGGTAAAAGAGATTCGGGAATGAGCAATGAAAGGCACAGCAGAGTAAGAGTTGCCGGAGATATCTGTAACCGAGCCTGGCGTTGGATACGCCAGCTGTTGCGGACCCGGATCGTATGCCACGGAGCTCAGCCCTTCAATTATGGGAATTGGAGGGGTTAGGGTTTGAAGCGGCGGAGTCGAGTTATCGCGTGCGCCCCCGCACCCGACCAAATGAAGAAGCAAAGCCAGGGAGAAAAGCGTCCCCGCGCGTAAGAACGATCGAAACACAGCCGTGCGAGCGCTCATCATCACTTCGAAAACAAATTGCGATACTTAGACGGCGTTCAGAATACCTCGGGTTGGCACATTTTGGAAGTCTCTTGTCTGCTTCGGCTCCCCGAGCGGCTTTTCGCACCGTTGCGGTGCTCGCGGTTGCCGCAGGTGGTAGGATCGATAATTGTATCCAGGAAAAAAACAGGATTGCCTCACTATTGGGAAAAGAATGAACGCACTATTGGAAGCTACCGTCCAAAGAGTTAAGAACATGTCCGGCCAGTCTATGATCGTTTTCCGCTGCGGTTTCGGGCCCCGTCGATTTATTGGCACACATTGGCGCTGCTCACCGAATCCCAGTTCTGGGATGAAGATCGTATTAAGGAATATGAAGTGATGCAGCTGAGGCGTATGCTGCAGCACTGCGCCTCTCAGGTCCCTTATTACCGGCGATTATTTCATCGGATTGGCTTTGATCCGGCTCTGGTCAGGCAAGTGTCCGACCTCACCGCGTTGCCGACGCTCGACAAAGAAACGGTACGGCTAAACCTGCAAGATCTACTGGCGGAAAATATCCCGGCCTCTAAACGGGTCTATTACACGACGGGCGGCACAATGGGGAAAACGCTCGGCTTTTGGGGCCTGCGTGAGGCAGGTTGGCGGGAGCGCGCGTTTATGGAGACACAATGGATGAGAGTCGGCTTTCACCGCGACCGGCTGCGAGCGATGCTGAAAGGCAAAGAAAGCCTATTCGGTTTCTGCTAGCGCCTGCAAAGTAATAGGTGCGATAGCTTCATAACCAGCTCTGTTCAAATGTACGCGTCCATCGATGCAGTAGGCAGGGTTTAGAAAATCATCCTGCTCAAGCGCAGAATAGTAATCCGCCACTGCAAACTTGTATTGAGCAGCAAATAACTTGATCCAAGCATTCAATTCCCGAATGTGATTGTTGATCAACTCGGACTGGGGGTACTGCCGCACGATGGGAGGGACGGTGCCAATAATTACTCTGCGCGGACGAAACCGAGTTCGACAAGCGAATGCCATCTTGGCGATGTTGCCCTCGGTAACAGCGAGTGGAATTGAGTTGTACTGAACATCGTCGAAGGAATCGTTAGTCCCAATCAGTAGGTGGACAACACGGGCCGGACTGGACAGAACATCCTTCTTGTAACGCGCTAACAAAGCGGCACTTGTATTTCCACCCACGCCTGCGTCAATAAAGTTGACGTACATCGAGGGAAGTGTCTCGCTCCAATACCACTGCATTTGCTGAGTGAGACTGTCCCCCGCAAAGACTACGATTGGAGGTGGCGTGGGCGGAGGCGAATAATCCGTGCTCCGGCCGCCGCATCCAGCTTCAATGCAAAGAAGAGCGATTATCCAGATAAGTCGGTGCATTATGTCACAGAAAAGTCCGATTTCCATTTGCCTCACATTGTAGCCCACGGTGGGAGGTATTTCTCTTGCGGGATCTTTTGTCCAGTCAGTGTTGAGACACTAAGATTATTTCTTGAAGAAATCGGCGATCGCAGTCACGACTGTTCGCTGCTGGTCTTCAGTAAGATTCGGATAAATAGGAAGAGCCAACACCTGCGCGCAGGCCGTCTCAGAATGTGGGAAGTCACCGATTCGGTGCCCCAGGTAAGCAAACGCGGGTTGCAGGTGCAAAGGGTGTGGGTAATAAATTTCCGTAGGTATACCACGCTCTCGTAAGAATATGCGGAGGTCGTCGCGGCGAGATGCGCGGATAACAAACTGGTTGTATACGTGTTCGCGATCCGCGGCGGCGGAAGGCAACACTACGCTTTCGTCTAAGTGGAATTCATGGAACAATGCGCGATAGCGCTCGGCATTTCGTTGGCGGAGGCGTGTCCATTCCTCAAGGTGGCGCAGTTTGGCCCGCAGAATGGCGGCCTGCAAGGCATCCAGGCGGCTATTGAATCCCAAAAGTTCGTAGTCATACTTCGTCCGGCTGCCGTGGTTTCGAAGGACGCGAAGGCGATCGGCAAGATGCGAATCATCAGTGGTGATCATGCCGCCGTCGCCTGCGCCACCCAGGTTCTTCGAAGGAAAGAAGCTGAAACAACCGAGAGATCCCAAACTTCCGGTCGCCTTCCCCCGCCAGTGGGATCCGATCGACTGCGCGGCATCTTCAATAACCGGCAACCGCCGGGCTTGGGCGATCTCAAAGATTGCATCCATCTTCGCCGGCAGCCCGAACAGATGGACTGGCATGATTGCGCGAGTTCGTCTCGTTATCGCGTTTTCAATTTGCCTCGGGTCGAGATTAAAGTCATCAGGACTGATGTCCACCAAGACTGGCCGGGCGCCAAGCCGAACGATCGCGATTTTATCGACGACTTAAGGCATCGAGGGATCACCCTTGCAATCGCCACCTCGGCCAGCGAAACTCGCACTCTTTCTACGTTGAAGCGATTAGGTCTGACTGATCATTTCGCCGTGGTGGTTACGGGGGATGACGTGACCGACAGCAAACCGGACCCAACTATCTACAGCTTGGTTTGTAACCGGCTTAGGTGCGAAGCGAGGAATTCGGTTGCCATTGAAGATGCAGTATCGGGTATTCGAGCGGCTAAAGAGGCTGGACTGACCTGTATCGGAGTGGGCGGACCCGGCGAAGGGGAGAAGTTGCGCGCCGCGGGAGCTGACCACGTGATAGAAAATTTCATGGCTTTCTCTCTGCATGATTTGAAATTCCCAACCAAACGCCTGCAACCCTCGGTCGCATAATTATTCCTGGCCGGAAAAATGGGTTTCTAGGTCTCATCGAAAGGGAGTATTAAGGCTCACCATTCGTCGCCAAGCCTCAGTAAACCCAGCCTTAATCCATGGCGCCAAACACTCCTGCGAATTTCCGCGGGTTAATTCAAGTTTGCGGCCGTCTGATTGATATTTGCCGGGCCGCTGGCCGCTTCTGTAGCACCTTCCCGTCTCGTTTCTAACCAACGCCAAAGACCGCCCGCCTACTGCAAAATGGGGTCTGCTTGCTCGCCTTGATCTTCCCTAACAGTCTCAAGTTCATAACGCTCCACCTTGCCTCGCCACCCGGGCGCACTAGCGAAACGGAACACGGGATTCGGGCTAATAAGGGCCTGTTCATACTCGGCGGCATTCGAGTGGACGTGGAGCCGGCGCACGTCAAACTCAGGAACCCATTCCCGCATCTGTGGCACCGCGTTGGAATACATCGGAATGCGTGAGGGGTCGAAGCCCATCAGCGTGGTCGCCACCCAATCCACTGCGAGAGGATTGAATCCGACAACCACGACGTGAGAAGGAAATGCATCCGGATGTAGGGGACCGTCCCCCTGACCTCCGACTACCCCGTCGATCAGCGAAAAATAGCGTCGAACCGGCGACTCGTGCAGTCTCCCAGAATCATCAGCAGTAAGCAGAATTCGATTCAAGTCAAGTGCCATTCGCCACGCGGTGTCGTTCCCGTGCCAGTTACCGTACGCAAATGCATCTTTGGCGGGCGGTTGCACTAATCTCATGACCTTGTGAAAAACCCTCCACCCCAGAAAAGGATATTTGCCCCACCTCCAGAAGCGCCCGACCAGCAGGTCAGAGAGTTTGCGGTCCAACTTGTCGTACCATCTCGGATTTGAGAACTCATCACCACCTTTTGTGCTAGGTCCAATGCGGTAATGCGCCAAGTGGTTTTTGTCGGTATTAATTCCGACCATGTTCTTAATGTTGAGAGTGGTGCCTACTTTGCTGTGAACCTTCAACTTAGGTACTGAAATGATCACATCGCTGGTGAGGACTTCAGCGGCGATCCTGTACTCGTGCTGGTGGCTCTGGTGAGCTCGCGCTGTCTCGCGGCGATCATAGTCGGCTCCATATAGCAATGAGTTGTCTACTGGATCCATATAACTTTCGGGACCTAACCTAACCGCGACCGTCTTGTCGACCCCGCGCTTCAAGCGCTTGCGTTTCCACACGATCCCAGCCTTGTAATAAGTTTGTTCTTCCCGAAAATCGACGACAGCAAACTTGACCCCTTGAGCTGTACAGGCTTCGGAGAGAAAACTGACTAGGCCGGCCAGGCCATTTCTCGAAAATAGGGTGGGCAAGTCGCAATTCATCTGAGGAGCGTCGCCAATAATTAGACTTCCCTGCCCTTTCAAGGCGATTAGAACATAATCTGCGAGCCCACGTAACACGGACGCATGGGTAACAACTGCCTCCAGCGGCCCTCCACCCGCGTTCCAATGAAGAACGAAATTTGGTTTAATCAGCACCCGATCGCCGGGAGAGATCAGTTCTCCCATCGGGTTCCACTCGCGGCTGTCGAAATGTGTGATATCCATTCCCAGCAGCCGTAGGCTCTCTCTAATCATCGGATAAACGCCGTTCGTGGGGTCAACGGGCCTGGATCTGAAAAGAAGTTCCGGAAACTGCCGGGGTGGATCGAAAGGTGCCTTTTCGGGATATCGGTCTGTACCCGAAACGATTGCGGTTTCCAGATTGAAAAGCATGCTCATTTCTTACTCGTTCTTGGCCTGTGGGAGATCCTGAATGATAAAGCGGAACTTACCTCGCTCGGTGAGAGAAAGCTCATTGACGAACTTCAGTTTAATGTCTACGGTATCACCCATTTTTTCTTTGAACGCAGTAAGGATTGCGTTACTGTCATCGGCAGAATAAGAAGGCTTCCGGACCAGGCGTAGCTCGACACTGCCTTTTTCCCGCTGATAAAACTGAAACTGATGCACGTTATCGAATACGGCGCTGTGCATGTTCAAGGCGGTTATGGAGATTCTGTTATTCAGTTTTCCAATAATCATTTCCTGCAGCCATCGCCCGCGAGTCTCTTTCAGCAATCGGTACTTGCGGCCACAGGAGCAGCTTTTCGGTCCTAGCACAGCCCAATCACCGGTCCGATAGCGGACCAAAGGCATCACCGGGTTGTATAACGTTGTGCCCACCAGTTCGCCTGCTTCTCCCTCGTCCGTAGCCGGACGGCCATCCTCTTTGAGTATCTCTACGAATCCATACTCAGGGAAAATGTGGTAGTTCTGGCTGACTTCGCATTCCCCGGCGAGCACAGTATTTTCACTGTGACCATACCATGAGAAGACCCGGCATCCATAAAAAGACTCGATCCATTCCCTTTGTCCCGGGTAGAGGTTCTCCGACCCGAGCAAGAGGACCTCAAAACGCGGCGGAGGGATATTGGCGTCTTTCAGAATCCGGGCGAAGTCCAAAGCTGCGGAGGGATAGGTGTGAAGGAAAGGTATGTTCCGCTTCTTCATCACAGCCGCATAGTTTGCAACCGTGTCAGGGGTCAGGTGGAAATTGGAAAACACAAACGCATGCTCGCGAACATCGTAGGTGTAGTGTGACTTGCTCTTTACGACTGCTCCTTTGAGCATGGCGCGGAGTCTGGTCCGGTTGAATCCAACTCGGGCCCACTGGGTTTCTATAAACGCGCGCTCACGCCAACCTGCACCGCGCAAGCCATACAGCCCAAGCGGCTGTCCCATCGTTCCGCCGGTTGTGTAGTAGTTCCGTTTGGATTCCGGGATATTTTGCGCGAGAAAATCTTGAGGGCCTGACCTCACCGTCTCCTTATCGAGCGTGGTTAGGTTGGCAAGGTCATCGGCGTGTCGTAGTTTATTGGGGTCGAATCCGACCTGACGAAATAGCTTTTGGTAATATGGCACATTTGCAGCGCAGTGCTGGAGCATTCGCCGAAGCTGAGTGACTTCATACTCTGCCAAGCGGCCTTCATCCCAATACTGGGATTCTCTGAGCAGGCTAAGCATTTGCCAGTAGAGGCCGAATGCCCGCAACTGCTGAGGCAGCCGATCATAGAGGGGGCGAACACGCGTCTTTACGTGTGCCGCAGTTTCGAGCAGAGATTTCATTTGTTTCGATTGACTAGCTGTTTCGAGTATCGCACACAGCCGCGTCAACCCTTCAATTGCCGCGAAAAACAAGAACAA
>Ga0209577_10005060_pt1 | contig 12334 bp, 8 predicted proteins | sample GraSoiAngelo_109_FD_185874 | JGI IMG/M metagenome (GOLD analysis project Ga0209577, IMG submission 185874) | Grasslands soil microbial communities from the Angelo Coastal Reserve, California, USA - 14_0903_12_20cm (SPAdes) (version 2) | ecosystem: Environmental > Terrestrial > Soil > Grasslands ... | reverse complement strand
GAACGTTCGCTCATACCTTCGGATCACGCAGGCGAGGCCCACGGTGGTGAAGAACTATTTTCGCGAAAGCCACGTTAAGTACGCGGCCAGCTGAAAAGTGTCATCAATTTAGTGCTCGGAGTAATAATTAAGGGTACTAAAACTGTCCAAGAGATGTTGGCACGGAGGGGAACACAGATTGTTTACGATCCAACGTCGCGTCGGCAGTTGAGATTGAAGGCTTGAAGTACCGGATAACTGTTCGCAAGCTAATACTGGCGGGCTGGGATACAGGTTGGGCGAATTGGGCTACAAACTGGGAGCTCCAATTCGCCCGTCACTTGTCGCGTAAACCTATCCGGAGACAGGTTTTAGAAATGGTTGCGGGGGTCAGATTTGAACTGACGACCTTCGGGTTATGAGCCCGACGAGCTACCAGGCTGCTCCACCCCGCAGAAGCATCATAACACACAACTTAAATTTTTTTGCAAATGCCCGTTTGCAGGGCTGTCGTAATAATTGCCCGACGAGCTACGAGGCTGATCCACGCTGCGCGTTGATATTACGCGACTTGACGTTTTTCTGTGTTTTCAGGTGCCCGTTAAGTGCCCAAAATTCTAGCCGATGGCCCCTGATAGATTCGACCTCTGCGGTAACTGCCAGGTAGCGAGACGTAACTGATTGTAACTTTAACGGTACTGATCGCCACTCTCGGCGGCCTAGGCATAAGTGCCAACCCTCCCAAGGTCATGACGTTTATCGTCTCTCCGAGAAAGCCCAAGATCATCACAGACGTGAGAATCGATAGCGGAATCGAGACGGCAATGATCAGGGTGCTGCGCCAGCTTCCGAGAAAGAGCAAGCTCATGAGCACGGTGAGACATGCGGCAATGACGGCCTCGCAGATCACTCCACTTAGTGCGCCGTCACAAACATGGACTACTCGGAGGCCGAAAAAATGCTTAGCGATGGAGGGTCTGTCAGATAGCCGACTGCGCAACAAACTGGAACTGAACTGCAGAACGAAACATGTTCGCAGTGTTAAGGTCCCGTGCGTAGAAGAACTTGAACGGCCCGCGGGTGGTCGTCTGGAAGCATTGAGGATGTTCCAGGCGTGGTGATCGTGAGCTTTCAGGCTGCCGGATTGGCCCAGACGCCATAGACGCCGGGAAAGTGCGTAGGTGGGCATCGGCGACGGCCCGGTATTGCACAGGACGGTTGAATGGCACTTGCGAAACTCCTATCTTGCCGTGCAGGTTATAGCGTTAGGCTTTTGCACTTCATCACCCAACATTAGGTGTTATTGTGTTTTGCTCGCAAGCAAAGAGATTCTGACAAGATGTGGAAGAACCGATTTGTCTTATATTCGGGTTTTGGCGCCGCAGCCCTTTTGGGTTTTCTGCTACTTTTCACTTCTCCTGGCGCGGAAGCCGAGCCCAGGCTCCCCCATCTCTTCACAGACCACATGGTTCTCCAGCGAGACATGAATATTTCCGTTTGGGGCTGGGCCGACCCGGCAGAACACATCGCTGTGAGCCTTGGGCCAAATGCCCGCGAGACTGTCACTGCGGCGGATGGCCATTGGAATGTGTCTCTCCCGGCAATACATGCAGGCGGACCGTTCACCCTCATCGTTCGCGGGAAAAAAGTGGTCGAGGTGAAAGACGTTTTGCTTGGTGAAGTCTGGATTGCCTCCGGCCAGTCCAATATGACCTACGCCCTGAGCGGAGCGACGCGCGCGGCCGAGGAAATCCCCGCTGCGGCGTATCCGCAGATACGATTTTTCACCGTGCCAAAGAAAATCGCGCTTGTCCCACAAGAAGACATGCTGACCGCAGCTTGGGAAATTTGCACTCCGGACACCGCGAAGATTTTTTCGGCGGTGGCTTATTTCTTTGGATGCGATCTGCACAAGTCGCTTGGCGTCCCGGTCGGCATCATCCTGAGCGCATGGCCAGGGACCGCGGGAAAAGAGTGGACAGACCCGGATTCATTGCGGCGCGAACCGGCTTTGCGGCCCATCGTTCAGCGTTGGGACGATGAGCCGGCAGGTGTAAAAGCGTTTGCAGCGGAGCCGGCCGAAATTTCGTTGGAGTTCGATGATTTCGAGCTCTTGGCCGCTGCGGGGAGTGCGGGCACCCCAACCTTGCTCAGCAATTTTGACGATGGCGCTTCTCGCACGGAAACAGGCGGAGTTTGGACCTACAACTGGTCTGATGCGCCTAGGACAACGTTTGAACTTGCCGCGCCGGGACGGGGAGGCGGGGGTTATGCCGCTCGGGTCGCGGGGAAACTGGATGGCGCGAGTTCGTCAAATTTGCAAGTAACCTTCAAGAGCGATGGCTCCCCCGCGGACTTTAGTTCGTTTTTGGGGATTCGCTTCTGGGTTCGCGGCAGCGGCGCGTTTCAATTCCAGATGCTGCAGCCGACGATTTCCGATTGGGACAACTATTCAGCGGAGGTAATTCGCACGACGCCGGAATGGCAACAGATCACGATTTGGTTCAAGGACTTGCAGCAAGCCGGTTGGGGCGTGAGTGAGCCGCTCACGGCGAATGCGCTCACGGGCTTTTTGCTGAACATCATGGCCCCCATTGAAAATGCGGAACGGCCGCCATCATCTCTTTACGATGGCATGATTGCGCCGCTCGAAAAGTATCGTATTCGCGGCGCCATTTGGTATCAGGGAGAAGGAAATACTTGGCGCGCCGAACAATATCGAACGCTGTTGCCTTCGCTGATTCAGGGATGGCGCAAAGGGTTTGCCGAGCCGAATTTTCCTTTTCTCATCGTCCAATTGCCGAATCTCGGGACGAGCCCTGAACTGGGCGATTCCATCTGGGCGGAACTGCGCGAAGCCCAGTTGCTCACTGCGAAAACCGTGCCAAACACCGGTCTCGCGATAACTATAGATGTCGGCGACCCTAAGAACCTGCATCCTCCGCGCAAGGCGGAGATTGGTGGGCGGCTGGCGTTGTGGGCGCTGGAAACGACTTACGGCCGCAGAGTCGTTTTTTCCGGCCCGCTTTATGAATCGATGAAAGTTGCCGGGAACGAGGTTCATATCCGCTTCCGCTACGTTGGCGACGGACTTGCAGTGCGCGGCGACGGGCTGAAGGGATTCGCCATTGCCGGCGCGGACAGAAAGTTTGACTGGGCGGATGCCAGGATTGAAGGAGACGAAGTAATCGTTTCCAGCAACCAAGTGAGCGCTCCTGTTGCCGTACGGTATGCATGGGCGGGAAGCCCGGAGTGCAACCTCTACAACAAAAATGGGCTACCGGCTTCGCCGTTCCGCACTGATGATTGGCCTGGGGCCAGTGCCGGAAAGCGCTAAGATAAATGGAGTTTAGCGAGAATCATTAGGATTTCTTGTTCCGGCTGGAAAATTTGGGGGCCGCGGTCATGAATCGTCGCCTGAACACAGAGAGAAAACACTCGCGGCATGCGGGGTTCTCTGGAGCATTGAGTGTCTTTCTTTGCTGTCTTATTCCTGTTTTTCTGCGGTCACAACGGGATCGGGCAAATCCCCCACAAGGGTCATCGGCGAATTCGCGAGTGCGAACTTCGGCCGGTATGGCAGATTGGTTGCCTTTTGAAGCTGGGGGAGCCGCTGCTGCGCGATGCGGTGTGGGTCTACAACAACTGGTCTTCGTACGATGAATTATCCGACAGCATCCCGCTCACGGAAGAACTGGCGATGAAGGAGTTCGGCGAAATCCTCCGCTTGCGCAAGTTCGGCGTTCATTTCGACTACTACATGATGGATGCCTTCTGGTTTGCGCCGGACGGAGGGTATCGCATTTGGCGCACGCCGAATTGGTCGAACGGTCCGGACAAGTGGATCGCGGCCTGCAAAGAGAACGGCATTCTCCCCGGAATGTGGTTTGGAACCAATGCGCTGGTGCATATCAACGCGGCGCCGCAGTGGAAGGATTCGGTCGGGTCGAACGGATGGACGATGTCGCTTTCCGAAGGCGGCTTTCTCCCGGATTTCATGAACTTGCTGCAGTACTGGTATGACCGCGGGATTCGGATGTTCAAGTTTGACTTCGTGGATTTCACGGCAGCCACGCCCGTTACGCAGGCAAATGTCTTGAGGGAGAGGAGCAGTTCGCGGTGTAGCGAACTGCTCCTCAAATTCATCAGGTGTGAAGAGCTCACACAGTGATTCGGCCGGAGCGGGAACGGAAGAATACACGGTGTCTGCATCGCTGGTTTGCGTCGAGGAGCACCGCTCTATCGGTGAATATTCGAAGACAGAGAGAACTCCTGGGTTTCCTCTTGCTTGCCACTCTCCTTGGTGCGAACGGTGATGCCAGTGCCGCGAGAAGGCCGGCCGGACGGAGGGAGGTTCCAAGCAACATCTATTACGTAGATTCACGAGCCGGGGACGATTCGAAAGCGGGCACAAGTCCAGCAGCCGCCTGGAAGACGCTGGAGAGAGTGAATGCGAAAACATTCCTTCCTGGCGAGCGCATCCTATTGAAATCCAGCTCCATATGGAATGGACAACTGTGGCCGAAAGGATCTGGGATGGAGGGGCGGCCGATCAGGGTTGGGATGTATGGCGGCGGAGTCAAGCCGGTGATCAACGGCGATGGATTGTTCGAGGACGCGGTGCTGCTGAAGAACCAGGAATATTGGGAAATTGAAAATCTCGAGATTACCAACAACGCGCCGCAGCGCGCGGAGCGCCGGGCCGTCCATGTTGCGCTCGAAAATTATGGCGAAGCGCACCACATCTATATTCGTTCACTGACGATCCACGACGTGAATGGGGTGGACGACGTCAAGCCGAATGGCGGAATTAACTACACCTCCGTGGGCGACAAGAAACCGAGCCGCTTTGTGGATTTGCAGATCGAGAGCAACGAAATCTATCGCGTGGACCGAAGCGGAATTTTCGGCTGGTCGGACGCGTGGGTCCGGTCGAAATGGTATCCGAGCCTGGGTGTGGTCGTTCGCGGAAACCATTTACATGACATCGGTGGAGACGGGATCGTCCTGGTGGCGACGGACAGCGCCGTGGTGGAACGCAACGTGGTAGGGCGTGCCAACCAGCGGTCGGAAGGATACAACGTCGCGATCTGGTCGTGGAGCGCCGACAACACGCTGATTCAGTACAACGAAGCCTACGACACTAAAGGCCAGCGCGACGGAGAAGGCTTCGATTCCGATTGGAACAGCCGGAACACCATCATTCAATACAACTACAGCCATGACAACGATGGCGGGTTTCTGCTGATCTGCAATGAAGGCGGACGCGATGCCACAGAGAGCGCCGGCAACACCGGAACCATTATCCGCTACAACATCAGTCAAAATGACCGCACCCGCGGTATCAATATTGCGGGGCCGGTAAAAGACACCGCGATTTACAACAACACGATTTATGTGGGCCCCGAACACGCCGTGAGTCTGCTGCTGTTTTCGGACTGGCAGGGATGGAGCAAGGACACGTATGTTTACAACAACGTATTTTACGTAGCCGGAAAGGGACAATTCTCTTACGCAATATCGCGGGCAGCGGATGGAGCGTACTTAACGGCGCTGGGATTCGGCCAAAGCGAGCTGAACTCATTTGATTCGAACATGTATTTTGGCGTGAATCCGCCGGGAGACGACGCTCACGCTTTGACCGTTGATCCGAAACTCATGGGTCCGGGCAGTGGCGGGCTTGGACCGACTTCGTTGTCTGGATACCGTTTGCAGGAAGGGTCTTTTGCGCGAAAGACAGGAAGACTCATCCGAAACAACGGCGGTCGGGATTTCTGGGGAAATGCTGTGCCATCGTGCCAGCAGACAGACCGCGGCGCTGCGCAGTCGGACGATTGCGGCGCCGGGAAATGATTCTGCGTGACGCAGCGGCAGCAACAGCAACGGGTTAGCCCGAACTTATGAATATCCGCGAAATCGCGCGACGCGCGAAGGTGTCGACGGCAACGGTATCCCGCACCATCAATCGCCATTCCAGCGTGCAGCCACAACTGGCCAAACGCGTGCTGAAGGTGGTCGAGGAAATGGGGTATTTCCCGAACACGCAGGCGCGCGCGCTCGTTTCCGGGCGGAGCCGGATTTTCGGATTGATCGTTTCGGAAATCACCAACCCCTTCTTTCCCGAAATCGTGCACGTGTTCGAGGAGACGGCGCTCCAGCACAATTATGAAATCCTGGTGACCTCCACCGTTCACGACACCGCTCGCATGAAGACCTCGGTACGGCGAATGCTGGAGCACCGCGTCGAAGGCGTAGCCGTAATGACCTTCGGCATGGAAGAAGCTCTCCTGGACGATTTGAAGCGGAGAAACGTGCCGCTGCTATTCGTAGATGTGGGACCTGCGCGGCCTCGCGTGAGCAATATTCGAATCGACTATTTGCACGGAGTCCGGCAGGCCGTTCAGCATCTCGCGGCATTGCGGCACGAAAGGATTGCGTTTATCACTGGCCCGCTGACACTCAAGTCTGCCCGCGCGAGAAAAAGAGGCGTTCGTCCAATCGATGAACGAGATTGGGATGGAGCCGGAGCGACGGTTGCTTGTGGAAGAGAATCACACGCTGGCAGGCGGCAAGAAGCCTTCGCGAAATTGTGGAGTGTGACAGCCAGGCCGACCGCGATTCTATGTTCGAACGATATGACTGCCATCGGAGTGATGCGCGAAAGCTATGAAAAAAAGATCACGATTCCCGGGGAAGTGTCAGTGATCGGGTTCGACAACATTCATCTTTCGCAGTACGTTCTTCCGCCCCTGACGACGATCGAAATGTCGCAGGCGCAACTCGGGCGGCTGGCGTTCCAGGCGCTTCTGAGCGACGTGCGGCGCGAGGTGCCAAATCCCAAGGGCACAGAATACGTCCTGAAGACGAATTTCGTGCTGCGTGATTCGACGGCCTTGAATTTACAGAAGTCCACTTCATAGGGGTGAAGGACGGCGGCTTATAGCATCAAACGTGTTTGACGATAATTGCTTGGCTGTCGAGCGTTTGGGTTGTGACCAGCGACAGGGAGCGTTCCATGTTCCTGACGGAAAAAAATCGGATGTGTCTCCAGGGCCTGCTAATCAGCGCTTTTGGTTGCGCCGTGGCCTTTAGTGCACTTGCGGCGAGGGCGCAGACGCGCGGGGCGTTTCGCGCCGACCGGATGGACACGGTGCTTTACGGCGTCGCTTATTATCCGGAATACATGCCTTACGAGCGCTTAGACCAGGACGTCCAGCTCATGCAAAAAGCGGGCATCAGCGTGGTGCGCGTCGGCGAATTTAGCTGGGGACTGTGGGAGCCTGAAGACGGAAAGTTTGAATTTGCCTGGATGGATCGTGTCGTCGACCGGCTGCATGCGGCCGGTATCCGCATCATCCTCGGCACGCCCACGGCTTCGATTCCTGCCTGGATGTACAAGCAACATCCCGAGATTGTCGTGACGCGGCTGGGAGGGCAGTATCTTTACTACGGCCTGCGGCAGAATACCGACCTATTGAATCCTACCTTTCGCTTCTATTGTGAGCGTGTGATTCGCAAAATCCTCGAGCACTACAAGAATAATCCGGCCATCATTGGCTTCCAGATTGACAACGAGACTTCGGCGGCGGGCGTGGCGAACCACGACGTTCAGGCCGGCTTTCAGGAATACTTGAAGACGAAATTCAAAACGGTGGATGAACTCAACAAGATTTGGGGGCTAAATTACTGGGGGCAACGGCTGAATGATTGGACGGAGCTGCCGCCGCGCGATGGGATCATCAATCCCGGCTGGAAGTTAGAGTGGGAGCGCTATTCGCAGTGGCTGACTACGGACTTTCTGGCTTGGCAAGCAGCCACCGTCAATGAGTACAAGCGGCCCGACCAATTCGTTACGCATGATTTTGCGGGACCCCCTCGGCCGGAAGTGAACGAGCTGGACGTATCGCGGACGCTGGACATTACGGCGGCAAATCCTTATCACGACACACAGGATGGATTCGATGGAGAAGCTTCGTCGCGCGTGGGCGATTACATGCGGTCGTTGAAGAACACGAATTATCTGATTACTGAGACGAACGCGGAGGCCATCGGCTGGGATTCGCGTGGGCAGTATCCGCCGTATGACGGACAGTTGCGGCTCGACGTGTATACCCATGCTTCCTCCGGCGCGAACATGGTCGAGTACTGGCATTGGCATTCGATCCACTACGGGCAGGAGACGTATTGGAAAGGCGTGCTCGGCCATGACCTGCAGCCTGGCAGAGCGTACGAAGAAGTGAGCAGGACGGCGCACGAGTTGCGGCGAATCGGCCCGGAGATCGCGGATCTTCAGAGGAAGAATCAGGTCGCGATCCTGCATAGCAACGATTCCTACTATGGGATTGAATTCATGAAGTTCAGTGATCGCGTGAACTACCGAACGATTGAGCAGCAGATGTACCGTGCGCTGTACCGTGCGAATGTTGGCGTCGACTTTGTCTTTCCGGAGAGCGCGAATCTTTCTAACTACAAGGTGATTCTCGTCCCCCCACTCTACGTCGCCGGCGACGATGTATTACGAAGGTTGGCGGAGTATGTCCGCCGCGGTGGGAACCTGGTGGCGGCGTTCAAAAGCGGCTTCTGCAATGAGTACTCCACCGTGCGGTGGGAGATGGCGCCGGGGCCTTTACGGGAGGCCGCCGGAGTGCATTATCAGGAATTCTCGAGTTTGCTGCATCCCATGCCCTTGAAGGATGATCCCTTTCATGCGGGTACGGAAAACGTGGTGACAACGTGGGCCGAAATGTTGATTTTAGACACGGCGAAAGCTCTGGCGTATTACGATCACCCGTTCTTCGCGAAGTACCCGGCAATCACGCAAAACACGTTTGGCAAAGGCACGCTGACTTATGAAGGTAGCGTGCTGAGCGACAGGCTTCAGAGCGCAGTGCTCCTTTCCGTGCTTCAGCAAGCGGGATTAACGGGACCGGACGAGGATCTGCCGGCCGCCGTGCGCGTGAAGCATGGAGTCAACCGGAAAGGCAAGATATTGCACTACTATTTGAATTACTCGAGCGCACCTCAGACTTTCGCGTACGACTATGGCGAGGCTTCTGAGATTCTCCTGCAAACTACTCTATCGCATGGACAAAACATCACTCTGAAACCTTGGGATGTCGCCATCATCGAGGAAAAATAACACAAAGCAGTGCCGTTGAATCAAAATGGCGAAGTCGAGGCCAATAGTGCTGGGATTCTTCATCGAGCTGGCAGGTGCAGTGGCGAACTAATGGCGACCTCGCGGTGGTATGGCCGTTCCAAGGCCTTGGAAGTCGGTGCCCGTCAGTTCGTGGAAGTGACCGCTGGACTGAATCAAATCACGGAGTTGAGCGAAACCACCACGGCCGCCGCGAGAGAGACCGAACTGGGTACAAAACAGCAAGCGACGGCGGTGGGGCAGGTGACCGCGGCTGTCTCCAATGTTGCCAATCATTCGAACATATCACCAGCTAACGAACTCGGCAAAATATGCTTGACAACATCGTACATGCTGCATAGGCTACGCCCTCTACGCTGTGCGAGGGAGAGCTGCTGTCCTTCCTGATCACTGTAATTTCTTCGCAAGCGCAAACATCGGTTTACACAGCCACGAGTTGGGGGTGTGTCTGGTTGCGGTAAGCGTCCCGGTCGAGGGGAGGGTGCGCGAATGAATCTGCTTGTCGGGGTTGGAGGAAGTCGCGTATGAAAAACAACAGGGATATCGTTTTCTTTCCTTTGCTGATTGTTCTTTTCACTGCCTGCCTAGCTTTTAGCCCGCCGCTCGTCGCCCAATCCACTTATGGTTCGATTGCCGGGGCGGTCACGGACCCCTCGGGAGCAGCAATTGCCGATGCGCAGGTAGCCTTAACTAGCCTGGGTACTTCCGAAAAACGGACGCAGCCTACTGGGAGTGACGGACTGTACTCCTTTGTGAACCTGTTCCCAGGCCGCTACAAGATCGAGGTAGAGAAAACTGGCTTCAAGCACTTCACACGGCCAGAGGTGGTGGTGGAGGTCAACCAGAGTGCACGCATCGACGTAACGTTGCAGGTGGGCGACGTCACACAATCTGTCGAGGTGACCGGCGAAACTCCTCTGCTTCAGGCGGAAACCTCCTCGCTAGGTCAGGTTGTGGAAGAACGCAAAGTAAACGAGTTGCCCCTGAATGGTCGCAACATTTTCAATCTCACCGACGTGGCTCCCTCCGTAGTTCCGCAAGGAAACTCCTACGGCACGCCCGTCGGCAAGAACCCATTCGACTTCGCTAATTTTCAAGTGGGCGGTTCCTTTGCAAACCAAAGCGCGGAGTATTTGGACGGCCAGCCACTCAACATCGGCTATATTAATTTGCCGCTCATTCTTCCGACGCAGGATTCGATATCGGAATTCAAGGTGCAATACAACAATCTCGGGCCAGACTGGGGCAAGTTCTCCGGCGGAGTCATCAACCTGAGCACTAAATCGGGCAGCAATGAATGGCACGGTTCTGCGTATGAATTTCTGCGCAACAAAGTTTTGAACGCCAACGAATTTTTTGCCAATAAGGCGGGGATTAAGCGTCCGCCGTTCACACAGAATCAGTATGGAGCAAGCTTGGGCGGCGCTCCGCTTAAAGACAAGCTTTTCGCCTTTTTCAGTTGGGAAAAGTTCAGCTTGCGCCAGGGGACCGTGTTCACGACCACAGTTCCGACGCTTTCGGAACGCGGGGCGGGTGCATCGGGAAACTTTGATTTTTCGGATCTCTGCGTCTCGGGCTTTACAAGTGGCGTTTGCAACGATAGAAGGATCGCTTCTAGCGCCCCAGTCGGTACTACGTGCCCTCCGGGCGTAGCACTAAGCGCTAATTGCCTCCAGGCACACCAGATCTACGATCCGCTTACAGTGAATACCAGCACAGGTGCTCGCCAGCCGTTTGCCGGCAATGTTATCCCTGCAAATCGTATCAACCTGACTTCCAAGTTTTTGCTGGGTTTGATTCCGAATCCAACCAACAGCGCGACCGTAAACAATTTCGTAAAGGCAACCGGTCTGGGCGGGGATAGCGACGAATACGTCCCCCGAGTGGATTACAATATCAACGATAAAAGCCGTATCTTTGGCCGCTACAGTTATTGGAAGTTGGCGGACCTGCCGCGCGATCCCTTCGGCACCGGCCTCTGCCAGGATCGCTGTACCGAGACGTATCACACCCATGCCTTGGCAATCGGTTACAACTACACCTTAACTCCCACGACTACGGTGGACGTCAATGTGAGCGCCAGCCGTTTCCGCTACCTCCGTGTACCCGTGAATGCCGACTTCGACGTCACGAAGGAAGGTTTTCCGGCGGCGTACAATGGCGCAGTCCCCAACATAGAGCGAACGCCCCTGACGCCCTGTTTCGGCATTTCCGACCCCCTTATTACTTGTAGCCAGGGACAGAGCGCGATTTCAGACAACGACACACAGTTTAACTTCTCCCCGCGAGTCACGATGATCCGTGGGAAGCACACCCTCGTCGCCGGTGTGCAGTTTGAATTGTCGTATGACAACTATTTGCAGACCAATACGGGGGGAGGTCTTATCTCCTTCAATGGGTTCTGGACGCAAGATAAGGCAGCGGGCGCTGGTACGCCTGGCACGGGGGTCGATTTCGCCGACTTCATTTTGGGCTTTGGCCTGGGGATTGGCTCCCCCTTGGGCAACCAGACATCCGGCGCCGTAAATATCTCCGGTCCGGTTGCCGGCAAGGAATTCTATCGAGCTACCTATTTCGGCGACACGTGGAAGCTAACCCGCAAATTGACCGTAAACCTAGGGCTTCGATACGACTTCCAGGGCCCCTGGTCGGAGCGCCACGATCGGTTGACCTACTTCAATCCGAGCGTTACGAATCTAGCGGTTACCGGATGCGGCGGAACTGCAGGAAGTCCCTGTCCCGGTGACCTGTTCCTGGTCAGGACTGGCGTGAACGGTGGAAGAAACAATCTGCCGCTGGACAAGAAAAATATCATGCCGCGTCTGGGCGTAGCCTACAGTCTTAATCCGAAGACTGTGGTCCGTGCGGGCTACGGAATATTCTTCATTCCCAACTTTGTATCGTTCGGTGTTAACCCTTACATTGACCCGGTCAGCAGCTCTACCAATCCCTTTTTTGCGAGTAACGACGGCGGCTTAACTCCTGCCAGCACGCTGCACGACAGCAACTGTACGTTATCTGCTGGCGTGCTTACGTGCGCGACTCCGGGCCCGTTCGGTTCGACGCTCACCATCCCGCCGGGCCGAAATCCGAAACCTTCGCCGTCAGGATACGCTCTCAATTTGCAGAGTTTTTCGGCAACAGGATATACCATCCAGAAGAATGGATCTGTGCAGCAATGGAATTTGGATTTTCAGC
>Ga0209577_10005058_pt1 | contig 12340 bp, 10 predicted proteins | sample GraSoiAngelo_109_FD_185874 | JGI IMG/M metagenome (GOLD analysis project Ga0209577, IMG submission 185874) | Grasslands soil microbial communities from the Angelo Coastal Reserve, California, USA - 14_0903_12_20cm (SPAdes) (version 2) | ecosystem: Environmental > Terrestrial > Soil > Grasslands... | reverse complement strand
CATCACAAACGGCTCGTCCATCGGGGAGCAACGATACTTCGCTCGCGGCACGCCGCGGCGCGCCGCGCCGGCCGCCCGCGAGACAGCGGGCGCCGGTGTGCAAGGCGACGCTGAGCAGACTCCGTGCGGTCCTCGACCGCGCTCGCGCGCCGTAACGACGTGCACCAACGGACCAAGGTCCGGCGGGTGCACACCAAGAAAGATCTGGTTTACCGAAAAATACCCGGGTTTACTTGTTTACAACGGAACATCGGTGTTATACGTTCCAAAACCCGCGCGTGAGCACGGAGCCGCGCAACACGACAACAGGGGGTCAGGGTGGAGGATCGTCGTCTCGCAAGAATGTTCGCCGGTACGGTCGCGGCAACGTTTGCCCTGCTGGTGACGCCCAGCATCGCGGCGGCTGAACCGAAGCCCTTTGGCCACGGGTGCACACTCGAACACGGGGTGCGCTTTTGCCCGACGGTTTCACTGTCAGAACGCGTGCCCTCCTTCGACGGCGTCCCGCTCGACGCCGACGTGACCCTCCCCGAAACGGGTGAAGGCCCGTTCCCCGCGATCGTCATGATCCATGGCTGGGGCGGTTCCAAGTCCGACTTCGAGGCGAGCACCCCCGGAGGCAACGGAAACACGACGTTCGACTACAACAACGTCTACTTCGCCCAGCACGGCTACGCGGTGCTCAACTACACGGCGCGCGGCTGGGGGCGCTCGTGTGGCTCGCAAGGATCGCGCGAAGCGGACGAAGCAGGCTGCAAAGAAGGCTGGATAAGGCTCGCCGATCAGCGCTATGAGGCACGCGACACCGAGTACCTCTTTGGACTCCTCGCCGACGAGAAACTCGTCAAGCCGATGAAGATCGGCACTACCGGGATCTCCTACGGAGGCGGTCAGAGCATCGAGCTCGCGTACCTGCACAACCGTATCCGCAAGCCGAACGGTGAATTCGCGCCGTGGACGAGCCCGAAAGGCACAAAGATGCAGATCGCGGCGGCGTTCCCGCGCTGGCCGTGGTCGGATCTCGTCGACGCGCTCGAGCCCAACGGGCGCTTCCTCGACACCGAAGTCGCGCCGAAAGACCAGAGCTTCGAACCTTTCGGCGTCGAGATCCAGAGCTACGTCGCGGGCCTGTATGCGCTCGGCCTCGCGAGCGGCTACTACGCCCCCGCGGGCATGGACCCGGAAGCGGAACTGACGAAATGGTTTGCTGCGACTAACGCCGGTGAACCCGTCACTCCCGAAGACGAAGAAATCGCAAAACAGATCTACACCTACCACCAGGGCTACGGCATGCCGCTTGAAGGCAAGCCCTCGCCGCTGCTGATCGAGAATGGCTGGACCGACGCGCTGTTCCCGGTCGAGCAGGCGCTACGCGTGTACAACCAGGTGCGCTCGATAAAAGGCTACGCCGCGCTGATGTTCGGTGACCTCGGCCACAGCGACGGGTCGAACAAGGTGAACACCGACCACGCGTTCCAGGAAGAGGGCGCGGCGTTCTTCGCGAAGCGCCTGAAGGGCGAAGGCGCGGTGCCGCAAAACGGAAGCGTCGTCGCGTACACGCAGACGTGCCCGCAGAGCGCGCCGGGCGGCGGGCCGTACACCGCCGCGACGTTTGCGAAACTCGCGAAACACACCGTGAGCTTCGGCTCCGGCGAAGCACAGACGTTCACCTCAGCCGGTGGGAACGCGACGATCGCTGCCGACTTCGATCCGATCGCCAACTCGAACGCGTGCAAGTCGATCAAGGCCGAAAAAGAGGAAGACACTGCGAACTACGCGATGGTCAGCAAAGGCTTCACTCTGCTCGGGCTGCCGACGATCACGGCGACGATCAAAGCCACGGACCTGTACGGCCAGATCGACGCCCGCCTGTGGGACATCTCGCCGGGCGGGGAACAGACGCTGATCAGCCGCGCGGTCTATAGCCTGACCGAAAACCAGACTGGGACGATCACGTTCCAGCTGCACGGAAACGGCTACGAATTCCCCGCCGGCGACACGGTTGAGCTGCAGCTGCTCGGACGCGACGCGCCCTATTACAGGGCGGGCAACTTCCCGTTCTCTGTCGAAGTGAGCAATTTGACGGCAACGCTGCCGACGCCATAGCTCAACGCGCGGGCGGCGCCGCCGTCCGCGCGTACGCCGCGAGAGGCAGGGGCCCGTGCGAGGGCGCGGGACCCGTCAGGCAGACATGAGGCATCGACTGCGGCGGGGTCCATAAAGGGCCCCGCCGCAGGCACTTGAGGTACTGTCCCGCGCATGGAGATCTGCGGCCGCCACGTCGTTGTCACGGGCGGCGCGGGGGGCATCGGCAGCGCGCTCGCGCGGCGCCTGCGAGCGGAGGGCGCTCGTGCAGTCGTCGTCGCCGATCTCGCGATTGAGCCCGCGCGCGCGCTCGCAGCGGAGATCGGCGGGCTCGCGGTCGAGCTCGACGCGGGCAGCGAGCGCAGCGTCAAGATTCTGATCGAGACCGCGACCGAGCAGAACGGCGAGATCGACATCTTCATCTCCAACGCCGGTGTGGCCGGAGCGGGCGGCGGCCCTGAGGAGGCGCCGGACGAGTCGTGGGAGGAAGCGTGGCAGGTGAACGTGATGGCGCACGTGTGGGCGGCGCGCGCGCTGCTCCCGCAGATGCGCGCGCGCGGCGAGGGCTATTTGATCAACACCGCGTCCGCCGCGGGGCTTCTCACGCAGGTCTCCTCGGCGATCTACAGCGTGACCAAGCACGCGGCCGTCGCGCTGGCGGAGTGGCTCGCGATCGAGAACGGCGACGCGGGCGTGCGCGTGTCGTGCATCTGCCCGCAAGGCGTGCGCACGCCGATGCTTGAACTCGCGCTCGAGGAGCCTGCCGGCGCCGCGGCGCTGCTCGCAGGCGGGGTGCTCGAGCCCGACGACGTCGCCGCAGCGGTCGTCGCCGGCATCGGCGACGAGCGCTTTCTCATCCTCCCGCACCCCGAGGTCGCGACGCACATGGAACGCAAGGCGTCGGACCCCGATCGCTGGATCGCGGGGATGCGCAGGCTGGTGCGCAACGCGCGCGCGCAGCCCGCGTAGGCGCGCGGCGGATCGCGCGGAACGCCTTCACGGGTCGGCTGCGCCGGCGCCGCGCCGTCGCGGCGGCACCTTGTAGGCGTCTGGCCCACGGCGCGACGCCTTCAGGGCGTCGGCCGCCTCGTCGGCGCGCCTTTTAGGCGGCGACGTGCAGGAGCGGCAGGCTCGTCGGATGCAGGCTGCCGCCGACGGGCTCGTGCGTGACGAGGATCTCGCTCACGCGGCGCAGGTCGCTGGGGATGCTGACGGTGGCGTTGCCCGCGCTCGTGACGCCGAAGAGAGCGTCGGTCGGCTGCGGCGCCCCGGTGGCGCTGCGTTTGAGCCACACCTCGAAGATCTGTCCGGGGGGCGCCTGGCGCACGCCGCGCAGGACCAGTTCGCCGCGGTGGCCGCGCTCGACTAGCACGACGCGGGCGCCGCGCTCGCTTTCCGCGAGCACCGCGCTGCGCACGCGCACCGGGCTGCTCGAGCCTCCGCTGAGGACGAGCACGAGCACTACGGCGAGCGCTGCCGCGAGCGCCGCCGCGCCGCCCGCGGGCAGCCACAGCGGACGCGAGAAGATGCCGCGCCTCCGCACGGGCGGCTGATCCGCGCGCTCGCCCGCCGCGCTCAGCAGCTCCGCCTCCGAGCGCACGTTCGCCATGATGCGCCCGCGCAGCGCGCGCGAGGCGACGGCCGGCGCGACGGTCGCGGGGAGCAGGTCGACGACCACCTGAAGCTCGGCGACCTCCGCACGGCACTGCGCGCAGCTCGCGAGGTGCTCGCGGTAGCGCCCGACGTCGTCGATCGCGCCGAGGACGTATGCCGCGGCGTCCATCCTGTGCTCGCAGTCGTTCATGCTCGCGCCTCCCTTCGGCCGGCGCTCGAGAGACGAACGCTCGCCTGCGTGGCTCGCGTGAGGCGACCTTCGATCCTCATGCCGTCACCGCCTCCCAGCCGCGGAGGTGATCGCCGAGCTTCTTCAGCCCCAGGCGCATACGACCCTTGACCGTTCCGATCGGCTCCTCGAGCATCGACGCGATCTCGGCGTGCGTGAATCCGCCGAAGTACGCGAGCTCGATCACGCGGCGCTGGTCGCGTGGGAGCTCCTCGAGCGCGCTGCGCAGCTCGCGCGCGGCCGCGTTCTCGATCGCCTGCATCTCCGTGCGCTCGGGCGCCTCGAGCGATTCCTCGAGGCGCTCGTCTTCCGCGCGACGCCGCGCGTGGACGTCGTTGCGGCGCAGCGTGTCGATCGCGCGGTGGTGGACGATGCCGAGCGCCCACGTGCGCACGCTTCCGCGCGTACGGTCGTACCGCGTGCCGCTGCGCCAGATCGCGAGAAACGCCTCCTGCGTGACGTCCTCCGCGATCGCGTGCCGGCCGCACATGCGGTAGGCGAGCGAGAACGCCGAGTCGGCATGGCGCTCGAGGATCACCTCGAAGGCCTCCGCATCGTTGCCTGCGACGAGCTGCATCAGATCCTCATCGGCGAGCCGGCGCAGCTCGTCGGTGCTCGCACGTGCAGGGTTGCGCTGGCGGGCCATCCAATGACAGTACGTTTCTCGCGCGTTGCGGGATCACCCGATGGGACATGGTGCGCACGCACGCACGCACGCACGCGCGCTCGCGCGCGCGGCACCTCGTTCGAGCTCGAGCGAGCCGCGCCGCATCCTGTGAGAGCGCGCCGCAGGCGCGCTCGCTCCTCTAGGTGGGCGAGAACACGTGCGCCTTCGCGGGATCGACGTGCCCGTCGAGCAGCTGCAGGTACGCCTCCTGGAGCTCGTCGCCGCCGTGGCCGTGGATCACCTCGAGCCAGCCGCCCGTCCAGTCCATGAACGGCCGCCACGCCTGCGCGAGGCGGCGCTCGAGCTCCTGCGCGCCCCATTCGCCGGTGCGCTTGCTGATCTGGTCGGGCGCGAAGAAGAACGCCGGGCGCGGGCCGGGAAGATCGTCGGGCACCGCGCCCATGTGCTCGTGGTGGGTCGCGCCGACGACCGCCGAGTGCGCGAGACGTGCGCCGAAATGGCGGTGCACGAGGTCGCGTACGCGGGCGTCTCCGGCCATGTCGACATAGATCGCGTCGCGCTCGGGCAGGCGATCCCCGTCCTCGTAGGAGCGCACCTCCGTGTAGCAGCCGAGCGAGCGCGCGAACTCGGACCCGCGCGCGGAGGACAGACCGAGGACCTCGACGCCCTCGCGCCGCGAGAGCAGGAACGCGAGCCCGATCGCCGTTTTGCTCGAGGCGCTCGAGAGCACGATCACGTTCCCCTCGAGCAGGCCGCGGTCGGCGAGGAAGTCGTCGATCAGCCAGGAGGTGAAGAACAGCGGGCGCAGGAGCATCTGCAGGTCCTCGCTGTCGGCGTCGTAGATCGGGTCGGCGTCGGTGCGCGCGTACGCGTTGTAGACCGCGGGGAGCTGCGCGCGGTGCGCGGCGCCGTCGCGGAAGCCGCGCTCGCTCACGGCCTGCGCCGCCACCACGAGCTCGCCCGCCGGCGGCAGGTAGCCGTACACTCGCGTGCCCTCCGCGAGCGCGTCGTCGCGGCTCTCGCTGACGCGCGCAAAGCCCCACACAGGCATGTGCCCCCAGCCATCCTGCGCGGGGAAGAAGCGCCAGTAGGACATCGCCTCGCCGAACTTCGCGTAGGTGATGTTGTTCGCCGTGAGACCGAAGTGCTCGACGCTCAGGCGCGCCTGCCCGTCGGCTAGCTCGCTGTGCTGCAGCTCGACGACGCGGCAGCGATGCAGGTCCTCGAGCGCGATCTGGAAGTCGATCATGGAGCGGAGCCTACGCGCACCTGCCTCGACGGCGCGGTCACGGGTACCTCGACGCGCTCGAGCATGCGCGTTTCGCGCGGCGTGAGGCCGAGCGCCAGCGCGACGCAGCCGACCGCCGAGCCCCCGACGAGCACCGTCACCGCGCCCAGCGCGTGCGAGAGCGGGCCGACGAGCGCGTACCCCAAGGGGAGCAGGCCAAGCGAGACCATCCAGTCGTACGAGCTCACGCGCGAGAGCCTCTCGGGCGGGATGTGCTCGGCGAGTGCCGTCAGCCACCAGATGTCGAACAGCGCGACCCCGGCGCCCCCCAGCACGCACACCGGGACCACGAGCGCGAGCGTCACGCCCGACCCGTAGACGACCCCCGCGAGCGGCCATGTCGCGGCCGCGATCATCGCGATGCGCATCGGGTAGCGCGGGCGCCAGCGGATGCCGAGCACCGACCCGGCGACCGTGCCGAGACCGAACGCCGCGGAGACGAGGCCGTAGACGCCGATGTGCCCGTACTGCTCGCGCGCGACGACCGGGCCGAGGATGTACCACGGGGCGAGCGCGCAGAACAGGGTGATGCAGAAGACGGCGAGGGTTCCCCATACCCACGCGCGCGCGCGCACCTCGCGCGCGCCCTCGCGCATCTGCTGCCAGATCGACTCCGCGGGCTCGCGCTCGCCCGACAGCGCCGCCGCGCGCGCTCGCGGGCGCACGCGCACCAGCAGGGCCGCGCTCAAGAGGAAGGTGGCCGCGTCGAGCGCGAACGCCCAGCCGGCTCCGGGCCCGAGTACGAGGCCGGTCGCGAGAGCGGGCCCGGCGAACTCGGCGACGTTTTCCGACAGCGTCCGCAGCGCGTTCGCCTCCTGGATCTCCGCCTCGGGAACCGTCTGCGGCAGCAGCCCCGTCGAAGCCGGCTGGAAGAACGCCTCCGCCGCCCCGAACAGCGCCTCGATGACGACGAGCTGCCAGATGCGGACCTCGCCGGTAAGGATGAGGGCGGCTAGCGCCGCATGGAGTGCGAAGCGAACCAAGTCGGTCGCGACCATCACGCGGTGGCGTGGAAGCCGATCCGCCCATACGCCGCCGATGAGCAGGAACGAGACGACCGCGAGCGCCCACGCGGCGAACACGAGGCCGAGATCGGTGGCGTTGCCGGTCAGTTTGATCACGAGCAGCGCCACCGCGACAACGACGATCCGATCTCCGGTCACGCTCGAGGAGTGCGCGAGCCACACGTAGCGGTAGTCGCGGTGGCGCAGCACGCGCCCGAGCTCACGCAGCCGTTTCATGGCGATGAGGATTACGCACGCGGCCATACGCGCGGGTCGTGTCGTCGATCTCGGCTCGAGGTGCTGCGCGCGCGCGTTACGACGAGACGATTAATTCAGGACAGGCGAAGCTCGGAGGTGAATCCGGGAAGGAGGTGCTGCGCGCGCGCGTTACGACGAACCTTCGGGTTCGGGACAGCGCCGGTGGGCTCAGTTGCAGCCGGTGATGCCGCCGTCGAGCGGGATTACGGTGCCCGTGAGGTAGGACCCCGCGCGCGAGGCGAGGAAGATCGCGAGGCCCGCCGCGTCATCGCCGCGGCCGAGGCGCCCCAGCGGCACCATCCCTTCGACCGCTTCGCGCGAGGCCGGCTCGTCGAGCATGAATGCGGTCATTTTGCTCGGGAACGGGCCGGGCGCGATCGCGTTGACGGTGATGTGCTCGGACGCGACGCGCTTGGCTAGGTGTCGCGTGAGCATGTGCACCGCGGCCTTGCTCGCGCTGTAGCTGTAGTTCTCCGTCACGGGCGTGCGCAGACCATCGATCGAGCCGATGTTGATCACGCGCGCGGGGTCGTCCTCGCTCGCCGCCGCGCGCAGCGGCCCGAGCAGCGCGATCGTGAGGTGAAACACGCCCTCGACGTTCGTGTGCATCACGCGATCCCAGCCGCTTTGCGGGAACTCCTCGAGCGGCGCGCCCCACGTCGCGCCGGCGTTGTTCACGAGGATGTCGAGCTTCGGGAAGCGCTCGATCGCCGCCGCCGCGAGCGCCGCCGCGCCCTCGGGCGAGGATAGGTCCGCGGCGACCGCCTCGCACTCGCCCTCTCGCGCGAGCTCCGCGGCGGCCGCATTGAGCTGGTCCTTCTTGCGCGAGGAGATCAACACGCGCGCTCCCGCCTGCACGAGCCCGCGCGCGATCATCAGCCCGATCCCGCGCGAGCCGCCGGTGACGAGCGCCGTCTTGCCCGCTACGCCGAACAGCTCGTTCATGCTCAGTCGGCGAACTCCGCGTCGCGCTTCTCGAGAAACGCGCCGATCGCCTCCGGCACGGCTGCGCCGAACGTCGCCATGATCTGCTGGCGGTCCTCGTACTCGACCGCCGCCTGCTCGGAGGGGATCTCGAGCGCGCTCCAAATGCCGCGCTTCGTCAGACGCACGCCCCACGGGGCGAGCGCCGCGATCTGCTCCGCGGCCTGCAGCGCGCGCGCGAGCACTTGGCCGTCGTCGACGACCTCCGCGACGAGGCCGATCGCGAGCGCCTCCTGCGCGCCGACGCGGCGGCCCGTGAGCATCAGCTCGTGCGAGCGCGAGGCGCCGATCAGGCGCGGCAGAAGCCAGCTCGTGCCCATGTCGCAGTTGGACACGCCGATGTTGATGAAGGCCGCGCGGAAGACCGCGCTCGCGGCCGCGTAGCGGATGTCGCACCCGAGCGCGAGCGCGAGCCCGAAACCCGCGGCGGGACCGTTGACGGCGGCGATCACCGGCTGCGGTAGCGCGCGCAGGCCGAGGATCAGGGTCGACATGTGCTGCTGGTTTGCGAGCCGGTCCCGCGGTTCGTCGCTTCCCTCGTTGTCCGGCGCCGTGCCGTAGCCGTGCAGGTCGAGGCCTGCGCAGAACCCGCGCCCGGCGCCCGTGAGGACGACCGCGCGGCACGAGCGGTCGCGCTCGACCGCGCGCAGCTCGTCGTGGAGCGCCTCGCACAGCTCGGACGTCATCGCGTTCAGCTCGCCCGGGCGGTTGAGTGTGAGCACGCGCACGTGGCGCGTGTGCGCCTCGGTCAGCACCACGGCATCCATCGGCGGATGGTATGCGAGACTCGCGCGCGTGCGCTCGAGCGGGCCGAGGGTCGCCGTCGTGGGGCACGTCGAGTGGGTGCAGTTCGCTCGCGTGCAGCGCGTCCCGCGCGCCGGAGAGATCGCCCACGCGGGGCCCCAGTTCGAGGAGCCCGCGGGCGGCGGCGCGGTCGTCGCCGTCGCGCTCGCGCGCCTCGGCGCGGAGACGACGCTGTTCACCGCGCTCGGAGACGACGAGCTCGGCGCGCGCTCGAGCGCGCGCCTGCGCGAGCTGGGCGTGAGCGTGCGCGCGGTCACCCGCGCCGCGCCGACGCGGCGCGCGGTCACGCTCACGGACGCGACCGGCGAGCGCACGATCACGACGATCGGCCCGCGCCTGCAAGTCGCAGGGGACGACCTCGAGCTCGGCCTCGAGGAGCTCGAGCGGATGGACGGCGTGTACTTCACCGCCGGCGACGGCGCCGCGCTGCGCGCCGCCCGGCGCGCGCGGGTGCTCGTCGCAAGCCCCCGCGCTCGCGAGGCGCTCGGCGAGGGCGTCTCGCTCGACGCGCTCATCCTCTCGAGCGGGGACGCGACCGAGAGCGGCGGCGCCGAGCGCGCACGCGGGGAAGCCGAGCTGCTAGTGCTGACCGAAGCGGAGCATGGCGGCTCCTGGCGCACGCGCGCCGGTGATGAGGGCAGCTGGGCCGCAATCCTGCCGCCGGGCCCGATCGCCGACACCTACGGCTGCGGCGACGCGTTCGCGGCCGGCGTCACCTACGCGCTCGCCGCGCGCATGGACGTCGGCCGCGCGGTCGAGCTCGGCGCGCGGTGTGCCGCGGTGACGCTCGCCGGCGAGGGCCCGTACGGCCGCGAGCTCACGCCGGCCCTCCTCGACTATCCGCCCGAGCCGCCGGACGACGACTGAGCGGACGCCGGCGCTAGAGCGCCGGGAGTCGCTGCACGAGCGAGCGCACCGGCGCGAACTCGTCGCCGCGCAGGCGCACGCGCTCGAGCACTGCCTGCGGGTCGAACGCGAGCGCTTTCGCGGCGCGCTTGCTGCTCGCCGCGTCGCGCACCTCGTCCCAGTCGAGCGGCGTCGACACGCGCGGCTTAGGCGTCGCGCGCAGCGAGTACGCCGCGACAGTCGTCTTGCGGCGGTCGTTCTGGCTCCAGTCGATCAACACCTTGCCCGAGCGCCGCGCCTTGGACATGCTCGAGACGATCAGCTCGCCTTCGGCGCGCTCGAGCATCTCCGCGACCGCCTTCGCGAACGTCTTCGTGTCCTCGAACGACACCTTCGGCTCGTTCAGCGGGACGTAGACCTGCATGCCCTTCTGCCCGGAGGTCTTCGCGAAGCTGCGCAGACCGAGGTTGTCGAACATCCCCTGCAGCAGCAGCGCCACGCGCGCGCACTCGGTGATCGTCGCGGGCGCGCCCGGGTCGAGGTCGAACACGAGCACCGTCGGGCGCTCCGGCGAGCTCGCGAGCGCGAGCGGGGCGTGGAGTTCGAGCGCCGCGAGGTTCGCGAGCCACACGAGCGTCGGGCGGTCATCGGCGACGACGTAGTCGACGGGTTTGCGCTCGTGCTCGATGCGCACCGTGCGCACCCACTCGGGTCGGTGCGAGGGCGCCTGCTTCTCGAAGAAGAAGTGTCCCTCGACGCCGTCCGGCCAGCGCTTGAGCGTGAGCGCGCGTCCTTCCACGTTGGCGAGGAGCGCGGGCGAGATCGCGAGGTAGTACTCGATCACGTCGAGCTTCTTGAAGCCAGCGCTCGGGTACAGCTCCTTGTCGAGGTTCGAGAGCGTGAGCTCGCGGCCGTCGACCTCGATAACCGCTCCCTTGCGTGTCTGTTCGCGCACCACAGCGCCCTCGCGCTCGAGGCGCTCGACGCCGCCCTTCGCTGTGCCGCGCGCGCGCGCCGGGCGCGCGGGGATGAGCTCCTCGCGCAGCCCCTTATACGTCGGGTGGCGCAGGCGACCGCCCTCGGTCCAGCCGCTGAACTCGACTTCCGCGATCAGCCGCGGCTCGCAGAAGGTCGAGCCGCGCGGAGGCCCGGCGCGGCCGGGCGCAAACGGCGAGCTCTCGCGGCGCAGCGGCTCGAGCACTCGCCGCAGGCGCTCGAGCTCCGCCGCGCTGAAGCCGCTGCCGACGCTGCCCGCGTAACGCAGCGCGCCGTTCTCGGCCGGCACGCCCACGAGCAGCGCGCCGAACGATCGGAGATCGTCTAGCGCGCCACGGCTGCCCTTGCCGGGCGTCCAGCCCCCGATCACGAAGTCCTCGCGACCGACGTTCTTGACCTTGATCCACGCGCGCGTGCGCCGCCCGGGCGTGTAGACGGAGTCCAGGCGCTTGGCGAGTACGCCCTCGAGCCCCTGCTGTTCGGTTGCACGCAGAAGCTCCTTGCCGCCGCCGACGAAGTTCTCGGGCGTCGTAAAGCGCTCGTCGGAGAGCCCCAGCGCGACGAGCAGCTCGCGCCGCCCGGCGTACGCGACGTCCATAAGCGGGTGCCCGTCGAGCCACAGCAGGTCGAAGATCTGGTAGGTCACGGGCGCGCGCTTGGCGGCCGTCTTCGCGGCGCTTGCCGAGGCGAGGTGCATGCGCCGCTGCAGCGCCTGGAAGCTCGGCCGCCCGTCGGCGTCGAGCGAGACGATCTCGCCGTCGAGGATCGCGCTGTGCGAGCCGAGCGCGCGGTTCAGGCGCGCGAGCTCCGGATATTGCGCGGTGATGTCGTTGCGGTTGCGGCTCTCGAGCTTCAGGTGCCCTGGCCGCGAGTACGCGAGCGCGCGCACACCGTCCCACTTGATCTCGTACGCGAACTCGCCGTCCTCGCGTGGCAGCGGGCCGCTCGTCGCGAGCATCGGCGCGAGCGCCGAGGGCATCGGCTCGCTCGTCGGATCCGCGGGCGGATCCATGCGGTGGATCATCCACTCCTTCGCGCGCTCGCCCGACGCGATCGGAAACAGCGCGTAGCGCGCGTCGAGGCGCTCGCCGTGCAGCGCGACCTCGACCTTGCGCGACTCCCACTTCAGAGGCTCGTAGGTGCCGTGGTCCCAGATCGTGATCTTGCCCGCCCCGTACTCGCCCTTCGGGATCTCGCCGGCGAAGTCGATGTACTCGAGCGGGTGGTCCTCGGTCGCGGCCGCGAAGCGGTTCTCCCCCGGGTCGAGCGGGATCCCGTTGGGGACGGCCCAGGAGACGAGCACACCGTCGTGCTCGAGGCGCAGGTCCCAGTGCAGTCGCCGCGCGTGGTGCTCGTGGATGACGAAGCGCGGCTGCCGCTTGGGCGCGCGTTTGCTCGTGGCGCCGCGGCGCGCGCGCGTACCACCGCGCGGCTTTGGGCCGGTGGGCTCGGCGGTGCGGGAAAAGTCGCGTTTGGAGCGGTAGCTTGCGAGCTTCGCGGGCGGTTTCGCCTTGCGGGGCGCCGGCACTACCGCTTCGCGGCGGCGCGCGGTTTGGCGGCTGCGCGTTTGCCCCTGCTCCCGCCCGAGGAGCGTTTGCCGGGCG
>Ga0209577_10005056_pt1 | contig 12340 bp, 13 predicted proteins | sample GraSoiAngelo_109_FD_185874 | JGI IMG/M metagenome (GOLD analysis project Ga0209577, IMG submission 185874) | Grasslands soil microbial communities from the Angelo Coastal Reserve, California, USA - 14_0903_12_20cm (SPAdes) (version 2) | ecosystem: Environmental > Terrestrial > Soil > Grasslands... | reverse complement strand
TTGGTGCTGAAGACCACCATCGCCTCGAAGGGGGCGGCGACCGCCATGCCTGCGCCTGACAGGTTCAGGTAGTCGACCCGCCGCTCCAGCGCCACGATCAGCCGGTTGAGGAGGGAGCGAGGCGGCACGTCCTGCCTCCCGAAGTCGTCGAGCAGGAAGATCCCACCGTTGGCCTTGAGGTGGACTGGCGCCTCGTAGTAGCGCATCAGGGCGTCGAAGGAGGGCGAGAGCTGGGGCAGCGTCAGCTCGCCCCCCACCTTGACGAAGGGTCGCTTGACCAGCACCCACCGGGTGTCCAGCTGAGGCGGCATCTCCCGCTTGATCTCCACGTGGTGGAGGGGGTCGAACATGCGCATGATCTGGCCCTCGATGTCCATCGCGTAGGGGATGAATATGGGTGCGCCGAGCAGGTCGGCGCAGGCCTCGGCGATGCTCGTCTTGCCGTTCCCCGGAGCGCCGTAGAGAAAGAGCGGCGCCCGGGCGTTGATGGGAGGCCCCAGCTGGACCAGCAGGTCAGGGCTGAGGGTCAGGTGCTGGAGCGCCCGAGTCAGCCAGGCGGCGGTAACGTCCACCTGGCTGATCTGGGTCCGGACCGACTCCTCGTACTGGACAAAGGTCACCGGGGCAGGCCCCACGTAGTGGTCGCGGGTCAGGATGTCGCGGGCCCGACCCCGGCCGGGATCGGTGATCAGGTAGCCGAGCGATTCCCCGAACTCGCCTCCGTTGGCCGCCCCGCCCATCCGGCCGATGGTCTGCGCCCAGCCCTGCTCCACCAGGCTCTGGATGGCGGGGACGACGGTGGCGTAGGGAAGCTTGACCATCACCCCCCAGTCCTTGGCCGAGACCGGAGACTTGAAGTAGAGGTGCTTGAGCAGGAGGTCGGCCAGGCGGGTGACGGGCAGCCCGCAGTCCTCGACCCGGGCAGGCGCCGTGGGGAAGAAGGCAGGCGCGGCGGGGTCCGGCGGCGGCTGGACCGCGAAGGGCTGCGCCTGCCCGACCGGCATGTCGGGCCGGTTGATCACAGTTAGGAGCAACCCGCGGCGCTTCGCCTTTCTTGCTTTTGGCCGGCCGGGATCAGGCGGGGGGCCTGAAATACCGTTCGACCGAGAGCCCATGGCGCGCCATCTCCGCCTGGGCCAGGCGCTCGAACCGCCGAGCGTACCAGTCCTCTGCCGGGTTGCGCGAATAGCGGAGCAGGTCCTGGTAGGGCAGGGTGTAGATGGCCCGCCCGGCCAGGATCTCCAGCATCTGGGGGCTCAGCTCCGGCCGCTCCAGCGCCCGGCGGATGGTGAGGTGAACGCCGCGCATGTCTGAGATCAGGCGAAGCCGGCGGGGCAGGTAGACCAGGGCCAGGAAGGCGATGGGAACGGCGGCCGTCAGGACGCACAGGAGCAGACCCACCATGTGGATGGCCTGGTAACCCGCCTCCCCGGAGGCGATCAGCGGGTCTCCCGAATGGAGCTTGAGCGCGTTGGCGGTCTGCCTGAGGAAGTCCGATAGATAGGGGACGCCGGGCGGCACCGCCGACTGGAACGTCTGGATCCAGCCGTCGAAGGTGCGGCCGGCACCGATCACGCCGGTTGCGATCACATCGAGGCGGGTGAAGAGGCGCTCGACCAGGTGCCCGGCTCCGACCCAGAGGGCGGTCCAGGCCAGCGCCAGCAGGTCGGCCAGCATCCAGGCGATCCGGCGGCCGTAGAGGTCGGGATAGAAGCGCATGGTCAACCCCCTTTCCTGCAACGCGGGATGAGAGCGAAGCCTAGCGCGCGGCGGGGCTAGGCGGGGAGGTCGAGCGCCTCCAGGTAGGTGACGACCTCACGGGTCAACTGGGTCGGCGTCGATGCGCCGGAGGTCACCCCCACCCGCTTCTTGCCGGAGAGCCATTCCAGCTTGATGTCCTTTACCGTGTCGACCAGGTAGGCGGGCTTGTGGCCCAGCTCCTGGACGACCTGCACCAGGCGCCGCGAGTTGGAGCTTCGGTCGCTCCCCACGACGATGACCAGGTCGCACTCGCGAGCCGCCTCGACGGCCGCCTCCTGGCGATCCTGGGTGGCGCGACAGATCTCGTTGTAGGCCTCGGCCTGCGGGTATTTCTCGCGCACCCGCTTGATCATGGCGGCGGTGTCCCAGATGCTCAGCGTGGTCTGGCAGGTGACCGCGATCCTTTCGTTTTTGACCTCGAGCTGGTCGACGTCCTGCGGGTCCTGGACCAGGTGCACCCTTCCAGGCGCCTCGCCCATCACGCCCTCGGGCTCGGGATGCCCCCGGCGGCCGATGTAAACGATGTCGTAGCCGCGCTCGGCCAGGTCTTTGACCAGCTCGTGGGTGACGATCACGTCCGAGCAGGTGGCGTCGACCAGGCTGAGGCCCTTGGCCGCGGCACGCTCCTTGACCGCAGGTGAGACCCCGTGGGCCGTGAAGATGACCGTGCCCTCGGGCACGCGCTCCAGTCCCTCGAGCCGGTTGTCGGAGTCGACCAGCTCGATCCCGTGGCGTGACAGCTCGTCGGTGACATGAGTGTTGTGGACCAGGTAACCGAGCATGGTGATGGGCGCGCCGGGCCGCTCCTTGGCGGTCTGCTTGGCGGCCCGGATGGCCTCCACCACCCCGTGACAGTAACCCCGAGGCGTGATCTTCAGCACGTCCATGGTTTGAGTCTACCCAGGGCCGTGCTCTCCGATCCCAGGGGCCGTTACAGAGTCGTGACGTTTGCGGGCGGCCTGGGTGGACGAGGCGGGCGGGTCGGCTCCGGCGTCGGCGGGCTGGGCGGCGCCTGGGTTCCCGGGACCGGCTGCGGCGGGTCCGGGTCCGGTCGCTGGGCGGGGGCTGCGTCCGTGTCCGCTCCTACCCGATGTCGATCGGCCCGCTCTGCACCACCAGGATGTGCAGAAAGGCCAGGATGCTGAGGATCGCCAGGATGCTGAGGAAGCCGCCCACCACGTAGGATGCCAGGCGATGGCGGGTGAAGACCGCCAGGCCGAGCAGCAGCAGCACGATGGCGACCAGGATGTTCGAGAAATTGACGCTTACCCTCATGAACTCACCTCCCGCCCCCTACCATGGATCGAGCTTCAGTCTTCCAGCAGCGCCCGGTCAAGGTCCGAGATCAGGTCCTGGACGTCTTCCAGGCCCACGGAGAGCCGGATCAGCCCCTCCGGCACTCCGTGCTTGCGGCGAACGGGCTCCGGGATGGAGGCATGGGTCATCACCGCGGGGACCTCGACCAGGGATTCGACCCCGCCCAGGCTCTCGGCCAGGGTGAAGATCCGCAGCCGCTCCACGGCGCGGCGGGCGGCGCTGAGGCCGCCCTGGAGCTCGAACGAGACCATGCCCCCGAAGCCCTGCATCTGGCGCCGCGCCAGCGCATGCTGCGGGTGGCCGGCAAGGCCGGGGTAGTAGACCCGCTGCACCCGGGCGTGGCCCTCGAGGAAGCGGGCCACCGCGACCGCATTGCGCTCGTGCTCGCGCATGCGTACCGCCAGCGTCTTCAGTCCACGAAGCACGAGCCACGCATCCATTGGACCGGGAACGCCGCCCACCGCGTTCTGCAGGTATGCCAGCCGCTCGCGCAGGTCCTCCCGATCGACCACCAGCACGCCGCTGATGGTGTCGCTGTGGCCGCCGAGGTACTTGGTCGCGCTGTGCACCACGATGTCGGCGCCCAGCGCCAGCGGGCGCTGGAAGAGGGGACTCATGAAGGTGTTGTCCACGACTACGAGGGCGCCGTGAGCGTGCGCGATGGCGCTGACGGCGCTGACGTCCACCAGCTTCAGCCGTGGGTTGGTGGGAGTCTCGATCCAGACCATCCGGGTCTGCGGCGTCCAGGCCGCCTCCACCGCTTCAGGCAGGGTGGCGTCGACGAAGCTGAAGGTGAGACCCATCGGCTCGAGCACCTGCTTGAAGAGTCGATAGGTTCCCCCGTAGAGGTCGTCCACGGCGATGGTGTCGTCGGTAGGTCCCAGCAGCCGCATGATGGTCGCCTCGGCCGCCATGCCCGAGGCGAAGGCCAGGCCGTAGCGCCCGCCTTCGAGCGAGGCGATGCAGGTCTCCAGCGCGGTCCGGGTCGGGTTGCCGGTCCGGGAGTACTCGTAGCCGCGGTGCTTGCCCAGCTGCGGTTGGGCGTAGGTGGAGGTCTGGAAGATGGGAACCACGACCGCCCCGGTCGACGGCTCCGGCTCCTGGCCGGCGTGAATGGCCCGGGTGGCGAAGCCATGATCGGACTCGGTCACCGGGAGCTGCCCGCGTGCGCCATGAACTCGAGGAGGTCGAGCCGTGTGATGATGCCGACCGGACGGGCAGCGTCCATCACCACCACGGCTGTGGCACCGCCCAGCAGGGTGTTGAAAGCCTCGTCGATGTAAGCTCCGGCACCAACCGTCGGAAAGGGGCCGTCCATGGCGGCGCCGACCGTGGTCTCGATCAGTCCCGGGTCGCGGTAGACGCGGTCCAGCAGGCTGCGTTCCTGAATGCTGCCAACCAGCTGGCGTCCCTGCCCGTTCTCCTCGACCACCGGCATCTGTGAGATCCCGTACTCCTGGAGCATGTCGATGGCGCGTCCCACCTTCTCGCCGGAGGAGACTGTGACGAGCTCCGGGATCTCCCGCCCGCGCATCGCGACCACGTCACGCACCCGCTGTTGCGGATAGCGCTCGAGGAAGCCGTTCTGCCGCATCCACTCGTCGGAATAGATCTTGCTCAGATTGTTGCGCCCGGTGTCGGGCAGGATGACCACGACCACCTGGCCCGCTTCCATCTCCGCCGCCACGTCCAGCGCGGCTTTCATGGCCGTGCCCGCGGAGCCGCCCACCAGGATGCCTTCCTCGCGGGTGATGCGGCGGGCCAGCAGGAAGGAGTCCCGGTCGCTGACGCGGATGATCCGGTCGATGAGAGTCAGGTCGATCGTACCCGGGATGAAATCCTCCCCGATCCCCTCCACCTTGTAGGGCCGCGCGGTGTCTCCGGAGTAGAGCGACCCTTCCGGGTCGGCGCCGACGACGCTCACCGCGGGCTTGCGCTCCTTGAGGAAGCGGGCCACGCCGGTGATCGTGCCACCCGTCCCGAGCCCGCCCACCACCGCGTCCACCCGGCCATCCGTCTGCTCCCAGATCTCCGGGCCGGTCGTCTCGTAGTGTGCCCTCGGGTTCTCCAGGTTGAAGTACTGGTTCGGCTGGAAGGCGCCGGGAATCTCCCGGCTGAGGCGGTCCGCAACCGAGTAGTAGCTCTCCGGTGAATCGCGGGGGACCGCGGTGGGACAGACCACCACCTCGGCGCCGTAGGCGCGCAGCAGCGCGATCTTCTCCGCGGACTGCTTGTCGGCCATGACGAAGATCATCCGGTAGCCCTTGATGGCGGCGGTGATCGCGAGCGCGTGTCCGGTGTTGCCCGAGGTCGGCTCCACGATCGTGCCTCCCGGGCGGAGCAGGCCCCGCCGCTCGGCCTCCTCGACCATGCGCAGCCCGATCCGATCCTTGACGCTGCCGCCCGGGTTCAGGCTCTCCACCTTGGCCAGAACCGTGGGCGTCAGGCCCGCGGTGACCCGATGCAGGCGGACGAGAGGGGTTCTCCCCACCGCGTCCAGGATGGTATCCAGGACCTGCACGGCCCAACTATAGTCAACGGGTGGACCGCTCACTGGTCAACCGGTCGCCGGTTTCACACCGGGCTACCCTCTTCACAGAGTCGGTGATCCGGGAGATGACCAGGCTCTGCGTCGACGCCCATGGCGAGGACTGCCTCAATCTGGCCCAGGGCTTCCCGGACTTCGCCGCGCCGGCCGAGCTCAAGGAGGCCGCCGTCGACGCCATCCGGCGGGACTTCAACCAGTACGCCACCACATGGGGCATCCGCCCCATGCGCGAGGCGATCGCGGACAAGCAGCGGCGCTACCGAGGGATGCCGGTCGACCCCGAGACCGAGATCACGGTCTGCTGCGGGGTGACCGAAACCATGCTCGCCACGATCATGGCCCTGGTCGATCCGGGCGACGAGGTGATCGTCTTCGAACCGTTCTACGAGAACTACGGCCCCGACTGCATACTCACCGGGGCGATCCCCCGGATCTGCTCCCTGCGTCCGCCCGACTGGCGCTTCGACCCGGACGAGCTGCGCCGGACCTTCGGCCCCAGGACACGGGCCATCGTGATCAACACGCCACACAATCCGACCGGCAAGGTCTATACGCGAGGCGAGCTGGAGCAGATCGCTTCACTCTGCCAGGAGTTCGACGCGATCGCTATCACCGACGAGATCTACGAGCACCTCGTCTATCGCGGCGAGCATCTTTCGATGGCCACCCTGCCGGGAATGCGAGAGCGCACCGTGACCATCAGCGGGCTCTCCAAGACCTACAGCGTGACCGGCTGGCGATTGGCCTACGCCATCGCCCCGCCAATCATGACCAACGCCATCCGCAAGGTCCACGACTTCCTGACCGTAGGAGCGCCCCATCCGCTGCAGGTGGCGGCGGCTACGGCCCTGCGATTCCCCGACGGCTACTACATCGAGCTGCTCAACGGATATCGTGAGCGGCGCGACTTCCTGCTCGAGATCCTGCACGGCGCCGGCTTCCAGAGCTACCCCCCTGACGGAGCCTATTACGTGATGACCGACATCAGCGGGTTCCACGAGGAGGACGTGGCCCTCGCCCACCGCATGGTGCGGGAGATCGGTCTGGCCACGGTCCCAGGCAGCAGCTTCTACCTGGACCCGAAGCGCGGCCGGCAGCAGATCCGGTTCTCCTTTCCCAAGAAGATGGAGACCCTGCGCCGGGTGGCCGAGCGGCTGCAGGCGCTGCGACACCTTCCCCTCTGAGCCGGCGATGTTCCTGGCCTGCCCCAACCGGTGCAGCGTGAACCGGTTCGAGCTCTGGAACGCCTCGGTCTTCACCGACTCGCTGGGCCGGTACCTGGAGCACCGGGCGGAGCAGGCGCCCCTCTATCGCTGTACCGCTTGCGGCAGTCCGGCTGTGGACCTGGGCTCGGTTGCCAGGACGCTGGCCGAGGAGGAGCAGGCCGAGGCCGGCGCCGTGCAGGACTATGCCTGCCCCAGTTGCGAGGAGCTCTTTCGCGCCCCGGCGGGGCAGAACCCGGTCGTCTGTCCCGCCTGCGGGGAGACCTATCCGGTCGGCGGCTAGCGGGACGGGTCACCCCCTGACGGCGCCGCGCAGGGCCGCGGCCCGTATCGCGATCTGGGGCAGGATCTCGCCGGCCTTGCCGGTTACCACTGCCCGCGCCCTGGCGTCGAGAGGCGTCGCCTCCGCGTTGACGATGCACAGGCTGGCACCCTGCTCCAGCGCCTTCTCCGGGATGCCGGCCGCGGGGTAGACCTGGAGGGAGCTGCCGACGACGAGCATCAGGTCCGCGCTCTCGGCCTCCACCTCCGCCCGGCACAGCGCCTGAAGCGGCAGTGACTCGCCGAAGAGGACCACCGTCGGCTTGAGATAGGTGCCCCCGCACCCTGGACAGGGTGGCGGCGTCTGGGCCCGGTTGATCCGGTCGATCTCCTCTCGGGAAAAATTCGCCGGCGCAGTCGAAGCACACCACCCTTGAGGACGATCCGTGCAGCTCGATGACGTCGCCGCTCCCAGCCTTCTGGTGCAGGCCGTCGGTGTTCTGGGTGATCACGGCGTGGATGATCCCGGCGTCCTCCAGCGCCTTGAGAGCGCGGTGCGCCGGGTTGGGCTCGGCTCCCGTCCGGCGGTTCTCAAGGCTGTAGCGCCAGTAGGCGCCGGGATCCTTGCGGAACTGCGCGATCGAGGCGACGCGGTAAGGATCCATCGTGGTCCACAGCCCGCCCTCGCCGCGAAAGACCGGGATGCCGCTCTCGGCCGAGATCCCCGCGCCGGTAAAGGCCACGCCCCGCCGGCTACCGGCCAGGAGCTCGGCGGTGCGCTCCAGGGCCGGATCCTCGACCGGGCTCATCTGAGTCCGGCGAAGAGGTCGTCCTCGGGAGTCGGCGCTTCGACCCGGGAGCGCACCCGCTCGTAGGACTCCCGGCTCCAGGCACGCTCACCCAGGACCTCGCGCAGCTTCATGAACCAGCTGTCGGGCGGGATCTGGGTCCGGTGCGCCAGCATGGCATCCAGCTTGCGCTGCAGCTGGTCGCTGACGTCGACCTGGGCGGTCACCCGGTCGTCATCGACCGCGAACGGCGCCTCGCCGTCGTCCCTGGCAAACCTATCCTCCATGCCGGCCCGCTTCATGGCCTGCGAGATGGCCCGCACCTGCGATTTGGGGAAGGCCGAGTAGTAGAGCTTGCTGGGCCGGTGCGGCTCACCGCCAGGAAACAGCTTGATGTCATCCGCGTGGTAGAAGGCCATGACCGCGACGCGATGGGCGTTGATGTGATCGGGATGGCCGTAGCCGCCGATCTCGTTGTAGGTTGCGACCACCTGCGGCCTGACCCGGCGGATGATCGCGATCAGGCGGGCGACAGCCTCAGCCTGGTCGGCCTGCCAGAAAGTGCCGGGGACACTGTTGCGCGCCTCACCCATCATGCCGGAGTCCTCGTAGCCCAGGAACACCAGCTCGTGCACGCCCAGGATGGCGCAGGCGGCGCGCAGCTCCCCCTCCCGGATGCTGGCCAGACGGGGCGCCGCCTCCTGGGGATCCAGGTCCTTGTCCAGGATCTCGCCCACCTCGCCCCGCGTGGCGGTGACCAGGGTGGTGCGAATCCCCTCCTGCGCGTAGCGCGCCAGCGTCCCGCCCATGGTGATGGACTCGTCGTCGGGGTGGGCGTGCACCGCGAGAAAGCTGAGCTCGGTCACCCCTTGCGCTTGCGGAGCTCCTCGGTCAGCTGGGGCACCAGCCTGTTCAGGTCGCCGACCACGCCCAGGTCCGCGAGCTTGAAGATCGGCGCTTCGGGGTCCTTGTTGATGGCGATAATGGTTCGCGCGCCCTTCATGCCCACCGTGTGCTGCATCGCCCCCGAGATCCCGACCGCGATGTAGACGGTCGGCTTGACCGTCTTCCCGGTCTGGCCCACCTGGAAGGCGTACGGCTTCCAGCCCGCGTCGACGACCGCCCGGCTGGCGCCGACCGCCGCGCCGAGCTGCGCCGCCAGGTCGTCGACCAGCTTGAAGTTCTCGGGCGAACCCAGGCCGCGGCCGCCGCTGACGATGACCGCGGCGTCGTCCAGGCGAGGACCCTGGGCCTCTTCCTTCTCGCGCTTGAGAACCCTGGGCGCAGGGCGGCTGGTGTCGACGGCATCGGTCAGGGTCTCCACCCGGGCGGCGGAACCCTCCAGCGGTTGAGCGGCGAAGGCTTTGGGCCGGACCAGGACGATGGGAGGGCCCTGCGTCCTGGGCACCGTCGTGACCAGCGTGGACCCGCCGAAGATCGGCGAGACGACCGCCCAGCCACCGCCCTGACCAGGACCGACGTCCGTCGCGTTGGCGATCAGCGCGGTCCCAAGCCGGGCGCTGAGCCGGGACGCGATGTCGCGGCTGTCGTACGTCATTCCGAAGAGCAGCAGGTCGGGTCCGTGCTTCTGCACGAGCTTTTCCAGCAGGTCGACCGCGGGAGACGCCAGGACGTCCCGAAACGCCGGGTCCTCATGCGCGTAGACGACGCGGGCCCCGTGCTTGCCCAACGATTCGACGGCCGCGGATGCGCCGGGCCCCAGCGCCACAGCCTCCGGCTCGCCGAGGTCGCGCGCCTTGGTGAGCAGCTCGAGGGCAACCGATTTCGGCTTGCCCTCGACGGTCTCGGCGTAGACCCAGATCCTGGCCACGGTCAGATCACCTTCAGCTCGGCCAGGAAGTCGACGATCTCCCTCGCCCCCTCGCCCTTGTCTTCGATCACCCGACCGGCCTTTCGGGCCTGCGCCGGCTGGAGGTCCACCACCTCCTGGGTCAGCGCCTTCTCACCGGCCTTGCCGCTCAAGCCGATCGCCTCCAGGGTCAGCTGCCTGACCTCCTTGTTCTTGGACTGCATGATCCCGCGCAGCGAAGGGTAGCGAGGATCGTTGATGCCCCCGGTCACGGTCACCACCGCGGGCAGGGGCGCCTCCACCACGTCGTAGCCCTCGTCGGTCTGGCGGTGGATCGACGCCTTTCCCTCCTCGACCGAGAGTTTCCTGGCGAAGGATAGGAGGGGAAGGCCGAGGAGCTCGGCGAGCTGGCCTGGTACCGCCCCGGTCGAGCCGTCGGTCGACTCCTGGCCGCATACGATCAGGTCGAAGGGCTGCCCCTTGACCGCCGCCGCCAGCACCCGGGCGGTGCTGAGGGCGTCCGAGTTCTGCAGCGCCGGGTCCTGGACGTGGATGCCCCTGGCTCCGCCCATGGAAAGCGCCCGCCGGATGGCATCGACCGCGCGAGCTGGTCCCATCGAGACCACGGTGACCTCGCCCCCAGCTCCCTCCGCGACCTGGAGAGCCGCCTCGACCGCGTGCTCGTCACCCGGATCGAGGACCAGGTCGACCCCCTCCCGAACCAGGCGCTTGCTCGCCGGATCCAGCCGGGCCGGGGCGCTGGGGTCAGGAATCTGCTTCACACACACGACGACATTGATAGCCAAGGGGCTTTCTCATTATGGGCAAGCGCCGCCAGGGGACGCCGCTCGAGCCTGAGCTTGCGAGGAGGGGCGCGGGTTCTGTTTCATGGGCGGATGCGCCTGCGCAGCCTGCTCGCCGGCCTCCTGGCCGGGATCTCGTGCGGCGCCGTCACGGCCCCGGTGAGCCCCGCGGCGGTGGAGGCGGGCATGAAGGCCCTCAACCTTCCGATCGCCCTGCGCGCCGTCGTCCATATGGCCTCCTTTGAGACCCCCGCGATCTTGCGGCCCGCCTCCTCAGAGCCGGCGGGATCAGGCTCCGGGCACGCAGGCCTCCAGCCGGACGGGCGCCGGCCGCCGCTCCAGGGCCGGCGCGAGGCGACCATCCAGCTGCTCAGCGAGGCCGCTGACCGCCACGAGGTAGAGCCCAGCCTGGTGCTGGCCCTCTCCTTCTGGGAGAGCGCCTGGGACGAGTCTCGGGTCTCGAGCACGGGAGCCGTGGGCCTGATGCAGATCCAGCCGGAGGTCGCGGCGGCGGAAGGCCCGCGGCTCGTCGGCCGGGAAGTCGACCTCCAGGACCCCTACGACAACGCGGACCTGGGGGCGGCCATCCTGAAGGCGAATCTCGAAGCCTACGGCTCGAAGGAAAGGGCGCTCGCCGCCTACTACCAGGGAGCGTCCAGCCTGGAGCAGGACGGACCCTACCCGGACACCCAGCAGTACGTCCAGGGCATCCTGGCGCTGGCGGCCCAGATCGCCGCTGGACACCTGCCCCGCTGACCGCTAGCGAACATCTGTTCTATGATGGGAAACCTGATGGCGGCGCGCGAGTATCAGGAGATCCACTGCAAGAGCGCCCTGAACCGGGTCCAGCACATGGGCTTCCGCTGGTCGCTCAATCCCTACCAGGGATGCGTGCACGCCTGCGTCTACTGTTTTGCCCGGGCCCACGCCAGGCTCGCCGACCGCGACTGGGGAACCGGATTCTCGAGCCGGATCAGCGTCAAGCTCAACGTCGCCGAGGTGCTCCGGGCGGAGCTGTCCAGCCGCTCCTGGAAGCGGGAGACGGTGGCCTTCGGGACGGCGACCGATCCCTATCAGCCGGCCGAGGGGAGGTACAGGCTGACCAGGAGCTGCCTTCTCGCGCTGAGTGACTTCCGGACGCCGGTGGGACTCATCACCAAGGGGACGCTGATCCTGCGCGACGTCGACGTCCTGGTCGAGCTCGCGCGGCGTGCGTCTCTCACCGTCACCTTCAGCGTTCCCACGGTCGACGAGGAGGTCTGGGCGAAGACTGAGCCGGGCACGCCTCCCCCGCGCCAGCGCCTGCGCGTGCTCCGCCGCCTGGTCGACGCCGGAATCGAAGCCGGCGTGGGGATGGCGCCCATCCTTCCCGGGCTGAGCGACGCCCCGGCCCGGCTGGAGGCCACCGTGGCGGCAGCCGCGGAGTCCGGGGCCTGCTTCCTCTGGGCCAACCTGGTCTACCTCAAGCCCGGCACCAGGGAACACTATCTGGCCTTCCTGGCCCGCGAGTACCCTCAGCTGCTGCCCCGCTACGCCGACCTCTTTCCGGGGGCCTCCGCGTACGCCCCCGCCGCCGCCAAGGACTCCATCGCGGCCGCGGTCGGCCGCCTGCGCTCACGGCACGGAGTCGGGGACCGGCGCGCTCTGCGGCTGGCGCCGCCCCCCGAGCCCGCCCAGCTTTCGCTCCTCGCCTGACCAGACTGACCCACTCCCGCCTGACCCCCTTGATTGACAGCCACGCCCGGGTGGTCTACCGTTGCGACGAGTGCTCGGCTGGCTGACTCGACTGTTCGGCAAGCGCGCTCCGGCTGAGAGCGCGGCCCCGCCCG
>Ga0209577_10005053_pt1 | contig 12348 bp, 9 predicted proteins | sample GraSoiAngelo_109_FD_185874 | JGI IMG/M metagenome (GOLD analysis project Ga0209577, IMG submission 185874) | Grasslands soil microbial communities from the Angelo Coastal Reserve, California, USA - 14_0903_12_20cm (SPAdes) (version 2) | ecosystem: Environmental > Terrestrial > Soil > Grasslands ... | reverse complement strand
ACTTCCAGCTCTTGGCTGAACATGGTGGAGCGCTGGTTCCGCGAGATTACCGACAAGCGCATCCGTCGAGGCTCTTTCCGGAACGTCCCGGATTTGATTGCCGCTATCAACCAGTACATCCAAGCCCACAATCAGAATCCCAAAGTTTTCATCTGGAGCGCACCTGTAGAACGAATTCTGGGCAAAATCGCCAAATGTAAAGAAGCGTTGGAGACACTACACTAGCACTCACCACAATAGCGATTAGCGATTACGAAGAGCCTAACTGCCCCGAAGAAATACATTCTCTCAGAGAATGAGAGCCATCACTCAACTAGCCAGCGTTTGTCAATCTTCTCCAGAATGTCAACGCCGCCCGGTCAATCGCTTTGTTTTAAACTTTCCAATCTTCAGACGTGGGTCTAATGCGGTCGAGAATGCCATCGGCCAGTGTGGGATCTCCGATCTGTTCGTGCCAGCGGGCCATCGGCAACTGCGAAGTCAGAATCATCGAGCGTGTCTGGTAGCGATCCTCGGCGATCTCCCAGAAGTCTCTTCTCTCCGCTTCTGACATCGGGGCCATGACCCAGTCGTCGACGACCAACACATCGATCCGGTTCAACCGCCTCAGTAGCTGCCGTAGACTGCCATCGGCCCGGGCCAGGCTTAGATCCCGGAACAGTGCCGCCGCCCGCCGTGTAGTAGACCCGATAGCCATCCCGGCAAGCTTTCTGCGCCAGTGCCGAAGCCACATAGCTCTTGCCCAAACCGGTAGGACCCAGCACGAAGATGTGTTCGTGATTGGCTACCCAGGCAGACTCCTGGGCTAACGCACGGATCACGCTCCGGTTCAGTCCTCGCTCGGCACGATAATCGATATTCTCGACGCAGGCAGCTCCCCGCAAGCGAGAGGCTATGACCCGCCGAGTGAGGGCCTGGTTCTGACGCCAGTTCCACTGCTGATCGACGAGTAGTGCCAGACGGTCGAGGAAGCTCAACCCCCGCGTCGCTTCATCCTGTTCCTGATATTCCAGCGCTTCGATCATTCCTTGGAGCTTGAGAGCATAGAGTTTTTCTTTCATTGGTTGTTGCAACATGATCATCTCTCCTTTTTACTCGAAGTACTCAGCGCCACGAATGTTGTCATGCGACGGCGGAAGAGGAAGCGGTGGCAGTTCTGGAAGTCGTTGTTGGTCGAGTGAGTTCTTCAGGATCGATTTCACGCTCTGGTAGCGGCAAGCACTGGCCCGCAGGGCGCGATCGGCAGCTGCCTCCATCCTGGTCGAGGAGTACTGCTCGGCCAGTCGGATGATCCTGAGGCAGGAGCGATACCAGGAGCGATACCCCATCTCCGGATGCGGTTTCTCGGCAAGGATCCGTTCAAACAACTTTGCCGTGTGCGGTCCGATCTGTTCGGCCCAGTTCGCCATGCGTGAGGGAGTCCACTCGAGATGCGCTTGGTGACTCTTCGGCCGGTGTTCTCTCTGCGTGAACACCTGTTCTCGTCCATGACCACGGACGTGCGAAGCTACCCGCTGTCCCTGGTGAAAAATCTCGATGGTTGTCGGTGTCGCTCGAACTTCCACGCGTTCTTGCACCAGCGTGCAGGACACGCTGTAGAAGTTGGCGCCGAAGGCAATGTGGTAGTCGATGTTGACTCCGGGCGTAGGACCACTGGCTCATGTCGAACGGCTCGGCGAGCAACGGTCGCAAAGCGTTGCGTTCAACCGCTGTGAAGACACTCCACCGAAACACGCCACAAACAAACGACTTAGTCCGTAACTCATTTGCGCTCTGTACACCGCCCTACTCGGATGTACACGCGAGTCCACGGTAGACCAAGACAAACTCATACAAAACTCAAACACCACTCAGAACTGTTAGACGAGTACTCGCAGCTCAGTTCCCCGGACAAACTTTGCCCCTAAATTAATCTGTCTGGTTCAGGAGTATACTTTCCATAATGCTGAGTTCGACGGGACACGACGTCCAATGTCGCACCAACTACAAAGAAGAAATTTGGCAAAGGAGGATTTGTGGGATTGACGGTGAACTTCGACTTCATCAAGTCTCTCTTTGGTGGGGGACGTCGAAATAGTAGCGAAGGTAGCTCTGAAGCGTGGCCCGGCGACAGCAATCTTTGATTTCCACCAGTTTTCGCCCGAAAATGAAGCCGAGGCGGTAGGATGCTCACGGCGTGCGCAGCGCGCAATAAACTGTGGTCACTTACCAGTCTGAAGGTTTCTCGCACGACCACGGTCGTTTCCACTCGAGTAGGCACACCATCACATTCGCTTCGCGTCTCTTTCGCTTTTTTCGCCGGTTGGTCGGCGTTTCGCAAACCAAAGGAGTCAACATGGCATCGTCCGATCCGATCAAGCACGTCGTTGTTTTGATGATGGAGAATCACTCCTTCGACCAGCTGCTAGGCTGCATGCAGCAGGTCTATCCCAACCTCGATGGTATCGACGAGAATAACCTGCGTTCGAATCCCGACTATCCGGCGGGAAAGAATCCCATAACGCAGGCCGTCACAGACCTGATGGCTCTTTCTCTTGATCCGCACCACGAGCACGTCAATGTGCTCCGCCAAATCGCCGAGAATTGCAGCGGCTTCGTTTCTGATTTCGTTCAGTCGTATAGCCAGTGTGGAGACGCCCGCCAGCAAATAATGTCTTATTACGAACTGGGGTCTTTGCCGGTGCTGCACACATTAGCCAAGAATTTTATGATCTGTGATCACTGGTTCTCATCACTTCCTGGGCCAACCTGGCCCAATCGCTTTTTTGTGCACACGGGAACGTCCAAGGGCCACGTCAAAATGCCTTCCGGCATGTACATAAAGAACGAGTATTTTTACGACCAGAACACAATCTACAATGAGCTCGACAACGCGCGCATCACTTGGAGTATTTATCACCACGGTATGCCGCATACATTGCTGCTCGCTCGCCTCTGGGACAAACCCGATCAGTTCCATCGCATGGACAACTTCTTCAACGACGCCGCAGGTCCAGAAGACAAATTTCCGCAGTACGTTTTCATTGAGCCTTCCTACGGGGGGACTGACGAGAATGACCAGCATCCACCGACCGATATGCGTAAGGGCGAGTATCTGATCGCCCAGGTCTATAACGCCTTACGACGGAACGAGGCGCTGTGGAATTCCACGCTATTTGTGCTTCTCTATGACGAGCATGGCGGATTTTACGACCACGTCGTTCCACCGAAGGCTACTCCGCCGGATCACGACACATCGGAGTTTGCATTCAACCAGTATGGCGTCAGGGTTCCTGCGATTTTGATTTCACCCTGGGTGGCGAAAGGCTTCAACTCGAGCGTTTACGATCACACCTCGTTGCTGAAATACCTGATCGCCAAATGGAATCTACGCGCGGACGCGCTCGGCGAACGCGTTAAGGGCGCAAACACTTTCGCCTCAGAACTCGGGAAGCTAACTGTCCCTCGGCCCGATACACTGCCCCCATTCGACACTGAGGTTTTTACAACCCTTGAGCACGTAGTGCCCAAGGCCACCAACGAACATCAAAATGCGCTGATGACCTTTGCCCACTTTCTGGAGCAAAGAATGTCCCATGTGGAGGAGCTCGCCGCGGTTGGCTATCGTTCGCTGAAAAGCCTAGGTAGCCCCCTCGACCAACTGACGGTGGCAAAGGATCGTTTCCTACTCTTCCTACATCATGGACAGGCCGGGCGGCTCGATTGAACCAACAGGAGACCTCGGTAATCGAAGGCGAAGGCAAGCGTCGATAGCGGCCACCAGAAGAGCTTCAACTACTTACACACCTTCTTCCGCTCCGCCAATTGCCGGAAAGCGCTTTCTGCCTTTCTGCTTCCACTTCACTCCTATGCTTTCTCTCTGCGCACTCTTTCTTTACTATCGCCAGAATCCGCTGAATGGCACGGCGGCACAGCACTCTTGTTGGCCTTAAGCGGCCACGATTCTCGAACTTCCACCTCAACAGACTCAACAGATCAACAGAATCGATGCTTGACAACAGCCCGAACAGCGCTAGAATCACGCCAAAAACACGGCGAGAAACGTTCTCCCGCGAAGCGGTGATGCTCGCCATGCGTACGCAGGAGTAAGATCATGAGTGATTATCGATATCAAAACGCATTCGGGCCATTCCTTTTGAAGCCAGCGGAACACGAACTCCTTCGTAATGGTCAATCGGTTCCTCTCTTCCCAAAGACATTTGAAATCCTAGTGGTACTTGTATGCGCGCTCGAAGTTTTTAGGTATTTTTAAAGACTTTCTAAAGGACTTGCCGAGTTTCTCTAATATGTGGGCTGGCGGGAGAGTTCTCGACCTCACACTCTTGAACGTACGGAGCACTGTAGCCTTGGCAACCAGACACGGCAGCAGCGCCCCCAGAATCTCAAGGATGGTCAGGACTAGTCCAAGAAGGGAGAATGAGATGAGAATGCACCGAAAAGATTTTCGCGGAAGTTGCCTGTGCAGGCCGCTCACTTGGGTGTTCTTCCTCTTCGTTGGCTGTTTGGTTCCCGCACGGGCGCAGGTGGGCGCGAACGTCGGCGGGGTTGTGGGCGATTCGGGCGGGGGGACGATCGCCGGCGCCACCGTGACGATCACCAACACGAGCAACGGGGTGTCGCAGGCGCTGACGACCGGCCCGGGCGGCAATTACCGCGCTGTGAACTTGCAACCGGCGCCGTATGTGATTACCGTGGCAACTCCACCATTCTGGACGGCGCGTCAATTGACGATCCGATCTGGGGCTCGCCAGTCATCAACATGAGCCAAGATGCGATCCAGGAATTCAAGGTATATCGCGACCAGTTTGACGCGCAATACGGGTACGCCATGAACGCGGTGGTAACCGTGGCGACGAAGGCGGGAGGGGACCAGTTCCACGGCACGGGGTACTATTTCGGGCGGGACGCGGCACTGGACGCCACAAATGCACTAGCGACGTCGAAGCCGCCGTACTCGCTGTGGCGCGCCGGGGGAACGTTTGGCGGCAAGGTAGTTTCGAACAATACGCATTTTTTCGTGGGATACGAACGCCTGAATATCAACACGGCGGCGGTCGAAGCGCTGCCGCCGAGCAATCCCTTCGCTTCCCAGGAGAACGGGAACTATCCGTTTACTGAGACGGAAACGCTATTTGATGCAAGGGTAGACCGCCGCTTCAGTAAGAGTGACACGATGTTTGTGCGGTACGCATACGATGACCATGTTACTCCCGCCGGCGGCCCGCCGAACTATGCGAACAATCAGAATAATTTCAGCAAATCGCACAGTTTGGTGGCGGAAAACGACTGGTTGATCTCGCCGACAAAGGTAAATACGTTGGGCTTCATCTACATGTACCAGAATCTGTACTCCCTCCAGACCGATCCCGGGGCGGTAGCCATCCTAAGGCCATCGTTTTACTTTGGCGGCAACGTCGATGATCCGCAGTACTTCCCACGCCACGACTATACCGTGTATGACACGTTTTTCATCACCCTGCCTCGGCACAGCTTGAAATTTGGCGGCGGGATAAAGCGCGAGAACAACTCCTATGGCGCTCATTTCTTCCAGTATGGGCAGTGGACTTTTACGACGGATGCACCTTTCAACAAGGCCGACCAATCGACCTGGCCGGTGACATTACAATTGGAGACACCCGGCAACTTCAGCTATGTGTCGAACGTGCCCTGGTTTTTCTTTCAGGACGACATCACGGTAGGCAAGCGCTTGCACTTCAACGTGGGCGTGCGCTACGACTTCGATTCCAATTTTCGGGATAATGCATTCTATAACCGCCTGCTGACTAACCCAGAGTTCACCGGCATCAACAATTTTGTCAGCAACAACCGCGGCAACGAATATCACAACATCCAGCCGCGGCTGGGTGTTGCGTATGACATCTTCGGCAATGGGAAAGGCTTGCTCCGGGCTGGTTTCGGCAAGTACGTGACGCGGAATCGCCCGTGGTTGCAAGAAGAATCCGAACAATCGACGATCGGGGCGGCGGTCTTTATCACCAACCCCACCCAGTTGAGCAATTATCCGGATATCACCGCGGCCCTGGGCGGCCTCACCCTCCAACAGTATGTGGCTGCGGGCGGGCCGCGCTCGATCGGCATAATCGACAATAAATTTAAGGTGCCTTACTCCAACAATTTCACCGGCGGCTTCTCCTGGCAGATCAACAGCAACACCTTGCTGGATGTGGACGCAGTCTTTGATAAATCCTATGACGAATGGGCCGGAAAGGACCTCAACTTGCCGAAAGGAGTGCTGAGCGCAACCAACCCGCGCCCGGTTCCGCAGTTCACCCAGGTGACGGACCTAGTGAACTTTGGCTGGGCCTCGTTCCATGCCTTGGAAGTCCAGTTGAGGACCAGGACCAAAGGCTTTGACAACATCTATGTCTCTTACACCTATTCGCAAAGCCTAATCGACGCGGCAACATTTTTTGGCACCTACCTGTTCGCCAACAACTATGCCTATAACCCGACCAACACTCCGCAGAATCTGAGCGTGAGCTTCACGACCGGACTGCTGCCGAAAGCGAGAATCCGGTTGAGTGGGATTTATTCCTTCGTGAGCGGTCCTCCGTACCCGGTGAACGCGGGGATCTCGCTCGACGGCCACCAGAACCCGGCGAGCCAGTTGCCTGCGGGATTGGAGCAGACCGTGGGAGATGGCGACACAGCGGCGCAGTTACAGACTATCAATGCATTCCGTGCCAATCCTTGTTCGTTCCCCGTTCCCGGCGCACCGTGCACGTCGACACCGGTGCCTCCCATCTCTGCGAGCCAGCTGAAGCTACACCCGATTAACAACCTGAACCTTCGCCTGATGAAAGACATTTCATTGCGCGAGCGCGCTCACGTTCAGCTCTTTATGGAAGGCTACAACGTCTTCAACCATGTGACCAAGTATCTCGGCGGGGGCGGATTTGGTGGTGAAAGCACGATGGTCTCGCCCTCATTCCTGGTTCTGGACCAGGCACTCGATCCGCGCCTGCTCCAGTGGGGGGTCAGGTTCACATTCTAAGTCCTTAACAGGGACCGAAGGATTCTCTTCATCGCAAAACAGGGGAATTCCTCTGTATCTTGCGTTGGGCCACGTTCTGCCCTTTGGTCAGTAAGACTCCGGGGATTACGGAAATAACAAGTCGGTGGAAATGCTGAGTGACGCTCTGAGAAAAAACGCATGACCTAGTGAAGTTCAAAGCCGCTGTCCAGTTCGCAATCGGACACCAGATCGCGGAATTCGTTAATGGCCCCGTGTTCAGAACGATTTCATCCGGCGACATGGTGCAGAAACGTATCGTGTTTGAAGGGGGTTTGATGCGCAAGTGGATGAGGCGGGTGTTCCGAAGCTGCCTGCTTGTGCTTCCGATTGCAGTCGTTGGATGCCAAAAATCGTCGCCTGGGGCGTCGAACGCTGGTCGTGATGCCGGAACCCTTGCGCGACGGCTGGCGCAAACGGACGGAACCATTCGGGTGCCCGGCCTCAAAAACGACGTAAAGGTGGTTCGGGACCGAAGTGGTATTCCACACATCTATGCAAAGAATTCAAGCGACCTGTTTCTCGCTCAGGGAGTCGTGCAAGCACAGGATCGCCTGTTCCAGATAGATTTGTGGCGGCGGTCGGTACAAGGGCGCCTCGCGGAAATCCTCGGACCCGACTTCGTGGAACGAGATCGCCTCGCGCGGCTCATGCATTACCGTGGCGACATGAACGTCGAATGGAAGAGCTATGCGCCTGATACGGAACGGATCGTGGAGCAGTTTGTTAAGGGGATTAACGCGTGGGTGGCAATCACCCGGAAAAATTTACCAATCGAGTTCACCTATGCCGGCTATGAGCCAGAACTTTGGAAACCGGAGGACGTGCTGAGCCGTGCGGAAGGATTCACTATGGGCGGCAACGCGCTGGGAGAGGTTTTCCGCGCGCGTCTTACGGCGCTCGTCGGTCCCCAGCGGGCCGTGCAGTTGCTGCCTCCCGAGCCAATGATTCCCGTTAGAATGCCTCCTGGAGTAGACCTGGGGATCATCGACGATCGTCTCGAAGCACAGTTGTTGACGATCGGTGCAGGCGCGAGATTCAGCCAACTGCAGACGCGGGCGGCACTGATCGACGGGCAACTCAGCCGTCTGGAAGGCAGTAACAACTGGGTGGTCAGTGGCCGAAAGTCGGAAACTGGGAAGCCATTGCTAGCCAATGATCCGCACCGGAACTTGGATCATCCCTCGCTGCGGTATTTGGTGCACCTGAACGCGCCGGGTTGGAATGTAATTGGCGCTGTACAGCCGTACTTGCCTGGCGTGTCCGTGGGCCACAACGAGCGCATTGCCTGGGGTCTGACGGTATTTCTGACCGATGCACAGGATTTGTACATCGAGAAACTAAACCCAGATAACCCACGGCAGTATCAATATCGGGGCAAATGGATTGATCTGGAGACCCAGAAGGACCGCATCGGTGTGAAAGGTCGCGAAAAGCCGGTTGACGTGGAGTACCAATACACGCTTCACGGTCCTATCATCACAACCGACGTGAAGAGGCACGAGGCAGTCGTGCTTCGATGGACGGGTGCGGAGCCGGGAACAGTCGGGTACTTGGGCGATCTATCCATCGATCGCGCACGGAATTGGGAAGAGTTCCGCAAAGCGCTAGCGCGCCATAAGATGCCAGCAGAGAATTTCGTCTACGCGGACGTTGACGGGAACATCGGGTACCAGGCTGCAGGGTTGTCGCCAGTTCGACCAAACTGGCCGGGACTCATGCCGGTGCCGGGCTGGACTGGCGAATATGAATGGAAGGGCTGGTTCTCGCTCGACGATTTGCCGCATGCCTTCAACCCAGACACTGGCTTTCTTGCTACCGCCAATAACGATGTGCTGCCGCCGGGTGAAAAACGCCCCATCGGCTATGAGTGGCTGAATCCGGCCCGCATCAACCGCATCCGCGAAGTTCTGACCTCGCGCGAGAAGTTTGGTGTTACCGATTTTGAGAAATTACAGCACGATGCGGTCGCGTGGAACGCCGAACAGCTCGTTCCCTTGCTTACCCACCTCAAGTCGGACGATGCAGACGTCGAGCGCGCACGGACGCAGCTAGTTGCCTGGGACAAGGACATGCTCCGTTCCAGCACAGCCGCGACGATCTACTTCGTATGGGAAGAGAAAGCTCTGGAGCTACTCGTCGGCAGCAAGATTACCGGCCCGCTGGCTGCAGAATACGCGGCGCGTGGCGGTGACGTCCTTGTCCCAGCGTTAACACACCCAGGCAGTCCCTGGTTTGGGCCTAACGCAGCCAAGGACCGTGATGCACTTCTGATTGCGGCACTTGCAGCTGCGGCTAAAGAGCTGAAGCAGAAGTTTGGCAATGACATGTCCCAATGGACGTGGGGCTCAGTGCACAGCGCCACGTTCCGACATTCTTTAGCAGTCGACACCCAGATGGCTGCGGTACTCAATGTCGGCCCGATCTCGCGCGATGGCTACGGCCTGACGCCCTTGTCAACAGGCGGCAAGGGGTTTTCGCAGACTATCGGCGCGACTTTTCGCGAAGTCATGGACGTGAGCGACTGGGACCGGTCAGTGGCGACGAGCGCACCGGGACAGTCCGGGCAACCGGGCAGTCGCCATTTCTTAGATCTGGCGAAGCTGTGGGGCGACGAGCGCTACTTTCCCCTACCGTACAGCGATGCCGCCGTGAGTTCGAACACGGAAGTCACACTGATATTGGTACCCGAGGAGTAACCACAACAGGAGAGGATCATGAAAAGAGAATCAGTCAAGACAATATTTGTTGCTTTACTGCTCGGTACGATCCCAGGGCTGTTGCAAGCACAACAGCAGAAGAAGCCGCAGCCCGGGACGAAGCTCACGGATGAGCAGATCAAAGAGTGGGTTGCTCCCATGCGCGCGGGACGAAAACTCACACCAAAGAGCTGGCCCAATGGAGCGAAGGTCGCGGTCTGCCTAAGTTGGGATATGGACAACGAAACCTTTGAGATCGCTGCAGGAAACAGCGCCCCTGTTCTCCTTTCTCAAGGTGAGTATGGCTTCACCGAAGGGATGGGAAGAATTTTGGCGCTGTACGACAAGTACAACATCCCTGGTGCGTTCTACATCCCTGCGGTTACGGGCATCCTCTATCCAGAAATGATTCAGGAGTTCAAGAAGCGCCCGCGCCATGAAATCGGAATACATGGGTGGATCCACGAGAGCCTTACAGAGCTCGACGATCAAGCGGAAGAAGAACGGCTCATGAACAAGGCCATCGAGTTTTGGACGAACGCTATGGGCAAAAAGCCTGTGGGCTACAGAGCTCCGGCATGGGCATTCAGCAAATACACGCTCGATCTTATTCGCAAAGCGGGCTTTCAGTACGACAGCAGCGCAATGGCCATGGACGAGCCGTACGAACTGCTTTCGAACGGTCAGCCAACCGGCATGGTCGAGTTGCCCGTCGACTGGATTCTTGACGATTATCCCTACTTCATCTCCAGTGGGTCGCTCCCATCTCCCGAACTCATCTTCAAGGTCTATCAAGACGAATTCGACGGTGCGTACAAGGAAGGCACGATGTTTATGCTGACGATGCATCCGATGATATCGGGGCATCGCTCACGAATCATGTATCTCGATAAGCTCATCGCCTACATGAAGTCTAAGCCAGGCGTTTGGTTCGCAACCGGCCAGCAGATCGCGGATTATGTAAGGCAGAACTCGAAGTAAAAAACTGGGAATTCGTAGTCCTATTTGTTGTACATCAACGACGCCGTACTATAACCGTGCGAACGTCGCCGCAATTAGCACGTATTCATCTGTCTGGAAACTTGTACCAAAGCAGTGTCACTCCCCAGGTCGGACTGGATTAATTCCCAATAGAATCAATCCTGGGCTCCCTCGGAACGCTTGGAGGGGTAATCATGAAGTGCATCTCGACGCTTGTATCTTCGTTAGTTGCCCTGCTCGTGGGAATTCTCCTTGCCTCGCCCATCGCGGCAAAGGACGGCGCAAAGTCGAAGCCCCTACCTGAATCCAATTCGGCCGAACCCGGAATCATCAAGGGCGAGGCAGATGCCATTCTGGGTGAGGTGTCCCTCGCTCATCCGGCAAATGTGGCATCCGGATTCGAAACAAAGTCGCGCGTTCTGACGCCAAAACTTGAGAATCACGCGGCAGCCACGTTTATTGAAAACAAAGGCCAATGGGATAAGCGCGTCAGGTTTCAGCTCAAAAGAGGAGGCGGAACGCTTTGGCTCACGAATAGCGGAGTTGTGTTCGACAACGTGCGTGCGAAAACAAATGAGCGCTCCGCCGCAAATCCTGAACTCAAGTCGGGCCTGCGGACCCCCATTCCTCACATTCCCGACGAATACGAACGACTCGTTTTTTCCGAGGATTTTAAAAATGCCAATTCCGCGCCCAGCATCGAAGGGATCGCTGTCCAGCCGGGCAAATACAACTATCTCGCGGGAAGCGATCCGGCCAAGTGGCACACGGGTGTTCTGAGCTATGCCGCAGTCATTTACCGCAACGTTTGGGACGGGGTTGACGTCAAAGTCGCAAAGAACGGAGCAGACATTGAACAGGAGTTCGTCGTTCATCCGGGAGCAGATCTAAGTCGCGTCCAAGTGGCCTACCGAGGAATTGAGAAACTTGAAACAGCGAGCGATGGGTCACTTCTTGTTCACACTGCCTACGGTGATCTCACGGAAAGCGCACCGCGAATCTATCAGGAAGTCGCCGGGAATCGAGTGTCCGTCGCGGGCCGGTTCACGTTAACGAATAAGACGTCATACACCTTCAAAGTGGAATCCGCAGACCCACAGTATGCACTGGTGATTGATCCGACACTGTTGTACTCAACGTTCTTGGGTGGGAGTGTCGGCTTTGGGTGCGGACCTTTCAATTGTGCGACGGGCGAAAGTGCGCAGGCCATTGCTGTGGATGCGGCCGGCAACGCCTATGTGACTGGCTTCACACAGTCCCTCGACTTTCCTACGACTCCGGGGGCTTTTCAAACGTCCGGTGCATTCCAAACAGCTGCTTTCGTGACCAAGTTGAACACGACCGGCAGCCAACTTGTTTATTCGACCTATCTAGTAGCCGCCGGAGCTAGCTCGTTAACTTATGGCTACGGGATCGCTTTGGACTCGGCCCAGGAACCCTATATTACAGGCACAAGCGCACAGGGCACATTTCCCACCACATCGAACGCCTACGGACAGGCATGTGGAAGTAGCTTCTTCTTAGCTAAGATGAACGCAACGGGCGACGGCCTGATCTACTCGACTTGCTTCGGTTCGATCTACTTCAGTAATGCCTATGGGATTGCTGTTGACTCTTCCGGGAAGGCATACATAA
>Ga0209577_10005052_pt1 | contig 12351 bp, 9 predicted proteins | sample GraSoiAngelo_109_FD_185874 | JGI IMG/M metagenome (GOLD analysis project Ga0209577, IMG submission 185874) | Grasslands soil microbial communities from the Angelo Coastal Reserve, California, USA - 14_0903_12_20cm (SPAdes) (version 2) | ecosystem: Environmental > Terrestrial > Soil > Grasslands ... | reverse complement strand
GGCTCCGACTCGATCCCGTCGATGCACACGTTGACGTTGTTCGGCAAGCGCTCGGCCCTCGCGCCGTTCACCGTCACCCCCGGGAATCGCCGGACCAGCGCGTCCTGCAGGCGGTCACGGAGAGCGCGCACACGGGGAACCAGCTGCTCGCGCGCATCCAACGTCGTTTTGACTGCCGCGCCGAACCCAACGATCCCCGCCACGTTGTACGTCCCGGAGCGCAGCCCGCGCTCCTGGCCGCCGCCGTGCACGAGCGGCTCGACGCCGACGCCACGCCGAACAACGAGCGCGCCGACGCCCTTGGGCCCGCCGACCTTGTGCGCTGCGAGCGCGATCAGATCGGCGTCGGCCGAGTCCAGCGCAAGCCAGGGCAGCGCCTGCACCGCATCGGTGTGGAAGCGCGCGCCGGCTGCGCGCGCGATCTCAGCACAACGCCCGACCGGCTGGATCGTGCCGACCTCGTTGTTGGCGTACATCACGCTCACGACCGCCGTCTTCCGGTCGACGGCGTCGGCCAGCGCGTCCACGTCGAGCACGCCGTCGGCATCGACCGGAACCTCGGTCACCCGGAATCCGTGCTTGCCGAGCCAGCGGGCGGTGTCGAGCACTGCATGGTGCTCGATCGCGCTCACGACGATCACATCGCGGCCCTCGTTGCGCGCACGCACCGCCACCCCTTGCAGGGCGATGTTGTCCGCTTCCGTGCCGCCCGACGTGAACACGACTTCGTCGGGGCGCGCGCCGACGGCCGCGGCGACGATCTCGCGGGCCTCTTCGACGGCCTTGCGCGTCTCGCGCGCCGCCGCGTAAAGCGAAGACGCGTTCGCGTAGCGGTCGTCGAGGTATGGGGCCATCGCCGCGCGCGCCTCCGGCCACAACGGCGAAGTGGCGGCATAGTCGAGGTAGATGGTGGTCCGAGGCTGCATCAGCCTCAGCCTAGCATCGGGTGCTCGAGCTGCTCCGCGCTATCCGATGCGCGCGCCGGTCGGGATCGCGTTGATGTCGGTCGTGGTCGCAGTCAACATCATCGAGCTCGTATATCCCATGAGCGTGGTGAAGCTCCACGAGACGATCCGGTGCTTCGTCCCGTCGGCGACGACCCAGGGCGTTCCCCCATCGGTCGCCTTGATAACGGTCCCGTCTCGAACGGGGAACGCGCTCCCTATCGTCAGGGGGTCGCCTGCCGAGACCAGTACGGCTTCGTTCGACCGGTACGAGGATGCGCGCGCCAACGCCGAGATGGGGCGCCGCACGCCGGCCGTGATCACCCAGAAGGACTTCCCGTCCGCACTCTTCACCAGAGTCCCGTCCGGATGCTGGGTCAGGCTCGTGATGTCGGTGCCGGGCGTGCCCAGCGACGCGAGGTATGTCGGGCTGACCGGGATCGCAGCGGCCGATGAATAGCCGAGGGCGGTGAAGGACCCGTTCTTGAAGGCGTGAAGCGCTCCGTCACTCCAGATGTAGTACGCGACCGGCGAAACCGACGCGTCCGAGAGGAGCGTCCCTTGGCGCAAGCCGAGCGCCTGGCCGGTCGTGTAGCGCGCGCGCTCTTTCGGACCGGTCTGCACGGCAGGGAGCGTCCCGAAGTTAGAGGTGTACGCGATCGGGTCGACCGGACGGGCTGCTCCGCCGTCGATCACGTACTTCCCCGTGGCATCTTGCAACAACGTTCCGTCCGGGTGGGTCGTGACGATATTGAGGGTTCCCGAGGCGCCCGTCGCGGCGTGGCCGGTCGAGTCGCGCGCGTCGAGCTTCCAGGTGTACAGCCCGTTCGGTACCAGCACACCCGTCACGGTGGCCGCCGCCCAGTACTGCTTGACGGCTGAGCCGGTTCCGGTGAACGTCCGTCGAACGACGCCTTTCGGATCCACGAACGACAGGGTCCAATTCACCGTTCCGCTGAACCCAGCGGTGAAACGGATCAACTCGTTGTGGGTGTCGCCGTCGGGCCGCAGGTTCGCGCTGTCGAGCATAGGCGTGTAGATCTTCGGGCGGCCCAACGAATTGACCCTGTTCCGGATCCACGTCATGTCGCGGTACACGTACGTGCCGGGGCAGGTCGTGTACGACGCGTCGCGATGGCCTGCGATCCGGTTGAATTTGACGAGCGTCCCCGCGGCGTGGTGGTCGTTCCCTGGGCCGGTCTTCATCGTCACGATGCCGGTCGGCGGGATGTGCGCGATGTCGAGCCGCCAGACGAGCAGCTGCGTCAGCGCCGTGAGCATCGCGCTCGACGGACGCGCGGTGGCGTAGTTGCCCAACAGCGCGACGCCGACAGACTCGTAGTTGTACCCGCCGGTGTGCGCGCCGATGACATTTTTCGTGATGCCGCCGTTCCGGCCTTCGAAGATCTGACCGTACTTGTCGACCAGGAAGTTGTACGCGATGTCGCAGTAGCCCCGGGTGTTCGTGTGGTACGCGTAGATGCCGCGCACGATCCCCGCCGACTGGCTTCTCGTGTAGCTGTTGGTCGTATCGGTGTGATGGACGAACGCCATCTTGAGCTCGGGCGCGATGCCCGGGCACGGCAGGTTCAGGTAGCTCGAGTTCGCGCCCCACTGCGCTCGCGAGATGATCGCCGGCTGGATCGTCCGCGCCTGTGCGGGCTCGCCCGACGGTGCGGCGCGCATCGAGAGGAACCGGCCGATGCTGTGGAGCGCGCGCACGAGAATGTTCTCCGGCTTGGCGTCTCCCAGGGTGTTGATGAGGTGGACCCGGACGTCGTGGATCGCCGCGACCGTGCGGGCAACGGCCACCTTGACTTCAACGTGGTCGGCCGTCCCGACCCACAGCGGCTCGGTCGTCACGCGATTGGTCTCGTGCTTCGCCTCGACGCCCATCGAGCCGTTGTCGTTCGCGCCGAGCTCTTCCCAGGCGCTCCACCCGTCGACCGTGTGTGCCCGCGCGACGAATGCGACCCCGGCCTGCGAATGCGAGGGGTCGACGAACGAAACCCCGATCATGTTCGCGCGCCAGGGCATCCGGACCGACAGCGTCTCGCTCCGGCCCGGCTCAACCTGTGAAACAACTGTGCGATAGGTCGTCAGCGATCGTGGGATCGACGGCGCCGCCGACACCTGCGAGGGGATACCTAAAGAAACCGCCCCGACGATGAGCGCAACGACGAACAGGCGTCTTTTCCTCATGAACGACCGGGCCTCCCCCTGTATGCATAAGGTATCGGCCCCGCTGCGTAACAGCCTTTAGCGGGTACTTGAAGGCTTCTTTTTCCAGGTGAGCCCGGTTGTTAGTCGCTGCGGTCCCAATACCGCGGCCACGGCCCGGACGCTGCGCTCCGGCGAGCAGCCAGCTCGGCCGTGTCGGCGAGCACGATCTGCGTGGGCCGCGCGCGCAACCGTTTGAGATCTTCGTAGAGATCGATGATCGGTGCCGGCTTGTCTTCGGCCCCGAGGTACACGAACAGATGGTGTGATCCGTTCTCACGTTGGAGCTCGATCTGCCAATCGGACGATCGCTCGCTTGCGGCCGCACCGGCGTCGCGCAGGTCGATCCACGATCGCTCCCCTTGCAACGTTACGACGCGCTGCCACGCGCCGCGCCGAACGGTCGGGCCGACGCGCGGCACCGTGCGGCCACAGTTCGGACACGGCTCGGTCGTGATGCCGCCGAGGGCCAAGTCGCCGGTCCGCCAACGCGGGACGCTTCCGCCGCGGAACCCGAGCGGCGTGATCACGATCTCCCCCGGCGCCGTGCCCGGCACCGGCTGTCCGGTCTCGGGCGACACCAGCTCAAGGATCTCCATATCGGGGAACGTGTGGAAGCCGAACGTCTCGGTGCGTCCCGCCGGCACGGAGCACTCACCCCACAGGACGCGCGCTTCGGCGCTGCCGTAGGCAGCGGCGATGCGCGCATCGCTCGCGCCGGCGGCGAGCAGCCCTTCCCCCACCACCGCTCGCTCGTCGGCCGTCAAGGAACGGCCGACGGCGATCAGCATCCTCAGCTTCGAGATGTCGACGTTCTCCTGGCGCGCAAGGTCGGGGAACATCGGCGCTTCGTCGGCGGGGAGCGCGACCGCCGTTGCGGACGCGTCGTCCAACGCTTCCAGTGCGCGCCGCACGTCCTGGCGCTCGCGGCGGAAATGCACGGCGCTCATCCCCGTCCCGTGCGCCATGTAGAAGATCCCCCAGAACTCCAGCGTCGGCCCGAACGGGACCAGGTTGAGCAGCCGGTCGTGCCGCTCCAGACCAAGCAGCGCAGAGAGCCGGCCGCCGGCGCGCGCAAGCAGATCGAGGTCGTCGCGCGTGTACGCGATCGGGAGGCGGCCGCCCGGACCGGCTGCGAGGTGAACGTGGATCGCGCGCGTCGCCGCTTCGATCGCAAGCTCTTGGATCTCTTCCCCGCCGAGCAGCCTCGCCAAGGCGACGCGCCGAACGACGCTTCGGTCGCTGAAGCGCTTCACGCCGTCCGCCGTTCCGCGCAAGATCATCGCGCGCGGCCCTTCGGGGTTCCGCACCGGATCGACGATGTCACGTCGCATCGTGAGCGGGAGCGAGGGCAGCTCGTCCAATCCTTTGAACTCGCGCGCCTCGATCCCCATCGCGGCCAGCTTCGTCCGCACGTAGGGAACGTGACCGAGCGCCATCTGCAGAACCGTCTGGCGGAGCAGGACGTTCTGCATCCGTCGCTGCTCCTTCGATGAACGCTGGTCCCAGGCGGCCGCCACGGCGGCCATTGTAGGGTCGGCTCTGCGCCACCACGAGCAGCCGCGAGGCCGATTGAGTGCCCCGAGGCGCGCCGATACACTGCGCGCGCGATGCCCGAGGCGCCCCTTTCCTTCGACGCGAACGAACCCCTCCCCCTCACGGGAGAGCGGACCGCGCCCGGGATCCGCGAAGAGAACTACTGGTTCCAGCGCCACGTCGTCGCGTACGACTTCGTCGCGCGGCACGTCCGGGGCGCGCGCGTGCTCGACGCCGGGTGCGGCGAGGGATACGGCACCGACCGCCTTTCGGCCGTCGCGGCGGAGACGACCGGCGTCGATCTCGAAGAACCCGTGATCCGTCGAGCAGCCTCGCGCTACCCGCGCGCGCGGTTCGACGCGGCGAACCTGGTGTCGCTCCCCTACGGCGACGCGTCGTTCGACGCGGTCGTCTCGCTCCAAGTCATCGAGCACCTGCACAGCCCACAGGAGTTCCTCGCCGAGTGCGCGCGCGTCCTCGCGTCCGGCGGCGTGCTCATCGTCTCCACGCCGAATCGCCTGACGTTCTCTCCCGACGGCTTGCGCAACCCGTTCCACACGTTCGAGTTCGCACCGGACGAGCTGCGCGCGACGATGGCACAGCGGTTCGGTTCGATCGAACTGGCCGGCACCTTCCACGGCGCCCGCATCAGGCTCCTCGAGATGATGCTGCGGAAGCCGTTCCCAGAGCGGCTGATCGCACAGCCTGCTCCCGAGTGGCCGGCGTGGCTGCGCGCGGCCGTCTCTTCCGTGCGCGCGACCGATTTCGCCATCCGGGGAGAGAGCCGAGGGCAACGACTCGACCGGAGCCTCGACCTCATCGCCGTCGCGCGCCGATAGCACGTGGGCGTCTTCTCGCTCGTCCTGCACACCCATCTTCCGTACGTCAGGCGCAACGGCGTGTGGCCGAGCGGCGAGGAGTTCTTCCATCAAGCGGCGGTCGAGTCGTACCTGCCGCTGCTCGGCGTCCTCGAGTCGCTCGCCGACGATGGGTTCGAAGACGCGCTGACGATCGGCTTGTCTCCGATGATCGCGCACCAGTTGGAAGATGCGCACATGCTGCGCGAGCTGGAGTGGTTCCTCGGGCAGTACGAGCTGCGCACGCTGCGCCAGACGACGAACTACGAAGGGGTGTTCCGGGAGGAGTTCCGCGACCTCGCGGCCCACTACGCCCGCTTCGCGCGCGCGCAGGGGGACCGCCTCGATGCGATGACGAACGGCGGCATCGCGACCGCGTTCGACGCGCTCGCGCGCCGCGGCGCGATCGAGGTCATCGGCGGGCCGGCCACGCACCCGTACCTCCCGCTCGTCCGCGAGCCCGCGCTGGCGCGGGCGCAGGTGGAGCTCGGCGCGCGCGAGCACGCCCGCTTGTTCGGTCGTCGCCCGGCCGGCATGTGGCTGCCCGAGTGCGCGTACTCGCCCGAAGCCGGGATCGAAAGGATGCTCGACGAGGCAGAGGTCGGCCACGTCGTCGTCGACGGCCCGACGATGCTCCGCAGCGCGGGGCCCGGCTCCACATTCGCGCCCCGTCGCATCCGAGACTCCTCCGTCGTCGCGTGCGCGCGCAACCTCGACGTGACGTACCGGGTCTGGTCGCCGACCGGCGGCTACCCCACCGGGAAGTGGTACCGCGACTTCTTCCACTACGACGTCGAGGCCGGGTTCAAGAACTGGCGGGTGACGTCGATCCGTAAACCCGTGTCGCAAAAGCGGCCGTACGAGCCCGCGCGCGCGGAGGCCGCCGCCCGGGCCGATGCAGAAGATTTCGCCGCACTTATCGCGCGCACGCTGGACGAGCACGAGCGTGAGCGTGGAACGGAGGGCCACGTCGTCGCGGCCTACGACACCGAGCTCCTCGGACACTGGTGGTACGAAGGGCCGGTATTCCTCGAGCACCTGTACCGGACGCTGCGAGGCACGCCCGAGGTACGCGCGCGCTCCTTGCGCGGCGCGCTCGAGCTATTGCCGGAACCGCAGCCCGTCGACCTCGTCGCCGGGTCGTGGGGCTTCCGGAAAGACGACCGGTCATGGGTCGCCCCCGAAACCGACGAGATGTGGCAGTCGCTCGGCGAGGTCGAAGCCGACACCATCCGGTTCCTCGACAAGTTCCGCGACGTAGGCCCGGGGCGTCGAGCAGCCCTCGCGCAGCTCGCGCGCGAAGCAATGCTCATGCAATCGAGCGACTGGCCGTTCATGGTCCTGCGCGGCCGCAACGTCGACTACGCGCGCGAGCGGTTCTTCGGCCACCGCGACCGCTGGAATCACATGGTGGAACTGCTGCGGAGCCGGATCCCCGACGACCTCATCGCACGCAAGGCGAATGAGGTCTTCGAGGTCGACAACATCCTGCCTGCGCTGTCGCCGGAGGAAATCTAGGCGCCGACCGGCTGCTCGGCCAGCTGCGAGTCGATCCAACGTTCGAGGTCGGGCCCGCTCTCGAACGACACGATCAGCGCGTACCGAGGCCCGGGGCCCGGGTGCCAGACCGCGTGCCACAGCCGCTGCGAGTCGACGACGAACTGCGCGCCCTTCGGCAGGGCGATGCGGCTCTCGGTCGACGGATCGTCCTTGTCCTCACGCACGATCATGTAGCTGTCGGGATTGTCCGTCAGCTGCAGCCACGCACGAACGACCCACCCTTCCTCTTCTGGGTTCAGGCGGTTGTTGTCGTCGGGGTGGAGGTTCTTGATCGCGTCCTCCTCGGTGTTGGGCTCGAGCTTGATCGTCCGGACGCGGCCGTAACGGGCGCCGACCCGCTCGGTCCACTCGACCAGGGTCGGGCAGACCTCCGCGTTCTTCGTCCAGATCCCGTCCTTGTCCGGCTTGCCGTGGTCCCAGAAGCCGGCGCACTCCATGTCTCCGAAGGCGGATGCGATCGGGGCAAAGTTCGTGTCACCGCCCGACTTCCAGTCGACGTATTCCATGTGCCGGAATTCGGAGTCGGGAACCGGCTTGTCGAACTTCTTCAGGACGACGAACCCCTTCTCTTCGAGGATGGGGAGCTTGTGATTCGGCATCGAAAAGCCTCCTGCGGCTGTGGATTTGGGGCACATTCTACCCGGCGCGGCGCGCGTCGAAGCGCAGCCCGAATCGTCCGACTGACGCGCGCGTCGGGTGTACCGTACGGCCACATGGCGGTCGCGTTGATCATCGTGATCGGGGTGCTCGTGGTCGGGGGCGCCATCGTCTTCGGCTATTACGCGCGGAAGCGCCGCATCCAAGAGTGGCAGCAAACCGCGGGGCATCTGGGATTCCAATACTCGACCGAAGACCCCTTCGATCTCCTCGGCCTCCCGTTCGATCTCTTCCGGCGCGGCGACGGCCGCGGCGTCGAGAACGTCGTGTGGGGGCAGAGGGACGGTCTCGACATCAAAGCCTTCGAGTACTGGTACTACGAGGACTCGAGCGACGCCCAGGGCCATACCAGCCGCGACTACTCGCATTTCTCGTGCACGGTCGTCCCCACCGCGGTGTCGTGTCCGCACACCTCTATCGCCCCCGAAGGCGTCTTCTCGCGCTTGGGGCGCGCGCTCGGCTTCCACGACATCGAATTCGAGTCGGAGGAGTTCAACAAGGCTATGAAGGTGAATTCAGCGGATCCGCAGTTCGCCACCTATCTGGTGGATGCTCGCATGATGCAGTGGCTCCTGGACAACAAAGGCTGGCATTTCGAACTGTGTGGCCGTTGGGTGCTGGCGTACGGCGGTCGCACGAAGCCGAAGCTGATATGGGGCGTGATCGAGGCCGCCCGCGAGTTCCATCAGCACATCCCGAAGGTGATCGACGAGACGTACAGGGAGGGCTCATGATCGGGGTCTATATCGCGGCCGGCGTCGTGGGCCTGCTGCTGATCGCGTTCGCTGTTTCGTACGACCGGTTCGTTCGGCAGCGCAACCTCATCAAGAACTCCTGGGCGAACGTCGACACCGAGCTCCGCAGGCGCTACGACCTGATCCCCAACCTCGTCGAAGCCGTGAAGGGCTACGCGGCGCACGAGAAGGAGATCTTCGAGAAGCTTGCCCAGGCGCGCGCCGACGCCATCGCGCAAGCGGGGCCGCCCGAGGCGCAGGCACGCGCCGAGAACGGTGTGGTTTCGGGCCTCCGTCAGCTGCTCGCCGTAACCGAGAACTACCCGCAGCTGAAGGCGAGCCAGAACTTCCTGTCCTTGCAGAACGAGCTCACGAACACGGAGGACCGGATACAGGCTGCTCGACGCTTCTACAACAACAACGTGCGCGCCTATAACACACGCGTGCAGTCGTTCCCTTCCAACGCCATCGCGGGGATGTTCCACTTCCAAGAGCAGCAGTACTTCGAGATCGACGAGGCGGTCGCGCGCGCCGGCGCCCCGCAGGTGGATCTCGCTCCGGACACCGGCACGCCGTAGCCGCTTTGCCCGGGCGATAGACGCGTGTCAGGATAGCCCGGCTTCGGCGCCTGATTATGCGAACCCTCATCCTCTCTTGGGAATATCCGCCTCGGATCGTCGGGGGCTTGGGTAGGCACGTTCATCGGCTGTCGACCGGACTCGCCGAGGCGGGACACGAGGTCCACGTCGTCACGCGCGATCACCCCGACGCGCCGCACGAGGAGACGGTCGACGGCGTCCACATCGTGCGCGCCGGCGAGTACCCGCCGATGATCTCTTTCGACCAACTGGTCCCGTGGGTGCTGCAGTTCAACATCGCGGTGCAAGAAGCGGCGACGAAGCTCCTGCTCGACACCGAGGTCGACGTCGTGCACGCGCACGACTGGCTCGTCGCGTACGCGGCGGCCGCGGTGAAGAACTGCTTCGATCTCCCGCTCGTCTCTACCGTGCACGCGACCGAGTACGGCCGTCATCAGGGGTACCTCCCGGGTCCGATGAACAAGCTCATCCACCAGGTCGAGTGGTGGCTGACGTACGAAGCGCGCCGCGTGATCACCTGCTCGGAGTACATGCGCGACCAGGTGCACGAGATCTTCCAGTTGCCGTCGCCGAAGCAGGACGTGATCCCGAACGGCGTCGACGTGCACGAGTTCGACCGGCCGGCCGACGTCGAAGAGTTTCGCGCGCGCATCGCGAGCGGCCGCGAGAAGATCATCTTCTACGCGGGACGCCTGGAGTACGAGAAGGGCGTGCAGACGGTGCTCGAGGCGCTGCCCTTGCTCCTGGAGCACGAAGAGTTTCGGTTCTACATCGCGGGCGTGGGAACGCACGCCGACGAATTGAAGGCCCACGCCGAGCGGGCCGGCCTCGCCGACCGCGTGCACTTCCTCGGCTTCATCGACGAGCCGGAGCTCCGTATGTACTACGCGGCGGCCGACCTCGCCGTCGTGCCGTCGCTCTACGAACCGTTCGGGATGGTTGCGCTGGAGACGTTCGCGAGCGGCACGCCGTGCATCGCCGCCGACATCGGCGGCCTGCGCGAGCTGGTCGTCCACGAAGCGACCGGCTTGCGCTTCACGCCCGGCGACCCCGACTCGCTCGCAGGCATGATCCGCCGGCTGCTCACCGACAAGCGCCTCGACCGCCGGCTCACGCTGGACGCGCGAAGGATGCTCGACGAGCAGTTCAGCTGGCGCACGATCGCGCGCCGGACGGTCGATGTGTACGAGCGCGCGATCGCAGAAGAGCACGCGCTGAAGCGGCCGGAGGAGCGGGTGCCCTTGCGGGTGCTGCTGGGCCGCTCCGAGATCCTCGGCTTGGCGGAAGGAACCGGCGCCTAGCCGAACTCTCCACGTCGAGAAGGCACCCTTGACGGCGGTTCGCCTTACGTAGTCGAGTACGGCCATGGACGGGCGGGGGACGTTCCACTCGGTGCTGCGCCGACGAGATTTCCGGCGGGTCCTTGTGGGACTTGCAGTGTCCGAAGCCGGAGATTGGCTCTACAACGTTGCGCTGCTTGTGTTCATCTTGAACCGCACACACTCCGGTTCCTGGGTCGCTGCTGCCACGGTCGCGCGCCTGTCGCCGTATGTGATCGTCGGACCACTCGGCGGCCTGCTGGCGGAACGGCACGATTACCGTCGCGTGATGATCGGATCGGATCTCATCCGAGCAGCCCTCATGGGCGCTCTCGCGCTGCTTGCCGCCGTCCACGGTCCTCCCGTGGGGGCGCTCGCCCTCGTTTTCTTTTCGACGTCCGCGGGGTGTGCATACGTTCCGGCGGTCACTGCGATGACGCCGTCGATCGTGAGCGAGTCGGAGTTCGCGGCCGCGAACGCCTTGATCCAAACCGTCGCCAATATCGCGATCGTGGTGGGGCCGGCGTTCGGAGCGCTGCTGTTGCTGCTCGGTTCACCGTGGGCCGCGTTCTTGACCAACGCAGGCAGCTTCCTGATGGCCGCAGCAGCCGTTGCCTCCGTTCCGCCCCGCAAGGCCCGACGCTTCGTCGCGCCGGCTGATACTCAGAATGTCGTCGAGCGCGTAGTCGAAGGCGCACGCGCGCTCACAGGTACGGGCGGCCTCGGAGCCGCGGCGACGATCTACACGGCATCCGGCCTGATCTACGGCGCGGAGACGGTTCTGCTCCTGCTGGTCGCACAATCGCGACTCGGGTTGAGCGAGAACGGCGTCGGTTGGCTGTATGCAGGACTCGGGGCGGGCGGCGTTGTGGCCGCTCGCGCGGCGAGCTGGTTGGCGGACCGAAGGAACATCACGTTCGTCATTGCCATCGCAATCATTGGGACGGGCATCCCTCTGGCTGCGCTTGGCTTGGTGCAAGAGCCGTACTCCGCGGTCGCGATCGTCGCCGTTGGAGGCGCATGCAGCGTCGTCGTCGATGTGCTCGTGACCACGCTGGTACAGCGCACGCTTCCGCCACACATCGTCGCGCGGGCCTTCGGATTGCTGGATTCTGCCGCGCTGGGGAGCATGCTTGTCGGCTCGGTTATCGCTGTGCCGCTTGCATCCGGTCTCGGCACACGTAACGCGCTGATCGTCGCCGGAGGTGCAGTACCTCTGGCGACGATCTTGCTCCTTCCTCGTTTGCGACGTGCGCAAGGCAAGTGGGAAGCACGCAAAGAGGAGCTCCGTCCAGCGGTCGAACTCTTCTCGGGTCTGGGCGTATTCGATGGCGCCTCTCGCCAGAGTCTCGAGTGGCTCGCGGCGCACGTAGATGAGCAGCACGTGGTACCCGGAGAGTTCGTCGTGAGAGAGGGAGACCCCGCCGACTCGTTTTACGTGGTTCGGTCTGGAAGTCTCGGAGTACTAGCGTACGGTGAGTCGAAGGAACCCTCGCTGATCAGAGTTATCGGCGAGGGCGACTACTTCGGTGAGATCGGGCTGCTCGAATGCATCCCGCGGACGGCGACGGTGCGCGCCTTCTCAGATGCGAATCTTCTCCACGTCAAAGGTGAAGATTTTCTCGCGGCGATCAATGATCAGACGTCCCTTTCAGGAACGCTGATCAACACGGTTTCACGAAGGCTCAGCCAAACGCATCCGTCGTACCGGCCACAGACGACCGAAGTTGTGGACGCCGAAGGCGCTCCGGCCTAGGACCCGCGCTGCGGGTCGGCCCCGCGCGTCTTGAGGACGCGCGCGGGCACTCCGCCGACGATCGAGTTCCGCGGCACGTCTCGATTGACGAGCGCATGCGATGCGATGACCGTGCCGGAGCCGACCGTCACGCCGCGCAAGATCGTCGACTTCTCACCGATCCAGATAT
>Ga0209577_10005050_pt1 | contig 12352 bp, 12 predicted proteins | sample GraSoiAngelo_109_FD_185874 | JGI IMG/M metagenome (GOLD analysis project Ga0209577, IMG submission 185874) | Grasslands soil microbial communities from the Angelo Coastal Reserve, California, USA - 14_0903_12_20cm (SPAdes) (version 2) | ecosystem: Environmental > Terrestrial > Soil > Grasslands... | reverse complement strand
CACCACTTCGAGCTCACCCGCGAGGCGGCCGAGGACGTGTTCCGCACGCTGGCGACCGAGCCCCGCGCCGACCGCGTGCACAACCCCGGGCTGGAGGAGGCCCGCGCCGACGTGATCGTCGGGGGCGCGCTCATCCTGGTCACGGTGATGCGCCACTTCGGCTTCGCCTCCTGCCTGGTGTCGGAGGCCGACATCCTCGACGGTCTCATCCTGAGTCAGCTCGGTACTCTGCGGTGGTGAGCGAGCCGGCCGTGGTCGCGGAGCCGGGCGGGTTCGCCTGGCGGCCCGATCGGGCGGCGATGGGCGCCACCAACGTGGGCCGCTTCATGGCGACCCACGGGGTGGGCGACTTCGACGAGCTGCTCGCCCGTTCGGTGCAGGACCCGTCCTGGTTCTGGGACGCGGTGGTGCGCTTTCTCGCCATCCCCTTCGCCCAGCCCTACGAGCGCGTGCTCGACACCAGCCGAGGGATCCCGTGGGCCACCTGGTTCGTGGGCGGCAGGCTCAACCTGGCCCAGGTCTGCCTCGACCGGTGGGCGGCGGAGTCGCCCGACAGGCCCGCGGTCATCTGGGAGGGCGAGGGCGGCGAGCTGCGCACCCTCGACTACTCCGCCCTGCGGGCCGAGGTGGACGCCCTGGCCCGCCTGCTCGGGGACCGGGGGGTGGCCCAGGGCGACCGCGTCGGCGTCTTCCTGCCCATGGTGCCCGAGACGGTGGCCACCGTCCTGGCCGTGGCCAAGCTCGGCGCCGTCTTCCTCCCCCTGTTCAGCGGGTTCGGGGCCGAAGCCGTCGCCACCCGCCTGCAGGACGCCGAGGCGGTCGCGCTGGTGACGGCCGACGGCTTCACGCGCCGGGGCCGGACGGTGGCCATGCTGCCCCTGGCCCGCCAGGCCCTGGCCCAGGTCCCCAGCGTGCGCACCGTGGTCGTCGTCCCCCGCCTGGGGGATCGGCCCCCCCGGGGATCGGGGTCGGGCACCGCAGCCGAGCTGGCCTGGCCCGCCCCCGACGCCGTCCCCTATGCGTCCCTGCCGGTCGACTCCGAGCACACGCTCTTCATCGCCTACACGTCGGGGACGACGGGTAGGCCCAAGGGCTCCGTCCACGTGCACGGGGGCTGGACGGTGAAGGTGGCCGAGGAAGTGGCCTTCCAGTTCGACTGCCGCCCCGACGACACCCTCTTCTGGGTCACGGACATCGGCTGGATCATGGGGCCGTGGGAGATCACCGGCACCCTGGCCAACGGGGCCACCCTGCTCCTCTACGACGGCGCCCCCGACCACCCCGGGCCCGACCGGCTGTGGTCGCTGGTCGAGCGCCACCGGGTCTCCGTGCTGGGGATCAGCCCCACCCTGGTGCGCTCCCTGCTCCCCCACGGCGAGGAGGCGGTGCGGGGCCACGACCTGTCCAGCCTCCGGGTGCTGGGCTCGACCGGGGAGCCGTGGAACGAGGCGCCGTGGCGCTGGTATCACGAGGTCGTGGGGCGCAGGCGCTGTCCGGTCATCAACATCTCGGGGGGCACCGAGGTCGGGGCCTGCTTCCTGTCGCCCCATCCCGTGCAGGCGCTCAAGCCCATGTCCCTGGGCGGACCCGCGCTGGGGATGGCCGTCGACGTCTACGACGAGCGGGGCCGGCCGGTGCGGGGGGAGGTGGGCGAGCTCGTCTGCGCCCAGCCCTGGCCGGGGATGACGCGGGGCCTGTACCGGGCGCCGGAGCGCTACCTGGAGACGTACTGGAGCCGCTGGCCCGACGTCTGGGTCCACGGCGACTGGGCCTCGGTGGACGACGACGGGCAGTGGTTCCTGCACGGGCGCAGCGACGACACCATCAAGCTGGCGGGCAAGCGCCTGGGCCCGGCCGAGGTGGAGTCGGCCCTCGTCTCCCACCCGGGGGTGGTGGAGGCGGCGGCCGTCGGCGTGCCCGACGAGGTCAAGGGCGAGGCCCTGTGGGTGTTCGTCGTGCCCGACCCCTCGGTGGTCGCGGACGACGCCCTCAGGGAGGAGCTGGCCGATCTGGTCGCGGCCCGGCTGGGCAAGGCCTTCCGGCCCTCGGCCGTGCGCTTCGTCACCGCCCTCCCCAAGACCCGCAACGCCAAGGTCCTGCGCCGGGCCGTGCGGGCCGTGGTCGTGGGCGGCGATCCCGGCGACCTCTCCGCCCTGGAGGACCCGGCCACCATCGCCGCCATCCGGGCCGCGGGTTGAGGGCCAGGCCACCGCCGTGAGCCCCCGCCCCTCCTTCGAGCTCGCCGGCCGCCGGGTGCGGCTGCGTCCGCTGGTGCCCAGTGACTTCGAGCAGTGGCAGGAGGTGCGCCAGCGCTGCGACCAGTGGTTGACGCGCTGGGAGCCGCAGACCCCGCCGGGCCGGCCCGACGTGGTCACCGACCGCAGGGCCTTCGCGGCCCGCTGTGGCGCCCGGGACCGGGAGCGCCAGCTGGGCACGGGCTACGGGTTCGGCATCTTCGCAGGCAACCGCCTGAGGGGCGAGATCAACCTCAACGCCATCCAGCGGGGCCCCTTTCAGAACGCCTACGTGGGCTACTGGATCGACGAGGAGGTGGCCGGCCGGGGCTACACCCCCGAGGCGGTCGTGGTGGTGTTCCGCTTCGGCTTCGAGGAGCTGGGCCTGCACCGGCTGCAGGTGTCGATCATCCCCCGCAACCGTCCCAGCAGGCGGGTGGCGGAGAAGCTGGGCCTGCGGGACGAGGGCACCGCGGCCAGGTACCTGGAGATCAACGGGGTGTGGGAGGACCACGTCCGCTACGCCATCACCAGCGAGGAGTGGGAGGAGCGGCGCGACGACTACCTGCGGGAGTGGATCCTGCCGGCCCAGGAGGTGGGGACCGGAGCCTGAGCGGCCCGCTCCGTGTGGCTACTGGGGAGTGCGGGTCACCGCGGGCGAGTGGCGGAAGAAGGCCTCCACGTCCCGCTCGTAGCGGTACCCGGGGCGGCTGTCGCCCACCGTGTGGCGCAGCCGGCTGGCCCGGGCGAAGTTCTCGACCGCTCCGGCCGAGGTGTAGCGGTAGTCGAAGCCCGCCTCCTTGAGGCGACGGTTGTCCACGCCCCGGCCGTAGCGCAGGAGGTCGAGCACCTCCGGGGGCAGGTCCAGGATCCCGAAGCGGTTGATGGGCCCGGCCACCAGCCCGGTGAGCACGGGGGGCAGGGGCACGGTCCGGGCCCCGGATATGGCCGCCACCTCGCTCCACGGGAGCCTGCCGTCCCCGGCCACGTTGTAGGTGCCGGGAACCTGGTTGGTGGCCACGAACTCCAGCGCCCGCACGACGTCGTCCTCCTCCACGAACTGCAGGAGGGGGTCGAAGCCGAGGATCGCGGGGGCGAGGCCGCGGTCCAGCCACGTGCTGATGGGCGTGACTATGTCTGTGCCGAGCACGTTGGCGAAGCGCAGGAGGGTCACGACCACGTGGGGGTTGTCGTCGGCGAAGTCGCGCAGGTAGCCCTCCACCTCGAGCAGCGACCGCTCGACCCGGGTGCGGGGCGGGCGGCTGCGGCCCACCTCCTCGCGGAACCACACGGGATCGAGGTAGGACGAGCCGTAGACCAGGGAGGACGACTTGACCACGAGCTGGCGCACCGAGGTGTCGGCGGCGCTGGCCGCGGCCAGCAGGTTCATGGTCCCGATGACGTTGATCTCGTGCAGGCTGCGCCCGCTCATGCGGGTCGAGTCGACGACCAGGAAGGTGTGCACGATGGTGTCGACCTGGGTGGCCTTGACTATCCGGGCCAGGATGGAATAGCTCTGATCGGCCCGCACGTACTCGGTGCGCTCCAGCGGGATGGTGGGCTCGGTCGTGTCCAGCCCCACGATGATGTCGATGTCGGGGTCCCGCTCCAGGGCCTGGGCCATGCGCCCGCCCCAGAAGGTCCCCAGCCCGGTGACCAGGACCCGCCTGCTCACCTCAACCGAACCACACGCTGCGCCTGGTCCGCAGCATCTCGTACAGGGTCTCCTGGAGGCTGACCCGGATGGACTCGGCCTCGTCCATGATGCGGCTCTTGGAGTAGCGCTCCTGGTTGGGGGGGACGTCGAAGAGGACCGGGTCGAGCACCCGCAGCTTGAACTTGGCCGGCAGGTAGACGAGCGTGCCCAGCAGCGGGCCGAACAGGAGCATGTTGGCGGTGATGGGGAAGTAGGGGATGTTCATGAGCTTGGCCAGGGCGTTGCTCTTGAGCAGGATGGGCATGGACTCCTCCGCCCCCACCACCGCGATGGGCACGACCGGGACCCCCGCCCTCATGGCGATCTCCACGAACCCGCCCCGTCCGAAGCGGGACAGCCGGTAGCGCTCGGCGTAGGTCTTTCCCGGCCCCTTGGACCCCTCCGGGAAGACCAGCACGAGCTCGCCCTGCTCCCGTAGCAGCCGGTAGGCGTTCTCGGGGTGGGCGGGCACGCCCCCGACCCGCGACCACAGCGTCCCGACCACGGGCATGGCCTTGAAGATGTAGTCGGCCAGGCCGTACACGGGACGGCCCAGCTCCTCCTCGATGCCGTGCATAATCACGGGGGCGTCGGAGGGGATGGCCGCGGCGTGGTTGGCGACCAGCAGGGCGCCGCCCTCCCGCGGGATGTTCTCGAGACCCTCCCACTCGGCCCGGAACCAGTTGCGGTACAGGGGCCCGTAGAGGGTGCGGGCCAGGCTGCGCATGTGCTCGGAGCGGCCCCACTCGTCCACGTCCGACCGGCGGGGGTCGCGCAGGCGCCGGTCTTCGGCGCTGGGCAGGGGGAGGGGGATGAGAGCCCCGGGCCGGCGCACATCGACGACGCGATTCCCGGCGGCCATGGCCCGCCATCCTAGTGCGGGTCCTCTCCGGCTCCTCCCGGGCGGCGAGATCTCCAAACCGGGACCACGGCTACCGTGGCGCGGGTGGCGGACGGGCCCGTGGAGCTGAGCGACGACGCCACCCCGGTCTCACTGCGCCGGCTCCCCGACGCCGTCGCCGCCTTCCGCTCCCGGGACTTCACCCTGTTCTGGTCGGGCGCCCTGGTGTCCAACATCGGCACGTGGATGCAGAACGTCACCGTGCCCTACGTCATCTTCTACCGCCTCACCCACAGCGCCCTGTGGCTGGGCCTGGCCGCCTTCGCCCAGCTCTTCCCGAGCCTGTTGATCGGACCGGTGGCCGGGGCCCTGGCCGAGCGCCTGGATCGCCGCCGGGTGCTCATCGTCAGCAACGCCGTGCAGGGGCTGCTGGCGCTGGGCCTGTGGGCCATGTGGGTCGCCGGGGGCCGCAGCCCGACCCTGATGGTCGTGCTCGTGGCCGGAGGCGGCCTGGCCTTCGGGGCGACCATGCCGTCCTGGCAGGCCTTCCTCACCGACCTCGTGCCCAGGGAGGACCTGCTCAACGCCATCACCCTGAACTCGGCCCAGTTCAACGGGGCCCGGGCCCTGGGCCCCGCCGTCGGGGGCCTGGTGCTGGGGCGCTTCGGCCCGTCCTGGGCCTTCCTCTTCAACGCCCTCTCCTTCGTCGCCGTCATCGCCGTGCTGACCCTGATCCAGTCGACCGCCGTCGCGCGCGAACGGGTCCGGCGCCGGGTGCTGAGGGACTTCGCCGACGGGGTGGCGTACGTCCGCCGCCACGGCGGGATCCTGCTGGCCATAGGGATCGTCATGGCCGTGTTCTTCCTGGGCAACCCCGTGTTCCAGCTGGCGCCGGTGTTCGCCAAGCGGGTCTACCGGGTGGGACCCGGCCTCTACGGCCTGCTCACTGCGGCCTACGGGATCGGGGCCGTGGTGGGAGCGGTCGTGCTGGGCGTGCTGGGCCGGCGCTGGCCCCGCAGCCGCCTGGTGGTCGCCGCCGTGCTGCTCTACGCGGCCGGGCTGATCGCCTTCGGCCTGTCCCGCAGCTACGTCGTCGGCTGGCTGTTCCTGGCCGTGACCGGCGCGGCCTTCCTCGGCGCCGTGGCCACGACCAACACCAGCGTGCAGCTGCTCGTCTCCGACGAGGTACGAGGGCGGGTCCTGGCCGTGTACATGATGGCCCTGACCGGCTCCTACCCGGTGGGGGCGCTCCTTCAGGGCTGGCTAGCCGACCGCATCGGGGCCCCGGCCACGGTGGTGGCGGCGGGCTCAATACTGGGGGTGGTGGGCCTGGTGCTCCTCCTGCGGCCCGGCCTGACCTCCCTGCTCGACGAGCACAGCCACCGGCGGGGCTTCGTCGGCGATCCCCTGGGCGATCCCCTCCTCGACGCCCAGCCCGCCGCCGGCTGAGGCCCGCTCCGCCTCCCACCGCTCGGGTCCCGGGCAGTCCGTCCGCTCCGGGCAGAAGGCGCATCCGGGGCCGGGGCCCAGCGTGGCCTCGCGTCCGTCGACGCGCAGCTCCACCATGCGGCGCACGCCCTGGACCACCCGGCGGGCCGCGGTGAGGAGCACGTCCTCGGTCACGTCCTCGTGCTGCCACCGGCCCGCCTCCAGGTAGAAGCTCGCCACCCGGAAGGGCGGCACGCCGGTGCGGATCGCCTCCAGGAGGGCGTAGTAGCGCAGGTCGTCGGCATGGGTCCGGAAGGGGCGGGCCGCCTTGAAGTCGACGAGCAGGACCCGGGCCTGCGTACCCGCGGGCTGGCCCAGAGCCAGGTCCACCTTCCCCCTGAGGACGATGCGATCGTCACACAGGTCGACGCGGACCCGCGCCTCCACCGACGGGCGCCACGAGCGGGCGACGGGCGGGAAGCAGGTGACGAACCCGGTCACCTGGGTGACGGCCTCGGCCCGCAGCTCGGCCTCCTCGGCCGGGCTGAGGCCGGAGAGGAAGGCGGCCGGTCCCCAGTCGTGGTCCTCCCCGGTGATGCGCTCCACGGCCGCGTCGACCAGCTCCACCGGGCTGGGGTCGTCGCGGAGGAACAGCCCCAGGGCGATGGCCCGGTGGGCCACGGTTCCCGCCGCCGTGCGCACGCTCCACTCGAAGGGCTCGGACGCGAGCCAGCGGCGCTCGCACTGCAGCACCTGGGCCAGCTCGTGCTTGGTCACGAGGACCTCGTGCCGGCCCAGCCGTTCGGCCACGGAGGCCAGCCCGGCCTCGATGAGCTCGCGCAGGCGGACGGCGAGCAGGGGGTCGAAGCTGGGCCGCTCGCCTCCCCACCCCATGAGCTCGCGCAGCACGGCGTCCTGGCGGGGTGTCAGCTCCCTCGCCAGCGCCGCTCCCGAAGCCGTCCCCGCGCTCATGCCGTCACCATAAGGAAGCGGTGTGACAGGGCCGCGGACCTCAGGGGGTGGGGGCGGGCGCCTCCCTGTCGATCTCCGGCTCGACCTCGGTGCGCCGGTAGAGCCCGATGGCGCCGAGGGCGCCGGCCACCGCCACCGCGGCCGTGCCCAGGGTCCCCGCCAGGTACGTGAACAGGAGCCGACGGCTCACGTTGTCGATCTTCTGGTGGAACAGGTCGAAGCGGTGGAACTGGGCCCTCACGGCCAAGAGGGAGCCGATGCCGACGATGGCGGCCAGGACCGCCACCGCCGTCAGCGTGAACACCGCCGCCGACCTCTGGGGCTGCCTGATCCGGGTGTGGGCGGCCAGGGGCAGCAGCACCAGGCCCACGGCCAGGATGAGCAGCACGCCGTTGGTGGTCGTGAAGTTGGGGATGTAGGCGGCCAGGCCGATGCGGTAGAAGACGTCGCCCTGCAGGCCCTGAGGTCCTCGCGAGGACACGGCCAGGCCCTCGAGGATGACCCCGATGACGACGATGGCCTGGACCACGGCCAGCCCCAGCGCGGAGCTGAAGGCGATGCCGACCCAGCGCAGAGACTCTCTCGGTGCCGCCGGCCGGGTCCGGCCGGCGTCCCCCGCGGGCTCAGGCTCGGCCTCGTCGGGGGGCTCCGCGGGCAGGGTCGCGCTGCTCAGCGGTGACGAAGGCGAGGGGGTCGGGGCCGCCGGGCGGGGCGGTGGTGGTGGGGGCGGAGTCGGCGGCGGCGGCGTTACGGCGCCAGGCGGAGGCTGCCCGGGCTGGCTGGGCGGAGCCGTCGGTCCGGGGGGCGCCGACGGCGGAGGTGTCGTCGGCGGAGGTGTCGTCGGCGGTGGTGTCGTCGGAGGGGGTGGTGTCGTCGGAGGGGGTGGGGCCGGAGGCGGTGCCGCCGGCGGTGTGGTGGGAGGCGGCGGAGACGCAGGGCGCGGCGGCGGCCACCCCCCGGGCGGATCCGCCTCGCGGGATGGTCCGCCGGACTCCCCGGTCTCGTCGCTCGGTCCGCTGGACGGAGGCGTCGTCATGGCTCCCAGCCTTGCCGCTCCGGGGCCCCGGTGTCACCTATCCGGTCCCCTCCCCGACGGTCGGTGTCACAGGTCCCCGTCAAGATGGGAGCCCATGGAGGCCGTGACCGCTCCTCTGGACGCCCTCGCCTTCAGCTGGCTGGCCCGCCACCTGGCGGCTGAGGCCCGCCGGCTCGGCCTCACCGTGCCCGGGTTCCGCAGCCCTCCCCGTCGGGCCGGGGCCGTGCGGACCCTGCGCCGGGTCGAGGGAGGCGGGTGCATCGTCGCCGTGCGCCGTGAGAGACCGGGGGTCGAGGTCGTTGCCGACCTCGTGGATGGCGTCCTGGCCGCCAACGGGCTGGCGGGAGCGGCCGGGCGGGCCCAACGGGCACAGCTGCTGGCCGCCCTGGCGACCTTGTCTCGCGTGGCGTGAGGCCCCCACCGTCACAGGACCGGCGCCGACCTATCGTGAAGCGGCCCAAGCTCAGGGGGGCGTAGCCCAACCGGCAGAGGCCGACTCCTTAAAAGAGTCCAAGTGAGGGTTCGAGTCCCTCCGCCCCCACGCCAGACAGCTCCGCCCCCACGACCTCAGCGCTCACGACGACACCCGTGACCCGGACATTCGTCGCCAATGAGGTGACATTGTGCGCACACCTCGCGCTCACCCGGCCAAGGACGCCTCGTCCAGGGCGATTCCCACGATCTTGGCGACTCGGCTGATGTCGTTGTCGTGGGCCAGGAGGGCAGCCCGATGCCGCCATGCCACAGAGGCGATCATGCAGTCGACCATTCCCCGTGGTGTGACGCCCGCCCGGCGACAATCGCGATAGATGCGCGCCGCAGCGTCGAAGTCGGCGGCGGCATCGAAGCGGAGTAGATCGAACCGCAGGAGGAGTCGACGTAGGTCCGACTCCCGGTCGTCGCTTCGTGCTCCGGCCACCACTTCCATGACGACGGGCTCGGTCACGGCCAAGGGACCGCGGAGCCTGATCAGACCGGTGATCCGTTGATCGACTGCGCTTTCGGTCGCCCGGTCATACTCGACCCAGGCCGAGGTGTCGGCGAGGATCACCTCTGCGGGGGCGCCGCATCCGGGGGGATCTTGCCGATCGCGCGGGCGCCGCGCATGGCCAACGCCTCGTCGCGGGTCATGGGTTGGCCGGCCAGATGCCGCAGTGCGAGGTCGACGGCGTCGGTCTTGGTGCGGAGGCCATAGCGGTCCATGATCAGTTGGAGATGGTCGTCCTCGATCTCGATGTTGGTGCGGATGCGGGCCATACACGTATATTACACGTAACGTGCAGAACAGGTGTACGCGTGGCGACTTCACGGAGCCGTCGCCCGGCTCAGTGCCCGGACGGCGGCTGCTCGTAGTCGGGCTCGGGGATGAGCTCGTAGTCGGGGTTCAGGATGGCGAGGCGGCCGCCGTGCTCGCCCACGGTGCCCTCGGCGATGAGCCTGGCCCCGGGCTCGACTCCAGCGACCTGGCGCCGGCCCAGGAACACCAGCACCAGGCGACCGCTGCTGTCGGCCAGGGTGGCCTCCAGGCTGGGGACGCCGGCCCAGGGCTGGACCCGGATCGACCGCACCCGTCCCGCCACCCTGGCGTGCTGGCGCCACTGGACCTGACCGATGGGCGTGGTCCCGGGCACGTCGACGGACACGCTCCCGCCCCTGCCCCCACCCGTCTTGGACTGCGCCGCCTCGCCGTCCCGGTGGAGCCGGCCCCGGGCACGCCGGACGGCCGCCAGCGCCGCCCGCTGCTTCTGCTTCCTCGCCTCGGTCCCCAGGTGGTAGGGGACGAAGGTGACATTGGCGTGGGGCAGCTGGCCCACAGCCTCGGCGATCTGGTCGGCGGTGCGGTCGTGCAGGAGGCGGTGCCAGACCCGGCGGTAGGCCCGGCGGGGCAGGAGGACGGTCACCTCGGTCTCGCCGTCGGCGGACGCCTCGGCCACGACCTCTAGGGCGGCGCGGTCCACCCTGCGGTCGGGACACTCGATCCGTTCCAGGGCCAGCCTCGAGAAGCCGAGCTTCGTCCACGCCTCGGACAGCTCCTCGTCCCTGATGGGGTCGAGGTCGAAGTGGATGGCCCGCAGCTCGTCGGGCATGAGCGTCCTGGCGTACTGGATGGCCCGGGCCGAGCTCACGTCGAGCTGGTCGACGAACACGAGCACCACATGGCGGCGGAGGATGGGAGCCTCGGCCGCCTTGGGCGCGTCGTGGGTCAGCTCGTCGCGTTCGGATTCGTACTGGCGGTTGAGCCGCACCAGCCCGGCCACCATGATGGGCACGGCGACCACGATCACCCAGGCGCCGAGGATCGCTCCCGCGGGCTTGAACTTGAACACGGCGATGACGATGTCGACCACGAGCGAGAGGAAGGCCCCGAAGCCGTTGATGAACATCCCCCGTTGCCAGTGTGGTTCGCGGTGCGTCCAGTGGTGCTTGGCCATACCCGCCTGGGACATGGTGAACGATGTGAACACGCCGATGGCGTACAGGGGGATGAGGCGGGCCACGCTCGCCTGGGTGATGAGCAGCAGGGCGATGGCCGCGATGGCCAGGGCGATGATGCCGTTGGAGAACACGAGCCGGTGCCCCCGCTTGGTCAGCTGACGGGGCATGAAGTTGTCCCCGGCGTGGAAGCTGGCCAACCGGGGGAAGTCGGCGAAGCTGGTGTTGGCGGCGAGGACCAGTATCAGCATCGTCCCCGCCTGGAGGCCGTAGTAGAGCAGGTTGCCCAGGGGGCCGCCATCGTAGATGAACTTGCCGATCTGCGAGATCACAGTAGGCGTGCCCGACTTGAAGGGGATGGCATGCACCTTGGTCGACAGGGCCGACAGCCCGAAGAACATCACGCCCAGGGTCGAGCCCATCACGACCAGGGTCTCCCTGGCGTTCTTCCACTCCGGAGGCTTGAAGGCCGTGACCCCGTTGGAAATGGCCTCCACGCCGGTAACCGCCGCCCCGCCCGAGGCGAAGGCCCTGAGGACGATGACCAGGGACGCGCCGTACAGGAGTCCCCCGCCGCCGTGGCCGACGGGTACGGCTCCCAGGTGATTGAGGGGGTGGGCGTGGAGTTGGCCCGTGGCCCACTTGATGGCGCCGACGCCGAGAAGCACCGCCATGTTGGCGATGAAGAAGAAGGTCGGGATGGCGAAGAGCTTCCCGGACTCGCGCACGCCCTTGAGGTTCCCGGCCGCGATGGCGATGGTGAAGGCGACGGCGATCCACACGTGCAGCGGGGCCAGGCTCGAGAAGGCCGAGGTGAGGGCGTCGGTGCCCGCGGCCACCGACACGGCCACCGTGAGCACGTAGTCGGTCAGCAAAGCGACCCCGGCGACCTGGGCGGGTAGGAGGCCGAAGTTGTCCCGGGTGACCATGTAGGCGCCACCCGCGGTCGGGTAGGCCTTGATCGTCTCCCGGTAGGACAGGATCAGGAAGGCCAGCACGATGAGGAGGGCGGTCGTGATGGGCACGACCAGGGTGAAGGCGGCCACTCCCACCGCCGGGATCAGGATGCGAAGGATCTCCTCGGTGGCATAGGCGGCCGAGGAGAGGTTGTCGGAGGCGAAGACGGCCAGCGCCGTCGGCTTGCCCAGCCGTTCGTGGATGAGCTGGTCGGTCCGAAGGGGCGGGCCCAGCAACCGGTTCTTGAGCCGGTACCGCAAGCTCTCCGGTAGCTCAACGGGAGGAGCGGTAGGGCTGGGGCGAGGAGCCTGGATCTCGGCTCCGGGGCGGACGGTCTTCACGGGGTATCAGTAAACACGCTTGTATCCCGGGGGTGAGAAGCAGCGGCCGTGGCGGCGCTGCGGGTCGCTCGACCCGAGTCCGAATTGTGCGGGGCCGGGCGACGGTGTTGCATGGATTCGTGCACGTCATCGTGGTCGGGTGTGGCCGGGTCGGATCGGAGCTGGCCGTGGCCCTCGAGCGCGACGGCCACGACGTGGCGGTCATCGACAAGGACCGCCGGGCCTTCCAGAAGCGGCTGCCCGAGCGCTGGACGGGGCGGGCCGTCGTCGGTTTCGGGTTCGATCGGGACCACCTGGAGCAGGCCGGCATTAGGGAGGCGGCCGCCCTGGCCGCGGTGACGAGCGGCGACAACTCCAACATCCTCACGGCCCGCATCGCCCGGGAGACCTACGAGAGCCCCAACGTGGTGGCCC
>Ga0209577_10005049_pt1 | contig 12353 bp, 15 predicted proteins | sample GraSoiAngelo_109_FD_185874 | JGI IMG/M metagenome (GOLD analysis project Ga0209577, IMG submission 185874) | Grasslands soil microbial communities from the Angelo Coastal Reserve, California, USA - 14_0903_12_20cm (SPAdes) (version 2) | ecosystem: Environmental > Terrestrial > Soil > Grasslands... | reverse complement strand
CTCTCGCTGTAGCTCGCAAGCTGGTTGCATATCTCATGGTTGTAGATCGCGAGCAGCGAGACTTTGAACCGGTGCGAGAGTTTGCCGGCATTGCGGCATAAAAACCGCAACGAAAGGAAAATCTCAAGATCGTAAAGCGCGCAGACTGCCAGGTCCCACCCTGTCCGAGTGAGCGATGGAAATCAAAACTTTCCTCAGGCTCCCCACTGACTGTTTTGGGACTGGCAGAGAACACCAACTCAATCTTCTGCGAAGGCCCTCGCGGGCCCGAGGCAGCAAATGGATGTCCAGTTCTGCGAACGCAGGGACCACAGCCGAGAGGCACCAGATGCGAGCTGAAGATCTTGACCGGGAAATGCGCGCTCTCTCGAGCGCGCCTGGCCACGTGTGTTTTTCCTTGACAGAAGACTTACATGGATGGATGTCGGTCGGCCGTCGTTACCGGCAGTGGCAACTTCCCAGATGCCGACTTTTGGCCCGCGTGGCTGAAAGTTTGTCCGAAGCATAACTTCCGGTTAGCCCGTCATCCGATAGCAATCGCGCGAACTTGCTGTCCTGAGTCACTAGGCAGCAGATGAGCCCCTAGTTTTTCACCATGTAGTTCATCACAAACCGAGTAGCCGATCGTATGGCAATTAATACGTGATCGGTGCGAGTGCTTCGCCAGCGCTCGAATCGAGCGGCAAAAACGATGTTTTCACAAGCGGCACATAACGTAATGGACGGAACTTCTGTCAGTTGCTTATCAGCCCACTTGGACTGCAAGCATCGAAACCGAACCGCCATCGACACCCTCAACAGGAAATGTGAGCGAATCAGATTGTATGCGAGAGCCGGCCACGTAAAGCAGCGGCAAATAATGGTCCGGTGTGGGCACTGCTAGTTCTGCTTCGCTTCCGAGTTGATGCTCGTAATTGAGCAGGGGCTTGTACTCTCCGGCCAGGAGCAGCTCGCGGATTCTCGTTTCAAACGATACCGCCCAATCGTACGGCTCAGGTGCGTGCCTGCCCCATGCATAGGCATGTAGGTTATGCACGACGTTGCCGCTGCCGAAGATCAGAACGCCTTCTTCTCGAAGGAGCGCCAAACGCTTGCCGATCTCGTAGTGGAACGAAGGTGGTTGCGTTTCATCAATGCTGAGTTGAACTACTGGAATATCAGCTTGTGGATAGACGTGGCACAAAACTGACCAAGTACCGTGATCGAGACCCCAGCGGTCGTCGCGACGCACTGGCACAGGTGTGAGCAGTTTCTGGATGCGCATAGCGAGGTCAGGGTCGCCGGGCGCGGGATATTGCACCTGATACAGCTCGCGGGGAAAGCCGCCGAAGTCGTGGATCGTCCTCGGTGCGGTGCTCACGGTGACGGCTGCGTCTTCGATATACCAGTGTGCCGACACTGAAAGTATCGCCTTCGGCTTCGGCAAACTCGCGCCGATGGCTGCCCACCGCTGTGTATAAGGATTCACCAGCAGCGCATTCATCGGATTTCCGTGCCCAATGAACAAAGCTGGCATCCGGTCGGCCATTGTTCGTTGGCTCGTCGTTACGCCGCCTTTTGCTCTTGGCCCGGCATTACGCCGATTTGTCTCAGCATGCCCATGAGATCGTAAAAAAGATTTTCTTCCACGATCTGGCCCTGTTCGTTCCATCGTGCGACGGTACAGAAATCAATGTGAAAGCTTTTATTCGTGGGCTGAATGATGGTTCCGTCGGGCATAGTCATTGCGCCCTTCATGGTTCCCGTAAAATCGGCGACGGTGCACGTCCATTCACCCTGTGCCAGCATGATCTTGTAGGGATTATTGATGAGATGCTGGTCAGGGAACATCTTGAAGAATGCAATCGCTTCCTGTTCGTGCGCGTCCACGCCGTGGGTGGGCGGCTGGTTGGGCCAGCGCACGATGCAATCCTTCTGGTGATATCTCCGAAACGTTTGCAAGTCCTGCCCGTTCCACGAATCATCCAGCTTCTTCATGTTTTGCAGGTTTGTTGCAGCATCCATGATGCGCCTCCTTGCTTTGTCGTTTAACCGCCTGCAAGTCTTTCAGGCGACGTCTTTGTCGTTGTTTAGGTACTCTGCCGGTACATCATCTTCGGGTACTTCGCGAGTCTTAACTTCAGAAACATCGGGCGGCTTGGCGTCTTCGACGCCCCCAACCCCCTCCGCTTCAAACGCATTTCCTTCTTCCACTAATTCCTCGACGCTTTCAGAATCCGCATCAGCAACGTCGGAAAGCTGCTGAAGATCCCCAGATTGACCCGCGGATGCTGGTCCGAGTTCATCCTTCTTCTTATATTGTTTTCTCTCGAGCATGAATACACTCTCCGCAATTGATATTTGCTGTCTGGAGCAGACCAACGAAACATAGCGTTGGTTCTCTAGGCTACTTTGAGGATCACCTTACCGCGTGTTTTGCCGCTCTCGCTGAGTTCCTGCGCTTGCTTTGCTTGGTTGAGATTCATGGTTTCGCTGACCCGAGGTTTAACTGCGCCCTTTTCGACAAGACTTGCGAGTTCTACCAGGTCTCTGGCGTTTCGTCTCATAATTACTTGGACAGCACGAATTCCAGCATGTTGCGCCGCCGCTTCATCGATCGGCTGAACCGTGGTGGCAAGCACTCCGCCCCTCTTGATCACACCATAGGAACGTGCGAGTGTGTCTCCGCCTACAAGATCGACGACGGCGTCCACTCCAATCGCCTTATCTTCGAAACGCTCGCGTTGATAATCGACAATTTCATCTACTCCCAAGGATTTGAGGTATTCAATGTCGCCACTGGCGGCAGTGCCGATCACGCGAGCACCCAAATTGTTCGCGATCTGCGAAGCATACGAGCCTACGCCGCCGGCAGCGCCGTGGATGAGAATTGTCATCCCTGATTTCGCAGCCACTACATCACGAATAATCTGTAGTGCGGTCGAACCGGCCGTAGGCAGCGCCGCTGCTATGGTGAAATCCAGGGTGTCGGGAATGGCGGCCACAGTCGATGCTGGAGCAGCAGCGTATTCGGCATAGGTACCCTGTGCGAACCCAAAGACCCTGTCACCGGAAGCAAATTCAGTGACATTCTTCCCAACCTCGACGACTTCGCCTGCGAAATCCTGTCCCATTGTGATGGGGAAATTGGCCGGTCGTACCTGCTTCATGTAGCCTTGCCTGATCTTCCAATCAATGGGGTTTACGCCTGCGTCTCGAATTCTGACGAGAAGTTGATCATCTGTTATCGACAAACGCGGAACTTCTTCCAGCTTCAGCGTGCTGGCATCACCATATTGGTGGATGCGAATTGCTTTCATTGTGACCTCCAGAAGAAAACATCGTAAGCAGAAGTGGGTCGCTGGTTTATCGAGGACGAAAACGTTCACGCGTGACAGCTGGTGATCTCTCACGCGCGCCAATTCTGCAAATATACATCCGACGCGCTCCTGTTTGTCCAGAATTACGTAGTCTGGACTTGGAAAATCGAACATAGTCCTGTGCCAGTCTTGCAGAAGGCGTTGAGATATCTGCCGGTGGTACCATCAGGCGTTCAGAAAGGGTGGCTACCCTTGCTGATCACTAGACATCGAAAACCTTTCACCCCTTTTCCAACCGAGGTCTCGAATGGGCAGCAACTTCGTTCACGCACGGTTCTGTTTTTCCGTCGTTGCGGTCGTGGTTGTTCTTGCCTCCCTACCACTTCAGGTTCAAGCCCAAGCAGTGTCACTCGATCCCGCAAAGCTGCCTCGCGTCGGCACCGTGGATGAGCGATTTGCCTCATACAACATCGAAATGGCGGAGGTGACCGGCGGGAACTTCTGGAAACCATACCAAGGCCAAAACTCGGCTGCAGAGGGGAGAAAGCCTGCCGAATCAGCGTCAATCCCAGCGGGCATGGACCCAAACCTTTATCAATATCGCCCACCCATCAATCTAACGAACCCTCGTCTGCGGAAGCTCGCGGCCGCACTTGGACCTGCTTATGTGCGAGTGAGCGGCACGTGGGCGAATTCGGTTTATTTCGCGAGTTCAGAGAATCCGCCGGAGAAAGCTCCTGCAGGCTACGGTGGTGTGCTGACGCGAATGGAATGGAAGGGAGTCATCGATTTTGTGCACGCGGTCGATGGCAAACTCGTGACGTCTTTCGCTACCAGCACAACGCGCAAGGCGTGTGGACACCACAAGAGGCCAGCGCATGGATCGAGTACACAAAGTCCATCGGAGGGCAGATCGCAGCCGCCGAGTTCATGAACGAGCCGACGTACGCTGCCATGGGCGGAGCGCCGAAGGATTACAACGCCGCTGATTACGCTCGCGATATTGCGGTATTCAAGCCTTGGTTGAAAGAGAATTCCCCCGGCACAGTGTTTCTCGGTCCTGGGCCTGTGGGTGAAGGACCGTTCGCGATCGCCATGGCTGGAATGCTGCATACAGAAGACCTGCTTAAAGCGACCGGGCCCGTATTCGATGTTTTTTCTTACCACTTGTATGCCGCTGCATCCCAACGATGCGCAAGCATGGGTGATAAGGGCCAGACGACAGCGACCGCCGCGCTGTCCGAGGATTGGCTCTCCCGCCCTGAGAAGATTGACGAATACTATGCTACCCTCCGCGATCGCTTTCAACCTGGTAAGCCTCTGTGGATCACCGAAACAGCCGACGCAGCCTGTGGGGGAAATCCCTGGGCTTCAACGTTCATTGATTCGTTTCGATATTCAATCGAGCATGCCAGCTTGGCGCGTCGCGGCGTGAAAGTCATCATGCACAACACGCTGGCAGCGAGTGACTACGGACTGCTCGACCAGAACACTTTTGAGCCCAGACCGAATTACTGGGTGACCTTATTGTGGCGCCGGCTTATGGGGACAACTGTGCTCGACTCGCAAATCTCCGTTCCAGCCAACACCTCCGTGTACTCTCAATGTCTCAAAGGTGAGAGCGGGGGCGTAACGCTCCTGATCATCAATGCTGACCGGCAGCACAGCTTCAATCTGGATTTACCGGTAGCCAGCCAGCGCTATACATTGACTGCTGAAAAACTCGAAGACACAACCGTTGAGCTGAATGGAAAACCACTACGGCTCACGAGCAGTGGAGATCTGCCGCAATTCGGGGGCGAGCCTGTCAAAGCCGGGCGCATAAGCTTCGCGCCTACTAGCATTACCTATCTAACTATTCGAAACGCTGGCAACGCGAATTGTCAGTAGCTATCCCGAGAGGTATTGAAATATGGCGGAAACGGCACATGAAGCGCAGACGATTCTTGCCAATCTGCAAGCGTTGATTCCCGATCTTGAATCCGTTTACAAAGACATTCATTCCCACCCCGAACTGTCGATGCAGGAGAACCGGACGTCCAAAATCGCCGCGGAGCGACTCCAGTCGGCGGGTTATGAGGTAACACCTGGCGTTGGAAAAACCGGAGTAGTCGGGGTACTCCGCAATGGTGAAGGCCCGGTTATCATGCTTCGGGCCGATATGGACGCTCTGCCGGTCCACGAGGCAACCGGCTTGCCGTATGCAAGCAAAGTAACAGCCAATGAAAACGGCAAATCTGTACCGGTGATGCATGCCTGCGGCCATGACATGCACGTAACCTGGCTGATTGGAGCAGCCACATTGATGGCGAAAAGTCGCAACGCATGGCGAGGTACGCTGATGCCCGTTTTTCAACCAGCGGAGGAAACCGGCGCCGGCGCGCAAGCAATGATTGACGATGGCTTGTTCAAGCGCTTTCCAAAACCGAACGCGATACTCGGACAGCACGTGATGGTCGGATCCTCAGGCATAATTAGCACGCGCCCGGGCGTGATCACCTCTGCAGGAGACAGCCTGCAGATTCGAATGTTTGGCCGGGGTGCTCACGGCTCCATGCCCCAATCGAGCATCGACCCGGTTGTTATGGCTGCTGCAACTGTGCTTCGCCTGCAGACCATTGTGTCGCGTGAACTCGCTCCAACCGATGCAGCGGTAGTAACCGTCGGATCACTTCAGGCCGGCACGAAAGAGAACGTCATTCCCGACGAGGCCGTTATCAAGCTGAACGTGCGTACTTTCGATGAAGATGTTCGAAAGCACGTGCTGGATGCCATCGAACGCATCGTCAACGCGGAAGCAGAAGCGTCGAGGGCTCCTAAGAAACCGGAGATCACTTTGCTCGACCATTACGCCTTTGTGAAGAATGATGCAGAGGCGACAAAGCGTGCAGTCGCTGCCTTTCGCAGCTTCTTCCCATCGGACCGCGTGAAAGACACTCAACCAACGACGGCGAGCGAAGATTTCGGCTCCTTTGGAACTGAGTGGCAGGTCCCCTCTGTCTTCTGGTTTGTCGGCGGCACGGATCCCGAGACATATGCCAAGGCTAAGAAGTCTGGCACAGTTGCCGATCTCCCGACCAACCACAACCCGCGCTTCGCACCAGTTATTCACCCGACTTTGGAGACAGGCGTCGAGGCACTGGTCGTAGCCTCTCAAGACTGGTTGGCGACATGAACCAGATCGGAATTGACAGTCATCATGTAGTGAGTACTTTTCTGGTCGTCTTCGATCTAACCGGGACATTCATCTTCGCTTTGAGTGGTGCAATCGCCGCAGTCAAGCACAGACTGGATGCATTTGGAATTCTGGTTCTATGCTTCGTCACGGGCAACGCGGGTGGGATTACGCGCGACATCATGATTGGAGCTCTTCCACCCGCGGCGATCGACGAATGGCGTTATGTAGCGGTCTCTATTTTGGCCGGAGTGATTGTGTTTTTTGGCTACCCGGTCATCAATCGGCTCAGCAGTCCTGTAATGCTGTTCGACGCTGCCGGATTGGGCTTATTTTGTGTTGCTGGCGCGGACAAGGCGCTCGCCTTTCACGCAGGGCCAGTTGCCGCAACCCTTCTCGGCATGACGACAGGCATCGGGGGCGGGATGGTTCGCGATGTGCTCGTGATGGAAATTCCTACTGTGCTGCGCACCGAACTCTACGCGGTGGCTGCGCTGGTTGGCGCAGCCTTCACGGTTGCAGGACAGAGGTTAGGAATGCCATTGCATGTGGCAGCGCCTCTCGGAGCGGCGCTCTGCATCGCACTTCGGCTCCTGGCGCTCCGCTACGGCTGGCACTTGCCTGTTGCGCACGTAAAGGAACCATCAACTTCTCCAGACAAAGATCAGGTTGGGCGCGCAGGAACTCGAAGGTGAGGCTCTCGAAGGGGTTAATCAAGGAGATCAGTAATGAGGGTCGTGAGTTCGCCTGCCGCTCTGATACCGCAACCCGAACGGGACAAAAAAGGCGTCATGCCAAATTGGATTCGCTGCTATGGTTTTGTGGTATCCGCGTACAGAAGATGCCGTACCTTCGGCTCCCCGGTGACGTAACTATGGACCCTTTGCTCCAGCTCACGATCCGCTTTTGTCTGACGTGAGTGTTGACGTAGATGTTCTGCCCACGAATGGACCAGGAATATCTCTACAAACCGATTCGCCACCTCGATATCGCGATAGATCCCCCACTGATAAGCGCCATCACGACGCCGAACGCGGGCATAGTGACGCATCGCATTCACGAACTGTGATTCCAGCTCTGCCACGACAGAGTATTCGATCGTGACCAATACCGGGCCACCAAGAAGTTCATCGCTGACCTCTTTGACGATGATCGGCATCCGCCAGTGATTCCAAGGAGTGAGATCAGCCGTAGAATCCGGAAGTCTGGTGAAAAGCGCAAGTATCACGCTCGCAAGAGTTCCGAACCCGGAGTAGATGAGAGCGATCGCGATGCCCCGTCGCTGAGCTACCCCGCCCCAGACCGCACTTCCCAACGCGAAACTTCCCATATAAACAAGCGTGAAAATCGCCAACACTCGCGCTCGCACCCAATCCGGAGCGAGGTTCTGCACCAAGGCATTAACAAGGGAGATGAACAGGACCCATGCCGCCCCGCTCGCCAGGATGACTGGAGCAATCGTAGACAAACTATGCAAACGGGTCATCGTGACGATAACAACACCCAGCACGACAACGCCTGCCGAGACAATCATCTCAGTCGAAAAGCGTGCTCGTAGCGCTTGCATGATTAAGGCACCGCCGATCGCACCTGCCCCAAAGCACCCCAATAAGAGCCCATACCCAATGGCCCTCTTGTCCACGTCTCTAGCCAGCGATGGTAGTAGCGCAAACAGCGAACTGGAAAAGAACAAAACGACACCAGTGCGAAGCAACAAAGTGAGAATCGCGGGGGAGTTGCGGACGTAGCGAATCGCGGCGACGGTGGCTCCGCTCAAAGTCTCTGGAGGGGCTATCTGCTTACGAGTGGGTCTTTTCCATCTCGCAACCACCAGAATGACACCGAAAAACGATACGAAGTTCAGGACAAAGGTCGTTGCGACACCTGCCGCTGCGATCACCGCGCCTGCCAGTGCGGGCCCCACGGCTCGGGCGAGATTGAATTCGATCCCGTTCAGGGCTGATGCCGCGGCAAGGTCGTCCTTTGATACCACTTCGGGCAGGATGGCGCGCCAGGTTGGGGTTTCAAACGCATCTCCAGCGGATAGGGCAAACGTCAGCGTTAGCAACAACCAGGGCGTCATAAACCCGCTAATGGTAAGCACTGCCAGAATCAGTGCTACGGCCATCATCCAGGCCTCGGTATACAGGACCAATTTGCGCCGATCGAAGATATCGCCGGCAGAACCGGCGGGAAGCGCCAGCAGAAAGTAGGGCAGCGAAGCCGCAGTTTGTGTAAGCGCGACATAGCCGGGGCCTGCGCCCAGTGAAAGCATCAGCCATGCCGCACCAACGTTCTGCATGAAAGTGCCGATATCGGAGACAAAATCTGCTACCAGCAAATTGCGAAACATCGAGACGCGAAGTGGGGCCCCGAAGCCTGCCGGGTTTTCTTGCGCCAATGTTTTCTCTCTGGCAGTCGCCAATCCGATCACCCAGCCTTCAAGATATTATGAACGCCAACGTAGAATAGGGCGTTTTCATGGTCAAGCCCGTGCTTCCCGGTGGTCGCAAAAGCTTGTGCCGAGAGCCGAATGACGGCATCCGTCGGCTTCGCAATTTTGGGCTCCGGCCGATCTTCGAAACGAATGTCACGCGGTCCCGTACAGAACAGTTCCTTGCATGATCAATCTCCTTACTTCCTTGATCTCATTCACAACTTTAGATGTCAGCCTGTGCAGGGCACACCAGCACAAAGCGACAGTCTACTTGCAAAAGACGCCATGCTTGGGCTGAAAGGTAATTCAGAGAGGCTAGTTTGCGGTGGGGTGCACACGAGCACGTGTCACACAATACAAGACAGCGACCGTTGTATCTAAAATCAGATTAGATCAGGGGGCGTGGGCAGCAACGGTGGCGATGTCTGCAATGTTGTCGCCTTTCCTGAGAGATGGGACCGCGTTGATGTGCAAGATGACACCGGAGACGGGAGCGCGGGCTTCGACTACAACTTTGCCGAAATAGTCCGTCACAAAGCCGATTTTCATGCCCTCCTGAACATAAGTACCCCGCTTCACAAGCGGGTACCAAATACCTGGGCCGTCGGACAAGACATCCACCACCCTGTCGAGCCAGACAGGATTGTCAATGGGCCGAGGGTTTCCTGAAAGCATCTTGAGAGCGCGCATCGTGCTGAGCGTTCCGTCGACGAGAAGAGCGACATCATCGGCTTCGACGACGCCGGCATAGCCAGCTTCGACGACGATAGAAGGTTTGCCGCGAACAGTAGAGGTGTTGTCGAGGTAGCGAGTGGCGGCAAGATCCGTGGGGCGGTCGCGCCAGACAATGATGTGGTCGAGTCCAAAGGCGAGGACCATTTCTTTTGATACTAGGTCTTGGGTCGGTTTGCCAGTGGGTGCCCAGTACGCGTAAGGCCGAAGGCTCTCGTCGAGATCGCCGCCGTGGTAGTCGATAAGGTAATCACATCGATCAACGACTTGCTTGGTGATGAGAAACGACGCCCGTTCCGTTTGTGTCCCGTCAGCTTTCCCAGGATAGAAGCGGTTCATGCTCTTGTTATCGACGGGGTTCACATGGGGAACCTTTTGTTCGAAGGATTGAATGTTGACGAGGGGGACGAGGATCACGGTGCCAGCGATTTGAGACGGATCAAGTAGGTTGATAACTTTTTCAAGCGCGATGATGGAGGTGTATTCAGTACCATGTGCGCCAGAGACAAGAGCCAGAACAGGGCCGCGCTTTTCGCCGTTGACAAGGATGACGGGAATATTCGTACCAGCGTCGACGCCGGCAGGGACTTCTAAATAGCCGGTGGATTTTTGACCCGGTGCGGCAGAAGCAGTGCCGACGGAAAAAGACGAAGCCTGAGCCTGGACGAACAGTGGCAATAACGGAAAGATCCCAAAAGAAACAAAGGTGCGAGCGAAAGACCTAAGCATAGAGTCCTCCCTGCTATGCACACTACGGGTTCTTACAAGAACAGCCGATCCTGAGTCTCGACAAATTGCACAGGTCGCGAGCAGTCTGCGTCATCGTTCGTCACGTGATTGAGTCGGCTGCTCACGGGATAGCACCGCATCAGCCTAGCGTCATGGGGCTTTAATAGTTCTGAAATCGCTGCGATGTTCTGCATCCCCGGATCGAGCCACAAATCGTAGCTGACGGGATCGAGAATCACTGGCATTCGGTCGTGAACGGCAGTTGTAACGGCGTTCGGAGTTGTTGTAAGGATCGAACACGTCTTAATCCACTGCCCGTCAGGGTTCTTCCAGCCGTCCCAGATTCCGGCGACGGCGAACAACTCGCCGTTGTTCACCTCGAAGCAAAATGGCTGTTTGCTTCTTGCAGTTCGCTTCCATTCGTAGAAACCGTCTGCCGGAATCAAACACCGATGAAGCCGCAAAGGGTCGCGGAAAGCGGGCTTGTTGGCGACAGTTTCGGATTTCGCGTTAAGTGTGCCACTAGCGATCGAAGCATCTCGTGCCCAATTCGGAATCAAACCCCATCTCATGGTCGAGATTTGGCGGACGGGCTCTTTCGGGTGTTGCCGGATTACCGGAACGGGCTGCATCGGGGCGATATTGAAGCGAGGAGACCAATCGTCTTGCCAATCGGAGACGTCGAAATACTCCTCGATGATCTGTTTTCGATGCGAGAGTCGGTAACGACCACACATGGGGAGAAATTATGACAGAAGCTCACTAAAATTTTCTCTATGAGAGCAGCAAACCACCACATTCAAACCGCGAGCGGAGAACTCAGTCAACGAACTCATCGATGGCATGACGATAACCCGCTTTGCGTCCACTGAGTTGAGGCTGTTCAACACCGCGGCCTTGGCGTGTTCAAGGTCGGGCAAGCGCAGGATGGATTTGGTACTGGTGCGTCTTCTTTTGGAACTTGGCTTCTGCTTCATGACCGGTGGCCTCCGTGCCACCGATCGATGATCAGAGTGGTGCCGCGACTCTAAGGTGAGAGTTGCCCGTCACACGACCGGAATTCGGACCTAGCCTCTCCGCAGGGTGAAGTACAACCGCTCGGAATGATTGGGATGCATGAGTCAACAGGCATACCACGCTCCTTTCGCCAAACTAAAACGCCGCTCAATGCCTACATGCGCCGATTGCAGTATCGGCCATCGTGTGAGTAGTTTCCCGCCCATCACTACAAGCGGCAAAAAAGATGCAGACCTACCTAGCGCACCCTCGCAAGCTTCACGTCCGCAAAGCGCTCGGTTTTGCCATTCGCGTCATTATCGATCAGCCACTTCCAACTGTCTGCGCCGCGGTCATAAACGAATGTGTTGTGAATTGAGTCAGAAGGCGAGATCGTGAACAGGAAGGGAATCGAATCTCCCGATTTCTTTCCGTGGGCGAATCCCTGGGCGGACAAGCCTCCTCCAGCAGTGGAGTCGAGCCACAGGCAAATATACTCCTGTGTTTTTGGGTCCCAGCTAACAAAAACGATTGCTTCATACGCCGGATCACCTTTGGTGTCCTTCTCCCGCGAGATTTCGTGGAGGCGCAAGTATTCGCGCTTTAGCACCCACTCTACCTGCACTTCGTGCGTGGTCCGTTTTCCGGCAATGGTCCCTTGCAGAACCCATTGACCGGCCAAACGGTCGAGCAATTCGAGTGGGGAGTTCGTGGCAGGCTCCTGCGCAAGACACGCTCCGCCTATTAAGAAAACAAGACACAAGAAACACGTCGCCTGCAAATTGGGCAATTTCGGATAGGACACGCGAAGGACTCCTTTTCCCTTCCTATTTTTCTCTCCTGGCGGTTGAAACTGTAAACGAAAACCAAAGCTTTCACACGCGACAGAATTGCCCGGCGAGTCGGTACTGGTAGGCATTTTCCGGTTATCCGACTTCGTGCAGGTGCCAACGAACGATATTTTCCTAGTAGCGGACGTCTGCCC
>Ga0209577_10005047_pt1 | contig 12356 bp, 8 predicted proteins | sample GraSoiAngelo_109_FD_185874 | JGI IMG/M metagenome (GOLD analysis project Ga0209577, IMG submission 185874) | Grasslands soil microbial communities from the Angelo Coastal Reserve, California, USA - 14_0903_12_20cm (SPAdes) (version 2) | ecosystem: Environmental > Terrestrial > Soil > Grasslands ... | reverse complement strand
GGACGACGGACGTGACTGGGGTGGCGCATTTGCCGGAGGGAGTGGAGATGGTGATGCCTGGGGACAACGTGGCGATGGAGGTGGAGTTGATCACGCCGATCGCGTTGGAGAAGGGGTTGCGGTTTGCGATTCGGGAGGGGGGTAGGACGGTGGGGGCCGGCACCGTCTCCGACATCGTCGAGTGAGCGCGCCGACCCAAAGAGAGTGAGAAACCTACGGCCCGTGGGCAGTAAGGCCGGGAACTGTAAGGCTGAAAGCTGAACGCTTGAGAGGTAAGTTATGCCGCGCGACAACATTGTGTTGCAGTGCACCGAGTGCAAGAGCCGCAACTACGTGACGACGAAGAATAAGAAGACGACGCCGGAGCGCCTGGAGTTCAGGAAGTTTTGCCGCCGCTGCCGTTGCCACAGGGGACACAAGGAGACCAAGTGAACGATGAACGATGAACGATGAACTGAAAATGCAAAACAGTTCCGCGTTCATCGTTCCGACTTCATCGTTTCGCCTAGGGGTATAGTGTCAATGGTCAGCACGTCGGTCTCCAAAACCGAAAGTCCGAGTTCGAATCTTGGTACCCCTGTTCACTCGAAGTGAGTGGAGGGAAGTAAGGTCAGGTGTCGAAGAGAGAGGACGAGCAGATGACCGCAAGCCATGACGAGCCGGAGGATGTGCCGGAGTCGGCGACAACCGCCGGTACGACGGGCGGCGCGGCCCCGCGCATGGCGCGTTACGGCGAGGGGCGTGAGGGCCGACCGGCGCGGCGCGAGCGCGGCCTGAGTGAGCGTCCGCGCGCCGACAACTTCCTGGCGCGCGCCGGCAAGTTCGTGCGCGACGTGCGCTCGGAGCTGGGGCGCACGACTTGGCCGACGGCCCTGGAGGTCAGGAACACGACGGTCATCACGGTCTTCGCCGTCATCTTCTTCGCCACGTACCTTTTCTTGGTTGACCGCGTCTTCGCGTTCCTGCTCGATCAGGTTCACCGCCTCTTCGGCGTGTCTTGAGGGAAGTTTCTGTCATGCAGCAGTGGTTCATCCTACACACGTATTCGGGGCACGAGAAGAAGGTGCGCGACAGCCTGAAGGCGCGCGTGCGCGACACAGACCTCCAGAACGAGATCACGGAGGTGCTCGTCCCCACCGAGACCGTCGTTGAGATGCGCGGCAACAAGCGCGTCGAATCCTCCCGCATGTTCTACCCCGGCTACGTGCTCGTGCAGATCGAGTGCGACGACCGCGGGCACATCCCCGACGACGTGTTCCACATGATTAAGTCAACGCCGAAGGTGACGGGCTTCGTCGGCGGGCAGACGCCGACGCCGCTGACGCCCGACGAGGTGAACCAGATCGTCCACAACGTGACGGAGGCCGCCGAGAAGCCGAAGCCGAAGTTCACATACGCGCAGGGCGAGACCGTGCGCATCAAGTCCGGCCCGTTCGCCTCCTTCACGGGCAAGGTCGAGGACGTTAACTCCGACAAGTCAACGCTCAAGGTGGTCGTCACCATCTTCGGGCGCTCGACCCCGGTGGAGCTAAACTTCCTCGACGTGGAGAAGGTAACGTTTACGGAAGACGAATAGAAGCTGTGAACCGTGAACCGTAAACCGTGACAAGAGTGCACTGTCCTTACGGTTTGCGGTTCACGGTTTACGAAAAGACAATGGCTAAGAAAATCACAGGCTACATCAAATTACAGGTCCCGGCCGGGAAGGCTAACCCCGCGCCGCCCATCGGCCCGGCTTTGGGCCAGCACGGCGTCAACATCATGGAGTTCTGCAAGGCCTTCAACGCGAAGACCGCGCAGATGGATCCCGACCTGAAAGTGCCGGTTGTCATCACGGTCTTCGCCGACCGCTCGTTCACGTTCGAGACGAAGACGCCCCCGGCAGCCGACCTCCTGAAGAAGGCCGCCGGCGTCCCGAAGGGTTCGGGCAAGCCGAACAAGGAGAAGGTCGGCTCGATCTCGCGCGCCAAGATCGAGGAGATCGCGAAGCTCAAACTCCAAGACCTCAACACGACGAACCTCGAATCGGCCATCAAGACCATCGAGGGCACGGCGCGCAACATGGGACTCAACATTGAATGATGAATGATGAATGCGGAATGATGAATTAAAGCGCTCAAGAAGCTTCAAATTCATCGTTCATCATTCCGCACTCATCATTTCTTGAGAGGGAGAGGCGAATAACTGGCGAATTTCGGCAAGGGAAGGTTGCGAATCTGCAATCCGAATTCCGCGATCCGCCGGTCGGATGGCCTCGCTTGAACCTCGGAGGACAATTGAATGCCGAAGCAGGGGAAGAAGTACCGCGCGGCTCTCGAAAAGGTAGAGCTGGGCAAGAAGTACACGCTCGAAGAGGGGCTGACGAAGGTCAAGGAGATCGCCTTCGCGAAGTTCGACGAGACGGTCGAGCTGACGATGTGGCTGGGCGTTGACCCGCGTAAGGCCGACCAACTCGTGCGCGGCACGGTCGTCCTGCCGCACGGCGTCGGCAAAACCGTGCGCGTGCTCGTCATCGCGCAGGGCGAAAAAGTTAAAGAGGCCGAGGACGCGGGCGCGGACTTCGTCGGCGGCGAGGACATGGTCAACCAGATCAAGGGCGGCTGGCTCGACTTCGACGCCGTCATCGCCACGCCCGACATGATGCGCCTCGTCGGACAGCTCGGCAAAATCCTCGGCCCGCGCGGCCTGATGCCGAACCCGAAGACGGGCACGGTGACGTTCGACGTTTCGACAGCCGTGCGCGAGACGAAGGCCGGCAAGGTCGAGTACCGCGTGGACAAGACCGGGGTCATCCACGTCGGCATCGGCAAGGTCTCTTTCGAGCAGGACAAGCTGAGAGAGAACGCGCAGATGCTCCTCGACGCGGTGGTCAGGGCCAAGCCCTCGACCGCGAAGGGCAAGTACGTCAAAAAAGTTAACCTCGCCGCGACGATGAGTCCGGGCGTGCTGCTGGACGAGACGGCCTACGTCAAGTAAGGGGAGGGTTTTAGAGAGTTATGAAGACCAGGGAGCAGAAGCAGAGAGACCTCGAAGCCCTCGCGCAGGAGTTCCAGACGGCGACCGCCGGGATGCTCGTCGGCTTCAAGAAGCTGACCGTGGCGAAGGATCAGGAGCTGCGCCGGCAGTTGCGCGAGGCGGGCGCGCGCTACTCGGTCGTCAAGAACACGCTGGCGCGCAAGGCCGCCGAGGGCACGCCCTTCGAGCAGGCCGCCGAGCACTTCAAGGGCGTCACCGCCCTGGCGCTCGCCGAGGGCGACCCCGTCCAGTTGTCGAAGGCGATCTCGAAGTTCGTCAAAGACAACCCGGAAGTCTTCACCTTCAAGGCGGGCGTCGTTGAGGGCCGCGTCGTCGCGCTCAAGGACGTGGAGGCCATCGCCGCGCTGCCGTCGAAGGAGGAGCTGATCTCGAAGATCATGTTCCTCATCAACGCGCAGGCGCAGCGCATCGTCACCGTCATCTCGGCGGTGCCGCGCAACCTCGCCATCGTCGTCAAGCAGATCGGCGAGCAGAAGGGCGGCGGCGCGGAGGCGGAGGTCGCCTGAGTCAAAAGTTTTCCGGGGCGGTCAGGTGGGTCGCCCCGGAGTCGGATTTGAAATTTGAGATTTCAGATATGGAATCTCGTTGGAGTCAGCCGGACGCGGAAAAACGGGCTGGGCGATTTTGTCAGGTCGCACCTCTGGCTCGGACGCAAACGGAGCCTTCGATGCAACGGGCTTCCGAAGGCGTCCCGTGGGTTCTCTCGGCTGGGGGAACAAAAAGCGGTCGGGCGGTCGGCCCGCAGGCTGAGTGCTGAAAGCTGAACGCTGACGGCTTCGTTTACAACCAGAGAAACCCTTTTGAGGAGGAGTTGAAGTTATCATGGCAGCTACACGCGAAGATGTGATCGAATTCTTGAAGAACATGACGCTCCTGGAAGCCTCGCAGCTCGTCAAGGAGCTTGAGGAGACCTTCGGCGTCTCGGCTGCTGCGGCTGCGGTCGCGGCCCCCGCGGGCGGCGGCGCGACCGCAGAGGCCGCTCCCGCGGCTGAGGAGAAGACCGAGTTCGACGTGATCCTACAGGCCGTCGGCGGCAACAAGATCAACGTCATCAAGGTCGTCCGCGAGATCACCGCGCTCGGCCTGAAGGAGGCCAAAGACCTCGTCGAGGCCGCGCCGAAGGCCGTTAAGGAAGGCGTCTCGAAGGAAGAGGCCGAGGCCATCCGCACCAAGCTCTCCGACGCGGGCGCGACCGTCGAAGTTAAGTAAGGACCGTGAACCGTGAACCGTAAACCGTGACAAGAGAAAAGCGGATTTCTCTCGTTACGGTTTACGGTTCACGATTCACTGCTTTCGTCTTCTTGACAGTTAGCCGCTCTGGCGGTAAGGTAAGGGAGTAGTGAGGGGCTGTCGGTACTCCCGAAAACTTTGATGAAGCTTAACCGCTTTCGTAAAAGAAGCGGTCAGAGACTTGTGCGCTCTGGCCGCGCTTTGGCGTCTCTAAAATTTTTTGATTTTAGATTTTAGATTTGCGATTGACCGAGACTTCGACCAGCCCGGAAGTCTCCCTCAATCAAAGATCGCAAATCTAAAATCGCAAATTTATAAAGGGAACTCCTGATGTCTGCAAATCCGGTTCAGAACCCGCTCCAGATGAGCGCCGTCGGCTCGGGCCGCCGCGTGAGCCAGCCGCCCGCGCGCCACGACTTCTCGAAGATCAAGACGGCTGTCCGCATCCCGAACCTCATAGAGATTCAGCGCGACTCGTACAACCGTTTTCTCCAGATGGACTTGCTGCCGGAGGAGCGCGACCCGGCGGGCCTTCAGGCCGTCTTCCGCTCGGTCTTCCCGATCATGGACTTTCGCGGCACGGCCCGCCTCGACTTCGTCGAGTACCACATCGGCAACTGGCAGTGCAAATGCGGCAGGCTCGAAGGCCTGCGGTATCTTCGCGCGAACTGCAAGTCGTGCGGCTCGCTCGTCAAGGTTGACCCGCTCGTTCCGGGCGAGACCCTGTGCCACAACTGCGGCACGTTCAACGCCGTGCGCCCGACGCTCTGCGACAACTGCGGCGAACCTGTCGGCCTGAAGCACAAGCACGACCAGCAGGAGTGCCAGGAGCGCGGCATGACCTACAGCGTGCCGCTCAAGGTGAAGATCAGCCTCGCCGTCTATGACAAAGACCCGGACACGGGCGTTACTTCTGAGATTCCGCGCGACATCAAGGAGGAGGAGGTCTTCTTCGGCGAAATCCCGCTGATGACCGAGAACGGCACCTTCATCATCAACGGCACGGAGCGCGTCATCGTCTCGCAGCTCCACCGCTCGCCCGGCGTCTTCTTCGAGAAGTCGCCCGTCTATCTGGCGAAGGTCATCCCGTACCGCGGCTCGTGGGTCGAGTTCGAGTACGACCAGAAGAACCTCTTGTACGTCCGCATAGACCGCAAGCGAAAGTTCCTCGCCTCCATCTTCCTGCGGGCGCTGGGCATCTGGCTCGGCCAGCAGTCGGCCCCGAAGGGCATCGGCTCTGACTCGCACCTCGAAGAGTCCGTCAAGAACGCGGCCTTTGCCGACGAGGACATCCTGCGCGCCTTCTACATCGGCGACGAGGTGAGGGTCGCGGACGCTCGCCTCTTCGTGCAGGTGCGCGAGGACGGGCCGACGAACCTCGCCGGCATGAAGGTCGAGCAGGACATCAAGGGGCGCGGAGCGAGTGAGCCGGTCGTGAAGGCCGGGAAGAAGGTCACGGCCTCAGCCCTCAAAGACATACGCAAGGCGCACATCAAGGAGGTCGAGGTTGACTCGCAGCAGTTCGACGGCGCTTACGCGCTCTCGGACGTTGTCAACACAGAGACCGGCGAGGTCATCGTCGAGGCCAACAACGAGATCACGCCCGCGAAATTGCAGGAGGTCGTCGAGTCCGGCGTTCAGACCTTTACGATTTTCTTCCCGGAACGCGACGACCTGGGAGGTGTGCTCTCGCAGACCTTGAAGAAGGACGCCATCACGAAGCCCGTGGACGCGCTCCTGGAGATTTACCGCAAGATGCGGCCCGGTGATCCGCCGACCGTGCAGACCGCCTACAAGCTCTTCGAGGGCATGTTCTTCGACGACCGCAAGTTCGACCTCTCGCGCGTGGGCCGCCTGAAGTTCAACATCAAGATGGGCCGCCCGGAGCGCGAGCGCATTGACGACCCGCTCCTTTCGGCGCAGGACTTCGTCAGCGTCATCTCGTACCTTCTGAAGATGCGGCGCAACACGGCGGAGTACCTCGCCGACGACATTGACCATCTCGGCAACCGCCGCGTCCGGGCGGTGGGCGAGCTTCTCGAAAATCAGTTCCGCATCGGCTTAGTAAGGATGGAGCGGGCGATTAAGGAGAAGATGTCCATCCAGCAGGAGATGCAGACGACGATGCCGCGCGACCTCATCAACGCCAAGCCCGTCACGGCTGCCGTTCGTGAGTTCTTCGGCTCGTCGCAGCTCTCGCAGTTCATGGATCAGACCAACCCGCTCTCCGAGATCACGCACAAGCGCAGGCTCTCGGCGCTGGGGCCGGGGGGCCTGTCGCGCGAGCGCGCCGGCTTCGAAGTCCGTGACGTGCACCCGACGCACTACGGGCGCATCTGCCCCATCGAGACGCCCGAAGGCCCGAACATCGGCCTCATCTCCAGCCTGTCGTGCTTCGCGCGCATCAACGAGTTCGGCTTCATCGAGTCGCCGTACCGCAAGGTCGTTGACGGGCGCGTCGTCGAGTATATGAGAGTCGTCAACGGCGGCGACACGAAGCACAAGCACGGCGACCACGTTACCGAGGACGAGATCGTCAAGGCCAACCGACGGGTCGGCCACGACGGGCGCAAGGCCGAGTACGAGCCGTACCCGTTTTATCTGACGGCGTGGGAGGAGGACAAGTACGTCATCGGCCAGGCCAACATCGAGCTGGACGAAGAGGGCAACATCATCAACGAGCGCAACTCGGCGCGCAAGGCCGGCGAGTTCATCAACGCCCACCGCGACGACATCGTGTACGTGGACGTTTCCCCGAAGCAGCTCGTCTCGGTCGCGGCCTCGCTCATCCCGTTCCTTGAGAACGACGACGCGAACCGCGCGCTGATGGGGTCGAACATGCAGCGCCAGTCCGTCCCGCTCCTGCGCGCCGAGTCGCCATACATCGGCACGGGGATGGAGCAGGTGACGGCGCGCGACAGCGGCGCGGTCGTCGCCGCGCGGCGCGACGGCGTCGTTGACTACGTTGACTCGGAGCGCATCATCGTGCGCGCCGACCACAACGTTGACGGCACGATCTCGCGCGAGGTGACGGCGGACATCTACACGCTGACGAAGTTCAAGCGCTCGAACCAGAACACCTGCATCAACCAGCGCCCGATTGTGCAGATCGGCGAGCGCATCTCGAAGACGCAGGTCATCGCCGACGGCCCCTGCACCGACCGGGGCGAGCTGGCCCTGGGCCGCAACGTGCTGGTCGCCTTCATGCCGTGGCGCGGCTACAACTTCGAGGACGCCATCCTCGTCTCGGAGCGTCTGGTGAAGGACGACTACTACACGTCCATTCACATCGAGGAGCTGGAGATCGAGGCGCGCGACACCAAACTCGGCCCCGAAGAGATCACGCGCGACATCCCGAACGTCGGCGAGAACATGCTCCGCGACCTCGACGAGAGTGGCATCATCCGCATCGGCGCGCAGGTCAAGCCCGGCTCCATCCTCGTCGGCAAGGTGACGCCGAAGGGCGAGACGCAGTTGACGGCGGAAGAGAAGCTGCTCCGCGCCATCTTCGGCGAGAAGGCGGGCGACGTGAAGGACGCCTCCCTTGTGTGCCCGCCGGGCATAGACGGCACGGTCGTCGAAGTGCAGGTCTTCACGCGCAAAGGCCAGGAGCGCGACCAGCGCTCGCTCGCCATCGAGGAGGAGGAGGAGAACCGCCTGCGCCGCGACCTCGAAGACGAGGTGCGAATCCTTCGTGAGCAGCGCGACGCGCGCATCTACGAGCTGTTCGAGGGTCGCAAGTTGGCCTCCGACCTGCACGTCGAGCGCGAGGTGCGCATTCCGAAGAACGAGACCATCACGCGCGAGATGCTCGCCGGGCTTGAGCCGAAGGCTCTGCGCAAGGCACAGCTCGCGGGCGCGCGCGCCGCCGACATCATCGCCGAGGTCAAGGACTTCGAGGAGCGCACCGAGCGCCAGATTCGCATCCTCACCGACATCTACGAGGAGAAGATCGCGAAGCTCCGCCAGGGCGACGAACTCGCGCCGGGCGTCATCAAGATGGTCAAGGTCTTCATCGCGATGAAGCGCAAGCTCTCGGTCGGCGACAAGATGGCGGGCCGCCACGGCAACAAGGGCGTCATCGCCCGCATCCTCCCCGAAGAGGACATGCCGTACCTGCCCGACGGCACGCCCGTGGACATCGTCCTGAATCCTTTGGGCGTGCCCTCGCGCATGAACGTCGGCCAGATTTTGGAAACGCACCTGGGCTGGGCGGCGCGCGTGCTCGGCATGCACTTCGCCACGCCCGTCTTCGACGGCGCGACCGAGCCGGAGATCAAGCAGATGATCAAGCGCGCCAGCTCTACCTTGCGCGAGCACGGCCTCCCCGAAATCGTCAACGAGTCGGGCAAGACCGTCCTCTACGACGGACTTTCGGGCGAGCCGTTCGAGCAGAAGGTGACGGTCGGCTACATCTACATGCTGAAACTGTCGCACCTCGTGGACGACAAGATTCACGCGCGCTCCATCGGCCCGTACTCGCTGATCACACAGCAGCCCCTCGGCGGCAAGGCGCAGTTCGGCGGCCAGCGCTTCGGAGAGATGGAGGTCTGGGCTTTGGAAGCCTACGGCGCGGCGCACATCCTTCAGGAACTCCTGACGGCGAAGTCGGACGACGTGGCCGGTCGCTCGAAGATTTACGAGGCGATTGTGAAGGGCGAGGCCGACTTCAACCCCGGCGTGCCGGAGTCGTTCAACGTGCTCGTGCGCGAATTGCAGTCGCTCTGCCTCGACGTTGAGTTGATAGACAAGAACGCCGCCGTCGAGGTGGCGGAGGGCGACGGCACGGGCCGCCCCGTCGTGGCGACGGGCGGGCCGGCGGAATAATCATAATTTTTGATTTTTGATTTGCGATTTTTGATTTGCGGTTGGACGAGACGAAGTCGAACTTTTAGTCCTCTTCCAATCAAAAATCAAAAATCGCAAATCAAAAATGGAGATAATAAAGGTGTTCAGATTCCAGCAAGAGAAGACGCAACTCGCGCCCGACTTCGAGGCGATCCGCATCTCACTGGCCTCGCCCGAAAAGATTCGCCACTGGTCGCACGGCGAGGTGACGAAGCCGGAGACGATCAACTACCGCACGTTCAAGCCCGAAAGAGACGGCCTCTTCTGCGCGCGCATCTTCGGCCCCGTCACCGACTGGGAGTGCCTCTGCGGCAAGTACAAGAGGATGAAGCACCGCGGCGTGATCTGCGACAAGTGCGGCGTCGAGGTCACGCAGGCCAAGGTGCGCCGCGAGCGCTTGGGGCACATCGAGTTGGCAAGCCCCTGCTCGCACGTCTGGTTCTTCAAGGGCCTGCCCTCGCGCATCGGACACCTGCTCGACATCCCTTTGCGCGAGCTTGAGAAGGTTCTCTACTTCGAGTCTTACATCGTCATTGATCCCGGCGACGCGCCCGTCAAGGAGAGGGAACTCCTGACGGACGAGCGCTTCCGCGAGCTGACGCGCGACTATCCGGGTCAGTTCGTCGCGCGCATGGGCGCGGAGGCGATCAAGGAGCTGCTCGGCGCGATCAACATCGAGGAGTTGTCGGTTGAGCTGCGCCAGAGGATGAAGGAGGAGAACTCGCAGCAGAAGAAGCTGAAATATTCCAAGCGCCTGAAGGTCGTCACGTCGTTTTTGAAGTCGGGCAACCGCCCCGACTGGATGATCCTCGACGTGATCCCGGTCATCCCGCCGGAGCTTCGCCCCTTGGTTCCGCTCGACGGCGGGCGCTTCGCCACGTCGGACTTGAACGACCTCTACCGCCGCGTCATCAACCGCAACAACCGCCTCAAGAAGCTGATGGAGCTGCGCGCGCCCGAAGTCATCGTGCGCAACGAGAAGCGCATGCTCCAGGAGGCCGTTGACGCTTTGTTCGACAACGGCAGGCGTGGTCGCGTGCTGCGCGGGGTGAACAACCGCCCCTTGAAGTCCTTGTCAGACACTCTGAAGGGCAAGCAGGGCCGCTTCCGCCAGAATCTTCTCGGCAAGCGCGTTGACTATTCGGGCCGCTCCGTGATCGTCGTCGGGCCGGAGCTGAAGCTTCACCAGTGCGGACTGCCGAAGAAGATGGCTCTGGAGCTGTTCAAGCCGTTCATCTACAACCAACTCGAAAAGCAGGGCTACGCCGCGACCATCAAGCAGGCGCGCGAGATGGTTGACCGCCAGGAGCCGGTCGTCTGGGACATACTCGAAGAGGTCATCCGCGAGCACCCCGTCCTTCTGAACCGCGCGCCGACGCTCCACCGCCTCGGCATACAGGCGTTCGAGCCTGTCTTGGTCGAGGGCAAGGCCATCAAGATTCACCCGCTCGTCTGCACGGCCTTCAACGCCGACTTCGACGGCGACCAGATGGCCGTCCACATCCCTCTCTCGCCCGAAGCGCAGATCGAGGCGGCGGTCTTGATGCTCGCCAGCAACAACATTCTCAGCCCCGCGTCGGGACAGCCCATCGCCGTGCCCTCGCAGGACATCGTCCTGGGCTGCTACTACCTGACCAAGGACAAGCCGGGCGCGAAGGGCGAGGGGCACGTCTTCTCTTCGATTGAGGAGGTGCTTCTGGCGCTCGACGCCAAGGAGGTTGAGACGCAGACGCCCGTCAAGCTGCGCATTGTCGGCCACCTGATTGACCTCACGCAGGAGCACGACACGCAGGACGTGATGCGCGCCGCCGTGCAGGAGGACGTGCGCCGCGTCATCAACACGACCGTGGGCCGCGTCATCTTCAACGACCAGGTTCCCGCGGGGCTGCCCTACATCAACGGCACTCTGAAGAAGAAGGGTCTCCAGTCGCTCGTCAACTACTGCCACCTTCGCCTCGGCCACGAGATGACGGTGAAGATGCTCGACGACCTGAAGAACCTCGGCTTCCTCTACGCGACGCGCGCCGGAATCTCTATCGGCATTGACGACCTCGTCACGCCCGACGCGAAGAAGACTCTGGTGGCGCAGGCCGACCGCGACGTGATCGAGGTCGAGAAGCAGTACCGCGACGGCGTCATCACCAACGGCGAGCGCTACAACAAGGTCATCGCCATCTGGTCTGAGGTCACGGACAAGGTCGCCAAGGAGATGTTCCTCGCGATGGACGAGCGCGAGAAGGGCGCGAAGGAGTCGAACCCGATCCTCATCATGTCGGATTCGGGCGCGCGCGGAACCGCGCAGCAGATTCGCCAGCTCGCCGGCATGCGCGGCCTGATGGCGAAGCCTTCCGGCGAGATCATCGAGACGCCCATCCGCTCGAACTTCCGCGAGGGCCTGAACGTCCTTCAATACTTCATCTCGACGCACGGCGCGCGCAAAGGCTTGGCCGACACGGCCCTGAAGACCGCCGACTCCGGCTACCTGACGCGCCGGCTCGTTGACGTGGCGCAGGACGTGATCGTCTCGGAGCCTGACTGCGGCACGCTCAAAGGCATCAGCTCGACGGCCATCGTCGAGGGCGGCGAGGAGATCGAGTCTCTGCGCGACCGCATCGTCGGACGCACGGCTTTGGAAGACGTGATTGACCCCGTGGAGGGCGGCACAATCGTCGCCTCAAACGACGAGATCAACGAAGACCTCGCGCAGGAGATTCAGCGCAGCGGCGTCCAACGCGTCCGCATCCGCTCTGTTCTGACGTGCGAGTCGCGCCGCGGCGTCTGCATCAAGTGCTACGGGCGCAACCTCGCCACGGGCCAGCCCGTGGACATCGGCGAGGCCGTCGGCGTCATCGCCGCGCAATCAATCGGCGAGCCGGGCACGCAGCTCACGATGCGCACGTTCCACATCGGCGGCACGGCCCGCCTGGAAGAGTCCTCGAAGCACGAGGCGCGCATGGACGGTACGATCAAGTACGTTGACCTCGTGGTCGTCAAGAACCGCCGCGGCGAGATCACGGCGATGAACCGCAACGGCGCGCTCATCATCATTGACGAGCGAGGCCGCGAGGTCGCGCGCCACCAGGTCGTTTACGGCGCGCACATACACGTCACCGACGGCCAGCGCGTCAAAGAGGATCAGCTCCTCGCCACCTGGGACCCGTTCACCTTCGCCATCCTGACCGAGGTGGCCGGCACGATTAAGAACCAGGACTTGAAGGAGGGCGTGACGGTCGAGGAGGAGG
>Ga0209577_10005046_pt1 | contig 12357 bp, 12 predicted proteins | sample GraSoiAngelo_109_FD_185874 | JGI IMG/M metagenome (GOLD analysis project Ga0209577, IMG submission 185874) | Grasslands soil microbial communities from the Angelo Coastal Reserve, California, USA - 14_0903_12_20cm (SPAdes) (version 2) | ecosystem: Environmental > Terrestrial > Soil > Grasslands... | reverse complement strand
TAACCGCGAACAATTCAAGGACGCGTTCGGGGAGTTTCCCGGGATCACGATCGCGCGTGCCCGAAATGCCTCCCCTGAGCTCTACCGGACTTGTTATCGCACGGTCGGTGAGGCTTTCCATTGGTTTGATCGATGGGACTGGTCGGACGCAGAAATCGCGGCGCACCTGGCCGATCCGGCGATCCACCTGTTCGTCGCGATGCGGCAAAATGGGAAGCACGCGGCGAGCCTGGCGGGGTGGTACGAGTTGCGGCGCGTCGCCGAGGACGATTCCATCGAAGTCGCGTATTTCGGAATCGTGGCGGGTGAGTTCGGTCGCGGCTTCGGCAAGCACCTGCTGTCCAGTGCCGTGCGCGACGCCTGGGCTCTTGGCCCGCGCCGCGTGTGGTTGCATACCTGCACGCTCGACCATCCCAACGCCCTGCCGAATTACCTTGCGCGCGGCTTCACGCCTTATCGCACGGAAACGTACGAAGTAGATTCCGCCCCGTGAATTTCAAATTCAATTTCCAGCTCACCCGCAAACGGAAACTCATCATCGCCGGGATCCTCCTCACACCGATCCTGATCTTCGCCCTGTACACCTGGTCTGCGCTCACCTGGAGCTACTCCGTGGGCGAGCGCGCCGGTTTCGTGCAGAAGTTCTCGAAAAAGGGGTGGCTATGTAAAACGTGGGAAGGCGAGCTCGCGATGGTGTCGATGCCGGGCACAAATCCCGAGAAATTTTACTTTACAGTGCGGGATGACAATGTCGCACAGTACATCAACCAGTCGCTCGGCAGGCGCGTGGCGCTGACGTATCAGCAGCATAAGGGCCTTCCCACGACGTGCTTCGGCGAGACGGAGTATTTCGTGGTCGCCGTGAAGGTGCTGCCACAATGAGCGCCAATAGTTTCGGCGGTCGCGCCATGCTGAAGGTCGGGCGACGGAGCTACGAGATCTTCCGGCTCGACGCATTGGAGCGCCGCGGCCTCTCCATCACAAGACTTCCCTATTCCCTCAAGATCCTGCTCGAGAATCTGCTGCGGCGCGAGGATGGCCGCGTCGTTCGACCCGAAGACATCGAGAAGCTGGTGCGCTGGGAGCCGCTCAAGCTGCCGGACGAGGAAATCGCGTTCATGCCAGCGCGCGTGCTGCTACAAGACTTCACCGGCGTGCCGGCGGTCGTGGATCTCGCCGCCATGCGCGACGCGATGGTCCGAATGGGCGGCGACCCCACGCGCGTGAACCCGCTGCTCCCCGCCGAGCTCGTGATCGACCATTCGGTGATCGTGGACGAATTCGGGACGCCGCGCGCCTTCCAGGTGAACGCCGACCTCGAGTTCCAGCGAAATCGCGAGCGCTACGCGCTGCTGCGCTGGGCGCAAAAGACTTTTACGGGCTTCAAGGTCGTACCGCCAGATACCGGCATCGTGCACCAGGTGAACTTGGAGTATCTGGCACGAGTCGTTTTCACAAACGACTCGCAGGCGTATCCCGACACGCTCGTTGGCACCGATTCCCATACCACGATGATCAACGGGCTCGGCGTCCTCGGCTGGGGCGTGGGCGGCATCGAAGCAGAGGCCGCGATGCTGGGACAGCCGGTTTCGATGCTCATCCCGCAGGTCATCGGCTTCCGGCTGAGTGGCAAGCTCACCGAGGGCGCCACCGCGACCGACCTCGTCCTCACGATCACGCAGATGCTGCGCGCGAAAGGCGTGGTCGGAAAGTTCGTCGAGTTCTTCGGGCCCGGCGTGTCGACGCTGCCGCTCGCCGATCGCGCCACGATCGGCAACATGGCCCCCGAGTATGGCGCGACGATCGGCATCTTCCCCGTCGATCAGGAGACGCTGCGCTATCTCGAGTTCACAGGCCGGACCGCGGAGCAGGTACAGCTCGTGGAAGCGTACATGAAGGAACAGGGACTCTTCCACACGCCCGACGCCAGCGAGCCGGTCTACACCGACGCGCTCGAGCTCAACCTCGCGACCGTCGAGCCCAGCATGGCGGGGCCGCGCCGGCCGCAGGATCGCGTCGGACTGCGGGAGGTGCCGCGCAAATTTGCGGAGGCGTTGCCGACGTTGGTGAAGCCGGCGCCGGTCCCTGCGGTGAACGCCGTTCCAGTGGGTCGATGGGAGGGCGAGGGCGGACAGGCCGGACCAAACCCGCCACCGCCCCGGCCCTCGTCTGCCAAGCTCCTGATCGACGACGTCGAGCACGTGCTGCGCCACGGCTCGGTCGTGATCGCCGCAATTACGAGCTGCACGAACACGTCGAACCCGTCGGTGATGGTCGCCGCGGCACTCATGGCGCAGAAGGCCGTCGAACGCGGCCTGCGCAGTAAGCCATGGGTTAAAACGAGCCTCGCGCCGGGGTCCAAGGTCGTCACGGACTACCTCGAGCTGGCGGGACTGATGAAGCCGCTCGAAACCCTGCGCTTTCACCTCGTCGGCTATGGCTGCACAACCTGCATCGGCAATTCCGGGCCCTTACCCGAGGCCGTATCCACGGCGATCGCGGAATGCGATCTCGTCGTCTGTTCGGTGCTCTCGGGGAATCGCAACTTCGAGGGCCGGATTCAGCAGGAAGTGCGTGCCAACTACCTCGCCTCGCCGCCGCTGGTCGTGGCGTACGCGCTCGCGGGCCGCATCGACATCGACTTCCACAACGAGCCGCTCGGCATCGGGATCGACGGCCCCGTGTTCCTGCGCGATATCTGGCCGTCGTCCAAGGAGGTCGCCGACGTCATCGCTCGCTCGATCAAATCGGCGATGTTTCGCAAGAGCTACGCGCAGGTCTTCGACGGCGACGAGCGCTGGCGCGAGCTGCCAGTGCCTGAAGGCGATCGCTTCGTATGGGAGCCGACGTCGACCTACATCCGCCGCGCGCCCTACTTCGACGGCATGCCCGCCGAGCCCGGACCCGCACGCGACATCCGCGGCGCCCGCGTGCTGTGTCTGCTGGGCGACAGCATCACGACCGACCACATCTCGCCGGCCGGATCGATTCGCAAGACGAGTCCCGCGGGCCAATTCCTCATCAGTCACGGCGTCCAGCCGATCGACTTCAATTCGTACGGCGCGCGCCGCGGCAATCATGAAGTGATGGTGCGCGGCACGTTCGCCAACGTGCGGCTCAAAAATCTGCTCGCGCCGGGAACCGAGGGGCCGTTTACCGTGCATCTCCCTGACGGCGAGCAGATGACGATCTACGATGCGTCGCTCAAGTACGCCGCCGAGGGAACGCCGCTGATTGTCCTCGCTGGGAAGGAGTACGGCTCGGGGTCGTCACGCGACTGGGCGGCCAAGGGGCCCCGGCTCTTGGGTGTGCGTGCCGTCATCGCGGAGAGCTTCGAGCGCATTCATCGTTCGAATCTCGTAGGCATGGGGATCTTGCCGCTGCAGTTCGCGCCGGCACAAAACCCCGCGACGCTCGGTCTCACCGGGAAAGAGCGCTACGACGTCCTCGGGCTCAACGACATGCCCAAGGAGCTGACCGTTACCGCGACGGCGGACGACGGCAAGGTGACGGGATTTAAGGCGCTGGTCCGCATCGACACGCCGCAGGAGCTGCAGTATTACAGGCACGGCGGCATTCTGGAGTACGTGCTGCGTCAGTTGGCGCGAAGCTAAATCGACTGTAGAAACGCCTCGAGCTCGCCGGGCGGCACGGCCCCCACGCGGCGTCCCACCTCTTGTCCCTTGCGGAACGCAATCAGCGTCGGGATTCCCCGAATCCCGAAGCGCTGGCCCGTGATGGGGTTCTTGTCCGTATCGAGCTTCACCACCAGCAGCGCTCCGGCGCGGCGCTGCGCGACTTCGTCCAGCAGCGGCGCCATGATCTTGCAGGGCCCACACCAATCGGCGTAGAAGTCCACCACGACAGGGACCGTCGTATCGGTCGTGACTTTGTCGAAGCTGGCATCGGAGACCGCGATCGGCCGGTCGAGCAGGATTGGTTTGCCACACTCGCCGCATTTCGGATGCTGGCCGATGCGCGTCAAGTCCACGCGATTGAGCTTGTCGCAAAACGGACAAGCCACCGTCGCGGTCTTCTTGTCAGACATCGTCGTCGAAGAAGGTGAAGAGGCGCTCATATATGTCCCATAATTACCCTGCTCCGGATCGCTAGCTCAGCCCCCCGCCGTGTTGTTGAGACAAGGCGGGAGGCTGATCGCGAGACGTCACATCGAGTGTTCACGCCCCTCACGTTGCTCCATCGCATTGACCCACGCATCCACCTTTTGACGCTGCCCATCCGTGAGCGCGGCTCTCGCCTGCGCTGCCGCGGATAACATCGCCCAGTGTGCTTTGCCCATCGCGGTGTGGGCGGCGTCGAAGTGCATCCGCAGCGAGTTGGTATCGGGCGAAGCGACCTGGAAAGCCTTCGACAACTCGTCCAGGTGCGTCTTGATATCCGCGACGGCCGCGTCGTGACCCGACTTTGCGGAGGTCTGAATTGCGGTGAGTCTGCTGATCTGATCAGCGGTAAGGTTGAGGGAATCCTTGCGCGACAGGAGATGCTCCGGTGTGTACGCCATGACGCGCATCAGTGGCGCCATCATTTGACGCAGCATCGGCATCATGTCATCCATCTCGCCACGTTCTCGCCGCTGCCCCATTCCCGCGCGCGGCCGCTGTCCGGGCCGGCGCGCATGTGTCGTGTCCTGCGCCGCGAGCGGCGCGGCGATACAACACAGAGTGATCGTGATGAGTCCCAACGCTTTCATACGAGTTCCCCTTTTTGAACGACGTACACGCTCAAGAGACGGGTATTTTACACCCGTCCACCAAAAATTCACCCACGCCCCACCCCGAGGGCATCGGCCACACGATTGATATAATTGAACCAGGACGCGATTAGGGTGATCTGTAGAATGCCGCGGTCGTCGAACCCCACACGGCGCAAGTCTTTATGGTGCGCCGGGCCGATGCGCGTAGCATCGCGGGTGAGTTGCGCCACGTAGTCCAGCATCACGCGCTCCTGCTCTGAGATCGGGGCATGGGTGTAATCATCCTCGAGGGCCGCGACGAGCGACTGGTCCAGCGTGATCCGACGCAGAAACTCTGCGTGGGATTCAATTCAGTACCGGCAGCGATTGGTGACCGAAACCACCGTCGTGATCATCTCATGCTGGCGGCGGGTGAGCGGCAGCTCGGGCGCCATGAGCGCGCCGAACGTCGCGAACGCGTGATACAGCGCGTCAGGGATGAGGCTGTGCGAGGCGACGATGCCGGAGGTCCCGTCGGGCGTGGGGTGGACCGGCGTCGCGTATTCCTTTGGATACAGCGCCTTCTGTGCCTCGACGGCATGGCGCAGCTTCTCATCCGCCTCGGTGAGCGGAACTGTGCGAATCCAGGTCATCAGATCCTAGGGCTTCCAGGGTGGTCGGGATGGTCGGTCGGCGAAACGCGATAAGATATACCGGCACGCCCAAGGCGACGATGCCGACGCCCAACGCCGCCTGCAGCGGACTGCGGGCGGCTACCAGGACGAGCACCACAGCCGCCAAAACGAGAAACAACGCGGGCGTGAAGGGATAGCCCCAGGTCCGAAATGAAGCATCACGCGAGCGACGACGAATCCGGAATAAGCCGGCCACGGTAGCCGCGACGAACAGCACCGTGACGAAGACAAAAAAACCGATGATCTGATTGAACGTCCCCGATGCGACGTAAACCGACGCGAGCATAGCCTGGATCGCGATCGCACGGGCCGGCGTGCCGAACCGCGGATGCAGTGCGGCAACCCCTTTGAAAAACACACCGTCGCTCGCCATCGCATAGTAGACCCGCGGCAGGGCCATGAGGAGTCCGAGCAAGCTGCCGAGCACCGCGACGATCACGATCCACGCGAAGACATGGCCACCCGCTGGCCCGAACAAACGCTCGCCCGCTTGCGCCGCGAACGTCTCGCCGGAGGTCACGCGCTCCAGCGGGACGAGATAGAGAAACACCGCGCTCGTGACGATGTAGATCACGGTCACGATCGCCACGCCGAGGGCGAGCGCCCGGGGCAGCGTACGTGCCGGATCACGCGCCTCGCCCGCGAGCTTGCTGATTTCCCACCAACCGCCGAAGGCGAAAAACGCCCCGACGAGCCCCGCGGCCAGCGCCACAGGAAGCGGATCCGAGCCGGCGCGCTGGGCCATGAAGGGCACGAAGTTCGACCAGCTTCCCGCGTGCAGTGCGAACGCCAGCACCGCAATGAGGGCGAGGGCGCCAAGCTTGAGCGCGGTTAGTCCTTGCATGATTCCGGAACCGAGCCGGAGGCCCGCAATATTGACGGCCGCGATCGTCAGGATGGATCCGATGGCGATGACCTTGAGCCACACGCCGGAGATGCCGAGCGCGTAGCCCACGTAGCTCGCGAGGCCCGCCGCGAGTGCCGCGGTGATCCCAGGATCCATGACGAGCAGGCATTTCCAGCCGTACAGGAACGCCACTCCCGGCCCGTAGGCCTCGCGCAAATAGACGTATCCGCCGCCCGCTTCGGGGGTGCGCGCCGCGAGCTCGCCATAACAGAGCGCGCCGCTCAGCGCCATCACACCCATGAGCAACCAGACGATCAGCAGCCAAAAGGGCGAGCCGAGGGAGCGGGCCATGCCCGCGGGCGTGAGAAAAATTCCGATGGCGACGACTTCGCCAACGACAAGTGCGGTGACGGCGACAAGGCCAAGCTGACGGCGCAACATGGGGGCCTAAGCTCCCTCATGACTCGCACCCGTGCAAGTATCTTGAGCGCCGCAGCACGCCGCCCCTAGTGCTCGGCTGCGGTCCCGAGCGCCGGCTTGTCTGCGGTCGCGGAGACGGTGAGGCGAATCCACATCCCGGCAGCCCCGTGACCAGTCACTGCACAGAAGATGAGGAAGGCACCGGCCTTCCTGGCAACGAAACGGACATCGGCGCTCTGCCCAGCAGAGAAGCCCTGCTCGAGCCGGCCGGTAGTGGCGTGTTCGAACGCCGGTGGCACAGCGCCGCTCGGGAGAGCACCACTATCCGGGATTATCTCCACCGAATGAGGAAGGTTCGGGTCCTGGTTCTTGAAGTGGAGCACCAAGTTCCCCCCCTGGGGGACCGTGACGACGAGCGCACCCCGGCTGAATCCGTTGAAGTTCATGCCGCCGTTCAGCTCCGTGAGGCCTGCCACAAGCTTGAACTCGGCGGTCTTGCTCGCCACGTCGGCGCGGAGCCAAGCCGGATCTATCGTTGCGATCGCCGCTTGAGCCTCAGTCCTCGCCGCTCCGAGGAGCAGCGCGCCCGTCACGAACAGCGGCCCCATGCCTGGCAACGTCACGTTGATCAGCGATCGCATGTAGAGTCTCCCGCGTTGTGAGACGGCATCCGCGGCTAGTAGAGCAGCCACGTGAGGATGTAGAGAGTGTTGTTGTCCGCTGCCCGGCGCCCGAAGCCATCGTAGTTGCTCGAGCTACCGTTGAACTTGTTGTACGCGACGTATTGGAACTGCAGCCGCAGGTTCTGCCACGGCATGACGTCCACTTCGGCGATCAGACCGTTATTGTCCGGACTACCGGCGCGACTCCCGACCATGGGCGCCGGGGCGTACAGCACGCTGTCGCTCGAGCCGCTCGTCGCGAACGGCGCGAGCGTGAATGCATATCGTTGACCGATGTGGTACATCGCGTCCATCCGGAATGTGCGAAGGGTATTTGTGGCGTTGGCCGCGCCGCCGGCGGTCCAGGTCTGCTTCTCATGAATCCAGGTGCCATCGAGCGTGAAGCTGTTCGACCCGAAGGAGCGCATATACGCGATGTCGACCGCGAAGTCGGTGAAACGGTTGGTCGCGCCCGCCACGCCGGTGGGATACACGCTCGCCGCCATGCCGTACGTCCCGATCGCGAGGTAGTTCTGGCCCCACACGTTCGGCAGCGCGAGCCGCCAGTAGGGCGCGACGCCACTGATCACAGCAGTGGCGGTCGAGTCGAGCGGGCGCAGCACACCGAGCGGTGCCGAACGGTACACGCCGACTTCGCCGTAGACGCGATCATTCCACATCGTGTAGGCCGTCAGTCCGGCCACTTGCTGCGCGAGCGTGCCATCCACGAGCGTGGCGGCCGCCGGCGTCGGCGCCACGGCCGAGCTGCCGTACGGGAAACCCCAGGCAGGCGTGCTGTTCCAGACGTCCTGCACGGTGGGATTGTTGTTGAGACTCACGCCCAGCGTGGTGCGCTTCGCGAGGATGTTGGTATGCGTGGCGAAGCGGAAGTCCGCATTGTCGACTCCCAGCTGCCCGCTCTGTGGATCGAAGGTGATCTGCAGGAAGCCACCAACGTGCGGTGTGATTTCGCCCCCGGTGAAGATGCTCAACTGGTCGGGGAACACGACCGTACCGTTCTGCGTGCCGGGCTGGGCCTTTTTCGTACTCGTGTACGATGTCTGAACCATCAGCGACACCGGTGCAACGAGGTTCAACAGGAGACTCTGCTGGCCCTCGGGATTCTTTCCCTCGAGTGATTCGCTCCTCCGGAAAACGTATCCGTTGAGCTTGAACGCTCGGCCCGTGGCTGTCAGCTCCGGGAAGTGCGTGTGGCACGCGCTGCAAGCGAGGCCGGTCTGGCGTGCATAGGTTGGCGTGCGCGAGTGGACGTAGGCGCTTACGTACACACGCAGCGCCTCGGCGGCATTCCATCCACCGTCGTCCGCGAAGGCCGACCGCGCACCGCCCGTGAGCAGAGCGCAGAGGGCGAAGACCATCCCGACTTGCCGTGGCATAGCTGCTCCTGACCCGAAGTGTGAAATTCCGTTCGCGGGGAACAGTTTGCTACGCGGACGGATGGCCAGACATGAAGGCAGCCTGAAGAGATCTTCACGCGAACTAGTTGGAGCCGCTGATTCCAAATTGAAAGAAGCATTCACCCAGCCTTGCGGCGCGGTTCACGCCAGACAGGACACATTGTTACGGCAATCAACCGGAGCGGACTGTGGTGACCAATAACGTCGGGTGGCGTGATGCCGGGATTCGGGCCTTCATCGGCGGGTTGTTGCTGGTGGAATCGGCGTCTCTCCAGAACCGCCCCCTCGTGGCGCTCGGCATCGGCTTCATCGGATTGATCTTCATCGGCACGGCGCTATTTCGCGTGTGCCCGCTGTATACTCTGCTACGGATCAACAGCTGTTGAGCCGTTCCTAGAGCACCCTACATGAAGTCAAGGCACCGCGGCCCCATGGCAGACGGTGCACATCGCGAAATTCTTGCGGCGCATCCGGGCACCATCGAAGCCCGGCCCATGCGGGTTGAATCGACGGCCACCCACCGCTGAGTGGCACGTCAGACAGTCGCGTTCCGCGTGGCAGCTCACGCACGACTCGAGGCCCTGACGGGCAGCCTGTCCGTGTCCGACCAGAAAGAACGGTCGCGCGTCGTGATACCCGGACCGCAGGACTCCTGCTGCGCCTAATCCCGCGCGGGCGTGACAACTGCTACAGAACACGCCGACGTTGTGGCAATCGCTGCACGACGCCTCACGGGCGTAGGCGGATGCGGGGTGGCGCGTCAGGAATCCATCCGGGTGATATCCGGCGCCGCGCGCGGCGCTGGGGCGATGGCATTCGAGGCAATCGGCGCGAACGTGGCAGCCGGTGCAGCCCGTGGTCGATGCCGCTGCCACGGTCGCGTGCCGCTCGGCAAAGTTGTCACCGTGCGTGGCCGGCGCCGCTCGAGCGACGATCGCCGTCGATCGGGGATCGGATGCCAGCCACGTGATCGCGCGTGGCGGCGCCGAGCCGGCATGACATTGGTAGCAGAACTCGCGCGCGTGGCACGTCGCACACGCGGTTCCCACCGTCTGGCGAGAAACGGCGCCGTGACCGTTGCGGCTGAGAAAGTCAGGGGCAGCATGCGAGGGCGGCGGGCGGAGTCGGGCGACGTCCTGCCGAGTGAAGGACTCAGCACGGACGAGCGGGACATGGCAGGTGGTGCACGCGGTATCGGGCGCTGCCAGGTGCGCGGTGCGAATACCGTGACAATCCAGGCAGCGTTGGATCACCGGCGCGCGCACCGCCATTCGTGGCTCGCCGGCCAGTGTGTGACACACCGAGCAAGACAGCGACTTGCCCTGGGCCTTCGCCGCATGGCCTAAATGATCGAAGCGAAGGTTGCTCCGTCGCGGTGAGGTTGGCGGACGCCACACCACCGTCTTCTCAATCATCCCATCGTGGCAAGTCGTACACGAGACCGGATCGGGCCAGAGCGACTCTCCCTTCTTCGCGACGCCAGCGTGACATGACGTGCAGGAGGGGAAAAGGGCCTTGTGCTTCGGGTGATCGAAGCCTTGCTCCGGCTGCTGTAGCAGCGTAAGGACGAGGAGGCCAGCGGTGATCATCGCTGGGCGCGCCCGCCGGGCATGCGCCGGACGGCCGGCGGGAGGCGGCCCAAGTCGTCGCCGCTTCCAATCGTGACGACCGCGCGCAGGGTGGCGCGCCATTGGCCCCAATCGATGGCCGCAGGATCGGGTCTCTGACGATCCTCGGCATATCGGACGGCGCCCAGCTCCAAGCGGAAGCTGGGACTGACGTCGTAGCGCGTATCGACGCCATAGAGATGGAGGACCGACTCACTGAAGCGGAGCTCCAATGGGCGGTCCATCGCCGCGCCGTGCAGGGTGACCGCGTACGGGCGGGCTGCGGGAGCATACGTGACGCTCGCGCTCGTACCGACGGACGCGGCGCCGGGGCCGAACTCGCGCGTGTAGCCGGCATCGAACGTCCACGAGGGAGCCGCCGAAGCGGTCACACCGAGTTCGCCCCGCCATCCCGACCGTTCCACGCTGACGAGAGGCGTCGAGACGTCGGCGTCGCTGAACCGATAGCGTTCACCCCGGGCACGCACCTGCATCTGCGGCAACGCCCGAATCGATACTTGTCCCTGTACCGCCGTGTACGGCACCGGACTGAACGCGCCCCAGATGGTCCAGAGATCGAAGTGCGGGCGATAGCGGCGGACGCCCAAGGCGCCGCTCACCATGCGAGCCGTGTAGCCGAGCGTTGCCTCGGCGCTTCCCCACCATCCCGCGGCGAGATCGTAGTCGGCGCCGCCCGTCACGCTCCAGCGCTCCACCGGCCGGATCACCGCGGCGAAGCCGACGCGCTCCGAGACGAAGTAATCGGTGCGCGGATCTACCTCGCGAAGGTACTCGGCTCGAACGTCGCCGAGCCGTCCCGACCATCCTGCTTCGGCGCCCAGCAGTAGCTGGCGCTTGCCGGGCTGAAAATCGGAGATCGGGTTCAGGGCCGGGCTGGTCACCGGCAGCGCCGCGCCACGCGCGAGCCCCCATCCGCCGTAGACCGACGCGTCCAGCCCGTGGCGCCCGTCGCGCACGGTGATGCTCGCGCCGTCGAAACCGATCATGCCGAGGCGGTTGCCGTTCAACTGCCGGCCGGCGCGGGCCGTGAGCCGCTCGACGCTGTACTCGGCATAGGCCGTGAGGAGCTGAAGCGCGGGATCGGTTCCCGGCCACGCGTTGCTGCCGGTGAAATCGACCGCGGCGCGCGCCGCCGCATGCGCACTCAGACCGCGCACGCCGAAGCCCCACAGCGATGCATCGGCGGTGGTGACGAAGGGCGCGCCGCGCTGAATCGCGCCCGGCCGGAAGAACAGGGCAGTAGGGGCGCCGCTCGGGCAGCGCACCGCGAAGCCATCCGGCGTCGTGGGGCCGCCACCAGACCCAACGACGGTATCGGTGACGGCAATGCTATCGAGCTGGACGCCACGGTAGCCAACCGCCTGAAAGCGGCCGTCGAGCCGCAACCGATATCCCTGCCCCGTGAGCGGCGAAGCGAACAGCACGAGGAGGGCGAGGATGTGCTTCACGCGCCCGCCTTGCGGAGACGCGCGCGATAAGACTCCGGCGTCGCCAGGAAATGGCAGGTCGTGCATTCCCGCGTGGCATAGTGCTGGCGCTGCGGCGCGTGGCAGGTGAGGCACAAGCCACGATCGGGCACAAGGCGCGCGACGGTCGTCTCGCGATGGCACGCGTCGCACGACATGTGCGCGTTGACCGAATCCGCATGGGCTGCCCGGATTTCACCGCCGCCGTGGCAGCCCGCGCAGTCACGCCGTGCACCGTGGTGGTCTTCGTGACAGGCGGTACAGTTCTTCACGGGTGGTGCCGGGTCCAGCGTGACGGCTGTCTCGTGGCACGTTGTGCAGCGGATCTGCGCGTGCGTCACATGGGCAAACGTGACGGTCCGCGGGCGCGGTGGATGGTCGTCAACCGCAATGGCGATGGTCTCGGCGTGAGGCGAAGCCAACTCCCCAGGCGCATGGCAGGTCGAGCAGGTGCTCGTGGCTGGTGCCTGATGGTGGCAGATCTGACAACCGCGCGGCGGCTCGAACGTGAGTCGGGCATTGGCCCGC
>Ga0209577_10005045_pt1 | contig 12358 bp, 9 predicted proteins | sample GraSoiAngelo_109_FD_185874 | JGI IMG/M metagenome (GOLD analysis project Ga0209577, IMG submission 185874) | Grasslands soil microbial communities from the Angelo Coastal Reserve, California, USA - 14_0903_12_20cm (SPAdes) (version 2) | ecosystem: Environmental > Terrestrial > Soil > Grasslands ... | reverse complement strand
GACGACCAATACCACAAGACCGCAGCCAAACACTGGCGCGATCTATTGAAATCCCCGCGCCCTCTTCTAACCAGCTCGTATGTGCTCGTTGAAGTCGTAACTCTCCTGAATAATCGCCGCCTTCATTCTAAAGCAGTCGAGTTAGGGAACAATTTACTGCGCTCGCGCTCATTCAATGTCGTTCACGTCGATGAAGAACTCTTTTATGAAGCCTGGAATTACTTCCAGAAACATAAAGACAAGACCTATTCGCTGACAGTGCTATCACAAGCGTTCAAACGTCGAAACCCTTTGTCGATGATCAAGTCCAAGTTTGGCGACCGGCTCCGCAGCAAGACGCGAACGGCGCAAATCAATGAAGCTCTCTGCAAGGTGTTGGCGCATAACCTCTGCTGCCTCATTCAATCCATTTACGAACTCGGCATCGAACCGACGTTCTGGGAAGAAGCGGCTTGACCCAAAAGTCAATCGCTTGACTCAGAAGTCGGTCCCGAAACCGACTTTATCGGCAAAGCCTGACCACTGACCACTGCACCACTGCACCACTGCACCACTCCACCACTGCATATCTGGTATACACTGGATAGCAGATTTCCACTTAAACCTAAGCCGCTGATTTCGCAGCAGGTTGCGCGGAGTCAGAGGCAAATATGGATACCGCGTATTCAACTTGGACTGCGATCAAGTTACTTACGCACGGTGAGTTGTATCTAGCTCTAAGTTATTGACAGTGAGTAACTAGCGGTGTGCGAACGTCTGCTTTTCCTCTGCGGCACGGGCATTGCCAAGTCCAAGAGCGTTCCGAACGAAAGAAGAAGTTGAGGAAAGGAGAAGCAATGAATAAAGGAGTCATTCTCGGTGACTAATCGACAAGATCACCAAAACCAAAACTTGCAACCAGGAATCAATCGCAACCAGGAAATTCGAGAAAAGGAGAAACGAAAATGAATAAAGGCGTCGTTCTCGGTGACTAATCGACAAGATCACCAAAACCAAAACTTTTCAAACCTGAAGCTAAATGAAAAGGAGGCCCAATGAGTAAGTCAATCATCGTTACAGACTAACAAGTGGAGAAACCGAAACTGATATAGCTCCTCTAAAGCTATTGCTCGCAATCCGTAGCTTTTAGAGGAGCTATAAGCCTGCTAGAGCGGCGCAAGTTGTGCCAGGTAACGCCCGTTGTTTTGCCGCATCACGATATCGCATTTCCACCCGGCCTCGAACGCATGGTCATGCAAGGTCTCCGGGTCGACGAACAACTCGCGCAATAGAGTTCCTTTTTTGTTTCTGTATTCTATGTGCGCGGTCAGTTCTCCAAAGTAGTCCCCAGCATCAGTTTTGGTCTTTAGCAGGCCTTCCATCTGCGAATCAACCGAGCAACGAAGGTCTGCGGAGTCAACCAGATATTGTCCGTCAGGTCCAATCAGTCGCCGAATATGCTTGAGAAATGCCGGCAGTCTTTCCAAGCGCTCGACAATCGTCAGTCCGTTCATCACACCTAACAGTGTATCGAATGGTCCACCCTGAAACTCCAGAATGTCTGTACAATATGCCTCATGCACACCGCGCATCTTCATTACTTGTACGCAGCGTGGAATTATATCGACTGCACACACGATCAGGCCTCTCTGTTGCAACGCCAAGCTATGGCGACCAGCTGCGGCGGCGATATCTAACACTTTCCCGGAACATAACTCAACAGCCTTCTTCTCCATCTCTGGAAACTCCCCAAATTCCCTGAAAAACAGATTGACCGGCACTTCTTTTCTTCGACCCAACTCGTCAACTACTATAAGCGGGGTTTGGAAATTGCCGTTGAAATAATCCAAAATTGCCTCGCCGTATAGATGCAAAGAATGGCTACTCATCATCAGGTTGTTAGGGGCTCTTCCGCGACAGGAGGTTATCGTACCTCATCATCTCACAACGTAGCAAAGTAAGGAGTGCTCGTTACATGATAGGTTAGGTGAGTCTGCAAATCTTTACCGATTGTTTTCATGACCTTATTTCAGCCACTTAGCAATCGATTCTTTTTCCTGCTGTGGTGCGGACAGACTATGTCTCGTCTCGGCGACAGTGTTTATCGAGTCGCGCTCGTTTGGTGGGTGCTCCAAAAGACAGGCTCGGCTGCCGCGATGGCAAAGATTTTCATTTTTTCATACGCGCCCATGCTGTTGTTCCTAATGGTAGGAGGTGTTGTCGTTGATCGATTTTCAAGGTCGAAGGCGATGCTGGTGTCGGACATCTCGCGCGCGGCAATTGTGTTTGTCGTGAGTCTTCTTGCTTACGCGGGGCGATTAGAAGTTTGGCATCTGTATGTTGCCAGCGCATTCTTCGGCACCGTCAATGCCTTCTTTCAGCCGGCATATCTGGCGATAGTGCCAGAGATAGTACCGAGTGAATCCTTACCGAGCGCAAACTCATTGACAAATCTAAGTAAGCAAGTAACGGACGTAACTGGCCCAGCGATTGGAGCGTCAATTGTTGCGTTCGCGGGAGGCGCGACAGCGTTTGCGGTTGATGGTCTCTCATTTATTATCTCGGCCTTTCTTCTGTTGCCGCTCCTGGGACTGCTTGCTTCGAGCGCGCACGTACGCCGGTCCCAAAGCGCCATAAGGGAGCTGCGAGAGGGTTTTGACGCGGTGCTCGCATCGCCATTCCTATTGATTACGATTGTCGTTGCTGCTTTCGGGAATGCCACGTTGAGTGGCGCAATCAGCGTTGGTTTGCCTTTTCTGATTAAGAATGAACTTCATCGGGACGTAGGCTCCTTGGGCGCTGTTTACTCCTTGCTCGCTTTTGGTTCTGTCGCTGCTTCAGTGTGGCTGGGCCGCTTGGCTCGGGTTCACCGCCGCGGCCCGAAGTTGTACAGTGCATATCTCGTGGCCGCGGGTATGACCATCGCTCTTGGCTTGCCTGTCCGATTCCTGGGAGTCGAGATAGCGGTATTTTTCATCGGCGTGGCACTTACGAGTTCCGCTTTAATCTGGACAAATATACTTCAAGAGTCTGTCTCTCGCGAGACACTGGGGCGCGTGTCCAGCATAGACTATCTTGGCTCCTATACGTTGGTGCCCTTCGGTTACGCAGCGGCGGGCTGGATGGCCGATCACTTAGGATCAGCATCAGTGTTTATCATCGGTGGCGCTGTCACCAGTGTGATGGCAATACTGGCGTTGTCGTCTCGTGCGATCCGAGATCTCAACTGAGCCAAACTTGCAGGACATTTTCAGCCAAGGTTTTTTTAACGATCGTGTCTGCGGTCATAGATGGATTCATGCGGTGGCGAAATATCTTCAACGTGCACTCCAAGTCTAAAGAGACGGCGTTGAAAAGGTGCGAAGTACAGCGACTGGTAGAGTCACTCACTTGAATAAGATCCTTGTTAGAAAAATGATCCGTTGCAAAACGGCGACGAATTGCATCTCACGCACTTGCACTCATCTCGTATCGATCCAACTTCAGATACAGACCTCGCCTGGTCAGACCGAGCTCGCGCGCGGCCCTTGAGATATTGCCGCGGTGCTTGCGCAGCGCTTCCGCAATCATCTTGCGTTCGACTTCAGACAAAGCTTCGGCCAGAGTTGCGTTTTGGAGTGGGACGGTAACAGAAGCTCCACCTGCGATTGTGCCAATCGGGGTTACTGTAGCCGGGGCGGAAACGGTTTTCATCAGGCGCAGCTCCGGAGACAAAAGCTCGGGAGTGATCAAAGTTCCGTCTTCGGTGCGCGCGACGATGCGCTGCACTTCGTTGCAAAGCTGGCGCACATTGCCGGGCCAATCGCCAACCATCAACAGGTCAACTGCCTGGGGAGTCATTTGAATATCGCGACGGCCAAATTTTGCCGAGTAGTGGTTGAGATAATAGTTAACGATCGTGGGAATTTCTGAGCGTCGCTCACGCAGGGGCGGAACGCGCAGCCGAATGATATTCAGCCGGTAGTAAAGATCCTCGCGAAAGCGGCTCTGCGTCACCATCTCTTCGAGATCCGTGTTCGTCGCCGCGATGATGCGCACGTCAACCTTCATTGGCCGTTGCTCGCCGAGTGGTTGGATCTCGCCTTCCTGCAAGAAACGCAGAAGCTTTGGTTGCACATCGATCGGAAGATCGCCTATCTCGTCGAGAAACAGAGTTCCGCCGACCGCAGCTCGAATCACGCCGTCTGAATCTTTGATTGCTCCCGTGAAGGCGCCTCGGCGATAGCCGAAGAGATAGCCTTCCGTAAGTTCCTTCGGCACCGCAGTGCAGTTGAAAGGCACAAAGACTTTGTCGCGACGGGTCGAAAGGGCGTGGATGGCGCGCGCCACCAGTTCTTTTCCGGTGCCTGATTCTCCGGTCACCAGCACAGTCACATCTGACGAGCGAATCTTGTGGACCTCTTCAACCAAACGGGTCATCGCGGGACTGGAGTGAATGAAACCTGGCATGAGGCTCGATCCACTTAGGGCGTTCCCCTCTTCGGCGCGCTTACCGGATTGCGAGCGGCTTCTGAGCGCGCAGACATCCATACCTAATTCTACGACTCGCAGTAGCGGATCCAACGCCAATCCGCCTGGCAGCTGAAGCTTTTCCTTCGGCGAGACCAGCAAAGTGGCCGGCAGTGCGTCGCTCGGTCTCAGCATGATGATTGCCGTGTCCCGCTTCTTAGTAAATCTTTCGCGCCCGCTGTCGGTTTCCAACGACGCGAATTCGTCCGCTAACCCCGCGGCTTCTTTGGTATCGCAACCATGAGCGACGACGACGTGTTGCCGCTCCTCTTCAGCGGGTTCCAGGATAACCACCCGCCGAGCATTGGTTTCCTGGTGAATCACGGCTGCCAGCTCACGCAGCAAAAGCGCGCGTGAAGCCACGGCTTCAGCCAGTCTTAGAGTTAAGAGTTGTGACAGCGCGGAGGTTGTTTGCTTTACGGGCGCCGCTCCATGCTCGAGCGTCTGCGCCGCGGTTTGGGCTTTTTCGAGATCGAGACGAGCACCGAGTTCCCGAAATGTGTTCGCCGCGAGCGCCAGTTGTTCGGCGGCGCGCTCGGGCTGCCCGGATCCGTACGCGCGGCCCAATTCGTAATGCGCGCGCGCCGCACGATAACGATCCCCCAGCAGATCGAAAATGGAAACGCTGCGTCCGAAGTGCTGTGCCGCCAGATCCGCGTTGGACCTGGTCATTTCCAACAGTCCACTTACTCTCTGCGCTTCGCCGGCCACCAACAAGTCGGCCGGAGAGTCGGTGATCAATTCAGCCAAGCCCTGAAGATTTGTGCCGCACTCCTCTTTTTCGCCACTTTCAAGGAGTGCTTCAGCCAGGAGCAGGCGCGATTCGCAGATCGCTTGCCGATCACCGATCTTATTGGCAAGTTCCAAAGCGTTTTTCGCAGTCGTCAGCGCGTCAGCCGCCTGGTTCATTGCGAGATAGAAACGGCTGAGTGTGCGGAGTACCTGACCTTCGTTCCATTCGTTCCCACGTTCACTTGCCAAAGTTACTGCCCGATCTAGATAACTCTTGGCTTCCGCTAAATCGCCGCGCAGCATTCGAAGCTCACCAAGCGAATCGAGGATCTGCGGTATTTGGACATAGTTTTCATTAACTTCCGTTGCCAGTGACAGCGCTCGCTCGAGCGCTTCCTGTCCACGATCCCATTGGCCGATTGAAATCAGATTTATCGCAAGATTATTGTAGCCATCCGCGGCGCTTGCCTTATGATCGGTGCGTTCGAGGTACGAGATTCCCTTTTCGATATAAGCTATCCCGTCCAGCGGCTGCTTCAAGAGCGAGCAGGCCCCAGCCATATTGATGTAGATTCTGCCGAGCAAAAAACTGGCCGAGTGATCGCCGACCAACTGGGCGGCCTGCTCCAGATTTTTAAGACTCTTTTCGTAGAGTCCTTCATGAATGTCCGCCAGTCCCAGGCCGAAGTAAGCCTCAGAGAGTCCTCGCCAGTCGCCCGTTTGACGATAGCTTTCCAGGGCGCGTTGAGAATAGTCGCGGGCAATATTGTATTCCGCGATCCGCCGATACACTCGCGCGAGCGCCGTGTAAACCGAACCGACTTCAGCTCCCTCCTCGGGTACCTCACGCAAGGTCGCTTTTAGCAGCGCAATCGCCTTGGGATGATCACCGTTGTAGTTATAAGCGAGGGCAATTTGAACCCGCAGCTTCGTGCTAAGCGCCGGGTCCAGTTTGGCGCGCGCTTCTGGAGCTTCGTACATTGCTACTGCGGAGAGCGAATCTCGAAACTGACCTTGCATATTCATGGCAGTCGATAATGCGCAGCGCGCCTGAGCCAGCAGGACCGGCTGGTTTCGCGCTTGGGTCAGAAGTGTGGTGAGGCGAGAGCGCGCCTGATTGGTGAGCCCTTTATCGAGCAAGTCACAAATATCTTGAAGATTCCGCGCCAGGGACGTGGGAACTTCGGCAGCGCGTGAACGCAGCCGCACGCGCGCACGGTCGAGATTGATAACCGCGTCGTCTCGAGTCTTGTTTCCTTCGCTCAAATGGTCAACTCCCAATGAAGCTACCAGCGTTGCATCCTGCGACAATTGCGATAATACCAGATATTAGTAAAAGTGGAATGCCGGTCTCTTTTTACCTTCGAAATAGAGGCAAGCCATAATAAGCGCGAGCGTCAAGCCGATCAGACGGCCAAATGACTGGGAAATCACCACGATCTCGTAGATTGATTACGCACACAGCATCCGTGGATAAACTGGACCTTGTCATGATCGAGGAAGCAATCGACGAAAAAGAGTTGGCCTTCCTGAGCCAACTAGAAGAACATGAAAACGAATGGGTCGCCTTCATTGAAGAAGACGGAGCGGAGACGGTTATCCGGCAGTGGCAAGGACGCCGCGGAAGCCATCAAGGAAGCCGAAAAGCGAGGTTTCCCGACGCCATTTTATGAAGGTACCACCCTTCGACCGAGGTTTCATTCCAGCGAACTTTTCTTCGGTTCCAGACGGTCACTGATCTCAATTCTCTAATTAGGGATTTTTCTGTAGTCGAAAGTCTTTGTTTTCATTTGCCCTCATCGTATCTTTTCTGCTTGGACCTGGGAAACGCAATTGGGTGAAAGCTGGCCCTGTCGCCTCTTTAATTGATTTAGGCTGTTTAGACTGTTCACGTTGTTTAGTGGTGCCTGCGCTTGCACCGCAGTTGACAGTGGCGTTTGACTGAACTCACAATGCTGAACGCAATGAAAGCTCCTCGATTTCTTCTCCGTGGATTTCGCCGGCCGCGCGAAGTTGCATCGCTGGCGCTGGGCAAACTCGAGCGCCAAGTTCTCGACGAGATCTGGCGGCGCGGCGAGGTTTGTGTGCGGGATATCTACGTCGCTTTTGAAGAAAGAATCGCGTACACCACGCTGATGACCACGCTCGATCGCCTTTACAAAAAGCGTCTGCTCGATCGGCGCAAAGACGGGCGCGCGTTTTTTTATTCGCCGTCGGTTTCACGCGCAGAATTCGAGCACGGCATTCGCGAAGACGTGATCGATGGACTGCTGGGCGGGGGCGCGGAAGGAATTCAACCGGTGCTGGCCTGCATTGTCGATACTGTCAGCGAACGCGATCGCCAGTTGCTCGACGAGCTTGATCGGTTGGTAAAGGAAAAGAAACGCGAACTGCGCCGCAAATCGGATTAGTTTATGTACGAGCTGTTGGGAATCTGCCTGGTACTGGCTGCACTGCTAACGATTAATGCGTTGGCGTCGTTGGCGACTGCGGCCGTTTGGCGCTTACTGGAGCGGTTTGCTCCAGGCTGTTCGCCACGCTCGCGCGTTGACATTCTTTTCGCCATGCGCGTTGGCCCACCGGTGCTCGCAATGATCGCCGTGTCGCTCTTCCTGGTTCCGTCTTATCTAAATTATGAGCCGTATTCAACGCCTGAAGTTGTCAGCAAGAAACTCGCGTCACTCGCGTTGGTGTCCGGGCTCGGCGTCGGGTTCGCACTTTGGCGGTGCGCCCGCTCGTGGTGGGCGACGCATTTATTGCTGCGAGAGTGGCTGGTAATCGCGCATCGAATTAAACTCGAAGGAATCGACATCCCGACTTTTCGCATCCCTCATGTGTTTCCGATTATTGCCGTCGTCGGCGCTACGAGGCCACGCTTGTTCATCGCGGAACGCGTGATGCAATCGCTCACCCACGAAGAGTTGGCGGCGGCTATTGCGCACGAAGGCGGTCATCTTGCCGCTCGCGACAACTTCAAGCGTTTGCTGCTACGGATGTGTCGCGACTTGCTGATGGTCGTTCCTTGCGGCCGTTCACTTGATCGCGCGTGGGCTGAGGCGGCGGAATCCGCGGCCGACGAACATGCAGCCCAACAAAATGGCGACACGGCGCTTAATCTCGCCGCAGCTTTGATCAAGATAGCGAAGATGATTCCCGTAGGATCGCGCGCCGCCATTCCGGTCGCGGCGTTTTTGGTGGGCGGCGAAGAAACTCTTGGCGTCAAAGCCCGCGTGAGGCGCCTGGTTGAAATAGCGTCAAACGGTTCAGGAGCGCGAGTTCACCAGAACGCGACGATTAGAATAGCGCTGGCGCTATCGTTTGCTGTCGTTATTATTTTCAGCGCCACCGTAGCAAACAGTCCGCAAGTCCTGATTACCGTGCACGCGTTAATCGAGCACGCGGTCAAACTTCTCTCCTAACTTTACCTGGCATCAGCCAGAGGTCCACCCAACCAGAAGAACATTCCGGCTGCAATCAGTTGCACTACCATCCCGAAAATCACTAACGCGATCAGTGAATGGTCGTACAGCAAACCCATCGTGACGCTTCCCAGAAACCAAAGCACACCATAGGCTCCATTGAAGGCCCCGAAAGCTGTGCCTCTCTTATTCATTGAAACAACTTGTGAGATTCCCGAACGCAGCGTTGCATCTTGCGCGCCCATCCCAGTGGCCCAGCAGGCGACGCTTATATAAACTCCCGTTGGTCCGCCCAGAAAACCAAACGGCAAAGCCAACAGCGAAATTATGATACCGGCGACAATGATTTGAATCCCAAACCGATCGAAGAGCCGTCCAAAGATAAGCGCAGTCAAGCCATTCACGCCCATCGCGCCGGCGTACAGTAGAGGAATTACCTGCGGCTGGGTCAATGAATTCTTCTGAAAGTGAAAGGCGAGCAAGGGAAAATCGACAAAGCCCAGAGCCAGAAGTCCGGCCGCGCCAACATAGATCCAAAACACGCTGGGAAGTTTCTTCTCCGCGGGCGCCGTAGGCGGAGTGCCTTTGTGCGGACTGGCGGCGCGCGCGAAGAGCAAAGCTATGAACGCGCCCAGCGCCGGCACCGACAACCATAGAAACGCCGGCCCGAAATGATGAGACCGCGCCACCGCGGTCGCCACCAGCAAAGGTCCCAGAACGGCGCCCGTTTGATCCATCGCCGCATGCAAACCAAATCCCGATCCGTGTCCTACGACTTCAGTCGCTTCGGAAAGCAAGACATCACGGGCTGGTCCACGCAAACTCTTTCCCGTGCGCTCCGCCACCACGAGAAGCGTTGCTGCTTGCCAGCTACCGGCGAACGCCAAGCCCGGCACGACAACCAAATTCAAAAAATATCCCAGTGTTGTGATGGTCCAATACGCCCGTGTGCGATCCGCCAAGCGCCCGGAAAAATAGCGCAGACTCGCGGCGATCATTTCGCCCAGTCCGGCGATAATTCCCACCTGAGTGGCGCTGGCGCCAAGATCCCTAAGCAGCGGACCGATGACGCTGTGCGCGCCTTCGTAAGTCATGTCGGCGAACAGACTGACGAAGCCCAGCGCTACAATGAATCGAAAAGCGGATTTACGTTCGTCGTTCGAAGTTTTCATCACTGGCTTTGGCTCACAATTAAACCGACATGGCAAAGGCGATCGTTACAGAACCGCGAGCGGTAGCGACCGGCCTTTCATGGATAATGATCTCGGCAATTGCGAACGGGCCGGTCGCTACCGCTCGCGGTTCTGTAACGCGGTACTCAACCTCTCTCAGACAGGATCTCCACCACTGACAGACAGCCCAGGACCAACAGCAATCCGACGGCCACATAGCGGACAGCCTTCGGCGAAACTCTATCGTGAATCCATCGTCGAATTCCCGCTCCTAGAAATGTCGCGAGCGTGCCTTTGGTGACCATGGCGGAGACCGCGCCCACCCAAACCACCAGTGGCATGCGATATTTTGCGGCCAGCGTGGCCGCGGTTATCTGTCCTACGTCACCCCATTCGGAAAAGAAGATCGCGGCGAATGAAACCATCGCCGCTTTTGACGCGCGATGCAGTTCCTTAGATTCACGTGGCCGGTCCGATTTTCGCCACAGCACGAACGCTACACCGAGAAAGCTGACCGCGGTGATCGTGGCTACGAGCGGCGACGGCAACTTCGAAATTGCCTTTCCAACAATGACCGCCAGACCCATCTTCGCCATGAACGCCGTTGCCATGCCTATAAAGATCGGCGCGGTCCGATAACGCGCGGCCAGCACACCCGTCGTATACAGCAGCTTGTCGCCGACAATCTCCGCGACAAAAACCGCCGCGAAAGTAGTGAAGAAGACTAGAATCACAGATTCAATTTGCAACCGAAATCGCTGCATTTTAAGATGCGAAGGTTGGCTTCGCAATATAGATCGGTTTTGGATCTTACGATGTCTGGTAGTTTCAAGCCCGCAGAGTTAGGTTAACGATGAGCGATTTGCTAACAGTTAAAGGCGTGACCAAGCGTTTCGGAGATCGCCTGGCGCTGAATGACGTGAGTTTTTCGGTGCAACGACAGGAGGTCCTGGGCTTGATTGGTCCGAACGGCGCCGGCAAGACGACCCTCTTCGAATGTCTCGCCGGACTCATACCTGCGAACTCTGGAACGATAACGTTTCATGAAGAGACCTTGCCGGTAACGCGTCGCAAAGAAGCGCTCTTTTATTTGCCTGATGGGATTCTTCCCTGGGCCGAGCAAACGGTTAGCTGGGCCCTCCGGTTCTTTGAAAAAGTTTATCGCACGTCGAAGACAAAGTTATCTGAGTTGATCGAGCCTTTGCGGCTTGACCAGATCATGGAGGCGCGCCTGGCCTCGCTCTCGAAGGGCGAGCGCAAGCGAATGCTCCTTGCCCTGGGACTGCTGACGCCGCATCAGGTGCTTTTGCTTGACGAACCTTTTGATGGCCTCGATCTCAGACAAACGCGCGACGTGATGGCCTTGCTGAAAGATCATACCGCGAACGGACGCACCCTGATGCTATCGATTCATCAACTGGTTGACGCTGGACGTGTTTGCGATCGGCTGGTGCTGCTGAGCGCCGGGTCCGTCGTGGGCGAAGGAACGATTCCCGAATTGCGCGCGCAAGCAAACCTTCCTGATGGCGGAGTCGAGGAGATCTTTCTTGCGCTCACCTAAGACTGCTTCCCGCCGTTTAGATGTTGGGCTTGTCCGCCCCGTCGTTGGGACGAGTCCCAACCCTAAACGATTTTTTCCTTTCATTGGCAAAGAATGGCGTGAACTGTTGGCCTCGCGTTCGTTCTGGCTGCTGCTCTTGATGATTGGGCCGCTGGTCGGTCATGGATTTATTACGGCGGTTGGATTGTATGCTGAAGCGAGCGGCATCGGCGGTGGGCCAGCGGCGTTGGCCCAAGGCCTGACTCCGTTAGACGGCATGCTGGCGCCTGCTTTTGGAGCTTATGATTTGGCCGCGACGTTTCTATTCCCATTCGTAGCGATTCGCGCAATCGCTTCGGAGAAGCAAAGCGGCGGCTTGAAGCTCTTGCTGCAATTGCCCGGCAATCTTACAAGCAAACTCAGTGCGAAAGGGTTGGTGCTTCTCGCTGGTTGGCTGGTGACTTTGATTCCCGGACTGCTGGCGATTTTGTTGTGGAAGTTTTATGGCGGCCATCTGTATGCCCCAGAGACTTTGAACCTTCTGCTGGGTCATCTGTTGCGCGTCATGTTGAGCGCGGGCATCGCAGTTGCGGCTGCCGCGCTTGCTGAGAACGCGGCCAGCGCGGCGATTGTGACCCTGGGTTTTACGGTGGGCACCTGGGCGCTCGAATACATTGCCGCATACCGCGGTGGTTTTCTTCAACAGTTGGCAAACTACACGCCGACCGCGGCGTTGCGATCGTTTGAGCACGGGCTGCTGCAACTGAGTACCTCGATCGCAATGCTGGCGATCGGTGTCGCCGGTTTCGCGCTCGCGGCAATCTGGTTGCACACTGGACGAACATGGCGCTTTCGTCTGGTTGGAACGGCAGTACTCGTTTTAGTTCTGGCCCTGGTGGGCTTCGGTGCTAACGGTTTGCGAGGAAGTTGGGACCTAAGTGAGAACCGCCGCAATTCTTTTTCGCGCGAGGATGAAGCAGCACTTCGGCAGATTCAGCCGGCGTTGA
>Ga0209577_10005044_pt1 | contig 12358 bp, 8 predicted proteins | sample GraSoiAngelo_109_FD_185874 | JGI IMG/M metagenome (GOLD analysis project Ga0209577, IMG submission 185874) | Grasslands soil microbial communities from the Angelo Coastal Reserve, California, USA - 14_0903_12_20cm (SPAdes) (version 2) | ecosystem: Environmental > Terrestrial > Soil > Grasslands ... | reverse complement strand
CAAGGCCGCAAACGCTCAGCCAAAAAACTGTGGCTTTCCTTCGATGAATGGAATGTCTGGTATCGCACGACGAGCGGCGACGCGGTCGACGGCAAGAGGCAGGAAGCTCCTCATTTATTGGAAGAAGTCTACAACCTTGAGGACGCTTTGCTTGTCGGTGGCCTCATCAATTCCTTGCTTCGCAATTCCGACCGCGTCAAGGTCGCTTGTCTCGCCCAGTTGGTGAACGTCATTGCCCCGATTGTGACCAATTCAAACGGATTGCTGCGCCAGACCATTTTCTATCCTTATAGCTGGGCTCTGCAATTCGCTCGCGGCGCCGCTGTCAAACTTCTGGTCGAATCGCCCCAGTATGAAGTCCCCGGGATGGATCACCTGCCCTACGTTGATGTTGCGGCAACCTACAACGCGGAATCGAAGGATTTCTCCGTATTTGTGCTTAATCGCGACCTCTCGAAAGCGAGGGAGGTAGAATTTCTGTGGGAAGGGAGTGCGCCCTCGCGGGTGGTCGAATCACAAATCCTTACGGGAGATGACTTGAAGGCATTCAATAGCTTCGAAGCTCCCCAGCGAGTGACGCCTCGACCATTCGAGAAACCTTCCAGGTCAGGCATGCGAACGCGTTTCGAAGTGCCACCTCGCTCGTACTCGATAATCCAGTGGTCGTCTTGAACCACCCGGTGTTATCAGAAGACGATTTCGTAAGACTGCCTCCTGCCATTTCTTTCAGGTCAGTCAACGCTCTTCGTGCGCTTCACACTCTGTTATTGATTGTTGCATTTTTCCTCTTGGCGGCGGCCCCATGCCAGGGGCAACAAGTTGCTCAGAGCGTGCAGATTCGCGTGTTCGCGGGCCAATCGGAAGGAAGCCTTCCGCCCATCTGGAACTATTTTGGCTACGACGAGCCGAACTATACCTACGCGCCAAATGGACAAAAGCTCCTTCGCGAGTTGGCATCCTTAAGCTCCGAGCCGGTATACATCCGCACGCATAATTTACTGACCTCGGGAGACGGCTCTGCATCGTTGAAATGGGGCTCGACTAATGTGTACACCGAGGACGCGAACGGAAACATCGTTTATGATTGGGCGATTCTGGACCGCATTTTTGACACTTTTCACGCGGCCGGCGTCAAGCCGCTCGTGGAAATCGGCTTCATGCCCAAAGCCCTTTCCACTCACCCCGATCCTTACCGCCATAATTTTCCGCAAGGTTCCATTTACACGGGCTGGGCCTACCCGCCGAAGGACTATCAGAGGTGGTCTGAACTTGTTTTTCAATTCGTTCATCACCTCCGAACCCGCTACGGCGATGCCGAAGTAAAAACCTGGCTTTGGGAAGTATGGAACGAGCCGGACATTGACTACTGGAAGGGCACTGCTGAAGAGTTCTTCAAGCTATACGACATTAGTGTCGACGCCGTTTTACGTGCGCTGCCCGAAGCTCGAATTGGCGGGCCCGACTCAACCGGCCCCGCTTACCCGAAAGCCGCGGAATTTCTTCGCGCTTTTCTTGAGCATTGTGCTCACCAAAAGAACTACGCCACCGGCAAGGTAGGCGCGCGCCTGGATTTCATCAGCTTTCACCCAAAAGGTTCACCAAAGTGGATGGGCGATCACGTACAAATGGGAATCGCGCGCCAGCTTGCCTCCATCGAAGAAGGATTCAAAATCGTTTCGTCTTTCAAGGAATGGCGCAGCACACCCATCATTCTCGGAGAGTCGGATCCAGAGGGATGCGCCGCCTGCTCCGCCCGAAACAATCCTCAAAATTCCTATCGCAACGGTCCGCTGTATGCCACTTACGAGGCGGAGACGTTCTACCACACGCTTGCCCTGACCCGGCTCAATCACGCTAATCTTCCTGGCGCCGTCACTTGGGCGTTTGAATTCGAAGATCAACCCTACTTTGAAGGCTTTCGCACACTGGCCACGAACGGCGCGGACAAGCCGGTCTTAAACGCCTTCCGAATGTTCGGCCTCCTAGCGCCGCACCGCCTGAAATTAACATCATCCTCTGCATTATCTACCGAAGACGTCGTGCGCGACGGAGTCCGTGGTCACGCCGAAATCAACGCAATCGCCACACGGCGAGATCACGACGTCGAAATTTTGGTTTGGAATTATCACGACGACGATCTTCCCGCTCCCTCTTCATCCATCGACTTGACGATCAATGGCTTGCCCTCAACGGTAAGCCACGGGCTCCTTGAGCATTTCCGCATCGATTCCGATCACAGCAATTCCTTCGCGGCCTGGAACCGGATGGGTTCGCCGCAACCTCCTTCTCCTCAACAATCTGAGCAACTCCAGGCTGCCGGGCAACTCCAGCTTCTGGATTCACCAGCATGGATACCCATCGACAATGGCATCGCACACTTAAGTTTTACGCTTCCTCGACAGTCCGTCTCCCTTGTCCGCATACAGTGGCAATGAAATCACTTCGCGCCCTACCGGAATCCGGCCAACTCCCATTTCTGCAGCATATCTAAGGTATCTAAGGCCAGCGTTTTGCTCTCAAACGCTCAATGGCCTTGACAGCGATCGCCTGATCTGCCTTCTTGCGGCGAGCGCCCAAAGATGTAGTCGACCTCATCAGGCGCATTGGGAATATGGTGCAGCGTGCAAACGACAGGGTACTTGGCGTTAATGTTTAGAAGCGTGGATCCTGGAAACTTCAGCACGCCGAGTGTCGCGAACTTCTCCGCGAGCTGTGCACGCAAGGCGTCGGTCGGCGCTACGACGAGCAATCTCGGGCAGAGCAGCGAGACCAGCATTGACAACAGCACTTCCGTTTTGTCAGTTCCGGTGGGCATGACGATCGTCGCCGTGGCGTCGGTGACGGACCAGTGTGCGTGAATCGCGTGCAAAGCTCCCAGTTGCGGATTCCTCAGTCCCACGATTTGTCGTGGGGGATCTTCCTGAACGTATGAGAATGCTCCGATCCATGACTCCAGGCACCCCCGCGATTTGGCGCTCATGGTCGACTTTCCCCTCTTCCACATGCCGGGAGAGGGTGTCTCAGCCAAGTTCCGCTTGAGAGGTCAAGGGACCGGCCGTTGGGGTCGACACTTGTACGCAAAATACGCTGATGGCTATCACCGCAAATCGGGTACGGCTTTCTGGAACTGGATGTCATGTCGCTGCGGGAACGCGTCGGCCTCAGCCGGCAGCAGCGGTTTCGCCTCGTTGGCGTGGGCCTAAGCAATTTTCACGACCCCCCAGGATGCATCTGCGCAGCCCGCTCTTTTCTAGCCGTGGTGGTCAGTTTCCGGTTTGCCGTAATCCGGACTGGCATCCTCGGTCGTGAGGTCTGAAACGACATAGACCGCACACTCATGCTGCTTGCGTAGATTCGGCGCGTGCGAAGCGAACTTTCTAAGCGGTGGCGCCCTTCGCCTTCGTCGCAGCCTGTTCAATAAGATCTGCGACCGCTCTTGGCTGCGATACGTAGATGGCGTGGCTTCCCTTGACCTCAACGACCGTAGCACCCGCGCGCTTGGACATGGCACGCTGCGCGTCAGGTGGAATCATCCTGTCCTCGGTGGTGAGCAGGTACCAGCTCGGCTTCGTCCTCCACGCGGGTTCGCTGATCGCGCCGCTAATGGCCCCCATGCCCCACGGAACTTGGGAGTCAGCCATAAACGCAGCTTTTTCCGGGTCCACGTCGGCTGCGAAAGAAGCAGGAAACTTCGCCCTGTCGAGGAACAGAAAGCCGTCTTGCGACGGCAGTATCGGCGGTACGGGCGCGCCGGGCGGCGGGTCCTTAATAAGCGATCCCACCGACTCACCCTTGTCTGGAGCGAAGGCGGCGATGTATACGAGGGCTGAAACCTTTGCATGGTTTCCGGCTTCAGTGATTACCGCTCCCCCGTAGGAATGGCCAACGAGAGTTGTAGGTCCGTCCTGCGTTGCAAGAATACGTTTGGTAACCGCGACATCGTCCTCCAACGATATCGTAGGGTTCTGGACGATGCTCACCTTGTAGCCGTGCCCCTTCAGGATCTTGTAGACGCCCTCCCAGCCAGCGCCATCGACAAAGCCACCATGGACTAAAACGATGTTCTTCATCGCTTGATACCTCCTTGCTTGAATGATGCGGTACACATCGGCGGGACTCGTTTGGGCCGGACCATGGGACGGGCCCCGAGGATTTGGCCTGGGAGTCGCAGAGTGTAACGAGGGGCAGAGCAGCTGTCAAGGCAACACCAGGATCCGCTCAGGATCCGCAGGATCCGTACTTCGTGGATTGTCGGCAGCCCTTCCCTAAAAGCGTGTGATGGAAGAGTTGCCGACATCCGGGAACAATTGCCAAGCAGCCAATCGAGAATCCAGTTCGACCTCCCGCAAGCAGGTCTGTGAAGAATTGCGCGCGTTGGGACTGCGGAAAGCGCTGTTTCTACCTCTTCACTGCTCGGTAACATTGCCTAGGATCAGCCAATAGCATAGACCAAAGGTTTGAGATACTTCAAAGAGAGGGCCTCGGGACGATTCTTCGTTGCTTGGACCCAGCTGGACTGCAGTAGACCCTTTAATGAGGTTCGCACCTCGGAATTGTCTTTTGCAACCCAGATAAGTCTTAGAGGAGGGGAAGATGCCTGCTCCAAGGGTCCAAGAAGGAATCATCCTCGTCGCTGATGACAATGACGCTAACCGCGACCTGCTCGTGGGCTTGCTGGGTGGGGAGGGGTACCACGTCCTTTCTGTAACCGACGGGAAACAAGCATTAGAGCGGATCGGCAGGGATCCGATCGACCTCGCATTGCTCGATGTGGTAATGCCCGGCAAAACGGGGTTGGACGTTTGCCTGGCGATCAAGTCAAAGCCGGAAACGCGCCTGATTCCTGTCGTGCTGCTCACCAGTCTCACCGGCGATGACGTCCGCATGCGCGGAATTATGTGCGGAGCGGATGATTTCCTCAGCAAGCCGGTGAATCGTCACGAATTGCTGGCGCGCGTGCATTCACTCCTGCGCTTGAAACAGTTCACGGACGAGCTGGACAACGCAGAAGCCGTCTTGTTCAGTCTAGCTCTAAGCATCGAGGCCAAAGATCCATATACCGAAGGGCATTGCGAACGCCTTTCCAAATATTCCGTAGCCGTGGGAGAGAAATTGGGATTGTCGGAAGACCTACGGGTCGCTCTCCGCCGCGGCGGCCTCGTCCACGATATAGGCAAGCTAGCCGTGCCAGAAAGCATCCTCTTGAAACCAGGGCCGCTGACTCCCGAAGAACGCAAGATCATGGAGCAGCACACCATTGCAGGTGAGCGGATTTGCGCACCGCTGCGATCCTTCCGCCAAGTGTTGCCGATTATCCGGCACCACCACGAGAAGCAGGACGGCTCCGGCTATCCCGATGGATTGAAAGGTGAACAAGTTCCCCTAACCGCCCGCATTCTACAAGTCACCGATGTTTATGACGCCCTGACCACCGACCGCCCTTACCGGAAGGCTCTTTCACCGGAAAAGGCGTTTGAGATGATTAGGGAGGAAGCAAAACGCGGCTGGTGGGATGTTGCTGTCTTAAGCGTGTTTGAGACCGTCGTTCACAGCCATGAGCCAGTGCAAACGGGGTGGTCTGGCCGCAAATGAGGAGCATGCCAAAACGCGAAAGGCACCTGATCCTCGCTGGATTTGTCGCGGCTGCGGCCATCCTGCTGGTGGTTGGCTGGGAGTCCTATCGAGATACGATTCGAGTCGCCCAGGCTGCCGAAGCGAGAAAGCACAGTTTCGAGATTCACGGATTGCTCGCAGATCTAGCTGCCCAGCTGGTAGACGCAGAAACTGGGCAGCGCGGATTCCTCCTCACTGGAAATGACACCTACCTCGAACCATTTCGCGGTGCCATAAGGAGCCTCGACCAGCTTCTAGAGGACTTAAAGAACGCGACGGCCGACAATCCTAATCAGCAAAAACACATTCCGGAGCTGGAGCAGCTCATCGAGAAGAAACTGGCGGAGTTACAAAGAACAATCGATCTTCGCAAAGAGAAGCGATTGGCCGCTGCCAACGCGGTGGTCCTTGGTGGCGAAGGAAAGCGATGGATGGACCAGATCCGGGCAGTTCTCGCGGACATGCAGAACGAGGAGAATCATATCCGGGCTCTTCGCACGGCAGAGATGGCCGATGCTTTGAAGAGGACCTCCCGGATCGTGCTTGCCGGAAACGCTTTGAGCGCCGCGCTTCTCTGTGTGGTCTTTTTGCTGATGCTGCACGCGCTAGCGGAACGCAGGCGGGCCCAAAAGGCACTGCAGAAAAACGAAAAGTGGCTGGCCACAACTCTGACGAGCATCGGCGATGCCGTCATTGCCACGGACATGAATGGCGCAGTCTCGTTCATGAATCCCGCTGCCCAAGCGCTTACCGGGTGGACTCTTGAAAAAGCGCGGGGAAAGTCGATGGACCTTGTTTTCGATATCGTGAACAAGGAAACGCGGCGCCCCGTGGAAAATCCGGTAAAGAAAGTCTTGCGGGAAGGAAAGGTAGTGGGTCTCGCTGACCACACGATCCTCCTTTCCAAGAGCGGGAAGGAATTTGATATCGAGGATAGCGCCGCGCCCATTCTTGCCGACGAAGGAGAAGCATTCGGTGTTGTGCTCGTTTTCCGGGACATTACGGACAAGAAACTGGCCGAAGAGGAAACAAGCCGGCAAAAAGATCTAATGCAGCTCATCTTGGGGAGCATTACAGACGGCGTCGTCGTGACTGACACCGATGGAAAGTTTCTGCTGTTCAATGCAGCCGCCGAGCAGTTCGTGGGCATTGGCGCTATTGACGCAACTCCCGACACATGGTCAAAGCAATATGGCGCCTTTCGACCTGACGGCGTGACGGTGTTCCCTCCCGATGAATTGCCTCTAGTTCGCGCTATGCGCGGCGAGAATGTGGACGCCGTAGAGCTCTTCATTCGTAATGCCAATGTGCCGGATGGGCGCCTTCTGAGTATTACGGGAAGACCTTTGCGCGGCGAGGATGGTGCTCTGAAAGGCGGGGTGGTCGTCCTACAAGACATCACCTCGCAGAAGCGAGCAGCGGAGGCACTTCGTCAATCCGAGGAGCGCTACCATCTCCTTTTCGACAGTAATCCGCATCCTGTGTGGGTCTACGACTTGAAAACTCTCGCCATCCTGGACGTGAACCCTTCTGCCGTCCAGAACTATGGTTACTCGCGAGAAGAATTTCTTTCACTGACAATCAAAGACATTCGCCCGCCAGAAGACGTCCCCGCACTTCTGGAAAGCGCGGCGAAGGCAACGCCGGGCACTGAAACGGCCGGCGTCTGGAAACATCGCAAAAAAGATGGGACTTTGATTGACGTTGAGATTACGTCGCGTCCCCTGGTCTATGATGGCCGAGATGCCCGCCTGGTGGTCGCCACGGACGTCTCCGTGCGCAAGCGAGCGGAGGAAGTCCTTGTGCGCGCGAAAGAGGAGGCGGAGCGCACTAGCAAGTTCAAGGACCAGTTTCTCTCCACGATGAGCCATGAACTGCGCACGCCGCTGAATGCCGTCCTGGGCTTCTCTGACCTTCTTGCCGATGAGCGTTATGGCCCTCTAAACGACAAGCAACGGCGCTACATCGATCATATCCATACCGGCGGAAAACATCTTCTCACGCTGATCAGCGATATCCTCGACCTCTCAAAAATCGAGGCTGGCCGGATGGAACTGGCCATGGAAAACCTTTCGGTCCAAAACACCTTTGCCGAAGTGCTCAGTGTGATGCAGCCACTGGCCGACAGGAAATCGCACGCATTGACTACAAGCGGCGAGGCTGGATTAGCGGTGCGCGCCGATGCCACCCGGCTCAAGCAAGTGCTGATGAATCTGCTTGGCAACGCCATCAAATTCACCCCAAACGGAGGCCACATCGAACTTGCGGCACGCCTGGATGGCGGCAACGTTTGCATGGAAGTGCGGGACAGCGGTCCGGGTATTCCTCTGGACGAGCAGAAGCGTATTTTCGAGGCTTTTTACCGCCTCCGGGAATCCGGCAAAAAGACCGAAGGAACTGGTTTGGGCCTGGCCATCACTCAGCGGCTGGTTGAACTTCATGGCGGTGAACTGAGCATTACGAGTCAGCCAAGCCAGGGCAGCTGCTTCTATTTCTCTCTTCCCGCGGCTGGCCCAGCTCGGCAGTCAAGTGCGCGAACGGCAGAATCTGGATCAAGATCGCGCGGATCTTCACGAGTGCTCGTGATTGAAGATGACCGTGCCGCGGCGCTGCTTATTCAATCCCAGCTCACCTCGGCCGGGTACGAAGTGACGCTTTGCGAAGAACCGCAAAAGGCGCTCGACATTGCAGTGCAGCTTCAACCGAGCATCATCACTCTCGATATCGTCATGAAACCGAAAAACGGCTGGGAAGTCTTGACGCAACTGAAACGCGAGCCGCAGACCGCCCATATCCCGCTGATCGTCGTCTCGATTGTCGACCAGCCCAGCATGGGAGCGCTTCTGGGCGCTGACGATTACCTGGTGAAACCGATTAACAAGGCCACGCTGCTAGACGCAATTGCGCGCCATGTCGGCCGGGCGCCTGCCGCAAGTCCCTGGAGGCCAATCCTGGTCGTGGAAGACGATCCGCCAACGCGTGAATTCATTGCCGAGATGCTGAGCAGCCAAGGCTACCTTGTGGCCACCGCTGCAGACGGAGCCCAAGCCCGCGCCCAGGTGGCCGCTTCCTTACCTCTGCTGGTAATTCTGGACATGATGCTGCCGCAAGTGAGCGGGTTTGAACTGCTCGGCGAATGGCGGGCCAGCCGTCGCACTGCTAGCCTTCCCGTGTTCGTTCTGACCAGCAAGGACTTGAGCCAGGAGGAACAGAGTTATCTGCGTACCCACTCCGAAGCACTCCTTCGGAAACAAGAACCGTGGCGTGATGCCTTGCTCAGGCAACTGGAGCGCATCGGGGCCCCCGTGTTGCGGTGAAGCTGTGAAGCACTACATCCTGGTGGTTGAAGACAATCCGTTGAATCGCGAACTGCTTTGCGACTGGCTCGAAGTCGAAGGGCACGAAGTCGGCAGTGTTGAGGATTTGGCCGCCGCGATGCGTTCCCTCGAGAATCGCCGGCCAGATGCCGTCCTGCTGGATGTTCAGCTCGGCGATCAGGACGGCCTTTCCTTGGCTGCGTGGATGCGAAAACAATCCGGACTTAGCGCTATCCCGGTAATCGCGGTGACGGCGCACGCCATGGTCACCGAACAACAAAGCTTCCTCGAAGCCGGCTGTAATGCATGCATCTCGAAGCCAATTAATTTCGAAATCCTTCGCGAAGAGTTGGAACGCTGGCTCGAAAAGGCCAAGGCGGTAAGGCTGAATCCCCAGGCTTGTTAGAATCGGTCGAACCTGCGATGCTTCTCGTCCGGAGGAATCATAGGGTGCGTGCATAGGTCCTTGCTGTAGACGATCATGCACCTCGTCAAAGAGAACTTTTCCCGACGTTCTACATTCATGTGGTCTTTACACTTCCTGGGCAGTTGGCACCGTTGGCGTTACAGAACAAGAAGCTCATTGTTCATTGCGTCATTCCCGCCGGTGGGTTGAGTGTCGATCACCCGCACTGGATAAAATCACGCCGAAGTGTGCTGGACCCATGGTAGTCATCGAGAGGCGCGCCCCTGCCGAACTCCAACTTCGTTCTCCACTACTGGTCACCGCTGCCGCATGAAACGACTCTCTCGAGCCCGAATTCTTCGCACGCTTCGGCGTGCTCCGTGCTTTTGCGCCTTGCCTCGGAACAAATCTCTTCTTCCCATCTCCTCAGCGTTGTCTCCGCCATACTCTCTCGCGCCGGTCAGCTCCCGAAGTCTTCTGCCGTGCTCTACCGCACCGTCTCGGCGACCTTCCACACCGCTGTCTCCTCCCATTCAACCTCCATAGGGCCCGCGTTCGCCGCAACCATAGACGGCTTCGTTCTAACGGCTTAATCGAACGCGCGCAGAGCTCCGTGCCCAGCCCTGCCTCGCCAAAAACGCGCGTCCGATGAAACACTAGCGTCACTCGGGCGCAATCGCGAGAGGTGCTGATGATCAGGCGCACTCGGCCACTTTTAGGTCACCGATAATGAGAAATTTGTTAACCTAGCAGCGCTGGCGATCAGAGCGGCCCGTTTGGTGGGCGGCTCGCGAGTATCGGCAAAAAAAACACATCGCCCGGACTAGGACTCACTTCTTCATACGCGTCGATGCTACAGGTTCAGGGCGTTCATGCGGGGATTCTCGTATACGTCATCTTCTCCCGGATACCGAAGCTCTTTTTCAAACTTTCCGCTTTCCTTTGCTAATGCCCATATCAGGCTCTCCCCAGCCGGCAAGATTCTCGGGTGCAGGTCGTATACCGGATCCCTGTACGCATAGTCTGCATCGACCGGCCTCCACCCGTTCCCACGGAACATCGCGATCAGATCGCCGACAAACAGTGCGTTAAGTCCGCTGTGATGCAGCAAGACTGTGTGTCGTACCGATCGCGCAAGCACGCGCTGAGCAAGCGACTGGTAGAATTGCGCGCGCTCCCAGATATGCTGAAGAAAAAAGTCGCGATATCCTGCCAAATCCGCATGGGGCCGTCCTTCAACCCGCTTTTCCAGTCGCGCGTCGATGGCCCAGTCCGAAGCGTCGATCGTCGCTCGACCCACACGATAGCCATGTTCTCGTAGGAAAGCGCGCATTCCGTCCCGCTTCTCCGCTGTGTCACCTTCCTTGAAGAAGGGATAACGAAATAACCGCGTGAAATGCCGGTAGCCACGGATCAGCGGCTCATTTTTCAAAGTGTCGGCTTCGAAGTCGGCCAGTGTCACTTTCTCGAATCCGTTCGGGTCCCGATCCGTGCTCACGTTAAAGTAAAGATGGGAGTAGGAATGATTGCCAATGAGGTGTCCATCACGATCCCAGGCGGCGACCAATTGTCGCCCACTGTTGCTATCCACGCGCATGCCGCAAACAAAAAGTATTGATTTGAGGTTGTTGCCCGCGAGCGCGGCCAGAATGCGCTCGTTCACTTCATGCCACGTTAGATCAGCGCCGCCATCGGTGGTTGGGTCGTCAAAGGTCAGGGCAATTTCTGGGGCTTGGCTCTCTGCCGAAGCTACCGGCATACCGACCAGCATCGCCGCCATCGTAGTGTGCTGCAGAAATTCTCTGCGGTTCATGTATTCGATCGATCTTCCAAGAGGTCGCAAGTCACTCAGAAGGATACTGTACTGCTCAGATGATCCTTCGGCCATTCCAAAAAGGATTCAGGGCATCATTAAGAGCAATGGCAGCCGCTGTAGCGACACTGGCCGCTTTTTATGACAGCGCGTACCATTACTGACTCTCGTCGATCTTGTACGGAGTAGAAGTTCCTGGCGACAATTCCTTTGTAGTTCTTGGGTGGATAGTTGATGATATGGGAGAAGTCGCCGTTCAAGGACAGCAGAATGGCGTCAATTTCCTGGGCCTTCGTAATAACGACCCCGTGTCCGATGATTCCACAGGTAAAACATCCTTCAACCGCAGAACCTCATGATACGCTTCTCGTAAGCTTTGGACGGTGGAGTTCGGGACACAGTGATCGGCCAAGAACCTCAGGGCCATCAGACGACGGCCTCAAATTCGGCCAATTCGCGCGCATAATCCAAGCATGCGGCGATTTGGTCGCGTGTGAGATTGGGAAATTCCGCGATAATGTCTTCAGCTGTTTTGCCAGCTGCCAGGTACCCGAGCACAAGGCCAACTGGAATACGCGTTCCCTTTAGCCGTGGTTTGCCACGCAGAATTTCGGGGTCGCTCGCAATGTAGTTTTTCCAGCCGACTGGCATGGCTTGATACTAACTGGTTCCCACGGTAAAGGCAAAGCAGCGAAGAGTGATAAAAAAAAACAAGAGCAACGACTAAACCTGCAGATCGTTGAGGAGTATGGCGGGGACGACGGGACACGAACCCGCGGTCTCTGCCGTGACGGAGCGGGGATGTCAAGTACTCTCAACAACTTACAAGGCTGTTGGGGACTGCCAAGTACTTGATAATACCCAGCAGTCGGACAGATCTCGGGTTAGCCGTCGGGTTCAAAACAAACTCATCGCGTCCGTTGTACGAGGATGCGGCCGAACTCGGAGTTTGTAAACATCTAAGCTGCGCGACCAGCTTACCTACCGGTGCGGTTCTTCAAAGCTTGTGTCCCTTGCAAAAGTCCGATATCTCGCGGAGCAGTACGTGAGCTCCAATGTTATCGCGAGGCGCTTCCACGTACCTAGTGTAGTGCGTCATAAATAGAGACGTTTATTATCGGGCCGCGTCCAATACAATATGGAGGCGGCTTATGCGAATTGCACCCCCCGTTCAGCTAAGCGAGGAAGACCGCAGTCAACTTCAGGCGC
>Ga0209577_10005043_pt1 | contig 12360 bp, 10 predicted proteins | sample GraSoiAngelo_109_FD_185874 | JGI IMG/M metagenome (GOLD analysis project Ga0209577, IMG submission 185874) | Grasslands soil microbial communities from the Angelo Coastal Reserve, California, USA - 14_0903_12_20cm (SPAdes) (version 2) | ecosystem: Environmental > Terrestrial > Soil > Grasslands... | reverse complement strand
GCCAAGAATGCAACGCCACAGGTCGTGCACGTCGAAGGCGACCCCGACCACCCGATCAACCGCGGCACGCTCTGCCCCAAAGGCGCTTCGCTCGAACAGGACATCTTGAACGAACGTCGTCTCTTGAAACCGCAGGTGCGCCGTCCCGGCTCCGACCACTGGGAGGACATCTCCTGGGACAACGCCATCAATGAGATCGCGCGCAAGTTCAAGGACTCGCGCGATGCGACGTTCGTTGAGAAGGATGATAAGGGGAACACGGTCAACCGCTGCGAAGGCATCGGGTGGATCGGCGGCTGCACCGACACGAACGAACTAAATTTCCTGGCGGTCAAAACAATGCGCAGCATGGGGGTCTGCTACTTCGAGACGCAGGCACGTGTTTGACACGGGCCCACGGTCTCAAGTTTGGGACCCACCTTCGGACGCGGCGCGATGACCAACGGCTGGATCGACATCAAGAACACCGACATGATGTTGATCATGGGCGGGAACCCAGCCGAGAACCACCCGTGCGGCTTCAAGTGGCCGATTGAGGCGAAGCTCCGACGCAACGCGAAGATGATCGTCGTTGACCCGCGCTTCACTCGCACGGCGGCGACCGCCGACCTCTTCTTGCAGATACGCGCGGGCGCAGACATCGCTTTCCTCGGCGGCCTCATCAACTACGCCATCCAGAATAACCGCATCGCCAAAGACTATCTCGTCAACTACACCAACGCCGCCTTCATCGTCAAAGACGGTTTCAAGCTGCCGGAAGACGGTCTCTTCTCCGGCTTCGACTCCGGAGGGGCAACTTACGACAAGGCGACTTGGAACTATGAAGAGGGCGGCCAGTTAGGCCCGAAGAATGAAGCCGCGACCGGCGCGGGTTCATCGGGCGGTGCGTCCTCTGTCGCCGGGGGCAGAACTTCGAGCGAGACGGCGGGCGAGCAGCACAAGGCCGGGCAAGAGCCGGCTAAAAACTTTGAGAACAAGTCGCCGCAGGTCTCGTCGAAACCTTCGACGCCTCCCGACAAGGGGCAGTCAGCCGCGGGCGGCGTGATGAACAGCCAGACGGGTGGCGGGCATCAGGCCGCGGGCGGCGTCGGCGCGGCGGGGCAGGGCGGGCCGAAGCCGCCGCCGAGCCTTCCGCCCAATGTCGCCTACGACCTCTCGCTCGAACACGAGCGCTCGGTCTTTCAACTGCTCAAAAAGCAGTACGCTCGTTACACGCCGGAGATGGTCGAGCGCATCACGGGCATTCCCAGAGATCAGTTCTTGAAAGCCGCAGACCTCTTCACTTCCGTTCGCAAGGACGGCGACATGAAAAGGGCGGCGACGATCATCTACGCCGTCGGCTGGACGCAGCACACCTTCGGCACGCAGATCATCCGCACCGCCGCGATTCTACAACTCATCCTCGGCAACGTCGGGCGCGCGGGCGGCGGCGTCAACGCGCTTCGCGGCCACTCGAACATACAGGGCGCGACCGACATGGGCGGCGTCTTCGACATCTTCCCCGGCTACCTGAAAATCCCTGCGCCCACCGACACAGACCTCGCCACGTTCCTGAAGCGCACGACGCCGACCGTCTCGAAGCCTGACGCCTGGGACTCGTACAACTACTGGTCGAACACGCCGAAGTTCATGGTCTCGTTCCTCAAGGCGATGTACGGCGATGCGGCGAAAAAAGAGAACGACTTTGCCTACCACCACCTGCCCAAGATAGACCGCAAATACTCCTGGACGGAGATGTGGGACTATATGTACCAGGGGCAGGTCAAGGGCCTCTTCGCCTTCGGCATGAACGGCGTGATGATCGGCCCGAACTCGCGCAAGAACATTGACGCACTGAAGAAGGCCGACTGGCTGGTGGTGTGCGAACTCTACCCGGACGAGACGAGCGAGTTCTGGAAAGCGCCGGGCATTACGAAAGACGAGATGGCGAAGATTCCGACGACCGTCTATCGTCTGCCCGGCGCGGGCTTCGCCGAGAAGGACGGCACATTCGTCAACTCGGCGCGGTGGCTCCAATGGAAGTACGTTGCGGTGCCGCCGCCGGGCCAAGCCAAGGTGGATCAGGAAATCCTCGCGCGTATCTTTCTCAAAGTGCGTGAGCTTTACCAGAAAGAAGGCGGTAAGTTCCCCGATGCGGTTCTGAATCTCTCCTGGGCTTACACGACGCCTGAGAATCCTTCGCTCGCGGAGGTGGCGAAAGAGATCAACGGGCGCGCGCTGGCTGATCTGACGGACGACAAGCAGCCCGGCGTCACGATCAAGGCCGGACAACAACTGCCGGGCTTCGCGTGGCTCAAGGATGACGGCACGACCGCGTGCGGCAACTGGCTCTACTCCGGCTCTTGGACGGAGGCCGGCGCGCAGATGCAGCGGCGCGGGACTGAAGACCCGTCGGGACTCGGAGTCTATCCGAACTGGGCCTGGTCTTGGCCCGCCAACCGGCGCGTGATGTACAACCGCGCGTCGTGCGACCCAACGGGGAAGCCCTGGGATGCGGAGCGCAGGCAGGTCTGGTGGAATGACGCGCAGCAAAAATGGGTCGGCAACGACGTGCCCGATTTCAAGGTGGACTCGAACCCGAAGGATCACATGGGGCCGTTCATCATGAACCCCGAAGGCGTAGGCCGTATCTTCGCTCCGCTCGCCGCCTTCGCCGACGGGCCTTTCCCCGAACACTACGAGCCGGTGGAGAGTCCCGTCAAGAATCCGCTGCACCCGGATCAGTCAATCAACCCCGTCGCCAAGAAGTACAAGTCCGACCTGGACAAGTACGGGACGCCCGAACAGGGCTTCAACATCGTTTGCACAACCTACCGCCTGACCGAGCACTATCACTACTGGACGAAGAACAACCCGATGAACGTCCAGCTCGTGCCGGAGCCTTTCGTCGAAGTTCCGGCGCAGCTCGCGGACGAGATGGGAATCACGGGCGGCGAGCGTGTGAAGGTGTCGAGCGCGCGCGGTGTGTACGTGGCGAAGGCGATGGTCACGAAGCGCATCAAGCCGATGATGATTGACGGCAAGAAGACCTACCAGATCGGCATCCCGATTCACTGGGGCTACCGCGGCATCAAGGAGGACGAAGGCAAGACGGCGCTCGACCCGGCCAACCAGCTTTCGCCCGCCGCCATTGACCCGAACGCTTACACGCCGGAGTTCAAAGGCTTCCTCGTGAAGATCGAGAAGGCATGACAGGGAGGGGGCGAGAATGAGCGACGAGAGAACATTGCAAATCCAGCAAATCTCGGCCCACCCCGGCCCCATCCCCGGTCGAGGCACGCAGCGCGCCGTCGAGGTCTGCAAGTACATTGACGTGACGACCTGCATCGGCTGCAAGGCGTGCGAGGTGGCCTGTGTGGAGTGGAACGACCACCCGTTCCGCGAGACGACCTTCGACAACACCTATCAGACGATGCCCACGACCGAGTGGAACTACTACAACCTCATCAAATTCGCAGAGCACGAGCGCGACGGCAACTTCATGTGGCTCATGCGCAAGGATCAGTGTATGCACTGCGCCGATCCGGGCTGCCTGCGCGCATGCCCGGCTGACGGGGCGATTGTCCAGTACGAGAACGGCATCGTTGATTTCCAGCAGGAGAACTGCATCGGCTGCGGCTACTGCATCTCTGGCTGCCCCTTCGACATCCCGAAGTTCAACCCGGCGACGAAGAAAGTTTTCAAGTGCACGCTCTGCTCCGACCGCGTGGGCGAGGGGCTTGAGCCGGCGTGCATCAAGGCGTGCCCGACCGGGTGTCTTCACTTCGGGACGAAAGACGACATGCTGGCGTTAGCCAACACGCGCGCCCAGCAGTTGGTGCAGATTTCGGGCTTCAAGAACGCGGGCGTTTACGACCCGCAGTCAATCGGCGGCACGCACGTCATCTACGTGCTGCACGACGCGACGCAGCCTGAGACTTACGGCGGGCTGCCGTCGAATCCGCAGATTCCGCCGAGCTACACCGTCTGGAAGTGGCTTGCCAAGCCCGCGGGTCTGGCAATGGCTTTCCTCGGCATCTTCGCGGTCATCTTCCACCGCATCACAGCCGGGCCTAAATGGCCGCAGCCCGAACCTGAGCCGGTCTTGACCGAGCGACCCGACGAGGCGGATGCGAAGAGAAAGGAGAAGCCATGAGCACTTCGGTCGAACGCTTCGACGAAGATGCGCGACGCGAGGCGAGCCGTCACGGTCGCACGGTTGTGCATCGCGGCGAGCTTCTGCGTCATCCGGTTTATACGCGCGTGCTGCACTGGTCGGTGGCGATTCTCTTCGTCCTTTCGCTGCTCTCCGGCTTCGGCATCTACTCGGCGTGGCTCTTCCGCTGGCTCACACCTCTGTTCGGCGGCGGCCCCGTGACGCGCTTCCTGCATCCGTGGTTCGGCCTCGCGTTCGACATTCTCTTCTTCTTCCAATTTCTCAACTGGTTCGTGCCGATGACGTGGACGAAGGCCGACAGCCGTTGGACGCGGCGCGTCAAGGAGTACGCGTCGAATAAGGAGAAGCTGGAGCCGGAAGACGTGGGCTTCTTCAACGGCGGGCAGAAGCTCTACTTCTGGGCCATCGTCATAAGCGGCCTGCTCTTTCTCGTCACGGGCTTGTTGATGTGGTTCGACGACGCGGTGCCGCGCTGGCTCGTCGCCGTGTCTTATGTCGTTCACGACATCGCGGCGCTCGTCATGCTCGCCGGTTTCATCATCCACGTCTATGAAGGCACGGCGGCGCAGCCCGGCACTTTCCAATCAATGACCGACGGCACGGTGAGCGAAGAGTGGGCGTGGACGCACCACCCGGCGTGGTACAGAGACGTGACGGGGCGCGACCCGCGCGAGGATTTCGAGCACGCGCGCCGTCGTCAAGGGGCGCGCGCCCGCGCGTTGGAGTCTTGGGAACTCGAACAAGATGCGCGTGAACGCGCGGGCGAAATCGGCCCGGCGGAACCGCCGGAACGTTAGTCCGTTGTTCTTTGATCGGTCTGGGGTGGGCCGCATTGGCGACGGCCTACCCGCTCCATCGCCTTCCTTGTACGTTGACGCTCCTTCCTTACCTGTTTCGTTGAAAGTGAGGCAGATAATTATGACCCGGTTTCTTCAACTCCCGCTCGCCCTCGTTTTTTTGTTGATAACTTCAGCGCTCGGATACGCACAGGCCGACAATTCAGCCGCACGACTAGACGGCTCAAACGCCGCCGCCCCTTCAGGGCGAGACGCGCTCGGCCCCAGCGCTGGCGATAAGAGAAAGCCAGACCGGCCAGCCAACTCGGATAACAAGAACGCTTCCCGTAACGACCCGAACGCGTTCGGCACCGACCCGCTGGTGCGAATGCTGATCGCGAAGGGCATTCTGACCACGGAGGAAGGGCGCTCGATCAGCGCCGTCGGCAGCGCGGCGGAGCAGCGTGATCGTCTGGCCGCGTTGCTGCGCGATAAAGGACTCATCTCGTCAGACGAGTATGAGGCGGTGCGGACGGTCGCCCCTTCGACGGATGCCGCGCCGCCCGCCTCGGCCCCTTCGGCGGGGCAGGCGAGTGCGCAGAAAGCAGAAAAACCAAAGCCGAGTCAACAACCGGCTGCCCCGACCGTGATTGCGGCGGTCGCGCCGCTCCGCCTCTTGCAGGTTGACCCGCCGAAGCGCGAGGGCCTCATCCCGGACATCAAGCTCGGATCGGGCGCGCGTGTGAAGCTCTACGGCTTTTTTAAGACGAGTCTCATTCACGACTCCTCGTCGCCGCAGGGCAATGATTTTCCGTTGCCGCTGCTCGCCGCCGATACGGGGCCGAACGACTCGCCGGAGTTTCACCTCAGAGCGCGCGGCCTCCGTCTCGGCGCGAACTTCGAGTGGCTTGACCCGGCCCCGAAGACAGTCATCACGGGCCGCTTCGAGTTCGACTTCGAGGGCGACTTCACGCGCGCGAACAACCGCAACATCTCTTCGATCCGCTCCAGCCAGCCCAGCTTGCGCCTCGCGTGGGTGCGCATTGACAGGAGCTTGACGGAGAAGACCACCGGCTTCGTCCTCTTCGGGCAGGACTACACGCCGTTCGCCTCTTCGACGCAGCCGACCACGGTCGAGAACACGAACTTCGGCGGCCTCGGTTACGGCGCGGCCTACACGCGCGCGCCGCAGGTTCGCTTCGGCTTCAACTACAACGCGGGAGGCTCGCGCTCCTTGAAGTTTCAACCCGAATTCGCCCTCGTCCTTCCGGCCTTCGGCGACTTGCCCGCCAACGTCGCCGACCAGTTGGGCTTCGGCGAAAGACAGGGGCCGGATTCGCAGCGCCCTGCGATTGAAGGACGCTTCGTGACGCAGTGGCAACTCGACAAAGCCTCGAACGTTGTGCCCGCACAGTTCATCGTCAGCTTCGAGCAGGCGCGGCGCAGGGCGATTGTGACGGCGGCGGGCGTGCCCGCCGCGTTCCGCGCGGCTTTTCCAAGCGGCGCGGAAGTGGACAGCAGCAGCCACGGCTACTCGGCGGAGATTCAACTGCCGACGCGCTTCGTGACAGCCATCAGCAAGTATTACAACGGCTCAGACCTGCGCTTCTTCTTCGCCGGTCAGCTACTCTCGAACTTCAACGACACCGCGGGGTTGACAGGTCAGGCCACTGCTACTTCGATTGACGGCGCGTCAACCGTCGTGTTCGGTTTGCTGAATGGCGTGCCCACCGTCGCGCCGCAGCGGCCCGTGCGCGCGCAGGGCGGATTTCTCCAGCTAGGGTTCCCGCTCTCGCGCATCTTCGACGCAGACCCGAAGGGGCGCAACGCCGGTTGGACGACCTACCTCTATTACGGCTACGATCAGGCGACGGCGCGCGACGCCCGCCGCTTCGGCGCGCGCGGCGCGCGCAGCGACCTCTTTTCGGGCAACGTCCAGTACAAGCTGAACACGTTCGTCACCTTTGGCTATGAGCAGGGATACTACCGCACGCGCGCGGCGAACCGCGTCGGGGCGCTGCCGCTCTTCCGCGGGATTCCGAGTTACACGACGCACGACGTGCGCTCGGAACTCGCCGCGATCTTTACCTTCTAGCCCGGCACGACGCGCGCACGAGTGAGGAAGCCTCTGTTCTCGCGCACGTTAATGGGAGATTCGGGCGTGCGTCATATACGCGCTTATGGAGACAACAGGAGTAATAAAGGAAGGTATCCCGCCGCTTGATGAGCTACTGGCGGAATGTAGCCGTCTGCACGGTCATATGTGTGCCGGGCAACTGCTCGGCGCGCGGATGGCCCTGCTCGGTTGTCGCGCGGTCGGCGTGAATGATCCGCGCGGCGCTGACCGAAAGAAGTTGATCGTGTGGGTCGAGATTGATCGCTGCATGGCCGACGCCATCGGCGCGGTGACGGGCGTGCGCCTCGGCAAGCGCAGTCTGAAGTATTTCGACTACGGCAAAGTCGCCGCCACCTTCCTCAACACGGAGACGGGCGAGGCCGTGCGCGTCGTCGCGCTCGAAGAGTCGCGCGCGCTCGCCGACGCGCGCCACCCCGAAATCGAGAGCAAGAAGGAGCGGCAATTTCGCACTTACAGAGAAGCGGTTGATGAAGAGTTGTTCAAGGTCGAGCGTGTTCGAGTTGATTACGATGAGATGGATGCGCCGGGTCGCCCACTCTCGCGCGTCACGTGTGTGCGCTGCGGCGAGGGCGTCAACGACGGGCGCGAAGTCAGGAGCGCCGAAGGCGTCACGCTATGCCGCCCTTGCGCCTCCGGCGGCTACTACCGCAAACTTTAGTCGCGAGGGCACGCCCTGAACTCCGACAAATCCGGCGCGCTAATTATGCGTCCGGTAATAAACCGGGCGTTGATTAAAAGATCGGATGCGGCGTAACCCCGACCGCCATTCGGCGACTCCTCCTAGAGCATCAGACGATGCCGATGACTTATTCATACGTTGCGATCCCCGACGCGGAAGTGCCGCGCGCTTCCGCGCCCGTCTTCCAACATCTTCTTAACACCTACGCCAGCGAGACGAATAAAGTCGTCTCAATCTGGCGTGAGTTCAAGTCGGCGGAGTTGCCGTTTCGCCCGCACCCGCGCTCCAGCACGGTCGAGGACATCTTCAAACACCAGCTACTCTCGGAGCGCCGCTTCTTCGGTGAGTTCCTGGGAGTGCCGGAGCCTCCGCCTGCCCAAGTTCCGCCTGTGGGACAGACGCCGGAAGATTTCATCGCGCGTATGCGCGAGCTTGCGCTGCCACGTATGAGCTTTCTGGCTAGCCAGAGTGAGAAGTGGTGGCTGGAGGTCGTCCCTTTCTTCGATGTCCGGCGCGAGCGCATCTGGGTCTTCTGGCGGCGCGTCCTGCACACCGCACACCACCGCACTCAACTCACGGTCTATCTGCGCCTGCTCGGAAAAGACGTGCCCTCGACTTACGGCCCGACGGCGGACGTGACGTGGACGGGGGCCGACCCGACACAGACTGTGGAAGCCGCGGGCCGCGGGTGAGTCTGTCCTACCCGCGCGAACTGATTTACTTTTTGATTTGCTTCAACGCCCTGCGGGTCTGCGGTAGTAAGGGTTCGTGCCCGTCGCGTGGTCGGTGATGTCTATGATCTGCCGGATTTCGGGAACCCCCCGCCGGATGATGGATTCGATCCCTTGGCGCAAGGTGAAATCAGCCGCGCCGCAACCCTGACAGCCGCCGCCTAATCTGATGTACACAGTCTCATCTTTCACGCCAATGAGTTCGACGAAGCCCGCGTGGGCGGCCACGCCAGGGTTGATTTGATGGTCTATCAGATACTGTATCTTTTCTCTGGTGCTCCGCCCGACGAGCATCATCCGCTCTTCGACCTGCTCTGCCGTGAGCGCCAGCCCTGAGACGAAATAAGCGGTGAGCACAGCCTCGACCTGTTCGCAGATTTCCTCCCACGCCCCATCCTGCGACTTGGTAACCACCAACAGATGGCCGATCAACTCTACTTTGTTGACGCCCTCGATCTCGAAGAGCTTTTCGGCTAAAGGAAACGCTTGAGCCTCGGCTTTGCTGCTAATAGTTTTCGTCCCGATTAACAAGGTGCGGTCAACCATGAAGCGACAAAGATCAGGCTTACGCTTATCAATTTCACTCCTGATTGATATTTGCTCGCTCAACGCTTTGGCCTCTCAAGCCGATCAACTTCGTGCCGTACACAGACCTGCGATAAGTGTCGCGCGACACTCATCCAAGTTCCGGCAGACGCCTCGCTCTCACTTGTCTGCGTCCGCGCTTGGTTCCTCCGCCCAGAAAACCCATCTGACCCCGTTTTGGTGTTGCTCAGGCGTCGGGAGCACGCCTCGCTCTTCAAGCAGTTCGCGCGCGCCGCGTTGGACGGCGGCGTACAAATACTGCGTGATGTCTGAAAACGCCCACCCCCGTTCGGCAAGATCGGTCTTATTAAAAGTGCGTTCCAGTTGCGCGCGCTTCTTCTCGAACAGATCGGCCACGCGCTTTGCCAGTTCCTGACACACGGCCTCAAACTCGGCGTGCTCCTCTGCTTTTATCACCGGGAAGTTCGGCTCGTAATAACGCTCGGTCGGATAACGCTTCTCCCACTCTTCGGATTCGCGCAGCAGCTCGCTCTTAACCATGTCGTTGATGTGCGTGTGAATACTCGGCGGCGAGAGTTCAAGCGCCTCGGCGAGCTGAGAGATGGTCTTCGGCTCACGCGCCACGAGGTTCAAAATCTCCTCCTTAGTGCCGTTGGGCAGGAGCTTGTTTTGCGAGATATTCGCCCACGGATCGCTGTAACCCTTACCTCTTGCCGACACACACTCACAGGCAAAGCGCAGCCCCTTTAGTTCGTCAGGAACGGCCATTGTTGACCCCTTTACAGATTCAATTTTAGGGCGTATCCTAAAACTAAATTAAACGCCCCCTAATACTAACATTCTTCGGCGGACTGGTAACGCGGAATGCTGATGCGTATGTCCGAAGAGAGGTTCACGATTTGAAGGCACACGTTAATGCTCAAACGCTGTAGCGGAGACCATAGGCCATGCGCCAACGACCTCATGATCCGCTTGCCAGCGCACTTTGAGTAGGAACAGCAAGGGGGACGTAATGAAATTTTTTCTCGACACGGCGAACCTCGACGAGATTCGTGAGGCCGCGGCGCTCGGCCTGATTGACGGCGTCACCACCAACCCTTCGCTCGTCGCCAAAGAGGGCGGCGTTGATTTCAAGCAGCACGTCGCCGCCATCTGCGAGATAGTTGCGGGAGATGTTTCTGCCGAAGTCACCAGCCTCGACCTCGAAGGGATGCTGAGAGAGGGGCGCGAGTACGCGAGCGTCGCCAAGAACGTGGTGGTTAAATGTCCCCTCACCATGGACGGATTGAAGGCCACGCGCCAACTAACTTCGGAAGGCATCCGTGTCAACGTCACGCTCTGCTTCTCGGCTGCGCAGGCCATCCTCGCCGCCAAAGCGGGCGCGGCTTACATCAGCCCGTTCCTCGGTCGGCTCGACGACACGGGGCAGAACGGACTCGAACTGCTCGCCGACATAGTCGAAATCTACCGTAACTACGAGTGGAAGACGGAAGTGCTCGCGGCGAGCATTCGCAGCCCCGTGCACGTCATCGAGGCGGCGCGCATCGGGGCGGATGTCGCCACGATGCCGTTCAAGGTGATGGAGCAACTCATCAAGCATCCGCTCACGGACAAGGGACTCGAACAGTTTCTCGCCGACTGGCGCAAGGGCGGACGGTAGAGACAAATGACCGGAGGTGTCGAGAAGATGGGGTGGACGCCGTGCACGAGCAAATCTTACACATGGCTGACATGCTCAGCGCAGGCATCATCAGCCAGTACCCGGCAAAGTTCAAGTAGCGCGAGCAGCCGGCGGGAGACGGATTTTGTCGAGCGCACACAGCCGAGCATCCGATGATGGGTAACGTGTGTACGTCGGCGAAGTCGTCATGGCGCGGGCTTGAAAGGCCCGGCGGCCCTCACGGGCTGAAGTTTACGTTAGGGGAAATGCGTGAACTTTCAGTCTCCCCTTCGGGCGGGAGGTCGCGACTCTGGCGGCGGCCTCCCGCCCGAAGGGCTATACTCGACTCCTGCACGAAGACCTGAACGAAGCTACAAGGATGGCCCTCTGCGCGAGATGATTGACTTCCTCGTGACCGAGAAGCGCCTGACGCGCGACGAGGCGTACATGCTCTCAAGCGTCGCCGCCGATTTGCAGATCACGCAACTCGTTGACGGCAACAAAGGCGTGCACGCGATGATCCCGAAGGCGGTCTTCGTCTCGCCTCCGCGCAAATAGATCGCGGGCTTTTCGCCGCGCCGGGAGAAGAACGGGAAAGCTCCGGTTCGCCGGAAACAAGTCTGCTCGGAAAGGGGATGAGAATGCACGTCAGACGAGTTCTTTTCTTGTTGCTGCTGCTGTGTGCCGCCTGTCAGGCCGTCTTGGCGCAAACCGGCGTCGGCGCGACTCAAAGACCGGCGCGGCCCGACTATCCTTCGCCCGTCGAGGGTGATTTCGTCATCCGCGACTTTCATTTCCGAAGCGGCGAGAGCCTGCCGGAACTGAAACTGCACTACGCGACGATTGGGACTCCCGCGCGCGACCAGGCTGGCGTCGTCCGCAATGCCGTCCTCGTCATGCACGGGACGGGCGGCGCGGGCACACAGTTCCTCACGCCGCAGTTCGCGGGCGTGCTCTTCGGGCCGGGGCAACTCCTCGACGCGACGCGCTTCTTCATCGTCCTGCCGGACGGCATCGGCCACGGCAAGTCGAGCAAACCCTCCGACGGCCTGCGCGCGCGCTTCCCCCGTTACACCTACGACGACATGGTCGCGGCACAGTACCGTCTGCTCACCGAGAAGCTCAACGTTAACCATCTGCGCCTCGTGATGGGCACTTCGATGGGCGGGATGCAGACGTGGGTCTGGGGCGAGACCTACCCGGACTTCATGGACGCGCTGATGCCGCTGGCGAGCCTGCCCGTCGAGATCGCGGGCCGGAACCGCGTCATGCGCCGCATGATCATGGACGCGATACGCGACGACCCGGCGTGGATGGGTGGAGAGTACAAGAACGAGCCGCAAGAGGGGTTGAGATCGGCGCTCAACATACTCTTGCTCATGGGCAGCAGCCCCTTGCAGTGGCAGAAGGCTGCGCCGACGCGCGAGGCGGCGGACAGGTTTTACGCGGAGCGGTTGAAAGCGCAACTGGCGCACACCGACGCCAACGATATGCTCTACCAGTTCGACGCCTCGCGTGAGTACAACCCCGCGCCCAAACTGGAAACGATCAAAGCTCCGCTCGTCGCCGTCAACTCGGCGGATGACCTCATCAACCCGCCGGAGCTTGGGCTGATGGAGCGGGGGGTCAAGCGCGTGAAGCGGGGCCGCTACGTTTTGATCCCGACCAGCGACCA
>Ga0209577_10005041_pt1 | contig 12363 bp, 8 predicted proteins | sample GraSoiAngelo_109_FD_185874 | JGI IMG/M metagenome (GOLD analysis project Ga0209577, IMG submission 185874) | Grasslands soil microbial communities from the Angelo Coastal Reserve, California, USA - 14_0903_12_20cm (SPAdes) (version 2) | ecosystem: Environmental > Terrestrial > Soil > Grasslands ... | reverse complement strand
AGCGTTTGTTCTTCCGTCGTCATCATTTTTGCTCTTTGGATGTAACCTGGCTTCAGCCTGATTCAAGGCAAGTACGGTTGCAATTCCGTGCTCTCCACAAATTTCCGAAGCCCAGCCTCCACCGCGGGTTCCACGAACAACTGGCAGAACAGATCGATTTCCTGTTTCAACTCATGGTGCGGTATCGGCTTGATGAACTTTTTCGCGGCGATGGCGGTTCTCCGGTCGAACTTCCCCAGTTGTACTGCCGTGGCACGCGCCGCTCGCAGCGCCTCACCTTCGGCGACCAACTGACTCACCAGCCCAACTGCATGTGCCCGGGTGGCGTTGAAGCTCCGCCCCGTGAGCAGCAGGTCGCGAACGACACCATTGCCCAGATCGCGCTTCAGGCGCGGGATTCCGCCGAATCCGGGGATCAGTCCCAAGCGCAGTTCCGGAAAACAGAATCGCGCCATCTTGTCCGCGATGATGAGATCGCACACCAGCGCCAGCTCGAAACCTCCACCGAAGGTCACTCCCTGCACAGCCGCAATCGTGGTCAAAGGCGCGCCATCGATCGTGTTCAGCACGCGGTGAATGCGTTCCAGAAAGTCGCGCACCCCGGCCACCGCCTGCGCTTTCTCCATCTCATGCGAGCGCTGATAGAGTTCCCGAAGATCCGCACCCGCACAGAAGCCCGCTTTCAAGGTGCTGTGAACGATAAGCGCATGGGCCTGCCGCGCCATGCCGCTAAGCGCATCCGCGAATTTTTCTAGCTCGTGGAGCGCCAGCGAGCCAATCTCATTGCAAGGCTCGCGGTGCAGAGCCAGCTCAATGACGCCTGCCGAAACCTCCCACGAGAGCGCTTTGCCGCGGAATTGATCCATGGAGAATTTGCCCGCTCCTACACCGCGACCTTCACGCGATACAGTTCGTCGATCTCGTAATGCATTTCCCGCGCAATCAGGTCGCGCCTGAGCTTCCCGTTCGCCGTCAACAGCCCGTTGTCGATGGTGAATGCTTCGGGCCGGATGTGAAACGCGCGCACCTGTTTGTAGTGCGGAAACTGCGGGTTCACCACATCGATGGCAGCCTGCGCTTTTTCACGGGTGACATTGCCCGTGATGATCGCGGACAAATAGCCCTTGCCATTTCCAACCAGCACCACCTGGGCCGCGCCCCCTAATTGCTGGAGAATTTTCTCTTCGATCGGTTCCGGGGCGATGTTGTGTCCGGAACCTAGAATGATGAGATTCTTGATGCGCCCCACGATACGCCAGTTGCCGCTGGCATCCACTTCACCCTGGTCGCCAGTGTGAAACCAACCGTCGCGCAATGCCTTGGCGGTTTCTTCCAAGCGGTTCCAGTAGCCGGGGAAGATGTTTGGCCCACGCACAATGATTTCTTCATTCTCTCCCAGCTTCATCTCAATCCCGGGAATCGCCGGACCGACGCGGCCCGCCTCGTAGTGATTCGGATCATCGAGCGTGCAGATCGCGGTGGTCTCGGTCAATCCGTAACTCTGCAGCACCGGGATGCCCAGCATCATAAAGAACAGTTGCGTCTCGATCGCCAGCGGCGCAGACCCGCAAATTAGCGCCCGCAGATTCCGTCCAATCATCTTCTTACGGATGGTCGGGAAGATTGCCGTGTTGGCGAGCGACAACCAGATGCGGTCGAGCACACTGAACTTCCCTTCCTGCTGCCGGATCCAGGCCGCCTTCGCTCGACTGTAAATGCCTTGCACAAAACCGCCCGCCTGCCAGAGTTGTTCATCGACCGCGCGGCGCATGCGCTCGAGCAGGGCGGGCACGTTGAGAAAATAATCCGGCGCCACCGTCCGCATATCTTGGGCGATCTTGCTCAGATCGGTATTCAGGGTAAGCTGGCTTCCGCGCAACAATGAAGTCAGCAAAAGCATCCAGGACCCGGCAAACACGAAGGGGAGATAGTGAAACACGCGGTCTTGTTGCTGGCTGCCCTGCATCAAGAGATCAAGCCGCCCATTGATGCAGTTCAGCATGTGCGCAATGTTTCCTGCGTTCAGAACGACACCCTTGGCTTCGCCTGAAGTTCCCGAAGTGTAGATGATCGTGACCGGATCGGCATCCCCGAGCGACGGCTTTTGCTCCGCGCCCGGCGAAGCTGCAAAGATTTCCTCGAACAAATGTTGCGGCGGCGCACTCGGCCACTCGTGAACAAGCGCATCGCGCAACGCCGCGTCCCCACAGCACACCAAAGCCGGAGAGCAGTCCTTCATCATGGCGGCGAGTTCTGCCGGAGCCTGCCGCGCATACAAAGGCACAACGATCAGGCCTTCAGCCATCACGGCCAGGTCCATCGCGACCCAGCGCACGCCGTTGTTTGCGTAGAGAGCGCATCGCTCCCCCTTGCTCAGCCTTTGCCTGCTGAGAAACCCGCGCGCCCGCCGGATCTGTTCCAGCAGTTCTCTGCCCGAGACCGCGGTGATCCGGCCATCACGGATCTCCTCGAGCACCGCCTGATCCGCGTGCGCTTCCAGTCTCGCGAAAATGTTGTCTAGAAAACTCATTCTGGGTGCTTCCGAGGCCGCAGCAATCAGCTCGTCACCGATGACTTGCGAGTCTCTGACGACTCAAACTCCTCCACCAACTCGCGCAAGCCTGCATGCATGGGCGGCAAGTAATCTTCCCAGCTCCATTGCCCGGTGCGCGTGGGGAAATCGGGATAGCGGCGTTGCACTTCTTCCTCGAAATGCACGCCCATCCTCGCCATCAGTTTCAGGTTCCTGACTACGGTTTTCGCAATCGCCGCGGCTATGGACTCACCGTCGGTGTAGAGTTGCTCCAAGGCGGCCAACAGGCGCTCCTCAAGATCCGCGTCGTCCACATTCATTAACAGATCATGGTGTCCGCGTTCGCGCATCAGGTTGCGGATGCGTTCATCCATCGTGATTCCGGCAGACGGAACAAGCCCCGGCATCGAGGTCACGATTCCGTGATAGCGTGAGGAGGCCATCATGTGACAGGAGCGCAGAATGCTGACCACCTGGTACATGTTGTAGTCGTCGGAGCTGAGTACGGGCACTCCGCCCAGTTTTTCCGAAATCCTGCGCGCCGGCCGCGCATCCAGCCGCTCGGTCGCAACCAGAACCACAAACACGTTCCGTCGTTGGCGAAACGCCGCCACCGCGTTCGCAATTCCAGTGAGATACTGCTCGTACGCACGATCGGCTTCCGGCCCCGAATTATGGAAGTAAACGGACCGGTAATGACTGTCCTTGTAAGCTCCAGTCACCTTGCGGGCCGCCAGTTTTCCGACTGAAGCCTTCACCGGCCACTCGAAAGGATTAATCGGGCATACCACCAACACGCGAGTTCTTCCATCCCAGCCGGCCTCGCGCAGCACGCTCTCTCCGTATTCGGCCGGCAAAGGCTCAAACGTCCACGCCGTGTCGGTCCCCAGCTCAGTCGGCACACCCAGTTCCCGCAGGATCGTGCGTGACTCATCATTCCGGGTAATGATCAGTGATTCCTTGCAATAACGCGCACACATCTTCGCGACTAGTGGATCCATGTATCCAGCTTCAGCACCATAGCCGACCGACAGCTTGTTCTGCGCGGCTGCGATGCCCAAAGAACCTATCATCATGGTGGTTAGCGCGTTGGCGAACTTGCTCTTGAACATCGAGCCTTCGCACGCCACCACACCATGATGCAACGGCACTTCGCTTGCTAAAAACGGCGGGAAAATCTGCGGCAGCAGAACCTGTTTTGTATTTTGAAAGTACCCCTCGGACCTTTCGAAGCTTTGCGTCATGACACTGAAGTCGACCCTGTGGGCCCCCAGAATGTGACGCAACTGACGCAGCATCTCCTCCACGCGCACATCCGAGCCCATGTTGCGCGTGCCGTTATATCCGGCAAACAGGAGCTTGAGTTTCTCGCCGGGCTGCCAGCTATTGCCGCTGCCCATCATCCAGGCAACGCGCTTCGATTCGATGATGCTGCTGACCCAGGACTCGAGGACAAAGTCCATCATGCGGCCGATCCTCCCGCGGTGGCTGCAGGCCAAGGCTTGTAGGGATAGGTGAAGTTCTGTTCGCGGCTGAACTTCAGCAGACCATAGCTGTACTTCGAAAACGGCGTTGGCTTGCGACCCAACTCCGAAGTTACCCGGGTGTTATCGAATACCGTATTCCAGACCAGATAGGGCATGAACACTTTCATCAACGAAGCCCCGTAAGCCATTGATCCTTTGCGACTTGCAAGCCCATTCACAGCCCCTGAAAACGGTTTTTCGAGAAATGGCAGGAAGATCGGCTTGCGCGTTTGCTGCGCGGCCGCGAGCGCACTCGTAACTTCGCGAAAGGTCTGCGAATCCCGACCCGACGACAGGTGATACGTGTCGTATCGCGGATCGGACTTCTGGTGCAGCGTGGCGATCGCGTCCGCCACAAAGTCCACATTGACGATGTCGATCCGATCGTTGGGACGAAACGGCAGCGCCTTTAGTCCAGCGAGAAATACGAACGCCTTCACCATATCGAACTGTGTCGTCTCGGGGTAACGGCTATCGCCCAGAACTATGCTCGGCCGAAAGATTGTGATCTGCACATCGGGCAGCAGTTCGCGAACCATGTGCTCGCAGAATTTCTTGGTGCGCGCGTAGGGGTCGTAGTCGGAGCGCTCCCAGTCAATGGAACGATCCTCACTCACGATCTCGTTACTGCGTTTCCCGGCGACGGCCACAGTGCTCACGTTGCTGAATCTTCGCAGCCCGTGGTAGTAATGCGACCGGCGCGCGAGCTGCAAGACTTCCAGCGTGCCGCGCAGGTTGACATTCAGACAGTTTTTTTCCGACTTACGATTCAGCGAAGCCGCACAGTGGATTACGGAGTCCGTAGTATGGATTAACCGGTCGTAATCATCGCGGTTCAAACCGAACTGCGGAGCCGTGAGGTCGCCGGGGAAAATACGTATCCGCGTCTGCAGGTACTCGTAGAACTTGGGAAACTCCATGTGCAGCTGCGCCGCGCTCCAGAGTCGCACCGCCGCTTCCTGCGCATCCTTGCCGCGAACCAGAAGATTCAAGCTGGCGCCATGTGTCTCCAGCAGGTTGGCGGCGACATGCGCGCCAATGTAGCCTGTCGATCCGGTCAGGAATATCGCCACGTTGCCCCGTTTGTACCCGTTTTCATGGTCTCGCCGTTGGCCGGTTCCTCCTCGCTCAACTGGAAAGGCCGCGGCGGGCGCACCTCGAGCGGCCTGCCTTCGATCAGCGGATAGGTCCAGCGGCGCAGCGCCGGAATATGAATGTCGATCCAATACTCCCGCCAGTCAAGCGAGCGGGTGTCGTAACCAAACTGCTCCCGCTCTTGCGGCACCAGCGCATAGGACAGCTTCTCGATGTTATCCGCGACAAAGTCGTGTTCATTGTGCAGGATAAAAGGCTCGAACAGTTCGATCAGCTTCCCCACTTTTTCCAGGTTGCGTTCGGCGCGCGCGAGGGGCGTCTTTTTCAGGGAGAGCGGAGCCATGATCCGCTGAATCGACTTTACGATGGCCATTTGCGCGGGCGCCGACATCCGTATGTAACGTGTTTTCGAAACCGGGATCGCATCCATCCGCAAGCGCAGCCAGGATTCCAGCCCTTCCTGCGCGCGATAGTGCTTGCGGTGCGCCAGGGAGGTCAGCTCGATCGAGCGACCCATGTCGCATGGATTCGTTACCGAGGTTGCAAGTTGGTAGACCGCATCATGACGCCGCTCGATCACGGCCGCCGCAATCAGGGTCATCCCTTGGCACACTGCGTCAACGGGAATAATGTCGAGCCGTTTGCGCTCGTTCGAAGGCAACTGCCGGAAATTCGTGCCCAGCAGGTAGGAGAGCGAAGCTGAAGTGTTGATCCCTTCGTTCCAGCCCGTAAAGGGCTTTGCGACCGAAGTCTCGACGATGGCCGGACGCACCACGGCGACCGGCAACCCATTTCCTCTCTTCGCAATCAGAGACTCGGCCAGGCTCTTGGTCAGCGTGTACGTATTGGGCCAGCCGAGTTCCAGTGCTCGCTTCGTGCCCGCTTCGGTGAGATAACTCCGCAGCCAGCGGATCCGTCCCTTGCGAACCTGGTTTTCGAGTGCGGCGCCCTGCAGGTGCTTGGCAGCGTGTTCCTTGCCTTGGGCCTGCTGCTGCAGTTCGCTCGTGATCTCACTGCTTTCCGACTTCGTTTCTGCCTCCCGCACGACTTCATGAAGGGATTGCCACTCACGGTCGGCATCGAAGTCTCCCATGCCTGCTGGCGTATAGTTTGGTCGAAGTTTTTCACTTACACGCCCATCCCGCGCTCCCGCCACGTAGCAAGTCGACAAATGGACCAGACCGCAGTGATCCGACTGGCGAACAAATTCCAGCACATTCACCGCGGCGTCTACGTTGGTGAGTAGCGCGTCGCGCAGATCGGGATTGAAATCTGTCAGGCCCGAGCTGTTAATGATGAGATTGAGATCGTGCCGCAGCCGCCCCGCGATCTCAGGAGCAAGACCCAACTCGGCCTGCGTCAAGTCCCCTTCGACCACCTCGATCTTGTTTCGCAGAAAGCGCGGCAAGCCCGATCCATAGCGCTCATATAAGGAATCGAAGACCGGCGACTCCTCAATCATCCTCTCGAATCGTTTGCCCGCAGGATTCGACTTCTGGCGCCGGATGAGCAGGTAAATACGCCCGATCTCGGGCAGATCCAGCAGCGTATTCGCCAGCCAAACCTTGCCGATGAAGCCGGTAACCCCGACCAACATCACGTGCTTGCCAGCCATGGCAGCGCGTACAGAAAGAGGTTTGACCTGGTGGTGGTTATCGAAATAGACGACCGGACGCTCGGCGCGATGTACCGGTCTTTCCGCCGGAATCGTAGCCGCGGCGAGCGCATTGATGTCCCCCGAGAGGTTCAACTCGCGCACGAGTCGCTTCGGCTCCCGACGTCCGTCAGGGCCCGCGCCCGTAATGCGAGCAAACAGTCCCCGCGGCCGAATCACGGGTGCAAGCAGCCGCCCGGTGGCCACTCGGTCCCGAAAATCCAGCCGGTTCGAGACCAGCCACTGCACACCCAAATGTAGCGCCAGCGGACGCATCACATGGTCGAGTCCCTGGCTCACCAGGACAATCTCCGCGCCCTCTTGCTGCAATTGCTTCAGGCGAGCCAGTCCGTCCGGCTTGAGATAGGGCTTCATTTTGTACTGGAAATACTCTTCGCCCAGCAGGTCGAGTCGATCTCGGCTCACCCCGCGCAGCACGCCATAGACGACCCGCGTCGCAAACACCCGGTTGCTCGCGTATAGAAACGGGCGCAGCGCCGCCATCAGGAAAACCAGACCGCGGCGCACCATTCGCGCACCGAAGGTCTGCGCATTCCAGGTGAAGAATGCCACTGGCTGCACGGTGGTCAGGTCGAGCAGACTGCCCTCGACGCGCCAGTACGCACGGCCGAAGGAACCGGCCCCGCCGGAATTGTGTCTAGATGAGTCCAAATTCGTTGTAAACCGGAACTGTCGGGTCTCAGACGAAGCGCCCGTGTCGCCAAAGATAACTATTGTAAACAATTACGTCCAAAGGACGAAGCTCCGATTGCACCCGGGCGGACCCAGCTCTACACGAGGCTCGAACTCGACCGCGCGTCCGAAGTGCCCTGAGCATTGTTGTAGAGCGACCGAGAGGCCCTGTGCCGGGGCAACCCGGTCGTTTCATGTTCGCTTTCCAACCCGGCCCACTCTCTCACCTGCTGCGCGACGATCCGAATCACAACTGCGTCATCTTCGAGCATGCTCTCGGCATACTGTCGATATTTCCGCCGCAGCAGGCGAATGGCGCGCGCGCTCTGGGACGAGGCGGTCACTACCCGGGCCCGGCCGCGCACCAGCACATACCACAAGCGGCTCCAGTCTTCGGAATACTCATCAATCAGCAGAGCCGCCTGGCCGGTCGTGGTGATATTCCGTACGCGCGTTAATCTCTCCGCGCGAACCCGCTTGGGCTTGCGATCGATCGCGGTATAGAAAAGCGCGCCATCGAACACGTAGCAAATTGGCACGACGTGCGGCTGCCCCTTCAGGTTGGTGGTGGCCAGGCGCGCCACACGCGTCTTCTTCAGCCTCTTGCGCACTGCTGGTGAAATCGTCAGCCGCATCGCGTCATCGCCAAACTTGACAGGTGTCTAGGATTCAGAGAATCTTACTCAACGCGTTTCCCCGCCGTTGCCTAACAATTTAGCGGAGAATCCAATGCCGAAATACGTAATCGAACGCGAAGTTCCGGGTGCCGGCAAGATGACACCTCAACAACTCAACGCCATCTCGCAAACCTCCTGCGGGGTCCTGCGCAAGCTCGGCCCTGAAATCCAGTGGCTGCACAGCTACGTCACAGACGACAAGATTTACTGCGTCTACATCGCCCCGAACGAAGAACTCATCCGCGAACATGCGCGCCAGGGAGGCTTCCCCGCCAACCGCGTCTCGCAGATTCGCACTATGATCGATCCAACCACCTCAGAAGCCTGAGGCCAAGCCCGCTCAAGCAACGAGAACGGCTGCGCATGCCCACGCAGCCATTTCCGCCTAGAATTTTACGGAACGTAGCACGGCTGTGGGTCCCCCACCCTTGCGCGATTTGTGCGCAAGGGTGGGATTCCATGGCTGCTAGCGATGCTGCTCAAAATTGCCCCCACATTTCCGTTTCAATTACTGGATTACAAAACTCCTCAATTCCGCGATTTCTCAATTTACTCACTCTCTCCCAAAGCTCACCTTCACGGTCTTGATCTCATATGGCTTGGTGTGGACGTTCACCCTACCGTCTGTCAGAGGAAGTTCGCCAAGCACCTTCTCCATCAGGTCCGTCTCGGTAGCAGAATGCGCCCGGGCAGGCACCTGCACAGTGACATCCCCTTCCTTGCCTGCCCATTCATAAAAGCGCAACACCAGCGCGTCATCGTCCTCGGCCTTCTTCATCGCGGTGAGAACAACATTATTGGGCTCAAGCTGAACGAAGGAATACGTCGCAGGCAGCGCACCCTCGTGCTTCTCGACGGCCACCGGCAGCAAGCGGTAGTTCAGTTCCAACCCTCGGCGCACTGTCTCTGCGTCACGCCACGTCCCGACATGCGGATACATCGAGTACGTGAATTCGTGCTCGCCCTCATCGGCGTGGGGATCGGGCCACTCCGGCGAACGCAGCAAGGAAAGCCGCAGGACATTTCCTTTCGCGTCGTACCCATACTTGCTGTCATTCAAGAGGCTGAAGCCGTGCCGGGCGTCAGAAATATCCGCCCAGCGGAGCGCGGCCACCTCGAATTGCGCCTGCTCTGCCGGCGTGTTGCGAGTCGTGGGCCGCTCGACGGAGCCGTAGGGGATTTCATACGTCGCTTTGGTGTTGTGCGCGCTGAGCGGAAACGCAACCTTCAGCAGGATGTGCTTCTCATGCCAGCTCACATGCATTTTTACATCAACGCGCGGAACGCCGGCATACATCGCGATGTCCTGCGTAAACGTGGAATTCTGGAAATGCTTCTTCACGCGGATCACTGCGCGCAGCGGGCTGTGCTCAAGGAGCCTTACTTCATCGGCCTTGTCCAGATCCCAATGCTGCTTCTCGAAATCGGCATCAATGTTCCAGGCATCCCACTGCTTGGGCTTGTCCACGAAGGTCTGCAGCAGATTTCCGCAAATCGAATTCTTGGGCCCGCCGGTGTCGGTTTCAGCTGGAGCCAGCGCCTCGGCGCCGCTGCGTTTATCCACGAGGCTCGTGACACACCCGGACGCAGTATCGAGCTTGAGGCGCACGAATTCGTTCTCCAGGGAGTCCGCAGCCGACTTCACTCCGCTCTGATCGGGGACAGCCGCTGCGCCCACGCGCACAAAATAAGTGCTGTAGCCCATCGCGGGCGTGCTGGCCAGCAAAAGCACACGTGCGCGATGGGTGGCCGCATCCATCGACAAAAGCTCTGTCGGTATTGCCTTTCCCTTCGCATCCACCACATGCACATCGCGCGCGGGAACCGGTAGCTGTACCTCTACCTCGATCATCTCCACCCGCGGCCAGGAAAGCGAATTGAAGATCAGCAGCGGCACACCTTCGCCCTGCGTGTTCACGTGAGCTGCGATTTCCTCCAGCGATCCGCGAATGATCTCGCCGCCGAGGCGCTGCACATCCTCCAAATTCCGCTTGGCGTCCAGATAATTCACCGCGATACCCGAACCCGGCATGATGTCATGAAAATGATCGAACAGCAGCCGCCTCCAGGCCCGCTGCATATCCTGCTGCGGATAGGGTCGTCCATAGAGAAGAGCCAGAGACGAAACCTTCTCCGCATTCAGAAGCGTTTCTTCCGTGCGGCGAATGCGTTGCTTGGTATCTGCCTGGGTCGTGAAAACACCGCGGTGGTACTGGAAATAGAGTTCGCCCTTCCAAGTGGGTACGTTCATCTGCGGAAGTTTCTTTTCCAGGTCCTCGAAGAACTCGGTGGCGGTGCTGAATGGCATATTCGGAAACACTGTGCCCGGCGCCTGCAAGCGCACCGCCGTGTCGAGCATTGCGCGGGTTGGCCCTCCACCGTGATCGCCCACCCCAAATAGATGCATCGTCTCTGGCTTGTCCTGCAATTTGTCGCCATACATCGCAGGCGCCCAGATGGCGAAGTCCTGGGCATTCTTCTCGGCATCGATGCCGCCCGCGTAATCATGGGGAAAATAAGTTAACAGGCGGCTGCCGTCCGGCGCTTCCCACCAGAACAGCTTGTAAGGAAAGGTCGTGAACTCGTGCGCCCAGAGCAGCTTTTGGGTCACGAAGTAGTCCATGCCCGACTTCTTGTAGATTTGCGGAAGCTGCGCGTTGTAGCCAAACGAGTCCGGATTCCATCCGATTTTCGTATCGACTCCGAACTTGTCGCGGAAATATCGCTTGCCGACCAAGATTTGCCGGGTGAGCGATTCGCCCGCCGGCATATTGAGATCGGGCTCCACCCACATCCCGCCGACGATTTCCCAACGGCCCTGCTTGACGCGCTGCTCGATCTCTTTGAAGAGATCCGGATATTTCTCTTCCATCCACTCGTAGGTGCGCGCCGACGACATGGTGAACTTGAACTCCGAATACTCCCGCATCAGATCAAGCACGCTGCGAAACGTGTTGCGTACCACCTCGACGGTTTCCGTCCAGGGCCACAGCCATGCCATGTCGATGTGCGAGTTGCCCACGATCCGGATGGTGAATTGCTTCAGCCAGGGATCAAGCACTTGTAGCTTAGCCTGTGCCTGCCGCAACGACTCGTCGAAGCCCGACTGGTCTCCGCGATCGAGTGCGGCGAGATTCACGGATTTCACAGCCGCATCGAGTTGCTGCTCGCGCTGGGCGCGGCCGTCGGCATAGGCCCCGATCACGGCACGCGCAGCGAGAACCTCCTCGTGAAAAAGTGAAGGACTTGGCCGGTCTCGTGGAGGCTCAAACAGTAACCGGCAAGTTGAAATGAGCGCTTCTTCGGGTTCGAGATCCAGGCGGGCTGCAATCACAAATGTCTGGCCGGGTTGAGCGCTTTCGGTAAGAGAAAGAGTTTGCTGGCTGAGATCGTCGCCGTGGTAAATCAGTCCACCATTCGAAAACACGCTGATCACCATCGCACTCGAGCTATTGAAATTTAATTCCAGCTTCACCCGCGCGCCTTGGGTCGAGTAGCCGTTGAGCTTTGCGGGAATTTCAATGGATCGCCGGAAAACACGCGAGCCGGTAGTCCAGCGTTCTCCGACCTTGATTTTTTCCCAGTGCGAATCATCGAGCGTGGGATCTTCCGGATGGGGAATATCGGAGTGAAAGCGGAATTCCGGGATGGGCTGCACCGAGATCGACTCAAGGCGCTCGAGCACCGGCTTGTACCGGTCGCCGGCGGCTTGCGCCGTCGCCGACCGGATGCTGAAAATGATGAATGCACAAAGGAAAGGAGAGCACTTCCGGATCATGCGCGTCACCGTGCTAGTACGAAGATGAGAGTCCTGTTGCAGAATAGCCACATTCAGTCACAGCTATGCGTCCTTACTGCTTCTTGGGAAGAAACCTGCCAATACCAATCCGCACCTGGAACGTATTGATCCCCGGATTTGGTTTCGCCAGCCCCGCGTTTGAGATATGCATGTATCGTGCCTCGATACTCCAGTTGTAACGGGGCCCGAGCAGATGCATCCCAAACACGCCGCTGGACGTGAAGTTCACAGTATTCGTTCCAGCCGGCACGGTGTGGTTGGTGAACAAAGTTCCGCCGTCGATCTCAAGGTAGGGCACGACCGAACTCCGGGTTGCGAAATCCCACTTCAGGTCGATGGGATTTAACCCCAATCCGTAAGCGGTGTTGGCGGGCTGAAAGACAAGA
>Ga0209577_10005040_pt1 | contig 12365 bp, 10 predicted proteins | sample GraSoiAngelo_109_FD_185874 | JGI IMG/M metagenome (GOLD analysis project Ga0209577, IMG submission 185874) | Grasslands soil microbial communities from the Angelo Coastal Reserve, California, USA - 14_0903_12_20cm (SPAdes) (version 2) | ecosystem: Environmental > Terrestrial > Soil > Grasslands... | reverse complement strand
CGGATCGTGCGAGCGATCGCCGCTGCGTGCGCCGCGGAGCCATCGCTCAACGCCTGGTACAACTCCGAAGCGGGCTCGCGCCGGGTCATCAAGCGCATCGACCTCGGTATCGCGGTTGATACGGAAGGCGGCCTGATCGTGCCGGTTTTGCGCAACGTGGGTGAGCGCGATGCGAGCGATCTGCGCGCCGGGCTCGACCGTATGCGCGCGGATGCGCAAGCGCGCTCGATCCCGCCGGAGGAATTGCGCGGCGCGACGATCACGCTGTCGAATTTCGGCATGATTGGCGGGCGCTTTGCCAATCTGATCGTGGTGCCGCCGCAGGTGGCGATCGTGGGCGCAGGTCGTATCGACGATCGTATGCTGGTGCACAATGGCGCGCCGGCGGTCAGGCGCGTGCTTCCGCTGTCGCTCACCTTCGATCATCGCGCCGTGACCGGCGGCGAGGCGGCGCGCTTTCTCATGACCCTCAAGATCAATCTGGAAAAGATCTCTTAGGCATACCGCGCTCGGGCAACTCGGTCGGCCTCGATGTCGCTCGTAGCCGCGAAAGTGGACGCCCAGCTCACAAGTTTCGGGTAGCCACTCTGGGGTCCCGCGGGCGCGGGAATGAGTGGCGGAAATCCACGGGATCCGGTGCGTCCGCGCCAGCGAACGCCCTCATGTCCCTACGGGCGGAGGTTGTTGAGCCGCGCGATCCAGGCCCGCACCGTCGGCAACACCTGCGGCAGCAGCGCGCGCACCTCGTCCGCTTTCATTCCGGGGCGGACACGTGGATCATAGAGAAGATTGAGAATGTATTGGTCATACACGTCGAAAAATCCCATATGTACGTGATCGTTGAACATCGTCCACGGCACCGCCTTGGTATCGTTGATCGGACCCAGCGCCTGCAGCAGCTCCTCGTAAGCGCAATCGTAGAAGAGGAAGTCGCCGGCATCGGCGACGATAATTGCTTGCGATTGGACAATGCGGAAGTTTTCGTCCTTGCGGAAGCTCGACAGGCATTGCGGCGCAAGCGAGCGCCGAATGAGCCGCGCCCGTTGATGGCCATAGATTTGGTTGACCGTATGCGGGAGATCACGATCGCGCACGACTGTAACCGTCATATTGGCTGCGCCGGGGTTCTCCGCCATCGCGATATCGAGGTGCTCAATGTGCTTGCGGATGTCATCGACAACCGCGGCGAGCTCATTGCGGCGGTCGGGCCGGGCGCGGTTGTCCACGTGAACCCGCACCGGCACCTCGAACTTGCGAATTCGATTCACCGCCCCGGCGATATGCAATTCTGCGCCGAAGGCCGTGCGGAAAAATCCCTCGCTGATCTCAGCGTCGGTAAAGGCCTTCCGCTCGGCAGCGCGACGGCTGCTGATCTCCTGATGCTCGCCCGCTGCCGCTGTCGTCAGCGCGGCGGCCAGCACGACGGCCGCGATCGAGGTGACTCTCATGCCCGTTAGCTGCAGCTTCGTGCGCGATCATGGCGAGATGCGTCGCCCTGTGCAACCCGCACCGCGTGGCTGCGGTCGTGCTTGGGGGCGCGCTATGACACTTGCGGAACGTCGCGGCCGCACGCTGCTGATTAAACACATGCCGGAATGCACAGATGAGCGATAATTTCCCAAACCCCTGGCCGACCGAGCTGCGGCTGCACAAGGATCGCAAGGCACTGACAGTCGTCTTCGAGAGCGGCGAAACGTTCGACCTCAGCGCCGAATACCTGCGCGTGAAGAGTCCGAGCGCCGAGGTGCAGGGCCATTCGCCAGACGAGCGCAAGACCGTTGCCGGCAAGAAGAGCGTTGCGCTCCTCGAAGTGCATCCGATCGGCAATTACGCGGTGCGGCTCGTGTTCGACGACCTGCATTCCACCGGCATTTACAGCTGGGATTATCTGCTCGCGCTCGGCCGCAATCGCGAGCGCTACTGGCAGGATTATCTCGACGATCTCGCCGGCAAAGGTCTGGCGCGCTGAAACGTCTTGTCCGCCCGCGTGCTGTCGTCTCAGCGGCCTTCGCGCATCCAGGTCGCCGTCAAGCTGCCGACCAGGAGTAGGAGCCCGAGCAATCCGCCGAACACCGGCAAGACGCCGATGCCGCGCACCACGCTCGATTCGCGCATGCGCAATCCCAGCCAGTCATCGCCCTTATAGGTTTCGCTCGAGCGCACGCCGATGAGGCGCGGCACATGCACGCCGCTGCCGTCTTCGATCCGCACGACGTCACCGCCGGTGGCGCTCGCAAGGGGTGCCATTACATTGGGCGTCGAGGTCACCTCGGTGAATTCGCGCGGGTTGGCTGGCCCCACATTGGCGAGCGCGTTGGGCGTCCCGTCGGTGGCGTGCCACAGCCCAAGCTCGTTCGCCTCGATGGTCGAGCGCCAGACCCCGGGTTCGGCCGGGGACAGCGTTAGGGTGCGGGTTTTCCCCGAGGGCGACGTCAGCATGACCTCGCCGACCGAATCGCCCATGCTCTGGCGCTGTACCGTAAGATCGCGCCCGCGCACGAGCAGGCGCAGCGCTTCTTCTTCCAGATCGGGCTCTTTCATCAGCCAGTGTGACAGCCGCCGCAGTAGATCGATGTGCGGTCCGCCGCCCTCGTAGCCGCGCGCCCACAGCCAGATGTGGTCGGAGAGGAGCAGGGCGACGCGGCCTTCGCCCTCGCGCGAGAGCAACAGCAGCGGCTTGTTGTCCGGCCCTTGCATGACGGCGGTACCCTTGGACGGGCGCGCATCGACCAGACGGAACCAGCGGCTCCAGTGCGGGGACTCTTCATCGGCGCCTTCGAGACCGCGCGTGACCGGATGGCGCTTGCCGAGATCGGTGAGCTGCGCGCGAAAGCCGCCTTCGGTCATGCGGCCGCTCGGCTCGGCCGGCAGGATCACGTCGAGCGGCGTGCGCCAAATGCTGGTCTGGCTCGCGTAATCGGGACCGGCCGCCACCAGCACCGCGCCGCCTTGACGGACGTAGCGCGCGATATTGTCGAAATAGATGATCGGCAGCACGCCTTGGCGTGCGTAACGGTCGAAGATAATGAGCTGGAAGTCGTTGATCTTCTGCTGAAACAGCTCGCGTGTGGGAAAGGCGATGAGCGACAATTCGTTGATTGGCGTGCCGTCCTGCTTTTCCGGCGGCCGCAGGATGGTGAAATGAACCAGATCGACGCTTGCGTCGGATTTGAGAAGATTGCGCCAGGTTCGCTCGCCGGCGTGCGGCTCGCCCGAAACGAGCAGAACGCGCAGCTTGTCGCGCACCCCGTCGACCGATACGACCGCGCGATTGTTCACAGTCGTAAGCTCACCGTCGAGTGCGGATGCTTCGATTTCCACGATGTTCGGTCCGGCGTGCGGGATCTGCACGTTGATGCTCGTGCTTGCGCCCGGGCGCACGCTGCGGCTGTCGATGGTCTCGCCGTCGCGACGCACCGTCACCTGTGCCGGCGCGGACGACGCGCCCTGATCCTCGACCCGGAAGGTGATGGTCTGGCTCTGTCCGACAATGCCGAACCGTGGAGCGGACACGAGCACCACGCGCCGGTCGCGCTCGTTCTGGTGACCGGTGATCAGCGCATGGACCGGCGCAGCAAAGCCGAGCGCAGCGGCCTCGCCCGGCACGTCATGGACGCGACCGTCGGTGATGAAGAGAACGCCGGCCACCCGATCGTGCGGTACGTCAGTAAGCGCGGAGCCGAGTGCCGTGAACAGCCGCGTACCGTCGGTCTCCCCGTCGGCTTGTCCCGCCTCGACAAAGCGCACCTCGAGGTTTGCGATGCGCCCCAGGCGCTCGGCGACGGCGGCGCGCGTGGCCTCGGTCTGCTGCAAACGATCGCCAAATTCCTGGCTCGGGCTCTTGTCGACGACCACGACGGCGACCGAAGTCAGGGGATCCCGATCTTCGCGCGTGATCGAGGGATTGGCGAGAGCGAGCACGAACAAGGCAAGCGCAATGGTGCGCACCAGGGCGCCACGGCTGCGCCCGAACACGATCAGCAGGGAAATCACGAAGGCGACGGCGACCGCCGCCCACACGATGCTGGCAGGAACGAGCGGGTTGAATGAAACACCGAGATTCAACTGACCGACTTCCCTTTATGTGTTTGCATCATTCCCGCGCACGGCGCGGCATCGCTGTCGCTATTGTCCCAGCCGCTCCAGCAGCGCGGGGACGTGAACCTGGTCGGCCTTGTAGTTGCCGGTCAGGGTATACATGACGATATTGACGCCGGCGCGGAAAGCGAACTCACGCTGGCGCGGCTCGGCCGTGACCAGCGGCAGCATGGCTTGTCCGTCTTGCCGCATCGCCCAAGCGCCGGCGAAATCATTCGACGTGATGAGAATGGAAGAGACCCCGTCGCCGGCGCGCGCCGGGCGGCTCGCCAGCTCGTCCTCGTTTGCCGCCGGCATGGCCTCGACCCAAAGCTGTCCGCTGTTGAAGCGGCCGGGGAAGTCTTTGAGCAGATAAAAGGTCTTGGTCAGCACGTGGTCGCGCGGAACCGGCTCGAGCTCGGGAATGTCGAGCGAGGAAAGGATCGCGCGCAACGCCTGCATGCCGGGGCCGTGTGCCTCGCCACCGGGACCGGAGGGCGCCTCGATCGCGTCACGCGTGTCGAATAACACCGTCCCGCCTTGCTTCATGTAGGCATCGATATGCTCGAGCGCCTCGCGGGTCGGCTTGGGCGCGCTCGGCACGATGGGCCAATAGACCAACGGGTAAAAGGCGAGTTCATCGCGGGCTGGATCGATGCCGATCGGCTCGCCGGCTTCGAGCGCGGTGCGCTGGGCGAGAAACATGGTAAGGCCCTGCAGCCCGGCCTTGCTGATGCGGTCGGTATCGGCGTCGCCGGTGATAACGAAAGCAAGCCGCGTTTCCAGCGTCGACTTGAGTGCCTGCTCATCGCTCGCCTGTGCATGCAGCCGTGGCGCGGCGAACAAGATTGTGCCGAACATTGCGAGGGCGAGGGCGGCCGTGGCCGGCCGCCGGCGGAGCAGTTGCGCAAAGCCGCCAGCGAGCACGAAAACGATGAGCGCATCGAGGGCAAGGAGTGCCAGTGCTCCGAGCAGGATGGGTCCGCGCAAATCCTGCGGCTCGCTCATTCGATACGCTTCGCGCCGTGCGTTAAGGCCCGAGACATCGAGCGGCGCCAGGTGGTCGGCAGGGGCGAGCGCATTGACCGCCAGCAATCCTTCGGCCGGGCCGTAAAAGCCGGGAGGATGATCGGGCGTCGCGCGCGCGCCGAAGTTCGCGGGCACCGGTCGGGCAGTCGGGGGTGGGGGGCCGAATCTACCGAAGCCGTCGAGCACGCGTGTTGGCGGCACCACCTCGCGCACGCCGCGCCCGTTGGCGCCGGCCGAATCGACGGTCGCTGATCCGGCGAGGGAGACGATTCGCTTCAGCATCTCGACGAATGTGCCCGATAGCGGGAGATCTGACCAGCGCGTATCCGCCGTGACATGGAACAGCACAACGAGGCCCTTGCCACGGCGCTGCGCGGTGACGAGTGGCGTGCCGTCGCCCAGCGTCGCCCACGTGCGATCGCTCAGCGTCGCATCGGGCTCTGCCAGCACTTGTCGGCTGACGGTGACGTCATTCGGAACGACCATACCGAAGAACGGACTTTCGCGGCTGAAGGCGGCGAGCGGCTGCGGCTGCTCCCAGGAGAGACTTCCCCCGAGAATGCGCCCGCCGCGCCTGAGCTTTACGGGCACGAGATCGTCGTCTCCGGCGGCAAGCCGCGGCCCGGCAAAGCGCACGAGGACGCCGCCGTCCTCAAGCCAGCGCGTCAGCGACTCACGCGCCTCGGCCACATTGCCGACATCGGCGAGAACCAGCATCGGCAGGCGCTGGTCGAGGAATTGGTTCACCGCCTGCCCCGGCGAACCGCGCTCGGCGATGCGCACGTCGGCGAAGGGGCCGAGCGCGCGCGTGAGATAATACGTAGAGGCCAGGAGCGGCTGTGCGGTATCCACACTCGAGCCGGTGATCACGCCAATCGAGCGCCGCCGCCAGCGTTTGTCGAGCAGGGAAACCGCACCAGCCGAGCGCTCGTCGGCGATTTCGAGACGTGCGATGTCGTTGCGGATCTCGACCGGCAACGCGAGCTCCGCCTCGGTTTCGCGCTCGCCCCCGTTGAAGCGAAACGAGGCATCCCCGAGCGGCAGACCCTTGAGGTCGAGGGCGCGCACGGTCCCGGTGTCGGGCGCGTCACCTGATGCACGCAGCACTTTGACTGTGAGGGCGCCGGCGGCGTTGTCTGCAGCAGCCAGAGCGCGCGTACCGGCGATGCCCCCCTCCACTACGGTGAGCGGCCTTTGCCCAATAAGCCGGCCGAGTGCCGCGACAAAATCGCTGCCGCCGCCCAGATCGATCCCGTCCGTGAGCCAGACCAGTTCGACGTCGGCGGCGGCGGAAAGAAAGCGCCCGAGTGCCGGCAGCGTGTCGGCGCGTTCGACCGCGTGCGGCTTCGGCTTGATCTGCTTGAGCCGCACGCGCGCCGCCGCGGCCGTCTCGAACGAAATGTCACGCCCCGGCTCCGACAGCGGGATGAGGGCGATCCCGCGATTGTCGGCTTCCGCGCGGGCAATCAGATCTTCTGCGGTACGCAAGCGCGCGTCCCAGGTCGCTGCCGCGGGAAAGCCGTCATCAATCAAAAGCGCGAGCGGCGCCTTGGCAGTCGAGGTCACCACCGGCGGATTCCACAGCGGCCCCGCAGCGGCGATGATGACGAGCGCGGCGAGCGTCAAGCGCAGCAGAGTAAGCCACCAAGGCGTGCGCCGCGGGGTCTCTTCCCGCGGCGTGATCTCGAACAAGAGCCGCGTCGGCGGAAAGGCGATCCGGCGCGGCTGCGGCGGAATCAAACGCAACAGCCACCACAGGACCGGCAGAGCCAACAGCCCAAGCAGCACCAACGGTTGCGCAAAGGCGAGCGGGAGCCAAGGCATCAAGCGCGTCTCCCGGGTTGGCCGGCCGTGCGCAGGCGCCCGCCGACAATCGCGCCGGGTGGCGGCGCGCCCATGCGCGCGTGTAGGCTCAGCAGCAACTCGGTCGCGGGCCGGTCGGTCCGGTGGACGGTAAAGCTCCAGCCAAGCCGGTCGGTTTCGGCTCGGATCGCGGCCAGATGGGCGGCGAGCCGCGTCTCGTATTCGCCTTTCCACGTCTCCGCACGACCGGCGACGATCGACCCCGCTCCTTCGGGTTCGATGAATTCCACGCGGCCGGAATAGGGGAAGACTTCCTCGGCCGGGTCGACGATCTGCACGGCATGGCCGTGCGAGCCGGTTACCGAAAGCTGCGCGAAGGTGGCGCGCAGTTGCGCCATCGGGCTCCAGAAGTCCGATAGCACGACAATCTCGGCCAGCGCCGAAGGGGCAAACGCGGGCGGCAGACTGGGCCGCTCGGTCGGGTCATGCACGATCGCATTTGCCATCTTGTCGAGCACATTGCGGCTGCCGGTGGGACGCATGAGGCCCGGGATGCCCACGCGTTCACCGGCTTGCACCAGGATTTCCGCCAGCGCGAAGGTGACGACCAGACACCGATCGAGCTTGGATTCCTGTGCCAATGGCGAGGTGAACACCATCGAAGGCGAACGGTCCGGCCATACCCACACTGTGTGCGCCGCCTCCCATTCCTGCTCGCGCACGTAAAGCTGTTCGTCGCGCGCGGAGCGGCGCCAATCCACGCGGCGCGCCGGCTCGCCTGACAGGAAACGGCGGTATTGCCAGAAATTTTCCCCGGGTCCGGCACGTCTGCGGCCGTGCAGCCCATGAATCACGGTGGCGGCGATGCGGCGCGCTTCGAGCACGAGGCGCGGCATGGATTCGGCAAGCGCGCGCGCCGCGCCGCTCGCGCGCTGAGTGGCCCTGATTTCGTGCTTGTCCGTGCGCACCGTCATCGGTCAGCCGATGCGCGCCTTGAGCTTGCCGACCACGCCTTGCATCGTTTCGCCGTCGGCGCGCGCGGCAAAGGTCAACGCCATGCGGTGCTTGAGGATCGGCTCCGCCATTTCCATCACGTCATCGATCGACGGCGAGAGCCGCCCATCGATGAGAGCGCGGGCACGCGCTACCAGCATCAGCGCTTGGCTTGCGCGGGGGCTCGGACCCCAGGCGATGAGCTTGCCAAGCTCGCCAGTCCCAGGTCCTGGCCGCGCTGAGCGCACGAGGTTGAGAATCGCCTCCACAACCGATTCGCCAACGGGCAGGCGCCGCACCAAGCGTTGCGCGGCCAGGAGCTCGTCGGCGGTCATGGTGGGTTTCGGCTTGCTTTCTTCCGTACCGGTAGTGTCGAACACGATCTTGCGTTCGTTCTCGTGATCGGGATAGCCGACGTCGATCTGCATGAGAAAACGATCGAGCTGGGCTTCGGGGAGCGGATAGGTGCCTTCCTGCTCAATCGGGTTTTGCGTCGCCAGCACATGGAACGGGTGCGGCACGTCATGGCGACTGCCGGCAACCGTCACATGGTGTTCCTGCATGGCCTGCAGCAGCGCCGACTGGGTGCGCGGGCTCGCGCGGTTGATTTCGTCGGCCATCAGCAATTGACAGAAGATCGGCCCGCGGATGAAGCGGAAGCTGCGCTTGCCGCCGGCGCCCTCGTCGAGCACCTCGCTCCCCAGAATATCGGAGGGCATGAGATCGGGTGTGAATTGGATGCGGCGTGCGTCTAAGCCGAGCACGACGCCCATGGTCTCGACCAGCTTGGTCTTGGCCAGGCCGGGAAGCCCGATCAACAGCGCGTGTCCGCCACAGAGCACGGTGATGAGCGCCTGCTCGACCACCTTCTCCTGGCCGAAGATCACCGCGCCGATGGCGGCTTTCGCAGCGGCGACCTGTGCCCCGGTCGCTTCCGCTTGGCGCACGATCATGTCTTCGAGCTTTTCCAGCCCCTCGGTAGCGGCCGCCATGATTTCAGCTCCATGAGTTATCGATTTGGTATCCCAGGCCTATTACGGTCCGGCGCGGCAATCCAGGCGCTCGGCTGTGGCCAAGTGTCGTGCAACATTTGGGCCAGAGACCCCGCGCAACATTGCGGCCGCGGGCTTCCGAATCCCGCGATTCCCTGAACAGTACGCTTTTTCCCACCGAGTACGATCCCGCCTGCGTGCAGGTCTGCCACGATCGTTCCCGCTTGCCGGTGATCGGCGGGGCCGAATTTCGTGACCGCTTGAAATCTTGGGCCTTTCCGAGGCGAGCCACCGTGCCGGGATATGGTGGAAAAGCTCATCACGATCGCGAGAAGAAACAGCCGGTCACCCCCACAGGTTCCGGGCAAACCGTGGCCGACGGAGGACGCGTATCATTAATCGCGCTGTGGCATCGGGCCCGCTCACGAATACGCGAGCAGGACTGAGCTCGTCGGGCGCCACCGGCGCAAATATTGGACTTGCGCGGGAGCGAACGTATATCGGGCGACTCATGGTGAAGCAGAGCGAAAAGCCCGATCTGGCCGCCATTGCCGGGACCGCACGGGAAGTCGACCGCAAGGGGCTGCCACCGGTTCACCTTTGGAATCCGCCCTATTGCGGCGAGCTCGATATGCGCATCGCCGCGGATGGGACTTGGTCGTATCTCAAGACGCCGATCGGACGGCCGGCTTTGGTCAAGTTGTTCGCGTCGATTCTCAAGCGAGAGGGCGACAAGTATTTCCTGGTCACACCCGTGGAGAAATGCGGCATCGTCGTCGAAGATGCCCCCTTTATCGCCGTCGAGCTTACCGTCGAGCGCGGCGAACCTGGCCAGATGCTTCTGTTTCGCACCAATGTCGACGACTGGGTGGCTTGCGGGCCCGAGCACGCGCTGCGATTTGAGCCCGAACCGCACACCGGTGGACTCAAGCCCTACCTCCATGTGCGGCGCGATCTCTGGGCAAAAGTATCCCGCGCGCTGTTCTATGATCTCGTCGACCTTGGCGAGGAGCGCGATATTGCTGGAAGGCGCATGTTCGGCATCGCCTCTGCGGGTGCGTTCTTCGCCATGGCGCCCGCGGAAAGCTTGGAAGGGCTCGTGTGATGGATGCGGCGCTGCCGGCTGACGTGACCGCCTTGCGCCACGACTTTTTCGTGCGCGCCCGTGCCCGGCTCAATCTCCATGTCCCCGCCGCGCTCAACGATCCCGCAGCCGAGGCCAAGCGCGGCGATCTCGATCTCGATCCAAGCCTCTGGGAGCGCGCCGGCGTGACTGCGACGCGACCGGCCTCGGTGCTCATTCCGGTCATCGATCGGCCCGACCCCATGGTGCTGCTCACGGTGCGAACCGAGCTTCCCAGCCATCCCGGGCAGATCGCTTTTCCCGGCGGCAAGATCGATGCGGGCGACGTCTCGCCGGCCGCGGCGGCGCTGCGCGAGGCGCAAGAAGAGATCGGGCTTACCCGCGAGTTGGTCGAGCCAATCGGTTATCTCGACCTCTATCTCACGTTCTCGGGCTACCGCATTCTGCCGACCGTGGCGCGCGTGCAGCCGGATTACCGGCTGACGCTGTGCGAGGCCGAGGTCGCCGATGCCTTCGAGGTGCCGCTCGCTTTTCTCATGGATGTACAGAACCACGCGCTGCACAGTCGCGACTGGAGGGGGATAACGCGGAAGTATTATGCGATGCCGTTCGGCGAGCGCTACATTTGGGGCGTGACCGCGGGCATATTGCGCAATCTGTACCAGCGAATTTATCAGCAATGATCGGGGCAACGCTTGCTGTCACGCGCGTGACGAGCAGCCGAGCGGCGCGCGCGAGGGGTAGATCGAAAATGCGTTGACAACTATTGCTTCCTCGCCTCCCTGCTTGCGGGGGGGGTGCGCAGGGGGCGAGCGCTGGCTGCACGAAGCTCGAATGATCCGTCCCGTCCTCACCGAAGTGGCTTTGTTCCTGGCGCCCTTCGCGGCTTACGCGATCTTTCTCTGGGCCACGCGGGCCGGCGTGCTTCATCCTAATGCCTGGAGCTTGTCGCGCATCGGCTGGCTGGTCGCCGCCGCGCTCGTGTTGATGATCGGCAGCTTCCTCGTGCTCGCGCAGTGGAGCGGTGCGCCGCCCGGGTCCACTTACGTGCCGGCGCACACTGAGAACGGCCAATTCGTGCCGGGACGGACCAAGTGACGCAAAAGCCGCGACGGCTCGCTGCTGAATGGCTCAACGCGGCCCCGCTTCGCGAGCTGCTCGCCGCGCTCGACAGCGGCGGCGAGGAAGCCCGAGTCGTCGGCGGTGCCGTGCGCAACGCGCTCCTCGGATTGCCGGTCGGAGATGTCGACATCGCCACCACGGCGTTGCCGGAGGAGGTGAAACGTCGAGCAGAGGCAGCTGGGTTCAAGGCGGTGCCCACGGGAATCGAGCATGGCACCGTTACCGTCGTCGCCGACAAGCAGCCATTCGAAGTCACAACGTTGCGCGAGGACGTCGAGACGTTCGGGCGGCATGCCAAGGTCGCTTTTGGGCGCGACTGGAGGCGTGATGCGGAGCGGCGCGATTTCACAATCAACGCGCTGTCGGTTTCCCGGGACGGCACGATCCACGACTATGTGGGCGGCCTTGCCGATCTCGACGCGCGGCGCGTGCGTTTCATTGACGATCCGGAGCGGCGAATAGCCGAAGACTATTTGCGTATCCTGCGCTTCTTCCGCTTTCACGCCGCGTATGGCGAAGGCGAACCGGACCCGGCCGGCGTCGCCGCCGCGATCGCTGCGCGCGCCGGCCTCGACGGGCTTTCGCGCGAACGCGTCCGCATGGAGCTTATGCAATTGCTCGTCGCCAAGCGCGCAACGGCCACGCTCGCCACCATAACCGAGGCGGGACTGCTGCAACAGGTGCTCGGTGGCGTGCCGCTCGTCGCAAGTTTCACCAGTCTCGTTAAGCTTGAAGGCGAACTTGCGCCGGTGCCGGACGCGGTTCGTCGGCTTGCCGCGCTGGCCGTATCAGTGACCGAGGACGCCGAGCGTCTGCGCGAGCGCCTGCGCCTCGCCAATGCCGAGTACGAGCGGCTCATGGCGATGGCGGACCGGTGGTGGGCCATTTCCGCGTACGCGACCGAGGGCGCCGGCCGCGAATTGCTTTATCGCCTCGGCCGCGGGCGGTTCATCGATCGCGTGTTGCTCGCATGGGCGCGCTCGAGCGACGGTGCGGCGGACGAGCATTGGCGCGCACTCGCTGCGCTGCCGCAGCGCTGGACCGCGCCGGTCTTTCCTCTCAAAGCGGCCGATCTGCTGGCGCGCGGCTTGGCGAAAGGACCGCGGCTCGGCGCCGCGCTGGCGGCAGCCGAAGAGGCGTGGATCGCCGCGGATTTTCCGCTCGATCCCGCAGCCCTGAGCGCTATTGCCGATGCGGCGGCACGGGTGGCCTGACCGCTATTGCCGATGCGGCGGCACGGGTGGCCTGACCGCCTCTTCGACTCG
>Ga0209577_10005037_pt1 | contig 12372 bp, 12 predicted proteins | sample GraSoiAngelo_109_FD_185874 | JGI IMG/M metagenome (GOLD analysis project Ga0209577, IMG submission 185874) | Grasslands soil microbial communities from the Angelo Coastal Reserve, California, USA - 14_0903_12_20cm (SPAdes) (version 2) | ecosystem: Environmental > Terrestrial > Soil > Grasslands... | reverse complement strand
ATCGAGAAGAGCCTGCTCGGCGGCAGCGAGACCACCGGCGTATCGTTCGTGGATGCCCAAGGCGAGTTGATCGGCAGTGAAGTGCGCGACAACGACTACGGCGTCACCATCGCGGGCAAGTCCGACGTGCGGGTGGAAGGCAACGTGATCACCAACAATCTCTACGACGCCGTGGTGGTCCAGGCCGGCGCCAAGGGCACGGTCCTCCGGAACCGGCTCGTTCAGAACGGAGGGACGATCGCTGTCCAAGCAGGCGCCCAAGTCGAACAGGCCGACAACATCGTTCTTTCCGCCCCCTAAAAAATCCTTTGTTTCGAAGCATGGATGTGCTAGGATTCACTTAATGGAAGCCCCTTCACCAAAGAAGCGGCCCCCTCTGTGGAAGAGGCAGTTCTACGTCCACAAGATCCAGAGGACGTATGCGATATGGTTCGGTTTGTTCATGTTCTTCTCCGCACTCCTGGTTTTCGGCCTCGCATTTCTCGTCCCTTTCATCCCGCCGGCCCTTAAACTCGCCTCATCCCTCCCTCTCGCAGAGCGGGCAACAGCCGCCAATCAATTTCTGGTCCTCGCCCAGACCATCTGGCCGGCCCTTGTCGTTTTGATTCCGGCGTCAGCCGTTTTCAGCATTTACCTGACCCATCGACTGGCCGGACCGCTGTTTCGCTTTGAACAGGCCGCCCGAGAGCTGATTCGGGGGAACCTTGCTCTTCGTATCCGGCTCAGAAAAGGAGATGACCTGCATGAGCTTGCCGGACTTCTGAACGAGGTTCTCGAAACGGTCGAACCGGCATTCCAGGAGATCCGGGAAAACGAGGCCCACGTGCGCGAGGCCTTATCCTGGATCATGGACGAGATGAGGAAACAGCCATCGGTGAATCGAGAGGTGCTGAAACATCTTGAAAGAGCCTTGAAGGGCTCGGAACGAATCGATGAGACGCTAAAGAGGTTTCAACTCTCCAAGCCTAGTTAACGGCTCCAATCAGGCACGCATGCGACCGAAGCTGAGGACCAGCGATTCGAAGGGGTTTACTCTACTCGAACTGCTGATCGTGGTTGCTATCCTTGGCATCCTTGCCACATTCGCCATTACTGCGTATCAGATTTATGTGAAAAAGGCCAAATCGGTTGAGGGTGAGATGGCCTTAGCCGATATCAAACGGCTTGAAGAATCCTACTACGCTGACCACGGCCTATTTTCGGATAGTCTTTCGACCATCGGGTTTAATCCTACCGCTCCGTTAAAATATTACACGATTACGATTCAGTTGGACGGAGCCGGCCCCCCTCCATTTCTCTACCAGGCCACGGCCACGGCCAACCTGGACAATGACCCAGACCTGGATGCGTGGGTGCTCACGATTGGTACGGATTTCTCGAATACCCTGCAGCATGGTTGCATCCCCGGCGGGGTCGGCGCGGTCCAATTCGGCTGCACGGATTAGTCAGCAGGATCCCAACCTCCACCCAACAGGAACCTTCGCGAGCTGGACATGCTTGGCCAAAGCGTCGGCTGGGGTCTGGAGGCTGTAGCGCCCGCACCTGGATTTAGAAAAGGTTGCGGCTCATTTCGAACTGGGGACTGCCACTGACACGGCGACAGAAAAAAAGGCGCCAGGGTCTTGCCGCGTGCGCGCCTCGCGCAGAAGAGTCTTCGTGCTCGGTGCCACCGTTCCTTTGTATGTCACATTTCCGTTGGTCATGATCGTGACCGGGCGCGAGAAGTCCACCAGCGTGTCATTGAGATAGAGCGTGTAGCGCCGGATGCGGCGCGTGTGGACCTCAATCTTGTTGGGTCCGACGACTTCCGCCTCCAATCTGGCGTAGCGTTTGGTGGCGATGGCCTCGTCGCGTCGGTCGATGAGGTTCTCCGAAAACTCGGCGATGCGGTCCGTTGCGTCAATCCGTACCCAGTTGAACGGCAGGAGATGCGACGCGTCGCGCACGACGGTCAGTTTCTTCGGGTACGGGTTTCGGTGCCGGTCCGCCAGCCAGGCGATCAGGTCCGGCAGTTCCTCCCGCGGGAAGAAATGGCCGCCGGCCATCGGATGGATGCGATCATGCTCCCGGTACACGTGCAGGTAGCCCAGCTCGGTCAGGGCCTCGTCAATAGCGCGGCTCAGGGAGACCGGCATCACCTGGTCCTGCCGGCCGTGGATGATATACAGCGGCGTCTGTCGGAAGTTTTCCAGGAACGGCATCAGAATGTCGTCCAGCCCGGCGGCCATGGGTACGACGGCGGCGAAGCGCGAGGCGTGATGCGCTCCGATCAGGTACGCTCCGATCCCACCGTTGGACATGCCGGTGAGAAACACGCGGTTGGGATCAATATGGTAATGGGCCTCAACCGCGCGCATGGTGGCCAGGACGAGGTCCTCGGCAGTGCGGGTCCACCAGTTTCCTATGGGCAGGGTCGGGCAGGCCAGGATGTAGCCCTCGCCCAGGCGGGTCTGCCAGCGTTCCAGATAGGAGTCCCCTGTGAAGCCGGCTCCGTGCAAGCAGATGACGAGCCCGTACGCATTGTCAGGGCGGTACGAATCCGGAACGTACAGGCCGTAGTAGAACGCGCGCCCCCCAAGGCGAAGTTCGCGGCTGGGCAGGGCGCCCACCGGTTCGGCCCGGTAGGTGCGGCCTGCGGTGAGGATGTCCGCTACGGCCGCCAGCATCGCACCCTGACGGCCCAGAATCTCGTCGAGGAGCTGGTCGGCGCGCTCGGCGTCCTGGGTGTCCAGGTATTCGTAGATGGAGGCTCTCAGGACGGGATCGATCGAGTTGGCGGTCTGATTGGCCTGCGCAGCCGGGCCTGCGCACGCGCTGAGCGTCAAGACGAGCAGCAAAAAACAGGCTGCACGGGCGGGCATGCCCAACGCTATCACGCAAGTCCGGCCTTGTCAAAACCCCTTTTCTTTTTCTCATCCCATGCAGTACCCTGTTAGCTCCACGTCACCCACTTGCAGAAAGGAGCGCTGTTTCATGGCCGGATTCCCGATAGAGCCCTCGGGCCGGATCAAGACCTTGCCGCCGTACCTGTTCGCCGCGATCGATGAGATGAAGCAGAAGGCCATCGCCCGCGGGGTGGACATCATCAATATGGGCATCGGCGATCCTGACCTGCCGACCCCCGCGCCGATCGTCGAGCAGATGCGGCAGGCTACGAGGGGATGCTGGGCTTCCGGCAGGCGGTCGCCGACTGGTACAAGCGGCGCTTCGACGTCACGCTCAATCCGGCCGACGAGGTCCTCACGCTGATTGGCTCGAAGGAAGGCATCGGCCACGTGCCGCTGGCCTTCGTGGACCCCGGCGACGTGGTCCTGGTGCCGAGCCCCGGGTATCCAGTCTATCCGGTAGGGACCAGCTTTGCAGGCGGCGTGCCGTACGAAATGCCGCTGACGAAGCCCCACCACTACCTGCCAGACCTCCAAGCCATTCCGAAAGACGTGGCGCGCAAGGCCAAGCTGATGTTTCTGAACTATCCGAACAACCCGACTTCGGCGACGGCCGGCCAGGACTTCTTCAAGCGCGTGGTCGAGTTCGCGAGTGAGCACCGGATCATCGTGTGCCATGACGCGGCCTATTCCGAGATTTACTATGACGGACGACGCCCGTCCAGCTTCCTGGAGGCGGACGGCGCCAAGGAGGTCGGGGTCGAGTTTCACTCGCTGTCGAAGACATTCAACATGACTGGTTGGCGGGTCGGGTTCGCAGTCGGCAACAAGCAGGTGCTGGCCGGGCTCGGCAAGGTCAAGAGCAACCTCGACTCCGGCGCGTTCCAGGCCGTGCAGGAGGCCGGGATCACAGCCTTGCGCCAGGGGGATGCGCTGGCCGACGGGATCCGGGCGGTCTACCAGGAACGGCGCGACGCGCTGCTTCCAGGGCTCAAGCGGGTCGGGCTGGAGGTGGAACCGCTCCACGCGGCGTTCTACGTCTGGGTCACTGTACCCAAAGGCTTCACCTCTGCGTCCTTCACGGCGCACCTGTTGGAGAAGGCCGGGATCGTCACGACGCCAGGAAACGGCTTCGGGGAGGCCGGGGAGGGCTATATCCGGATGACGCTGTGCACACCGAAGAAGCGTCTGCTCGAAGCCGTCTCGCGGATGGAGAAGGCAGGCCTATAAGGGTGGGCGGGGATGGTTGAAACCTACATCGGGATCGGGTCGAACCTGGGCGATCGGCGCGACTTCTGCGCCCGCGCGCTCGGGTTGCTGGGCATGCTCCCGCAAAGTCAGTTGGTTCGGTACTCTTCCGCGTACGAGACGGAGCCGGTAGGAGACGTCGGCGGGCCGTTCCTGAACCTCGTGGCGCGGGTGGACACCGACCTGCCAGCCTGGCGTCTGCTGCTGATCCTCAAGGAGACCGAGCGAGGCCTGGGCCGTGCCATCGACCGTCCCTCAGGACCCCGCACCATGGATCTTGACCTCCTGTTCTACGGGGACCAGGTCATCCACGACAATGGGCTGGAAGTCCCGCACCCGCGTCTGCACGAGCGCCGCTTCGTCTTGGCTCCTTTGGCTGAACTGACGCCGGCCTTCCGGCATCCGGCGCTGGGCGAGACCGTGGCATCGCTTCTGACCACTCTCAAGGATCCGCACGCGGTCCGCCGTCTGGAGGAGCCTGTCGTTCCGTGGACGCCTGGCGGCGCCTGTCGGCCTTGATGCGGCGGATTCAGACCGTCAACGCGATGCGCACCTGGTCTCAAGGGCTCCAGCGAAAAGGAGTGACGATCGGGCTGGTGCCGACCATGGGCGCCCTGCACGAGGGGCACCGCTCGCTGATCCGCGCGGCCAGGCTGGCCTGCGACGCGGTGGCCGTGAGCATCTTCGTGAACCCCCTGCAGTTCGGTCCGCTGGAGGACTTCGACCGGTACCCTCGCTCGCTCGCGCAGGATCTCCGCATCTGCCGGTCAGCCGGCGTCGACACCGTCTTCATCCCCCGCGCCCAGGAGATGTACCCGGCGGATTTCGAGACGGTCGTCTCCGTGCAGCGCCTCACGCGGCGGTACGAGGGGCTCTCACGGCCAGGGCACTTCGGGGGCGTGACGACGGTGGTGACGAAGCTCCTGAACATCATCCGCCCTGACAAGGCGTTCTTCGGCCAGAAGGACTATCAACAGGCGGTAGTCGTCGAGCGGCTGGCCAAGGATCTGGATCTGGATACGGAGATCGTCGTGCGACCCACTGTCCGCGAGCCGGATGGCCTAGCGCTCAGCTCGCGCAACCGGCACCTCTCGCCGGAAGAGCGGAAAGCGGCGACCGTGCTCTACCGTGCTCTGTCTGAGGGCCGAGAGTTGATCCGGGCCGGGGAACGGTCGGTGAGAAAGGTCGAAGCGGCCATGACTCGGCTCATCAGGGCAGAGCCCGTGGTGCGTCTGGATTACCTCGCCGTCGTGGATCCCATCACGCTGGATGAAGTGCGCAGCGTGCGGGGACGTGTGGTGCTCTTGCTTGCTGTCTGGATTGGAGAGACCCGGTTGATCGATAATCTGATCGTGACTGCGCGATGAGGCCTGCAATGATTTCTCGGGACGACGACGTTGGCCTGTATCTCCACGTGCCATTCTGCGACCGGCGGTGCCACTTCTGTGGCTTCTTCACCCGTGCCCGTCGAGATGACCGCGTTGCGGCCTTTGTGTCCGATCTGCTGGCGGAGATCCAGCTGCACGGCAGGACCAATACACTCCGCGGGCGGACTGTTGAGACGCTCTACTTCGGTGGTGGAACGCCCACGACCCTCTCGTCCGGACAACTGCTCAGCATCCTGGAGGCCTGCCGGCGAAGCTTTGTCGTGGATCAAGCCGCCGAAGTCTCGATCGAGGCCAATCCGGCCTCGGTGGAGGAGTCATTCCTACGAGCGCTCCGGCAAGGCGGGTTCAACCGGCTTAGCTTGGGCGCACAGTCGTTCGACGATGCGGAGCTGAAAGCGGCCAACACTCCGCATACGGCCCGGGAGATCGTGCAGGCTGTCGGTGCCGCTCGCCGGGCTGACTTTGCCAACCTGAACCTGGACCTGATCTACGGGCTCCCGGGCCAGTCCCTTTCCCGCTGGCGGGCCAATCTCGACACTGCGATCACCTTGGCGCCCGAGCATCTCGCCTTCTATGGGCTGACGATCGAAAAGGGGACGCATCTTCACCGGGAGGTGGAGGGAGGGCGACTGAATCTGTATGACGAAGATGCGCTGGCCGATATGTATCAGGAGGGACGGGACAGGCTGAAGGCCGCTGGCTATCTCCAGTATGAGGTCTCCAACTTCGCGCGGTCGGGCCACGTCTGCCGGCACAATCTTGGCTACTGGACCGATCGCGAGTGGCTGGGAGTGGGCCCTAGCGCCCATTCGTACCTGGACGGAGCGCGGTTCAGTGCGGTCGCATCGCTGGAGGAGTACCATCGGCTGGTGTCAGCCGGTGTGCCGCCGATTGAGGAGAGGGAGGTGGGGACGCCGGACCTGCGGTTGCGGGAGGCGGTGGCTTTTGGGCTCCGCACGGTCTCGGGGGTGGCCTGCACTTCCCTGCGCGAGCGGTACTGTCTCGATCCGATCGAGCGATTCCGGGAGCCGATCGAGCGGCTGGTCCGTGGCGGGTGGGTGGTCCTGGACGGCGAAGTCCTTCGGGCCAGCGATGACGGGCTTCTGCTGGCCGACGAACTGGCCGTCGCGTTGCTGTGAAGAGGGTCAGAAGCGTTTCTTCTTGCCGACGCGGGTCCCACAGTATGGGCAGGTCTTCCACTCGAGCTGAAGGGAGCGCTTGCAACCCATGCAGTTGCGGCTGAGCATCGTCTCGCAGTGAGGGCAGGCCACGAAGTCGTACTGAACGATCCGGGCACAGGTTGGACAGATCGATTCGGTCTTGCTCGTCACTTCGATCACGCGCAACAGTTCTTCGAGCGTCGTCAGGCCCGCCTTGGCCTTGTCCAGGCCGTCCTCGCCCAGCGTGGTCATCTTGGCCGCAACGGCGGCCAGGCGCAACTCCTGCTCAGACGCTTCCGCCGAGATCATCTCGCGCATCCGGGCAGTCGGGTCGATGATCTCCATGATGGCCATCCGCCCCAAGTACCCGGTATTCTCGCACTCTTTACAGCCCCTTCCCGCGTAGAACTGCACGTTCGATAAGGTTTCCGGCGGAATCCTGAGGGTCATCAGCGTGGCCGGGTCCGGCGTCGCTTTCTCCTTGCAATGCGGGCAGATGCTCCTGACCAGACGCTGGGCGATGACCCCTTCGACCAGAGACGCCACGAGATAGCGTGGGATGCCGATGTTGATGAGTCGCGTGATGGCCGACGGGGCGTCGTTGGTGTGCAGGGTGGAGAGCACCAGGTGGCCAGTCATAGCGGCCCGGCTGGCGATCTCCGCGGTTTCCAAGTCCCTGATCTCGCCGACGAAGACGACGTCCGGGTCCTGTCGCAGGATGGCGCGAAGGGCTATGGCAAAGGTCAGACCTGCGTCGACGTTGACCTGGGTCTGGTTGATTCCGTCGAAGTTGCTCTCGACCGGGTCCTCCACGGTCAGGAGGTTGATCGTCGTGGACTTGATGCTGTTCAGGATGGCATACAAGGTGGTCGTCTTCCCGCTTCCCGTTGGACCGGTCACGAGGATGATGCCCTTGTGGCGCTGGGTGAACGACCTGATCGTGGCGCTGTGTGTCTCGGAGAGGCCAAGGGACTCCATATTGGTCAGGGATTTCGACTGGTCCGTGATCCGGAGGACTAATTTCTCGGCATGCAGCGTCGGCAGGGTAGACACTCTCAGTTCAATCTCGCGTTTTTCAACCTTCAGTCTGATGGCCCCATCTTGCGGCAGGCGGCGCTCGGCGATGTCCAATTTGGCCAGGATCTTGAAACGCGAAATGAGTGAGGGGTGTGCCCCCTTCGGCAGACGCAAGATCTCACGGAGCAGGCCGTCCACACGAAACCGCACCACCGTGTCTTTGCGGGTCGGCTCGATGTGGATGTCGCTGGCCCGGGCTCGGACGGCCTCGGCTATGATCATGTTCCCGAGCCGGACGATGGGGGCCCGACGAGTCTCCTGTTCCAGGGTCTGGATCTCGGCTTCCGTCGGCTGGTCGGTGTCGGTGAGGACCTCCAATAACTCCTCTCTAGACTCCTCGGTGTTGTCCCCAGTGATGCGGTCGATCGCCGCCTCGATCTCCGGTTTGACGTAGATCTTTTCCAGCGTCTCTTTAATGAGGGACCGGGCCGCCAGCACCGGTTTCACGGTGCACCCGCTCAAGAACGAAATATCCTGAATGGCCTCAAAGTCGAGAGGATTGTCCATGGCCACGGTCAAGGATTTGCCTTCTTGGCGGAGTGGGACGGCCTGATAACGCTTGGCTATGGGTTCGGGAATGGTCGAAGCCAGCTCGGGGTTCAAATCTTCCTTGGCGAGATCCACGAAGAGGAAGCCTAGTTGGTTAGACAAACACGAGGTAATGTCGTGCTCTGAAACGATGGCCTGGTCAACGAGGTATTCGCCCAGCCGTTTGCCGGATTGGGCGCATTCTACGAGCGCGGTGGTCAGCTGGTCCTGAGAAAGCAGACCGGCTTCGATCAGGACCTCACCAAGCTTGCGACGGCGCTTGGGAGCTCCCGATTCTTCGGCTTTCAGGCTGTCTTTCACGTCGCCCATGCCTGCTCCTGACGATAGAGGAATGCCCGACTTGGAGCGGGCGTATTATAGCTCAAATCGGGGAGGAAACCACCGGAGGAATGATGACAGGAGACACACAGCGCGCGAAATGATCGCGTCAGAACAGCCTGGCCTGGACTACCAGAGTTCCCCGGAGCCTGTATGGCGACTGCCGGCGCTGGACCGAGCGCACGTCTCACTCATCCAGTGTGACAAGGCGAGGTCGGCTATTTCATTCTCAATTATGATTATGGGCATTCTTCGCGGCAGTGAGTTGTTGGACCAGTTGTTTATACACCACCCACGCTTGCGCGTTCGCATCCAGCTGCTGCTGGTTGGCTTCCAGTGCAGTGAGGAGTGCTGTCGCCTGGTTTTGGAAGGCTTGGGCGTCGCCTTGTTTCGGTGTCAGGCTCTGCAATTGATTCTGGTAGTCATTTTGATCCGAATTTGACTGGTTGAGATCATTCTGGTAAGTGTTCCAATTATCTTGTGAAGTGCTCTGCGTATAGGCCGTCAGGTCTTGCTGGGCCGTCGCGTTGTCTACATTAACCTGGTGGTAGGAACTAAAAAGGTCTTGCCAGTCTTTATGTTTCGTTTTGTGATTGAGCTTAGTGAGTTGATCCAGGAGGCCGTGCCTCTGATGCATAAGCTGGCGGTAGGTCTGCGCAAGGGTCAGCCCTTGCTGTTGCAGGGCAAGGCTCTGCTGTTGCAGGTGGGATGCCTCCAGGGGGCCCACCAGCCCAAGCACCATGATCAGAGTGAGCATTAAAGGCCGTGTGTTCATCGGTATTCTCCTCTCTCTTGTTACTGCGCCTTCCATGTCTGGATTTGCGCCGTCTTCAAAATAGTTGGAATCGGCAAGTCACCGTTATAGGTCAGGCTGAGGGCTCCACTGACAGAGTCGGCGGTTACAAGCCCACTGATGTTCGCTCCGTCTTGCACGACGATAAAGCCGGACATGGTCGGGTTTCCTTCAACACTCACCTGTTCGTACACGGCGACCACCCCCGTGAGGTTTCCCCCCGAGAGACTGCCAATATGAATGTCCCCATCGGAGATGAAGAGGAAATTCTGGGTCCCGGACTTAAAGAGCGCGCCATCCGCGACGGTGGGAGCGCGCGCCACCACGCTCGACGCAGTGATATCAATGGACCCTTCCGTGATGAGTGTCGTAACCCAGGGCGACTGGGTGGTGCCGACACTCACAGGAATCGAGACATCCGTCTGGAAATAGAGCGTCCCATTGACGGGACTGTTGCAGCTCAGCGTCCAGGTCTGAGACGTTGCTGTCGAGCTGAAGCTCCAGCAATTCCACGTGCCGCCGGTCAGTGGTTGGGCAACTCCTGCTTGGTCATAGACGTTGCCATCCCAGCTTAAGCGATAATCGTACGAGCCGTAAAAGGAGAAGGCCTTGATCAGCGGAATTGTAGCGACCGTTTGATTGCCGGCGGCCACTCCGGCCACCGTAGGAGACCCCGTCACGGTGTACGAGAGGAAGGCTGTCGCGTTCGTGCTGATGACTGGTGAGTTCGAGATCGTCAGGTTGCCGTTCGCGTGCACCCCGCCGTTGGACCCGGCGAACGTTGCGTTCCCGCCTATCGTCAGGTCCTTGTCCACTGTTATCGCATCTTCCGGAACATAGGACCCAAGATTCACCAGACTGGTGATCACCGCTTGCGCGTTGTTGCTGGCGGTGCCGGTCGAAGTGACCTGAAGGCTGCCGTTTCCTCCATCCTGGGCACTGACGGTAAACGTTCCTAATCCCGTGAGTGTGGTGGTGGGGATCAGTGTTTGTGGCGTGGAAGAAGCGTACGTGCTCCACAGACCTTGATGCTGATTCAGATATTTCTTGGCAAATTGGATGCCGGCGTCCGCCGATTGAAAGGCCTGTTTCGTACTGAGAAGATTTTGAGATTGGCTCCGATTAACCCCGAAGGTGGCGAGGCTGGTGAGCCCCACACCGGTCAAGAGGATCAAGAGCAGGAGCGTCGTGACCAGGATGACTCCGGTTTGCGCTTTGAGTGGCTGAAGCAACGTGCTCATGCGCGATTTAATTCCTCTTCGTGACCGACTGGGTCAGCGTGTAATACACGTAGCGCTGGGTTCGAGGGTCCGGGACGCGAGTGCGGGCAGCCTCGGTGATGCTGATCGTGCTGGCATCGAGTTGGGAGAACGACAGGCTCGTGATATTGGCGGCGAGTACTGCCGAGCGGCCTCCGTCTGGGATGGATCGCAGCATGTTATCGGCCGTCCGCGTCAACGTTTTCGAACGGGTGATGACGTAAAGAGACGTCGCATCCGGGAGCGTACCCCATCCGGTTGAGAGACTGAGTTGGCTTGCTGTATTCCCGCTGATCGGGTTCGTCTGCCCCGTCCCGGTGCCACCGACGATCTGAACCGAATAGGTTCCTGCGGAGGATGGCGCAAACGAACTGGTCGTCCAGGACTTCAGTGTATCGTTCAGCGTGAAGGCGGTATTGCCGCCCGATGAATAGCCGGAGTCTTCTAACCGTAGAAAACTGAGCGTGTCGTTGGGGGTCAACGTTGTGGATACAGTCGCAGAACCATAGAGCTGTCTCAAATCCTGCGCCATGAGAGTCATGGCCGCTCGGGCATCGGCCTGCATCTGCACCCTCTCGTTCTGGATCAAGGAGCCGCTGGCAGAAGAGAGATAGAGTTCGAACATGCCCGTGAAGAGGATCCCGCTGATCGCCAGCGCGATGAGCAGCTCCACGTGACTAAAGGCGGTTTCGGACTTGAGCGTCTTCATGCGTGTGCTATTGGGCAATGACCGTGGAGAGCGGCACCGTGAAGGTCCTCTGGCCGTCTGCTCCCGAGACGATCACCTGAACGGTTTTCACGTTCAGCATCGGTTGATTGTTCGTCACAATGACCTGGCGAGTATACGTCCCACCCGAGGCCGTGACCGCCGTGGGCGATTCCGACTGGATGGTCGCGTATGATGCCGACTTGAAGCTTTCAATCTTTTGCTCGGCGAGGGAGACGGCCATCGCCATCGTGTTCGTCGAGCCGTTGCCTTGGGTGACCGTGAGCTGCAGTTGCGTGAGGGCGAGAACGCCGATGGCGAGAATGACCAGAGAGAACATCACTTCGATGAGGCTGAACCCGTGAGCATGTGAACAAAGGCGATGTTCCTGGTGCCTAACAGCGGACCTGGACCCTTTTAAAGGGAGCAAGTTAACGAGGGCCCGCAGCACATCGATGAAGCTCAATCCTACTGGGCGCCTCGAGTTGCTCGTCACGGTCGGTGTTTGCAGACTGTTACGGGTCATCTTCAACATGGCCATTAGTTCACAATTTAAGAGTGCAAAAGAGGTGCCGACGTGTGAGGGAGCGTAGGGTACAGGAACCAGCAGTAAAAAGCTTGTAAAAAGCTTGGAAAATCTATGTGCATAGAAATTTTTCATGATTTGTCACAAGCGCGGAAAAAAGACTCGAGAATAAGCTGGAACTATCTAATCAGATAGAAGGCCTATCGGATCGGATAAAGATGCCCGCGGAGCCGGAACCGACGAAGTCTGGGAAGAAGGAGGAGGACTTACGTAATGCCGAGTTGCTTGCAGAGTCGGAACAGGTAGGTGGCCTGCAGATTCAGTAAGGCAGCCGCCTGGGTCTTGTTCCCCTTGGCCTTATTGATGGCATGACTGATCAGGGCTTTCTTGTGCGACTGGACGGAGACATGGAACGGGAGGTCCAGGAGTGAGGCAAGGTCACCCATCGGCACGTCTCTGGAGC
>Ga0209577_10005036_pt1 | contig 12373 bp, 12 predicted proteins | sample GraSoiAngelo_109_FD_185874 | JGI IMG/M metagenome (GOLD analysis project Ga0209577, IMG submission 185874) | Grasslands soil microbial communities from the Angelo Coastal Reserve, California, USA - 14_0903_12_20cm (SPAdes) (version 2) | ecosystem: Environmental > Terrestrial > Soil > Grasslands... | reverse complement strand
CGCGAGCGGGGCTCGTCGCCGGCGCAACGGCCGGTACGGCCTCGTACTCGGTCGCCGTCATCGGAGACAGTGTAGGAGCAGACCGTTCCCGGACGGGTACAACTACGGCATGGCCGAGCAGTCCCCGACGGTGGAGTCGCTCCTCGAGCCGAAGGAGCCGCGCTGGGTCATCACGATCCTCGCGCTCGTCGCGATCGCGCTGCTCCCGTGGGTGCTGTGGCTCACGGTGACCCTCCCCTCGCGCCACGTCTCCGAGCACTGGGACGCGGCGTGGGTCGGCTTCGACGTCGCGGAGATCCTCGCCTTCGCGCTTACCGCGTACGCCGCCTGGCGTCGGGCGCCGTGGCTCCAGGGCACCGCCTCCGCCGCCGGAACGCTGCTCCTCTCCGACGCCTGGTTCGACATCCTGCTCTCGACGGGCGACGAGAAGGTCTGGCTCGCGGTCGGTCAGGCCGTCCTCAGCGAGATCCCGCTCGCGATCCTCTGCTTCTGGATCGCCTGGGACACGGCACGCTTCTGGGGACACTGGCAGCGGCTCCTGGACCGCATGCCGTCGCGCGCGCCGAGTCGCGAAGCCGCCTGAGGGTTACATCTCGCGGCGGCCGGCCAGCGCGCGCCCCAGCGTGACCTCGTCCGCGTACTCGAGGTCGCCGCCGACGGGCAGTCCGCTCGCCAGGCGGGTCACTCGGACGCGGCCGCGCAGGCGGTCGGCGAGGTACGCGGCCGTGGCCTCGCCGGTCATGTTCGGATTCGTCGCGAGGACGACCTCCTGGACGCCGTTCGCGTCGACCCGGCGTAGGAGCTCGTCGATCCGCAGGTGCTCCGGCTCGACGCCGTCGAGCGGCGAGAGCGCGCCGCCGAGGACGTGGTAGAGCCCCCGAAACTCGTGCGTCCGCTCGAGCGACACGAGGTCGACCGGCTGCTCGACGACGCAGACGAGGGAGTGGTCGCGGCGCGCGTCCGCGCAGATGCCGCAGAGCTCCTCCTCGGTGAGGTTCCCGCACTCCCGGCAGAAGCGGACACGTTCCTTGACCTCGTCGATCGACCGCGCGAGCGCCGACGCCTCGTCCCTGGGGACCTGGAGGAGGTGGAAGGCGAGCCGCTGCGCCGTCCGCGTCCCGACTCCCGGGAGACGGCTCAGCTGCGCGACGAGATTGTCCACAGACGGCCCGAACACGGCCCCATTGTGCCTGGCTCGATCGGAGGTCGATCGCGCGTGACTGTCACCGGACCGCGTGACAGAATGCGCGCGTGATCGCGGACAAGCTCGCCGAGATCCCCCTCTTCGCCTCGCTCTCGAAGCGGGAGCGGGAGCAGATCGCCCGCGCCGCCGACGAGGTCGACGTCGAGGAGGGCAAGCACCTCGCCGAGCAGGGCCAGTTCGCCTACGAGTTCATGGCGATCGAGGAGGGCACGGCCGACGTCCTCAAGGACGGCGAGAAGCTCCGCGAGCTCGGCCCCGGCGACTTCTTCGGCGAGATCGGCCTGCTCGAGGCCGAGCGGCGGACGGCGACGGTCGTCGCCACGAGCCCGATGCGGCTGATCGTGATCTTCGGGCCGAACCTGCGCAGCCTGGAGCGCGAGATGCCGGAGCTCAGCGCGCAGCTGCGGACGGCGATCCGCGAGCGCCTGAGTCGCTAGCCCGTCTCGCGCGGCTTCCCGACGAAGACCGTCCGCTCGAGGCTGCGCGGGCTCGCCGGGTCGAAGAAGTCCTTCGCCCAGCCTTCGTCGCGCCGCTTGAGCCGCAACGGACTGTCGGCAGTCGCCTTGTTCTGCACGGAGCGAAAGCGGTAGTGGTCGATCAGCCGGATCGCCTCGACGGCGTACTTCGTCGCCACGTCGCGGTCGGCGAACTCGACCAAGTTGTCGCCGTTCGAGCTCTCGGCGTTCGCGAGGTTCGACGAGCCGGCGTACACCTTCGGGTTCTCGCCGTTGAAGTCCACGACGACGAACTTGTGGTGGATGATCTGCCCGGACCCGCCGGCGATCTCCTTCCGGAACGGATGCGGCACCTTCGCCTTCAGGTACGAGAAGGGGATGAACGGCGAGTCCGGGTCGGCGGGCACGGTCACCTTCAGGTCGCCGTCGAGCTTCTGCGTCGTCCCGAAGGTATAGAGGTCGTTCCGGTCCGGCAGCGTCCGGATCGCGTCCATCGCCGGCCCGCTGGCGGCGCCGATCTCCATGATCGCGAAGAGCACGGAGCTCTTTGCTTCCTTGATCGCGTCGGCGAGGCGCTGGAGGGAGACGGCCGCCGTCTTGTGGGGCGCGAAGCTCACGGCGCAGGCGGGCAGCGCGTCGGACTCGATCGGCAGCCACCCGGCTGCGATCTCGCTCGACCTGAAATGGGATTCGCCGTCCCAGGCCTGACGGAAGGCCTGCTCGTAGAGATCGGCAGCCTGCGGGTCGTCGAAGACGAAGACGTTGTTCGACTGGGCGTAGAGCCCGCGGACGGAGAAGTTCGCGGAGCCGGCGAGGACCTTGACCGCCTTGTCTCCGCGCCGCTGGATGAACACCTTCGAGTGCGCGAGGCCGCTGAAATCGCCGGTCTTCACCTGCGCGCCCTTGGCTTTCACCCCGTCGATCGCGTCGAGCTCGAGTGGCCGGCTGTCCTCCGGAGTCTTCTGGGCATGCGTGGCGGAGTTGTCCTGGAAGAGCCGCAGGCGCGGCCCGAACTGCTCGAGCGCACGGATGGCGTCCGGCTCGTCGAGGTCGAACGCGAAGACGTCGAGCTCGATGCCGGGATCCTCGAGCGCCTCGTCGAGGAAGTCGAACACGAGCCGGCGGCCGTGGAAGCCGAGCCAGCGCCACTTGTCCTGGAAATCTTTGGTCTCGGAGCCGAGCGTCAGCGGATCCGGCGTGAAGTCCTCTCCGCCGAAGCGATCCAGGTACGCCTGCGACGATAGATACCCGCGTGTGAACCCGAGCTGGAACTTCGCCGGTTGCTTCGGCATCAGCTCCACGGTCTGCTCTTCGGTCGCGACCGGTTCCACCTGGTCGTCGGTGCCCGGCCGGAACCGCATCGCCGAGATGCGGTACGTGAAGTCGCCCGGTTTGACGTCGCCCGGGAAGTGCACCCAGTGGAACTTCTGGATCGGCGCCTGCTTCGTGTCGGTCGCCATCTGCCGCCGGTCCTTGTTCGTCGTGTCGGCCGTGACCGGATCCTGGAAGTTGATGCGGTTGAAGACGGGCGAGGTCTTGCCGTCGGGGTCCGTGTACTCGATCGCGAAGCCGGCGAGGTCTTCGCGGAGCGGCTCGTCGACGTCGAACGCGAGCAGGACCGCGCCGTCGCCTGCGTAAGCCTTGAATGTCAGTCCCCTGCCTGACGGTGCCGGCGGCACCCCATGACTATAGGCCTGGTAGGCCCAATCCTCCAAGTCCGCCCATCATCCCGCCGAGGCGGGACTCCATCAGCCCCTGCGCCGAGCGCAGCGCCTCGTTCACCGCCGCGAGCACCATGTCGGCGAGCATGTCCGGATCGTCGGGGTCGATCGCCTCCTTCGCGATCTTGATCTCCTTGATCACGCCGGCGCCGGTGGCCGTGACGGTCACCATCCCGCCTCCGGCCGAGGCCTCGACGGTCTCGTTCGCGAGCTCCTCCTGCGCCTTCGCGGCCTGCTCCTGCATCTGCTGGACCTGCTGCAGCATCTTGTTCATGTCCATCCCCATGGCGGCTATCGGTCCTCCTCGATCTCGCGGGCATCGAAGGTGTCCTTGAAGAGCGAGACGAAGTCCTCCTCGGTCTGGGCGATCTCCTCCTCGGCGGCCTGCGTGTCCTCGCCGACGGCGAAGGTGACCGCGAGCCTGCGGCCGGTGACCTCATAGAGCGCGTCGCGGAGGAGCGTGGTGTTCTTCGGCTCCTCGGCGAGCTGCCGGTGGAAGGACGCGCTCGGCGGAAACTCGAGGACGAGCTCGTCGCCCGCGAGCTCGATCGGCCGCGCCTCGGCGAGCATCGTCCCCGTCGGGATCGAGCGCTCGGTGATCGCCGGCAGGACGCTCCGCTGCCACGCCTCCTGGAGCGCCTCGAGGTCGACCGACGGTGGCTCGGCGACCGGCTCGGGCTCGAGCTCCGGAAGCGCCGCCGAAGACGGCTCCTCCGGGGTGTGTGCAGTCGGCCGGTGCTCCAGCAGCTCGACGCGGTACGCGAGCGACTCGCGGGAGAGGTCGGCGGCCGGGTGCGTCACCTTGACGAGCGCGAGCTCGAGCGGCAGGCGGGGATCGCCGCCCTGGCGCATGTCGTCGACGGCCACGGCCAGCAGGTCGCAGAGCCGCAGCACGACACCTTCGCCGAGCTGGTTCGCCTGGGCGCGCAGCCGCTCCCGCGTCTCCTCGGTCACCGGCAGCGAGTCGGGCACCTCGCCCATGTGCTGGACGAGGAGCAGGTGCCGCAGGTGCTCGAGGAGGTCGGTGACGAGGCGGCCGAGATCCTGCCCCTGCTCGGCGAGCTCCTCGACGAACGTGAGCGCGCCGGCGGTGTCGCGGTCGACGACGAGGTCGCAGATCCGGAAGAGCGCCTCCTCCTCGACGGCTCCGAGCAGCTGGAGGACCGTCTGGACGCTCACCTTCCCCTCGGTCGCCGAGGAGAGCTGGTCGAGCGTCGAGACGGCGTCGCGGAACGAGCCGCGCGCGCCGCGGGCGATCAGCGCGAGCGCCTGGTCGGGCGCCTCGATCCCCTCGCCGTCGGCGACGCGCCGCAGCAATCTGACGAGCTCGGGCAGGCGCGGGCGCGCGAAGACGAAGGTCTGGCAGCGCGAGCGCACCGTGTCGAGCATCTGGTGCAGGTCGGTGGTGCAGAAGACGAAGACGAGGTGCGGCGGCGGCTCCTCGATCAGCTTCAGCAGCGCGTTGAAGGCGGCCGAGGTGAGCTGGTGCGCCTCGTCGAGGATGTAGACCTTGTAGCGGCCCTCGGCCGGCTGGAGGATCACGCGCTCGCGGATCTCGCGGATGTCGTCGATCCCGCGCTGCGAGGCCGCGTCCATCTCGATCACGTCGAGCGAGCTGCCGTTCGCGATCGCCTGGCATGCGTGACAGGTCTTGTCGGGGGTCGCGGTCGGCCCCTGCGCGCAGTTGAGCGCCTTCGCGAGGATGCGCGCGAGGCTCGTCTTGCCGGTGCCGCGCGGGCCGGCGAAGAGGTAGGCCTGGCGCACCTGGTCGTGCTCGATCGCGTTCCGCAGCGTGCGGACGACCGGCTCCTGCCCGACCACCTCGTCGAAGTCCTGCGGGCGGTATTTCCGGTAGAGCGCGGGCACGAGCGCAGGCTACACTGCCGCTGCCCGCGGGACTGCGATCGTTCCGAACCGCGTCAGATCCGGGAGGAAGCAGCGCTAAGGATCGCTCGCAGGTCCCCGGGTTTTGGCCGCGCGAAGTCTTGCGACTTCGCTCGGGTAGAGCGACCGGCCAGCGGTCGCGGCCACCGCCGGCCAAGCCGGCAGTGGCGGCGGAGGACTGCGGTATCCTCGGCGCCGGGGCGCATAGCTCAGCGGGAGAGCGCCCGCTTCACACGCGGGAGGTCCCTGGTTCGATCCCAGGTGCGCCCATCACTCAACCAGGCGTTTCCGGCGATCAGGGCAGCGGCTGATTGCGCCGATGGTGGGGAAAATGGTGGGTGCTCCCGGGCGAGCGCCAGGACGGCCCGATTCCGGCGCCGCCCATTCGCGGCCGATCTCTTCGCGGCGGGTCTGTATGCGCTCCTCCTCTACATCGAGCCGCAGCAGTTCCTCGACGTGATCCAGGGTGGCGTAGAGGGTCTCGGTGAGGTTCCCGCCCGGCTGATCCAGCTGGTACCGATCTCCGGCCCGCTGCCAGGTCAGGGTCACGCCCTCGCGCGGGAGCACGATCCACAACGCGCCGTCCGTCAGCCGCAGGGCCTCAGCGGCGAGTTGATCGGTGGTCGTATGGTCGCGGCCCGTTTCGAGGTACTCCGGCGTCACGCCCATGCCCGCTGCCATCGTGCGGATCGCCCGCAGGGACGGCGTGCGTTCGCCCTTCTCGATCCTTGAGACGTAGGCGTAGCTGACCCCCGGCCCGCCGATCTCCCGCTGCGACAGCCCGCGCTCGGTGCGGAGCCGCAGGATGCGCTGTGCGAGCGATTCCTCCTGAACAGGAGGCTGAGCCGAATCCACGCTGCCGAGCTACCGCCGTGGCCGGCGCTGGCCCTGCAACGCGAGGAAGGCGGGCGCGATCCGCCGCCGCGTCGGAACGCCGAGCTTCCGCCGCAGGTTGTCGGTATGCGCCTTCACCGTGCGCGGCGAGATGCCAAGCTCGGCCCCGATCTCGTCGTTCGTCAGCCCGCGCGCAACGCCCCTCGCGACCTGGCGCTGCCGCTCGGTCAGTACCGGCGGGCCAAGCGCGTGCTCTACTTGGTGGGCCATCAAGGCTCTCCTTGGTGGTCGCGGCCCGGCGGCTAGCACCGCGCGGGGCCTTGGTCTATGGCGGGCGCCGAGCCCGCCTCGTCCACAGTGACGCTCTGCTGGGCGTCGACTGTCAAGCCCAAACTGCGGGCCGGTGGCTCTACGTCGAGCGGCTGCGCGAGCCTCGCTGCGGACGGGCCTTCATCATCCCGCGGCCGACAAGGATCACCGCGCCATCGGGTTTCTTGGCCTCCGTGTACAGCGCGGCCGAGAGTGTCGCCGCGGGCGTCTTGCCCTTCATCCCGGTGACTTCGGGATCCGCGAGCGCCGCCGCGACCACCTCCTTCACCGGCATCGCCTTCCCCCGCTTCCGCAGGACCTCGATTGCCGCGGCCTTACCGGACTTCTTCGCCTTCGCGGGCATGGCTGCACCTCCGTTTGCGCGAGTCGCGTACCGGCCCGATCAGCGTCACATGGACGCTCGACCCGCCCGAAAAGTCCAGTCTTGGCATGCGGCGCTATGAAGCGCTCGCAAACCGTCAAGCGCGAATGTAGCCAGCTCTGCGCATGAAGCGGAGCAGCTGCCGGATGTAGGTACTCGCGTTCCCTCGGACGTCGAGCTCGATCCCTTCGACGGCGAGATCGCCACGCCGGCGCGCCCGGTCGAGCGCCGTGATTACCTGGCGATGGCGTCCAAGCAGCTCCTCGTCTCCCGCCCATGCGGCGAGCCAGCCGCGGACGTCGTTGCGGCCCACGCCGGGCACGGACTTGCCTCTCTCGCTCAGGTAGACCCGCCACCAATGAGCAGCGTCATTCCTGATCCGGGTCGGAAACGCCCGCGTGATGTCCTGCCACCGCCCGGCGCGGTATGTCCAGACCTGGAGAGGGACGCCGGAGCAGCCTTCGCAGGCGAATCTGCCTTGGAAGCGAGGATCTGCGGAGAGCCACTCCGGGCGCGGGTCGCGGTTCAGCTGCTTCAACTCAAAGCCCGGATCGCCCCAGAAATGGACGCTGGCGAGGTAGCGGCGTTTCGCTCGGTCGTATCGGTAGACGCGCGACCACGTGACGTGATGGGCGCCACCCCAGGTGAGTTCCACCATCACTTCCGGCTCGCCGTCGGCGTCGAGGTCGCGCACCGTCAACGAATGCCGCTTAGTCGAGGGCGCGGTCACGGGCCAAGCGGGCTGGACGGTTGTGTTGTAGGCAGGTCGATACGGTGGCACGGGTTCGTCGACCAGTACCTGACCGCTGCGAATGATCTGGACGCGCGGGTGGGTATAGATGTAGCTGCCGGTCTGCGTGTAGTAGAGATACGCGCGCACTGGTCCGGAGCCGTCCTCCTCAGCGGCTCTCGCCGGTGCTGAAATCCTGCCCATACGGAACGCTCGCTGACGTGTGCCGAGCACTACTTTGCGTTGGTGCGGTCCCGCTACCGTCTCCGACTTTCCATCTGAGTTCGAATCCACCACGTTGAAGACGTCGTCATGCAGGTGGCCAACGATGATGTACGTGTGCAAGCCATTGCCCCACTGAACGATGTCGCCCTTCGAGAGATCGCTCTCCTTCTTGATCTCCTTCCCACCAACGCTTAGGAACGACTGAAAGTACGTGCCGGTCGGATACTGGGTGCCGCCGCTGACCAGCCAGAGGATGCAGTTCACGAACGTTCGGCACTGGCCCGCGCCGTAGCCGCCGACGGTTCTTGCGGTATTGCCGTTGTCGAGCTTCCCGGCGTCTCGGCACGCCTCTCCGCCCCAGCGACCGACGTACTTCAGAGCGGTGTCAGCAATCAGGGCGTTGTCGTAAGCCCCAGTCCGCGAAGCCGCAAGCGCCACGTCGATTCGCGGCGACGCGTGCGCAAGCATGCCGTCCGAGTATGGGACGCCCGCTGCGATGATGAACGCGATGGCCGCGAGGGCAAGCCGCACCGGGCCGTTCTAGTACAGATGACGGGCTGTGTCTAGGGGCAGCACTGACCGGAGCACCGTTCCCACTTCGCGATTAGCGGCGGTTTGGGTGAACGGCGCCTTGGTGGTTCCAAGGGAGCCGCTGGCACTGGCCGGAGGCGCGTCGGGGCTGCTGCGTCGAGTGGTGGCCGCTCGGCTGGGTGCCCGGCGCCGCTGACGTGGACTGAGTGCGGCACTACCATGCAGCTTCATCGAGCCCTCCTGGTCGTTGCCTTCGACAGCCGCGACCATAGGAGGGCTCGTTGACGTCACGGTCTCAGCCGACCGTCAACAACGTCTCTGGGAACTACAGCTAACTAGCGCAGGATGCCCGTGTGCCCCAGGGAATAGCGGCCGGGCTGCGGCCAGACGGCGACGCCGTGCGGGCCGGCTCCGACGGGGATCTTCGCCAGCAGGCGGCCGCTCGAGGTGCTGATCGCGTACACGACGCCGTTGTAGCGGCCCGACAGCCAGAGCACCTTCCCGTCGGCGGAGACGGCGCCCATGTCGGGGCTTCCGCCGCCCGGCAGGCGCCACGTCGCTACGACGCGCCCGGTGCGGAAGCTGATCACCGACACGCTCCCGTCGTTTCGGTTCGCGACGTAGAGCAGCTTGGCGTCGCGGCTCACGACCAGGCCGTGGGCTCCCGCGCCCGTGCGGACGAAGCCAGTGACCCGGAAGCGGCCGCCGTCGATCTTCCAGACGCCGCCCGCGGCGAGGTCGGCGACGTAGAAGCGCCGGCCGTCGGGCTCCAGGCGGACGTCCTGCGGGATCGACGAGCGGGCCGGAAGGTGCATCACGCGGAGCACCCGCTCCCGGCGGACGTCGAGCTCGAGCAGCTGCCCGGAGAACTCGCAGCTCACGATCGCGTAGCGCCCGTCGGCGCTGAAGTCCATGTGGTTGACGCCCGCGCACGGGACGGTCAGCGAGTGGTGGAGCCGGAACGACTGAGCGTCGCGGAAGTCGAGCCGGTGCAGGCGCTCGGCGACGACGATGGCGTAGCGGCCGCCGGGCGTGAAGTAGAGGTTGTAGGGGTCGTCGACCGCGATCGGCTTTCCCGGCTGCCCCGTCCGCGGGTCGATCGGCGTCAGGCTGTTGCCCACGTCGTCGTTGACGTAGAGCGTGCGCAGGTCGTACGAAGGCGTGATGTGCTGCGGCAGCGCGCCGACTGCGAAGTGGCCGACGACCTTGAAGCTCCTCTGGTCGATCACGTCGACCGTGCCGCTGCCGCTGTTCGGGACGTAGACGCGTGGAGGGTCGTCCTGAACGGTCGTCGCGAGCATCCCCACTCGGTCGTGGCCGTAGACGTCGGCCACGCGCGCTGCGGCGGCCGGCCGCCTTGCGACGGCACGCTGGGTGAGGAGGCCCACGGTCGAGACCGTGCCCTGGGTCCCTCGCCCGCCGAGCACGAGGATCCCGTGCCTGATCGAGGCGGCGCCGAGATCGGAGCGCGCCGAGGCGAGGCGACCGGCCGGGCGCACGCGACCTCGCAGGGGATCGACCGCCGTGATCCGAGCGCTCGGCGAGTCGAGCGCCGCGCCGCGGCCGCCGATCACGTAGGTCAGCCCGCCGAGCGAGGCCGCCGCGGCATGGGTCGTCGGTGCTGGGAGCCGGCCGAGCCGGCGGACGCGCTGCGTGGCGGGGTCGAAGGCGAGGACTGCTCGGCTCGCGGATCCGCTGGGGGTCGAGCCGCCCGCGATGACGAGCTGCCCGTCCGCCGCCGCGGCGGCGGCGTAGCGCAGCGGCGTCGGCAGCCGCCCGACGACTTCGGCGGGAGCACCGGGCCGCCAGGCGACGATCGTGTCCAGCCAGCGCGTCCCGGTGTAGCCGCCGACGATGTATGCCGTACCGCCGACCGCGGCGGCGGCGACGTCGGAGCTCGCGACGGGCAGGCGACCGGCGTCCTGGACGGCGCCGCCCACGGGATCGACGCGCAGCACGTGGTCGAGCTGCGCGGTGCCGTTGCCGCCTCCGAAGACATAGATCTTCCCGCCGATCGTGACCGCGGCGGCGTCGTGCTGAGCGCCGGGAAGACGGGCCAGCATGCGCTCGTGCGAGCCGGAGTCCGCCGCGACCGCGTCGGTCGAGCTGTCGGCGGGCGTCAGACCGCCCGCCAGGACGACGCGCGAGCCGACGGCCGCGGTCGCCGGATCCTGGACCGGGGTCGCCAAGGCCGGCAGACTCCGCTCGGCCAGGACGAACGGACGCGGTCGCGAGTGGTGAGGCCTGGCCCTGGCAGGGACGATCCTCGACGCATGCACCACGCGGTCGCCGTCGCGATCGGAGCGGCCGTAGGCGATCCCCCCGGCCGCGGCGACGACCACGATCGCGACGACGGCAAGCAAAGCGCGACGCACGTGGGCCTAGGATGCCGGGTTCGAGCGCTGCACGCGCAGGTTGGTGACTGTCACTCCGGGCGCGCCGGCTGCCACCACCTGCTAGGGTCACGTCCCTTGACAAAAGGAGGGAGGGTTCATGTCCAGGAACCTCCGTCGTCCGAGCCCGGCGCTGGCCGTCGCGGTGCTCGCGCTCCTCGTCTCGCTGTCGGGCACCGCCTTCGCGGCAGGGGTCGTCCCGCTCGCGAAGCGTGCGCTGGTCGCGGACAACGCGAAGAAGCTCGGCGGCAAGACGCGTGCGCAGGTCGCGGCGATGCCGGGGCCAGCGACGACGCTGAACGGCAAGACGGCCGACGAGATCGCCGCGACGCCCGGGCCGGCCGACACGCTGAACGGAAAGTCCGCGGACCAGATCGCGGCGACGCCCGGTCCGGCGAGCACGGCCGCAGGCCTCGTCACCGAGCGAACGGCCGCGTGGTCGCTGGCGCCGGACGGCGAGGGAGACTTCGCCGTGTCCTGCGCGGCGGGCGAGAAGGTCGTCGGCGGCGGCTTCGACGACCAGACCTTGGGCAGCGCACCCGCGCTGGAGCTCGAAAGCCGACCGAGCGCCGACGCCACGATGTGGCGGGTCTACCTCGCCAACCTGTCGAGCACGGCCGCCGCGTCCGGCAGCATCTTCGCCCTCTGCTTGAAGTAGGGCGGGCAGGCGGTCGCGCCGCACGCGGCGGCGCGACCGCTACCTCTTCCTGATCCGCGCCACGAAGAAGGACTCCATGAACTCGGTCGGCTCGACGCGCACCGCCTGCTCGATCTCGGGATGGAAGCGGCGCTCGCTCCACGAGCGTAGAGCAGGGCGCGCCTCGGGCACTTCCACGCCGATCGGCTCCAAGCGCGCCTCCGGGCGGTGCTCGAGCAGGTGGCTCACCGGCGCCTCGTTCTCCTCCGGCGCGATCGTGCACGTCGAGTAGACGAGCACCCCGCCCGGCTCGAGGAGCTTGAACGAGGCCATCAGCATCCGCTGCTGGAGGCGGCTGTACTCGTTGATCCGCTTCGTCGACCAGAACTGGAGCGCGTTCGGCCGCCGCAGGTCGACGCGGCCCTCCCCGGTGCACTGGGCGTCGAGGAGGATGCGGTCGAAGCGCCGGTCGACGAACTTGTCCACGTACTGGCCGGGGAAGCTCGTGATCCGGTGCGGCTCCACGCGGAAGGTCTCGACGACCTCGCGGAGCCGGACGAGGCGGCTCTTGATCGCGTCGTTCAGCCACAGCTCGGCCTCGCCGCCGACGACCGAGGCGATGTGCGCCGCCTTGCCGCCGGGCGCCGCGGAGACGTCGAGGATCGCGTCGCCGGGTCGCGGCTCGAGCGCGAGCACGGGGACGAGGCTGGACGCGTTCTGGATGTAGACGTAGCCGCGCTGGAAGAGCTCGGTGGCGCCGAGCTCGTGCTTCGCGCCGAAGAAGAAGTACGCGTCGGGGCACCACGGGATCGGCTCGACCTCGAAGCCTCGGCGGCGGACGTCCTCGAGGATCTGGGCGGGCGCGCGCTCCGTCAGGCGGTTGACCCGGATGCTCGAGCGTCGCTCGACGCTGAAGAGCTCCTCCGCCTTCGTCTCCGAGAGACCGTAGACGGCGGCGACCCGCGACAGGAAGACGCGCCGCTTGACCGGCTCGGAGCGGGCGGTCCTGCGCTCTCTCGACCGCGCGCCGCGGCTCATCGAGCCAGTGTACGATCCGCCGGTCCGTGG
>Ga0209577_10005034_pt1 | contig 12379 bp, 10 predicted proteins | sample GraSoiAngelo_109_FD_185874 | JGI IMG/M metagenome (GOLD analysis project Ga0209577, IMG submission 185874) | Grasslands soil microbial communities from the Angelo Coastal Reserve, California, USA - 14_0903_12_20cm (SPAdes) (version 2) | ecosystem: Environmental > Terrestrial > Soil > Grasslands... | reverse complement strand
CGGGCCGCACCTACGCCGAGGGCAAGAAGATCGGATGGCGGGACGGGGTCAGAGCCTTGTACTGCATCCTGCGCTACTCCCCGCTGGCGGCCCGGATCAAGGATGGCCGCAGCGCCCGCCGCTAGCGCACGACCTGCGTGTCCGCCTCCCGGAGGCGACGTGCCATCCCCAGCAGCAGCCTGCGGGCGATGGTGGGCACCTCGGCCAGCAGGCCGGTGAACTCGCGCCGGCCCAGCACCACCACCTCCATCGGGGTGAGGGCGGTCACGGTGGCGTCCCGGGGCGCCGGGTCGAGCAGGGCCAGCTCCCCGAAGAAGTCCCCCGGGCCTAGCACCGCCACCTTCCTCCCTCCCCGGCTGACCTCGGCCTGGCCCTCGACGATGACGAAGAACTCCTCACCGCGGGCGCCTTCGCGCACCAGGACGTCCCCGGGCTCGTAACGCACGTCCTCGGCCAGGCGGCTCACCATGGTGAGCTCCCGCTTGGTGCATGCCTGGAACATGGGGACCCTCAGCAGGACCCGCTGGTACTGCTCGGCACGGCGCATGGGTTCCCCGGCTGCTCGGTCGACCGTCGTCCCCGACAGCATCGACGAGGATCGGCCCGTCCCGCCAGCCCGGATTGCCGTCCTGTGGGCGCGACCGCGGAAGGCCCCTCAGCAGGGCTTGCTGCCGCAGGCCTTCGGAGGCGTGGTGGTGGGTGTGGGCTGGGGCTTGGGCGGAGGCGGGCTGGCCTGGGGCGGCGGGCTCGACTGTGCAGGCGAGCTGGCCTGGGGCGGGCTGGCGGGCGGTGGGCTCGACTGTGCAGGCGGGCTGGTCTGGGGCGGGCTCGAGGGAGCGGCGCCGCTCGACGGCGCCCGGGCCGGCGCAGCCTGAGGGGCCGAGCCCGACACGGCCGAAGGCGGCGCAGGTGCGGCCTGGGCGTTGACCGAGGGCTGGAGGGCCGAGGGCTGAGACGTGCTCTGGGCGGGCGAGGGCTGGGCCCCGGTCCCGGGTGCGGGCGAGGCCGGCCCGCCTGCGGCGGGCACCGCGCCTGCGGCTGGGGCTGCTCCGCCGCCTGCGGACCCCGCTGCTCCCGGTGTGGCCGCAGCGGGCCCTGCTCCCGGCGCGGCGCCATCCGGAGTCCCAGGGGCGGCGGCGGCGGGAGCGGTGCTCCAGCCCGCACTGCCGTCGGAGGCAGCGGCCGCGGGTGCCGCACCGGTGGCGACCGAGCCGCTCGAGCCCCACGCGCTCTGGGTTCCCGCTCCGCTGGCCTTGGCCCGCCTGAGGGCCAAGGCCGCCCGCAGCTCGTTGCCGGCCAGGGTGCCGACCACGGCGACGGTGCCGGTCACGCTCAGGCCCGCCATCAGCAGACGGGACTTGAAGGCGGGATGGCGGCGGTGCTTGATGGCCCTGACCTCGGCCGTGGGCCGAGGGGAGGGCTCGGGCCCGGCGACCGCGGCCGCCAGCTCGGCGTGAGCCTCGCCAAATCCGGCGGGGGCGTCGACCGACACCGGCAGCAGCACCGCCGCCAGGGCCTCGGGGGCGCCGGCGTCGGCGGCCGTGGTGGCCTCGGCGCGCTGAGCGGGGTGGTCGGGGACCTTGGCCGCGGCCTTGCGCCGAACCCCAGACGGCGCCTTGGCCGCGGCCTTGATCTCGGTCGCCCCCGGGGTGCGGGCGGCGGCAGGACGGCGCTCACCCGGGCCCCGGGCGCTGCGCCTGGCCGCGGTGTCGGCCGGGCGGGTGCGTGGGCGGGTGGCTGTCGGCCGGGTGGGGCTGACGGTCCGCGCCGATGCCTTCTCGGTGGCGTCGTCGCGAGCGACAGCCCTGCGGCTGCGCGTGGTCTTGGTCGCGACGGGCGCGACGGGCGCGCTCTGCGAGCTGTCGAAGCTCTCCAAGGTCGTGGTCTCGGCTGTGGGTGCCTTCTTGCGTTCCATTCCCGCTCCCGGGGTCGCTGTTCGGTCGTCCCTCGGTTCTTCGTACGGCGTGGCCACCGCGATGAACACGGGCTCGTTCAAGAACGGGTAAGGATCTGGCGAAGTCGCCCGCCCTCCGGGCTCCGAAACCCGGACAATCCGGGGCGATCACCGCGCCGGACGCAGGCATGAGCTTTTCCGAAGGTCGGAGCCCGAGCATCGTTCCCACCGACCGATCGAGGACGAGGTCAACGATGAAGAGCTGTCCGACGTGCGAGGGGACGGGTAGCTGCAGGCTCTGCCACGGAGCCGGCGAGCTTCGCCACCCCCATAGTCACTGCCCGCTCTGCACCGGCGCCGGCAGGTGCCTGCATTGCGACGACGGTGTTCTCGTGCCCTGGAGCCTTCACTCCGCCCAGCGGGTCTGACCCACCACGGCCGCGGCTGCTACTTCAGCAGGCGCAGGCGAGGGGGTCCTTCCTGGGAAGGGGCGGCCGAGGCGCTGGGATGGGTCGACGCGCCGACGGGCTCGGTGGGGCCGTCGGGAGCTCCGAGCTGTGGCTCGTCGGTGAGGAGCACCAGGGCGCGGTCCACCGCCGCCCGCTCGTCGCGGTTCAGCCCCCGGTTGCTGCGGACGACGTAGCGCCAGGCCAGGCTCTCGCTCAGGTCCTCCAGCGCCACCCGCAGCCTGTCGTTGTCCCCGGCCAGGCGGGCCACCTCCCGGGCCAGCCACGCGGCCTGGTCGGCCTGAGCCGAGCGCTCCTCGGGCCCCGCGCCACTGCTCTGGGTTGAGCCGTCGGGCGGCGTCCGGCCCCAGATCACGAGCCCTCCCCCACACGCCCGGCTCGACACCCGCCGTTGGCGGGGGGGAGCGAAAGCCTATCTGTCGCGGACATCCGGCCCCCTCACTCGAGTGCCATGTTTCACGTACATGAGCATGTATGACGGAAGCGCCGTCCCAACCGCAATTGGACGATGGTCCTAGGACCCGGGCCCCTCCTGCGAGCGCCTCAGCCGCCACAGAAGGGCCTGAAGGTTTCCCATAGGCCGCATCGTCATGCTCCCGCCATAGTCACGGCCATGGACCGGAAACCAACCGGAGTGCGACCACCCCTGTCCGAGACTCGACGGAAGCGGAAGCTCATGCGTCCCCATTACAGCCCGAGGCCGGCATCGGTCGGCTCTGCCGTTGCCGTCTTCGCCGCCACCGGGCTGGCCGCGCTCGTCGCCATCTGGATCAGCGTCGTCTGGGTCGCCCGCAAGGACTCCACCCGGTCGGCGGTGCTCGACGCCCGGGACATCGCGGTGGCCAAGAGCACGACCGTGGCGCCCGTCTTGTCCGACGGGATCCTGAGGGACGATCCCGCGGCGCTCGCCCGCCTCGACACCGAGGTGCGCAACAAGGTCCTTTCGCCCCGCACCGTGCGGGTCAAGATCTGGTCCGAGGAAGGCCGCATCCTCTACTCCGACGACACGCCTCTCGTCGGCCAGCGCTTCCCGCTCGGCTCCAGCGAGCGGGCCGCCCTCCTGACCGGCTCTTCGCTGGCCCACGTCTCCGATCTGACCGAGCCCGAGAACGCTCGTGATCATCACTTCCACAAACTGCTCGAGGTCTACGACGGCATGAGGACGACGGGCGGGACGCCGGTGCTGTTCGAGGCCTACCTGCGCATGTCCTCGGTGACGGCCGAGAGCCGCCGCACCATGGCCTCGGTCGCGCCCGCCTTCCTGGCCGGCCTGGCCCTGCTCCTCCTCGTGCAGATCCCTGTGGCCTGGTCGATGGCCCGCCGCCTTCAACGGGGTCGGGAGCAGGAGAAGCGGCTCCTCCACCGGGCCATCGAGGCGGGCGCGGTCGAACGCCGGCACATCGCCGCCGACCTCCATGACGGGGTCGTGCAGGCCCTGGCCGGCAACGCCTTCTCCCTGGCCGCGGCGGCGGGGGAGGCGGAACGGGCGGGCATGGGCGAGGTGGCCCGCACGGTGGGGACGGCGGCGGCCGAGCTCCGCCAGACCGTGCGGGAGCTGCGAAACATGATGGTGGCCATCGCTCCCCCCCGGCTCCACCAGGAGGGCCTGGCCACCGCCCTGGCCGATGTCGTGTCGCCCCTCCAACGCCGGGGGGTGGCAACAACACTGTCGGTGGAACCCGTCGCCATCAGCCGCGGTGCCGAGTCGCTCGTGTTCCGGGCCGCTCAGGAGGCTCTGCGGAACGTGACGTACCACGCCGACGCAAGCCACGTAGGAGTGACCGTGGAGGGAACCAAGGACACCATCCGCCTCAGGGTGGAGGACAACGGCGTGGGGTTCGTCCCCGGGCAAGGCGAGACAAGCCGAGAAACCGGACACATGGGCCTCCCCCTCCTGGCCGAGCTGGCCGAGGAGGCGGGCGGGCGCCTCGACATCCACTCTCGGCCCGGCGCAGGGACCCTTCTGGTCCTGGAGGTGCCGGTCCGTTGATCCGCGTGGTGATAGCCGACGACCATGCCGTGGTGCGGCGCGGCCTGCTGCAGCTGTTCGCGGCGACGGAGGACGTAGAGATCGTGGCCGCCGCGTCGGACGGGGTCGAGGCCCTGGCCGCGGCCGAGAAGCACCTGCCCGACCTGGTGCTCATGGACCTGTCCATGCCCGAGATGGACGGGGTCGAGGCGACGAGGGCCATCCGCTCCGTCCTGGCCGAGGTGCCGGTCGTCATCCTCACCAGCTTCTCGGAGCGGGACCGGATCCTCGACGCCATAGACGCCGGGGCGGTGGGGTACCTGCTGAAGGACGCCGACCCCGATGAGCTCCTGCGGGGAGTGAGGGCGGCGGCAACCGGCGATGCACCGTTCTCCCCCCGGGCGGCCAAGGCCCTGCTCGTGCTGGGCGGCCGGCGAAAGAGCGCCGACGGCCTGACGGCCAGGGAGCGCCAGATCCTGGCTCTGGTGGCGCAGGGCTTGACCAACCAGGCCATCGCCCACCAGCTGGGCATCAGCCACAAGACGGTGAAGGCGCACATGTCCAACGTGTTCCAGCGCATCGGGGTGACAGACCGCACCCAGGCCGCGCTCTGGGCTCAGCGCAACATGGCCGCCTGACCCCATCGCCAAAGGGGCGCCGACGGCGCGGCCGGGCCAGAGCTACGGTCACGGGCTCCATGGGCGCTCAGGCAACGACCGGGTCACAGGTCCGCCTCGGCTCGCCGTCCGGGCGCTGGGTCCTTCTCGCCGCGGTCTTGGGGTCGGCGGTGGTGGCCCTGGATGCCACCGTCGTCAACGTCGCCCTCCCGGCCATCGGGCGGGAGCTTCACGCCGGCGTCACCGGGCTGCAGTGGACGCTCGACAGCTACCTCGTCACCCTGGCGTCCCTCATCCTGGTCGGCGGCTCACTGGGCGATCACCTGGGCCGGCGTCGGGTCTTCGTGCTCGGGCTGGCGTCTTTTGCGGCCGCCTCTCTCGTCTCGGGGGCCGCGCCCAACCTGACCCTGCTCATCGTGGGCCGGGCCGCTCAGGGTGTGGGCGGGGCCCTGCTCACCCCGGCCAGCCTGGCCATCATCCAGGCGACCTTTCATCCCGACGACCGGGCCAGGGCCATCGGGGCCTGGTCGGGCCTGGGTGGGCTGGCCACCGCGGCGGGCCCGCTGGCCGGGGGCTACCTGGTCGAAGCCGTGTCCTGGCGGGTCATCTTCCTCATCAACCTCCCCGTCGCGGCCGTGGCCGCCCTGGTGGCCCTCAGGCACGTGCCCGAGACGACGGACACGACCGTCGACACCCACCTGGACATGGCCGGGGGGGCGCTGGGCGCCCTGGGGTTGGCCGGGATCACGTTCGCGCTGATTGAAGCCACCTCCAAAGGCTTCGGCGACGCCTCGGTGGTGGCCGCGGCGCTGGCCGGGCTCATGGCCCTGGCCGCCTTCGTCTCGGTCGAGGCCCGCGGCCGTCACCCGATGCTGCCCTTCGGCATCTTCAGCTCGCGCCAGTTCACAGGGGCGAACCTGGTGACCTTCGCCGTCTACGCCGCCCTGAGCGGCGTGTTCTTCCTGTTGGTCGTGTTCCTCCAGACCGTCCTCCGGTACTCGCCCCTGGCCGCAGGCGCGGCCATGCTTCCCGTCACCCTTCTGATGCTCGGGCTGTCGGCCCGGGCGGGGGGGCTGGCCCATCGCATCGGGCCCCGCCTGCCCATGACCCTGGGTCCCCTGGTCGTGGCCGCCGGGACCTTCGCCATGTCCCGCCTCGGGCCGGGCGACCACTACGCCAGCGCGGTGCTGCCCGCCGTCGTGGTGTTCGGGCTCGGCCTGGTGCTCACGGTGGCGCCGCTCACCACCACCGTGCTGGCCGCGGCCGACGTCCGCCACGCCGGGGTGGCGTCGGGCGTAAACAACGCCGTCTGGGGGAGAACGACTTCCGCACCCCCGCCGCCTTCACCCACGGCTTTGGGATGGCGCTCAGGCTGGCCGCGGGCCTGGCCGCGGCAGGCGGCGTGCTGGCCTGGCTCACCATCAGCAACGCCGAAGCCGCCCAGGCCGAGGAGGAGCCGGCCCACCGGCACTGTGCCATGGAGGCTCCCCCGCTGAGGCCTGCGCCCAGATGAGGTCCGGGCTGGCCCGGCGGGCGGCCAGGATCAGGGGAAGCCGGGCGGACGCGCCCCGCGCTGACCGGCCGGAGCAGGCGGCGCCATGTCATCGGCCACCATGCCGGTGTAGCGACGGGCGTCCAGGCGTCGGAGTGCGGGGATCTGGCGGAGCTCGAGGTCGACCAGGACGAGGGCGGTGACGATCACGGCCAGGAGGTGGTGGCCCGACCCGCTCACTATCCCGATGGCGGCCACGGCCCAGATGGTGGCGGCCGAGGTCATACCGCGGAGGACGCCCCGATCCTGGCGGAACATGAGTCCCGCCCCGATGAAGCCGATGCCCGTCACCACCCCGGCGATGGCCTGGGGAGACGTACCCAGCGTCACCGCGGTGATGGCCGCGGCCCCCGTGCCGACCAGGGCGAAGGTGCGGTCGCCGGCTGGAGTACCGCGGGCCTCACGCTCGAAGCCGACGATGAACGACAGGGCGAACGCGAGGGCGACGCGACCGAAAAGAACGAGGTCCTGGTGACTCATGGCCGATGGCCTCCGGACGCCGATTGAACCATGACCGCCGACGGCCGACGCGGATGCGAGGGGTGCGTGGCCGTGTCGAACTCTCGGCGTCGCGGCGCCTATCGTCGCCCCGATGTCGCCCGCGAACCTTGTCGACCGACGAGGGAGGCGGGGCGTGCAGGTTCTCGCTGTCGTGGTTCTGGCTTGCGCCGTCCGCCTTTGCGCCATCGCCTGGGTGCCGGGATGGCACAGCGACCCGAGCGCAGCGGGCGACGCTCCTGACTTTCACCATCTGGCCGTGAACCTGAGCGCGGGCCGGGGTTACGCCCTGGCATGGGAGGGCGGCGGCGCCGGTCATGGCGAGCTGCGGCCCACCGCCAAGCGCGCGCCGCTGTGGCCCGCCGTCCTAGGCGGTCTGTACCGCTTGGCTGGGCCATCGCCTGCCGCGGGTCGGGCTCTACTCGTGGCGCTCGACGCTCTTGCGTGCGCTGGCCTCGTGATGCTGGGCTCGCTGGTCGCCGGTTGGCGGGCGGGCCTTGTTGCGGGGTTCCTGGCCGCTGTGTACCCGGCTCTGTGGATGAACGTCTTCGTGCTGCACAGCGAGGTGCTGTTCGCCCTGACGATCCTCGCCGCGCTGATCGCAGCTGAGCTGCTGCGTCGGCGGCCCACCCCACGGCGGGCGGCGGCGCTCGGCGGGATGCTCGCGCTCGTCACCCTGGCTCGGCCCAATGGCATCGTTCTCGCAGTAGCTCTCCTGGCCTGGACGGCGTGGCTTGGCTCCCGGGTCAGCGGCCGATCTGCGGTCGGCCTCGTCACGGCCTGCGCCGCCCCCTTGATCGTCGTCGTCGGGGCGTGGGTCGCCTGGGGGGCGCTGCGCGTGGGCATCGTGGCTCCTGTCACGACCCAGGGTGGCCAGGTCCTCGCCGGCTACTACTCTCCCCTCGCTCTCGACCGAACCAGCACGTCGTGGGGGGCGTGGGACTTCGGGCGGGTTGTCCGCCTCGAGGCGGCCGCCTCTGACGAGGCCGCTTACGACCGTGCCGGCCGTGAGCTCGGGCTGCGCTTTATCGGGGACCACCCGGGTGGCGCCGTTGAGATCGTCGGCCTCCATGTGCTGCGGTACTTCAACCTCTACTGGGATCCGGGGAACCCATTTGGATGGGACCCCGGCATATGGCGAAGCGCCAATGAAGTAGCGGTTCCGGCGTGGTGGCTGGCCGCCTTGCTCGCCGGGCTGGGCCTGTGGCGGCTGCGAGGCCGATTGTCGCCGTGGTACCCGGCCCTGCTGGCATTCGGGACGCTGGCGCTCAGCGGCGTGTTCCTCGGAGGAACCTCGCGCCTCCGTACCCCTTCGGATCCGGTCGTACTCCTGCTGGCAGCGGTGGGCCTGGCGGGCCATCGCCCGACATGAGCCTCGGCCGCTATGCCCTGGGCGTGGGGCTGACCGCCGCCGTCATCGCATCGCTCGCGCTCGCGGCAACGCGACTGCGCGGGAGACTCCTGCCCCGATGGTCCGGCGCACCAGCCCGCCTGGCAGAGGCCGTGCTCGGCCTCTCGTTGCTCACCGGGTTGAGCGAAGGGCTCGGCACGTTCGGCTTGTTCAGGACGTTTCCTCTCGTAGCCGGTTGTGTGATCGCGGGCGGGGCGTCCCGCCGGCTCGGTCCCGGCGAGTCCCGGCGCGGGTCGGAGATGCCGCAGGGTGGTCCGCGGCCGGCTACGGCGCAGTCCTCGCGCGCCGCCGCCCGTTCGGCCGCCCCCGTCGCCGTAGCCGCGCTCGCCGTCGCCGTCCTCGCCGCCCAGTGGACCAGCCGCACCGCAGCTGCGTTCGGTCACGGCATGCCGAACATGGACACGCTCTGGTACCACATGCCGTTCGCGGCGCGCTTCGCGCAGACAGGCTGGGTCAGCCGCCTGCACATCACCCACCAGGAGCCGCTCACCTCCTTCTTCCCGGCCAACTCCGAGCTGCTGCACGCGGTGACGATCCTTCCGTTCCACCGCGACCTCCTCTCCCCGATCCTGAACCTCGGATGGCTGGCCGTAGCATTGACCGCGGGGTGGTGCATAGGACGGCCGGTTGGTCGAGGGGGCCGGTTGGGTGCGGCGCCGCTCACGCTCACCGCGGTGGCCGCCGTGCTTGCCGTGCCGATCCTCGCTTCTACGCAGCCGGGTGACGCGACCAACGACGTCATGGCCCTTGCCTGCCTGCTCGCCTCGGTGGCGGTTCTGCTCGCTGGTGACCGCCAGCCGTGGGAGCTGGTCGTGGCGGGCTTGGCCGCGGGTCTCGCGCTGGGCACGAAGATGAGCCTCGTGGCGCCGGTGGGCGCCCTCACGGTCGGCGTGCTGGCCATCGGCGCCCGTGGCCGGCGCCGCCGGGTCCTCGTCAGTTGGGGGCCGGCGCTGGCTGTCACGGGCGGCTTCTGGTACCTCCGCAACCTCCTCCGCGCCGGCAGTCCCGTTCCGACTCTGCGCCTGGGGGTGGGAGGGCTGGTGCTGCCTCGGGTCGAGCTCTCCGTGACCGGCCGGACCAACTTCTCTGTGGCCCACTACCTCGGCGACCACCGGGTATGGGACCAGTCGTTCCGGCCGGCGCTGCGGATCAGCCTGGGAGAGGCCTGGCCACTGCTCCTCGGGCTGGCCGCGCTCGGTGTCGCTCTGGCGCTCGTCTACGGGCCCCAAGCAATCGACCGCGCGCTGGGCGCGGTCGCGCTGGCCGCGGCGATCGCCTACGTGGTGACGCCTCAGACCGCGGCGGGGCCGCCCGGGCACCCGACGCTGTTCGCCTTCAACCTTCGCTTTCTCACACCTGCTGTGGCGCTCGGGCTAGTGCTCCTTGGCCGGACCCGACTGCTTCACCGCCCGCCTGCCCGGGCCGGGTTGGTGGCCGCCTTCGCGGTCGTCATCGTGGCCGCCGAGACGCGCTCCCGCTATGCCTGGCCGGCCGGGTACTGGCCGGCCGCCCTGGCCGCGGCGGCCGGAGTCGTGGCATGCGCCCTCACGATCCCGGCCCTCACTTTGCGTCCGCCGTCGCTGCGCCTTTTCGTGGCTGGGGCTGTTGGCGTCGCTGTTGTCGTCGTTGGCGCGGGCTGGCCCGTGCAACGCCACTACTTGGGCCGCCGGTATCTGCACTCGGAACAGGTGGCCGCCGGAGCGTACGAATGGGCCCGAGGGGTCCGACGCTCACGGATCGCCATCGCCGGGTTCGTCCAGCAGTATCCGCTGTACGGGACGGATCTCTCGAACTGGGTGCAGTACGCAGGGCAGCCCTTGCCCCGGGGGGGCTTCCGTCCGGCGGCGACGATGGGGGAGTGGTGCGGGGCGCTGCGTCGGGGACGCTACCGCTACGTGGTCTTGATGCCGGACGGGGCGCCTGGTGAGGCCCGCTGGACGGCGGCGGACGCCGCCGCCACCGAGCTCCTCCGCGCCGGACCGGTGCGCATATATCAGCTCGACCGCCGGCTTGACCGGGCGTGCGGCGCGACACAGTGAGCAGACGGCGCCTCAGGGGTGGGTCCGAGCAGGCGACGACCCCGTTCGGTGGCCCCGCGGCCGGCCGCTCGGGCGCCGGCGCCGCGTCCGTGATGTTCGCCGCCGCCCTCGCCGTTCGGCTCGCCTTCGTCGCCGCCCGTCCCGGCTGGCAGCTGCGCCCAGGCCAGCTGAAGGCTGACTCCCTTCAATTCCACGAGATCGCAGTGAGCCTGGTCCACGGCACCGGGTACGCGCACGCCTGGGCGGGAGCTGGCCCTCACCACGGCCAGCTCGTCCCAACCGCCTTGCGCGCCCCTCTCTGGCCGTTGGCCCTCGCTTCTCTGTACAAGGTGACCGGACCGTCGCCCTTCGCGGGCCGCCTGCTCGATGTCGTGCTGAGCTCGGCCACCTGCGCCCTCCTGGTGGTGCTGGGAACGGCACTCGCCGGGCGGCGGGCGGGGATAACGGCCGGTCTCCTCGCGGCGCTCTACCCCCCGTTGTGGGCGCACGTCGACACACTCTGGAGCGAGCCCCTGTTCACGTTGTTGCTCGTGGCCGTCCTGACCGCGGCGGAAGCGCACCGCCGTGGCCCGTCCCTCGGCCGGGCCGCGGCTGTCGGTCTCCTTCTGGGCCTGGCCGCCCTGGCCCGCCCCAACGGGCTCCTGGTGCTGGTGCCGCTCGGAGTGTGGGTCGCTTGGCGGGCGCGGACCAACAGCAGGGGTGCCATGGCGCTCGCGGCCCTGGCGTGCTTCCTGGGCGCTTCTCTGGCCGTGGTCCCATGGGAGGTGCGCACCGCGCGCGCTCTTCACGCCGTGGTGCCCGTCACGACCCTAGGGGGCTCGGTTCTCGCGGGGGACTACTCCGAGGCCACCGCCGATCTCAACGGTCCCCTGTGGGGATGGTGGGACCTTCCAGGGCAGGTCCGGGCCTTCCTCGCCTCCACGGACGAGGTCGCCTTCGACCGCGCCATGCGCTCCCGCGGCGAACGGTGGATAAGTGACCACCCCCTGACCTCGGGCCGCCTGGTCGGGCTCCACGCGGTCCGGTACCTCGACATCTACTGGAGCCAGCACAACCGCCTCGAGCTGGAGGCGCCCAGCAGGTGGACCGATGTGAACGTGGCCGCCCTGCTCTGGTGGTGGGCGGTCGCTGTTGCCGCCGTGCTGGGAGCACTTCAGCTGGCGCGTGACAAGATGCTCGGCCCGTGGGTCCCTGCCTTGTGGGTCTGGGCCATCCTTGCCGCCAGCGGCTTGCTGCTCGCGGCTCACACGCGCTACAGGGTCCCTTCCGACCCGATAGTCCTGCTCCTCGCCGCGGTATGGCTCACCCGGCGCGGGGCGCCGAGTCTTGCTCTCCCCCCGACCGCAGTACGCGCCAGCCGGCACCGGTGACGAGGAGTCCGAGCAGGCTGAGCGCGAGCGGGTCGAGGAGCAGCCGGAACCGGTTGTTCTCGTCGGCGTCAAGGATGTTCCCGAACACGGTGACATACCCAATCGTCAGGAGGATGTAGGCCAGCACGACCCCTCGCGACGAGGTGCGGCCCTGATGGCGGAAGGTCCGTCGCATCGAGCCGATCCCGGAGGCCACGGCGAGCGCGTATCCAGCCACGATCAGCCATCCCACCTCGCCGAGGCGCGCACCCAGGTGAGGTGACCGGAATTGAGCCGCGTCCATGAAGTCGTAGTCGCGGGGTGCGTGCAGCTGTCCGAGCAGGATGGCGTCGTATCCCCTGGTTACGGCCCGCACGCGTCGGCGGTTGGCGGGGTCGAACAGCGGGTAGTCAGCCGCGGGCCGAAAGTAGATGAGCACTGCTTGTCGAACGCTGTCGACCACCGTGTCCGGCCGGATGCGGGCCACGTGTAGCGCATCGTGCAGGTCACGGCGGCACACGTCGATGTAGGCGCGATGGGTGAAGTTGGCCGTACCCGTCGATTTGAGCGGCTCGTCCCAGGC
>Ga0209577_10005032_pt1 | contig 12385 bp, 7 predicted proteins | sample GraSoiAngelo_109_FD_185874 | JGI IMG/M metagenome (GOLD analysis project Ga0209577, IMG submission 185874) | Grasslands soil microbial communities from the Angelo Coastal Reserve, California, USA - 14_0903_12_20cm (SPAdes) (version 2) | ecosystem: Environmental > Terrestrial > Soil > Grasslands ... | reverse complement strand
GGTCCCGGCCGGGCTGTCGCTGATACGCAAGCTGAAACCAGACGTGCTCTGGTCCACCTACCCGATCGCGACCGCTCATCTTATCGCCTACACGCTGCACCGCCTTACCGGGATCCGCTGGGTAGCGGATTTTCGCGATCCGATGTCCGAGGCGGATTATCCGGCCAATCCGCTTGAGCGCCGTGCCTTCGAGTGGATCGAGTACCAGACCTTGAAACACTGTGAGCGGGCGGTGTTCACGGCACCGGGGGCGTTACGTCTTTACGCCGAGCGCTACCCGGACATATCGCGGTCACGCCTCGCGATTATAGAGAACGGCTACGACGAATCAGCTTTCGGTGAGGCGGAGAAGTCAGCCGATCCTCGCCGTTCAGGCCGCGGACCGCTGGTGCTCGTGCACAGCGGCATCGTGTACCCTTCGGAACGCGACCCACGCCCTTTTTTTGCTGCGCTGTCGGACTTGTGCGGAAATGGGGACATCAAGCGTGGTGAGCTGAAGGTAGTACTGCGAGCAACGGCTTCCGACGATTACCTGCGGACGCTCATCGCGCGTTACGGCATCGACGAGATCGTAAAGCTCGAGCCGGCGCTACCCTACCGGGCGGCGCTCGCCGAGATGCTCGCCTGCGACGGGCTGCTGCTGCTCCAGGGAGCGATCTGCAATGACCAGGTGCCCGCGAAGCTCTACGAGTACCTGCGCGCAAGGCGCCCCATACTCGCGCTGACGGACCCCGCCGGGGACACCGCCGCCGTGTTGAGAAATGCGGGCATCGACACCATAGCGCGGCTCGATTCACAGGAGGAGATCGCGCGGCTACTGGTGCACTTCCTCGAGCTGCTGCGGCAGCAGCGCGCGCCGGTGGCGGACGAGGCGACGGTCGTAGCGGCTTCACGCAGGTCCAGGACCATCGACCTGGCGAGGGTCCTCGATTCCGTGGCGGGTTGATGGGGTTTGGATTTTGTCGACGGCCAGTGGCGGTATTTGGTGTCGCTATTCTCGGGTTTCACTCTAGGCGGTTCGTGGCTGCGCCGCAGCTTCAGTCCGCGAGGGCGTCGCGAAGGTGCAGCGCGATCTGATCGACGAGCGTATCCCACTTATGCGTGCGGGCGAAGGCTCCCCCGCTTCGACCACCGCCGGTGCGTGGGCCGATTCGTCCAGACTCGTGTCGACTGCGTCCAGCCATTCGGCGTCGGTTCGTGCCAGCGTCACGACAGAGTTGAAAAAGGCAAGGTGACTCTGAAAGGAGCATCGTTCGGAGGGCGCAACTCGCTCTTTAACAGGGCCTCTGCTGCCGAAAATGAGTTCTTCCCTGCTACGGAATCTCTCCGGAAAAAGGCGCATCTCCTCCAGTTCGCGCAGAATGGAATCAGAGGGCCTGGCGCGAGCCTGGAGGACCATCTCGCAGGTGATCGGGAACCTAGGAACGTAATAGTGGGAAAGCTCCGGGATCCAAATGGCGGACAGGATGAGCAGCGGTATGAAATACCAGAGGGCGCTTAGCCACCTTGCGAGCAGGTTCAATGCGGGTAACTTATTAAGCGGCGAGCTGTGGACACCGCAGCCCACCGGTGGTAGTTGATGTGATACATGGTTCTCGCTTCATCGCTCCACCGCGTGTGCCACTGCATTAGCTTGCCGTGGAACTCGATCCGCCTGATTCGCCCTTCCGCGAACAACTGCCTGACTGCCTCCTGGCGCATCAGGAATGCGGGCGAGGAGCTCTTGATCGACTCGTCGTAGGTGGTCTTCAGTATGATGAGGGAACCGTTTCCCTCGAGCGTCAAGCACGCTTGGCAGGGGTGAAACGCGTTCCTCTGTAAACGCCGCCCAGCCAAGGATCGGGAGCTTCGAATAACTTCCAGTCACCCGATTGTCTTTGTTCGTCGCGGTTGTCAAAGCATCGCAAGGATTTTACTGTGCCGCCTGCTACGCCGGTGCGGGAGGCGGTCGTGCGCGCGCGTTTGACACTCGGTTTCCCCTCATGCATATTGCCGCGGCCCATGTTGCTCGATGATGTAAAAACCGTAGTGGGGAGCGCACTCCAGCTCGGCAACCGCGTACAGCAGATGAACGAAGAGAGCGCCCTCCTCGGAGCCGTTCCCGAGCTCGACTCGATTGCCGTGGTCAATCTCATCACGGCACTCGAAGAGCGTTTCGACATCACCGTTGCCGACGACGAAATCGGCGCCGCCGCGTTCGAGACCCTCGGCAGCCTCACGCGCTTCGTCGAGAGCAAGCTCGCCGCTTAAGGCGGCGGCTGCGCCTAAACGGCATTGCCGCCAGTACTTGTTTCCCTGATTGCCAAATTTCCCAGTTAGGATTCAAGCTGGTCCAGTTCGCTCCCAGACCGCCATCGGCGCGGTTGAAATTTTCAGTCGCAACAACGGATCGAGTCATTTTATGTGGTCTTCAAAAACCATACGTTGCTATCCCAGTTCGGAGCATAGGCGATGCCATTCAACCCAGGAACAGACAGGAACCTGTTGTAGGGACCACCCCCCACATCAACCGGAATAGACGCACCCCCAGTTGTAGCAAGAGTATCTATGAAGAACGTCGAAGCATTGATACGCAACACTTCTCCTCCGCTAATGGCTCTCTTGCGGCAAAGAAAGCAGTCCTGAGTCGAGTCAGTCGGGTGCGGGACAAACACTATCGACGTGCCGTCTGTGACATTGACCGGGAAATAGGATGTGTCCCCTGAGTACGTTTGTTGAGTAATGACCCCCGGAATCACACCTAGCGCTACGGTTGCCGGGTTATGTACTCCGCCGCCGAAGTAGATGCTAGGTACGAACAGGCGATTACGTCTGGTATCGACCGCCATCATGCCGGTGATGATTAGAGGGATACCCCCAGCAATTACTATCGTCCAAGTGTTTGTTGCCTGATTCCAGCGAGCTAACTTGTCGCTGTGCCACACATAGACATCTTCAGTGGCTGGATCTTTGCAAATGCCATCATCAGGCAATTTCGGGAGTGGACAATCTGGATAGGTGCCATCGGCTTCGTAAAGGCCGGTCGTTGGGTCAAACGATACGATATTCGGGAAATCAGCATTACCTGCGTTATACGCCGCAACCGTTCCGAAGCACATGGCGCGATTGCGTTGCTCGATGAATTGATTGCCGTAATACGAATGTCGCGAACTTGGCCTACCGTCAGCATAAACTCTTGCACCGAGAATCACCTGTGAACCATCCGACGGCGGTGCCGCTTCTTCCCACGCTGGCGCGTCAACGGAAAGTTTTATTTTGATAGCTTGATTCCCAGCGTAAGCTCTGTGCCCACCACCAGCAAGCCCGTAAAGTGTCGAATCTCGGCTGTCGCATGACAAACCGCCATAATCTGCAAAAATCGAATTCGGCCCCTGAACACCGTAGATACCGGAAGCACTCCAAGCGGGCTTGGCCGCAATAAGATCGGAGAGCTTTGTCCCAGGAATCTCGGTCCAAGCGTTCACCGCGAGACCACTTAGCCACGACGGCTCACTCTTCTTCGGTGGACCGATATACTGGGTAGCGACGCACACCCCGCCGAACTCGTAATGAATCGGGGCAATCGGCGCCTGAAGGCCGCCGTGGTAGAAGTTCGCGAAGAAGGCATAGATAGGAACCTGATCTGCTCTTATTTTTCTAGTAGTGTCCTCGCTCATGAGGACACCATCTATCCATATCCGCACGATGCCGTCGCTGTTGTAATGACCTGCACCGTCATCTGTATTCATTTTCACGTATTGCTCAATGCAGTAGATACGCCCAGCAACCAAGCAAGCAGGGGGATTCATGGGGCGATTCTGGGCGTTGCTAGGATTCCCGGCGATGCTGTGCTCTGCATCGTAGGCGTGTATGAAATAGCCGTAAGCATTTTTATTCGACGGTGACTGAGCGAGGTGCTCCATGCGGTAAGACATGGCCCCGCCCCCAAACGAGCTATCAAACCCTGGCAGCTTCACGCCCCGCTCATTCATGCCGAGATAAACATCTGGATCAATCTTCATCAGGTAACGACAGTAAAGCTCGGTGTAACTACCACCCAGAAACCTTCTCCAGGAAAGAATATCTGGTGCCGTAGTGGTAGACCCAAAGCGCATCGCTGTCAGGCCATATTGCGACCAAGACACGAACGATGAAGTAGGAGGATTCCCGTTAAAGTCAAGATTGCTCCATCCTGCTGCTTCACACGCGGCTTGATTCGCAAAACTCGGATAGAAAATGACCGCGGGATGGCTGGCGAGCGCTAGATCGTTAGCGACAGTTGCCGCTATGCCCTGCACCACGCCACCAAGCTGCCTCGGTGTATCCCATATCAGCGCAGGCATCTTCAGATAATCGACACGAGTAACGTAATTCTGTGGGAGCGGCGTGTCGATCACTGTCACCGATAGCGTCGCGCTTGTCACAGTGCCGGTGATTCCACTCAAGTCGAACTTCAGGAACGCTGCACCCCGACCAATCGTGTTAATTTTCATATAGCCGGTATTTGCTTGACTCAGTGTTTGATATGACGCCAAATCAGTCCAGCAACTCACCGTGCATGGCGGCGAAAAGCTGCCCGTCGTCGTTGTGATTTGAAGAACCGGCGGAGTTGCACTTTGCCTGCTCGCAACGATCGGGGCATTAGTAGCGGAACTCAAAAAGAAGCCGGTGTTACCATCCACCAATAGCTTCTGAACCAAGGCAGTAACGTCCCACGGGCCTATGCTTGGATAGGTGGTGCTCGCATAATGAGTCGGCCCGTTCAGTAAATTGTTGGCGTCCAAATAATCACCACCAACATTCGTCCACTTCATTCCTCCAGGCACCGCTGGATCGTTCCTGCCCAGACCATAACTAGGAAATACCGGCGTCGGGCCGTCCCCCGGCAGTTCGCCAAGCTGCACGATGTCGGGCACGGAAGCGACGGGTTGGGCCCCGAACCCGTACAGCGTCCCCACGAGCGGGCCGTCGTCTGTCAGGATGAGCTGGCCGTCGGCGGTCACGACGAAGGGGGCAGCCCCCGGCTGCAAGCATGGCGCTCAGGAAGTCGCGTCTGTTCATGGTCTTCCCTCCACTACTGACTTGGCCCCTGAGAGATCAGTCGAACAATTGCTGCTGGACCGCGATTTTTGTTCTACGTTTTGGCCTAGGGTAATTCGTAATCAGCGGGATCGCAATGACGGATTCGCGGTTCCCCGTCGCGCGAGCGCGACACGGCCGGCAAGGGGTTCTCAGGCACGCAAGACGTGATTGCCAAGCAGATTCATCGCCAGACGCAGCCCGAAGCGCCAGTGGGGACGATCCCAGGGCGTGAAGCGCGGAATTTGGAATAGATCGGCCCCTGCACGTGTGCTGCCCCAGGCGGTCGAAACCGCTGCATCGAAACCGAGCTCCCGCACCAGCGCTGCATGCTCGCGACGATAATCCCGCAAGGGCCGGCCGTTGGGATAGGCAAACAGGCGCACCGGCGCGCCGGTGATCTCCTCGAGACGCTCTCGCCCGTCAGCGATCTCGTCGCGCGCGCTTTCGAGCGCGATCCCGGCAAGAATGGGATGCGTGACGGTGTGTCCGCCGATGTGCATCCCTGCCGCGTGCAGCGCCGCGACCTGTTCGGAGCTCATCATCAGATTGTCCGGCAGTCGCGCGCCGACTCGTTCGGCGATCGCGCCAGCCACCGCCTCGCGTTGTCCGATGGGCAGGTACTTCACCCGGGGAAGGATGCGATCGATGGCGCCTCTGCGCTCCTCGAGTGTTGCCAGAGCGTGAACGCCGAGGCCGAAGTCATCGATGTCGAGCACTGCATCGCGGGCTTGCCGGACCGCCTCGATCACGCTGTCGTTGAACATGCGGCCGCCGTCCAGGTAGCCCGTGGCGATGAAGAACGTGGCCTGCAGGCCGAGCTTGCGCAAAATGGGCAGCGCGACGTCATGGTTGTCGGCATAGCCATCGTCGAAGGTGATGGCCAGCGGCCGCTCGGGCAGCCGCCCGTCCTTCAGCCGGTTGACCGCCTCGGCAAGCGGCAGCACGTTGAACCAGTTGCTGACCCACCGCATCCGCTGCTCGAACTCGGCGGCGGACAGCTCGCCCGGCTGCAGCGGATCGTGCTCGCGCAGGACGTGGTGGAACGCGAGCACGGACAGGCGCGCGCGCTCACCGGCCGGCGCAAGCCGATTGAGGATCTGGCGGCTGACCCATGCCCTAGCCACGGTTCGCTCCTGCTCCGGCCGCCTCGCCTCCTGCCTCTGGCCGCGTCCGACGCTGAAGCACCTGGTTGAAAACCTCGAGCAGTGCCGGAATGCGCCTCTCCCACGCATTCGAGCGCGCGTACTGGAGGATGTGCTCCCGGTCCCATTGGTGCACGAGCGCTGCGCTGATGGCTTCGGTGAGCGCGTCCTGATCGCCGTACTCGACGATCTTGCCGAGCTTCGGTGAGCTGACGACCTGGGCATTGCCGCCGACGCGTGTCGTGACGACAGGCAAGCCGCAGGCCATCGCCTCCAGGAAAACGTTGGCCCAGCCTTCATAGCTTGTCGCGAGCACGAAAACATCGGCAGCCGACAGCGGTATCTTCAAGCGCTCCGGCGGATAAGGCCCAAGGAATCGCACGCGCTCTGCCAACCCTAGCGCCGCAACCTGGCGTCGCAGCTGCGCGGACATGTCCCCCGCCGGGCCGGCTCCTCCGACGATCAGGTAATGCAGGTCCGGGTGGCGGCCAAGCAGCGCCGGCAGGCATTCGATCACGCGGTGGAAGCCCTTGCGCTCGATGAGCCCTCCCACCGACACGATGACCTTGGCATCGAGCGGCAGCTCGAGCGTCCGGCGCGCTTCGTCGCGCGCGACTGGGCTGAATTTCGCGAGATCGATACCGTTGCCGATGACCGTGACTCTCGCCTCATCGGCGCCCAGGCCGATGGCGACTTTCTTGAGCGCCTCCGACACGCAAACAAGCCTGTCCGCTCGAACGATCGCATGCCGTAATCGCGAAGCAACTTCGGTGCGCGCCTGCCTTTCCTCCTTGCCGCGCAACGTGATGACGACAGGCAGCCGCAGCCAACGGCCCAATAGAACGCCGGCGTGGCCGTCGGGATAGCCGAAATGGGCATCGAGGATATTCAGGCCGTGCTTGCGGACCAATCGCCGGACAGTTGGCAGGCTGCACAACGCGAGGAAGAAGCCATCGGCCCATTTGAGGATCCCGGGAAAGCAGATAAACCGGGGCCGATGTACTTCGATGCCCTGCATGATCTCGAAGCGCGGCGCGGGCGGCCGGAAATGCGCCCGAAAACGCCTGATCAGCCCCTGCAGCGGAAACCAGGGCTGCGGCGCCACGACGGCGATCGGAATATGCTCCCCGACACGAAACATCCGCTCACGGATGAAGAGGCCCGCCACCGGGTCTGCATCGTTCGGAAAGAGCTGCGACAAGACCAGCAGCCGCGCTTGCCTCGGCATCCCGCCACTCACGCAATGCGCTGCAAAGGCGCAACGGCCGCGGTCCGATCGGCGCCATCCATGATCTGGCGCAGGAAGCCATCAAACATCAGGAGCGACCACAACGGCGAGCTGTGGTCGCGTACGCCGGACTGATGTTGATCGAGCAGTTGCCTCAGACAGGCTGGATTAAATAGTCCGGTGTCGGCGAGCCGCGCTCCCAGCACGGCCTCGCGCACCCGTCCGCGCAACGCGCCGCGGAACCAGCTCGCCAGCGGCACCGAGAAGCCCATCTTCGGCCGGTACAGCAGATCCTGCGGCAGGTGCGATTGCATGGCGCGCTTGAAAAGCCATTTGCCCTGGCCTCCGCGCAGCTTCAGCGACGAAGGCAACGTTGCGAGCCATTCGACCAGCGGATGATCCATCAGCGGCTCGCGCACCTCGAGCGAGTGCGCCATGCTCGCGCGGTCCACCTTGGTGTTGATGTCGCCGATCAGGTAGGTCTTCAGGTCCAGGTACTGAACAAGGCCAAGCGGGTCATCTGTTCCGGCGCGGCCGGCATGGCGGCGCAGCACTTCGGCGGCGGAGTAGCCGCCCAGCTGGGCCTTGAACGCATTGCTGTAGAGGCGGCCGCGCAGGTCTTCGCGCAGCACCGACACGGTATGGAAGTAGCCGTCTACCGAGGTGCGCGCGAGCGCTTCGAAGGTCGTCTTGGCGCGGAAGACCTGGGGAGCCCAGTCGGCTTTTGGGTACACACGACCGAGCAATCCGAAAGCAGGCCGCCGCACGGAAAACGGCAGCAGAGCGCGCATGCGCTCTTCCATCGCATGCAGGCGATAGCGCCGGTAGCCGCCGAAATTCTCATCGCCGCCGTCGCCCGAAAGCGCCACCGTCACGTGCTGGCGGGCGAGCTGGCAGACGCGGTACGTCGGTATGGCCGAGCTGTCGGCGTAGGGTTCGTCATAGGTGCGGGCAAGGACGTCGATGAGGTCGAAGTCGTCGCTATCGACCCGGTCGACGAAGTGGCGGGTGCGGTAGCGCTCGGCCACCTGCTGGGCGTACTTCGATTCGTCGAACGCCGGGTCGCTGAAGGCGATGGAACAGGTATTGACCGGTTCCGCGCTGACTCCTGCCATGATCGCCACGACGGCGCTCGAGTCCACGCCGCCCGAGAGGAACGCGCCCAGCGGCACCTCCGAAATCATGCGAAGGCGAATCGACTCTTTCAGCCTGTCCACCAGCTCGGCCTGCGCATCGCGCTCGCTGATGGGGTTATCCAGCGTGAAGCGGACATCCCAGTACTCGCGCGGCTCGGCGATGGCATCGCCGCGCCGGATGGTGAGCGTGTGGGCCGGCGGCAGCTTGCGCGCGGCCGCGTAGATGGTGCGCGGCTCCGGAACGTAGCCGAAGGCAAAATACTCTTCGATGGCGAAGGGATCGAGATCGCGCTTGAATCCCGGGTGCTCAACCAGCGCCTTGAGCTCCGAGCCGAAGATGAGCTGCCCATCGGCCAAGAGCGAGTAATAAAGCGGCTTGACGCCGAGCCGGTCGCGGGCGAGGAGGAGCGTCTGGCGGTTGCGGTCCCACAGCGCAAAAGCGAACATGCCGCGGAAGCGCTTCACGCAGTCCTCGCCCCACTGCTCCCAGGCGTGAACGATGACCTCGGTGTCGCTCCTGGTACGAAATACGTGACCCGCGCGCACGAGCTCGGGGATCAGCTCCTGGTAGTTGTAGATCTCGCCGTTGAAGATGACGACGACGCTGCGGTCCTCGTTGAAAAGCGGCTGCTGCCCGGTCGAGAGATCGATGATCGACAGGCGCCGGTGCCCCAGGCCCAATCCCGGCTCGAGATGCAGGCCGCTTTCGTCGGGCCCGCGGTGAAGCTGCGTCTCGCTCATGCGCGAGACGAGATCGCGCGAGATCGGTCTCGCTCCGCTCAGGTCCATCACGCCGACGATGCCGCACATGCCGGGTCCCGCGCTCAGGAAGGCGCCGGCGGCGCCGGGAGCGGCTCGACGCTGCCCGATGGGACTGCGACCCCGGCCGCCGCGAGCTCGCGCTCGTACAGGCTCACGTAGTCGGCCACCATGCGGGTGAGACTGAAGCGGGCTTGGGCAACGCGTTGCGCCGCCTTGGCATGGCGCCGCGCCGTCGTGCGCTCGCCGAAGTAATAGAGGATCGCGTCCGCGAGCGCTTCGCGGTTGGCGGGCTGAACGAGGCACCCCGTCATGCCGGACTCGATCAGCTCGGGGTTGCCGCCGACCCGCGTGGCGATCACCGGCAGCCGCGTGGCCATGGCCTCGAGAATCGTGTTGGAGATCCCTTCGGCGAGCGACGGCAGCACGAAGCAGTCCAGGCCGCGCATGATCTCCGGCACGTCGGCGCGCTCTCCCGCGAGCCAGACCCGGTCGCGAATACGCCCTTGCGCGAGCACGGCCTCCACCTGCTCGCGCAAGGGACCGTCCCCGACCAGGATCAATCGAAGGCGATTTGCGGCGTCAGGCGAGAGCTCGCGCGCCCGCGCGAACGCACGCGCCAGATTGAGCGGATCCTTCACCGCCTCCAGGCGGCCGATCCATCCGAGCAGCCACTGCCCGGGCCCGCCGAAAGGACAGCCAGGGATCGGCGGGCGCTCGTGCGCGGACGGGCAGAAACGCTCGGTATCCACGCCGTTGTAGATCTGCGAGATCGTCCGCGATGGAATGCCGACCTGGCGCTCCAGGTACTCCTCGAGATGGCGCGACAGGGCGATATAGCGGGTCACGAACGGGCGATAGAGGCGCCGCACATAGCGATAGCGCCGCCTGTGTCCGGCAGGATCGTTGACGTTCCAGCCGTGCTCGCCATGCACGCGCACCGGCACGCCCGCGGCCCAGGCCGGAACGCTCGCTTCGAGCGCCGCCAGGTTCCTGGTGTGCACGATCGCGGGCTTGAGCTGCCTGAACAGGCGATACAGGCGCGGGTATTCGCTCACCAGGTGGCCAGGGGGCTTGGCGAGCTCGATGTAGCGGACGTCGCTTCGCTCGACGCGCCTCGCAAATACGCTAGAGATCTCGGTGAGCGCGACGACCGCATGCTGCCAGCGCTGCCTCGGCATGCGGTTGATGAGATTGACCACGCCGTTCTCAAGGCCGCCGACGCCGAAGCGATGCACGACGTGGACGATGAGAGGCGGCGTCGCGTTGCTCGGCATCGGCTCAGTGCGCAACATGCATTGGCGCGGGCTCGCCGGAGGCCGCTCCCGCCAGCGCCGCGTTGATCGAGGGCAGCATCGCGCGCGCGAACTCGCGCAGAGCTTCCTCTGCGGCTTGCGTGCGAATCTCGTACGGCGTGGCGAGCATGATGACTGCCGCATCGTCGCCGCGGTAGAGAAGCTTGTCGCGCGCGAGGAGCAGCTTGGCGACATAGGGATTGCTCAAGTCGCTCCCGGCTACGCGATACCAATCCCACACCAGCAATCGCTGCCGGGCCGAGCGCAGCCGGGTCTCGCGCATATCCACCGGTCCGTTGCCAAGATCTTCAGTGCGCGCTGAATCGCCGACGTTCATCCAAAGGGGATCACCCTGCGCAACGATGACGTTCCCCGAGGTGACCAATTCGGCGCCCTTCCTCTGTCCACGGTAATACCCCACGTAAAGGGCTACCGCGCGATCGCCTTTGCGATACACCTCGAACGAGCTCGCCGCGGCGCCGCTGTAGCGCGGCCGCCAGTCGGTGAGCGGGAGCGTTTCGCTCGACCAGCCGGCGGCGCCCGCCGGCCTGGCAAGCACCGGGGCCCCGATCGCGCCGTTCGCCCGCTCGAGGTGCGCGGCGTAGAGCGGCCACGCCGCGGCGATCGCGAGAGCGGCGACCGCGGACGCGGCGAGCGCTGCGCTCGATGAGGGCGCCGTATGCAGGGGAACGACTTCCTCGTCGGCGCGGCGCACGGGGTCGCGCCAGAACGATCCCAGCCAGAAGAGCAGCAGCATCACCACGCCGAAGAAGATCCAGCCGTAGATCAGATGGTCGATGCCCACAGCGAGCTTCATGCCGCTCAGGTGCCCGATCATCACGATGAGGTAAGCGCGCACACCGTTCGCGGCGAGCGGCACGAGCGCGGATAGCCCGACGAAAAAGAGCCTTTTCCACAGCCGTTGATAGTTCAGGTACGCGTAGAGCACGCCGACGGTGACCGAAGCGATGAGATAACGCAGCCCGCTGCACGCTTCCACCACCGACCAGTTCCCGGTGGGAATGGAGAAAAACGTTCCTTCGCGGTACACCGGGATGCCGGTAAGCCGCAGCGCCGCCACGGTGAAGTCCGCGGTCCAGTCCATGAGCCGGGGAATAAAGGCGTCTCCGACCGGCACGGCGAGAAGAAGAAACGCAAGAGGAAAAGCCAGGGCGCGCGCGACGTCGCGGCCCGCCAGGGCAAGGACCAGGGCCGGGATCATCGCCGTCACCGCGTACTGCTGCACCACCTGGACCTGGCCCGCGGCGGCGACGAGCCAGGCGAGGCCTGCTCCCGCGAGGAACAGCAAGCCGGCGTAATCCGCCGCCGGGACGAGCCGCGCGAGCTCGCGCCGCTTGCGCCAGGCGAGGTAGAGCGCGATCGGCACGATGACGTAGCCGTGGGCGTAGGTCGCGGAGCCAGACCAGGTCGCGACCATGGACTTCGCCGTCTGCCAGTAGATCGCGAGGAGGATGACGGTGGCCGCCGCCGTGAGCGGAGCCGCCAGCTTCCAGCCGATCTCGGCGGCGGCCCGGCCGCTCGCCGCCTCAAAACGCAGCATCGGATCGGTCTGCGCGTTCACTAACCAAGGCTCTTGACGAGATGCGGGCCCAGGAAATTGGCGAGCGGAACGGGCAGGCGCCGCCAGAGCGCGATCAGGGCGCGGTATCGGGGATTAAGCGGGTTATTTTGCGGAATCCCCGCGCGCCGGTACAGGCGGTATTCGTAGGCAAGCGGCGCGGGCTCGAACCCCCAGTTCTTCTT
>Ga0209577_10005030_pt1 | contig 12386 bp, 11 predicted proteins | sample GraSoiAngelo_109_FD_185874 | JGI IMG/M metagenome (GOLD analysis project Ga0209577, IMG submission 185874) | Grasslands soil microbial communities from the Angelo Coastal Reserve, California, USA - 14_0903_12_20cm (SPAdes) (version 2) | ecosystem: Environmental > Terrestrial > Soil > Grasslands... | reverse complement strand
AGAGCACCGTCAAAACGATGGCGCCGATCATCAACCTGTTCTTGTGTTCTACCGTCCAATGGGCAGTCCGCTCTGCCGCCACAATCGTGGCTCCCCGGAAGCGGTCTTCTTTCAGTGAGTGTCGGGTCTGTGCGCGCACAACTTCCTTCTTAGGTTGCTACCAAAAATGTATGGTGGGTGACGACTTATCAGTTTAACAGACTTCTCCCCGGAGACGCAGCTTGCCGCGCCTCGCTAAACCACGAAGCGTGGAAGCTGAGGCGCTTTCCGCGCGCCAATCCGAAGAACTCAGCGGGAGGGCGAAGTCGAAATCTTCCACGTAGCGAAGGATGGCAAAGGCTAAACGACCGCTTTACCGCGGTGTTTCTTCCAATATCCCCTGCTCCAGCTTTTCCTGGCACTCGATACAATGACGTGTCCACGGCACGGCTTCCAGGCGCTTGGGATTAATCTCTTTGCCGCAGGAGATGCATTCGCCAAAGGTGCCTTCGCGAATGCGGTTCAGGGCACTTTCCACCATCTGCAACAGTTGGCGTTCGTTGTTGCTCTGCGAAAACAGGAATTCCTTGTTGTAGGAACTAGCGGCGCGGTCGGCAATGTCCTGCGCCGAGTCTTCATCCGCGCTACGGCCGTCCTGTTGCGTACGAACGACTGTGCGACGCAGTTCCTGCTGTCGTGTTTCCAGCCGTTTTCTGAAAGAGTCTAACTTCTTCTTATCCATTTGGGTACTCACCCCGAGCGGCGCGGCGCGCCGTCCAGAGCATTTCCTTAAGCTTGGGCCAAACGAAGATGATAAGCGCTTAAATTAAGATGCGTCAACAGGCGGAGAAGTCGCTCAAACTTACTTTGGGGCACTCTCTGTTGGGGATGGAAACTTCGCACTTCGTAATGCAGAACACAGAACTACCGACCCATTGCCACAACGATCCTCAACGAGGCAGTAGTTGGGGCATTTCAGCCAGCGCATACCCCATCACCGCCATCGCCGCGGCGTTCTCGCGCAGTTCGCGCGGAACTATCTTGTCCAGCGTGTCAGCTGCCGTGTGGTGGTAGTTGAAGTAAGTGCGGCCATCCTGCTTGACCCCGAATGCGGGCACGCCCGCCTTCGCCATCGTAGAAATGTCCGCCCCCGGACTGTAATTTGTGATCTTGATAATGTTAGCGCCCAAATTTTGAAGAACGCTTTGCACCGGCTTCAACAGATCCAAAGCAGCGGGAGTCACTTTCGCGTCGAAGCCCAACGGGTGAGCGGCCCCCAGATCACTTTCTATCGCCGCCATGTAGTTGGGAAATTCAAGAGCGTGTGCCTTCGCATAGGCGTCGCGTCCGCCACCGCCGTTCTCTTCATCCATCCAGGCAATCACGCGCATGGTGCGTTTCGGCTGCAGGTGCAATTGTTGGAGAATGTGCGCCGTCTCCATCGCGACGGCCACTCCAGCGGCGTCGTCAATCGCACCCGTACCCAAGTCCCAGGAATCCAAATGGCCGGAGACAATCACTACCTGCTCGGGATGCTCTGAGCCTTTCAAGTCCGCGACTACGTTGTAGCTCGTGATGTCAGGCATGCGGTGAGGAGTCAGCGTCAGGTGCATGCGCACCGGGCCTTCCGCCGCAAGATGCGAAATGAGATCCGCGTCCTCCGCAGTGACCGCCCCCGCGGGAATGCCCGCCGCCTGGCTCCATCCGGTGTGTGGCAGCCGGTAATCGGCGCCACCGACCGAGCGGATCAGCGAAGCTAGAGCCCCCAGCTCTGCGGCAGCCTTGGCGCCGCTGCCACGATACTCTACCGCTTCGCCATAGGCGTCGAGCGCAAGTCCAGCCGCGGCTTTCTGTTTGTCAAACGGGAAATTAAGTAGCACGATTTTCCCCGCGACCTTTTCACGTCCCAGGGTTTTCAGCTCGTCAAAATTATGGGCGACCACTACCTCGGCCGTAAGTCCCTCCACCGGCGTCGCCGTGCTTCCGCCCAGCGCGGTCAAGACAATCTTCTGTGGTGTTCCGCCCGCCTGTCCCGGATACTCCACCAATTCGCCGGTCTCGATCCCACGCACCCAATGCGGCACCCGTGCTTCTTCCAGGCGCACCTCGAGACCCAACTTCTTTAATTCCTCCGCCACATATTCGACCGCCTTCTGCGCCTGTGCCGATCCGCTCATCCGCGGCCCGATATTTTCCGTCAGGTGCGCCACCTGCCGGTAGGTGTAATCATCGACCAGTGCCGCATCTCGAATCGTGGCAAGCTCCTGCATAAGTTGCGGGGAAAAAGACGCCTGAGCGTTCGCGGTCGGACGCGTGGCCGATGGTTGGGGCTTATTCTGTGCAAATGCAGCGCTGGAAGAAAGCAGGATAAAAGTAAGAGCAGTCGAAATGCGCATGCGTTTAGGCAATCACCTCGCGGATCACGGCAGAAAGCTGGCATCTACACGACAGGACAATATACAGCAGACAAAGGGTGAAGGACGATTTACGAACCCCGAAGTGGAATCCTAAATCGTCCTCCTACACTCGGTTAGAAGCGGAACACAATACCGGCGGAATAGCGGAAGCTGTTTTGCTGTCCTGCGGAGTTGGTGGCGAACCCGCTGGCTAACGCATCCAACGAGCTGAATTGGGTGCGAACATAATCGATCTGCGCGGCGCGGATGGCAAACCTCTTTGACAAGCCGATGTCAACGCCGCCGCCGAAGGCCATCGCGAACCCGGTCGCACTCGTCACTCCGGTAGAGAGTCCGCCGATAAAGGGAAGCCCGGCGCCGGCGCTCAGACTGGAATGTGCCTCACCGAACAAAGCGTGCGCAAAAACCGAGCTCTTCCCGAAGCGGGCGGTCGCGGTCGGCCCTACCAGGAAGTCATATACATGTTGGTTCGCCGAGGCGGTAATTCCGAGCAGCGAGCCGATGCCAAACAGCGAATCCAAAGAAGCCGCTGTCCGATAGTTCCCGTCCACCTGCCCGGTAATGCCAAAGTAACGGCTAAAGTTCACCGTGGCTTGGCCAGTCCAACCGTTGAAACCATTGTTGTTATTGCGGAGATATGAATAGCCTCCGAAGATTTCAGCTCTAGGGGCCACCGTGGCCTCCTGGGCCAAAAGCCCCGCTGGCGCCAGCAAAAGCAATAACATCACTAAACCATACCTGTGCATTTTTTCTCGCTCCTGGGAAAGGATATTGCTGAGTAAGATGCAAGCCGGGAGCGAACATGAGGAAAGAAATTTTCCTTTGTCGCGAAGCGTTTGTAAAGACTCGTAATACTGCGCGGGCCAGCGCAATGTCGATTCGATACAACTCCGATCACCGCTTTTCGCAACCTAAGATGTTGGGGCGTATCATTCCAAACTTCAGGGCGTTCCGGGCTTAGAGCACTGTGCGACGAAACCTTTTTTTTCTTCTTCTGAGCTTCTTATTTCTCTCCTGCACGCGGCACTTCGTGCCGGCCCAGTCCCCGACCGCTGCCACTCCCTTGCCACCCACGCGGGTACCGCGTTTTCAGCACGTCTTTGTGCTCGTGGAAGAGAATCAGAATTACGACAAGGTCATTGGCAACACCAAAGACCTGCCTTACCTGAATGACCTCGCCAGCCATTACGGGCTGGCAACCAATTACTTTGCCAACACCCATCCCTCGCTCAACAATTACTTCTTCCTCACTTCCGGACGGAATGGAACCAGGGCCCCGTGGATCGGGGGGCTCGCCGACGAGTACCCTTTCCCCGTGTCGGGTGAAAATGTTGTCAGCGTGCTCAGCGCCAATGACAGAAGTTGGAAAGTCTACGCGGAAGGGCTACCACGCGCGGGATATATCGGGGACGACCGCTTTCCTTACATAAAGCGCCACAACCCCTTCGCGTACTACCGCACAGTTCGCAACGATGCGTCGCAACGTGCCAATATTGTTCCCTTCGACGACTTCCATCATGACCTGAAGGGAGGCAGCTTTCCCGACTATTCCTTTATCGTGCCCAACATTTATCACGACGGCCACGACGATGCCGAAACCCATCGCATAGCTGAATGCGGAGATCACAGGGCGCTGAAAGAAATTGATGGCTGGCTGAAGAACAATATCGATCCGCTGGTCACATCCGAAGCCTTCGCCCGCGACGGCCTGCTAGTCATCGTGTTTGACGAAGGCTGCGAATCCGGTAGCGAGGCCGATTGGCGCTACGATCGCGACCACCCCACCGTCAAAGGTGGAGGCCGAGTCCCCGCGATCGTCATCAGTTCGCGAACTCCGCCCGGCACGACCTCCGACCTGCTCTACCATCATCAAAGTGTTTTACGTCTTGCTCTGAAAGCTCTGGGGATCGAGCACGCGCCTGGACTGGCCTCCATCGCGCCCGATATGAGCGATTTTTTTCCCAAGCCCGGAGAGCAGCCACTAGGAGTTGGAGAAAAGCCCGCCGCCCACCCCGAAGGTCCGCCTCATTGAGGCGTGAGTAAGAGTATGCGGCATGCCGAACGAGTTTGTATGCTGAGCGAAGCGAAGCATTTCTATGATGAAGGCCCTGGTTGCCCCACTCATATCGCTGTTGGTAATAGCTAGCTACGCCCTCGCTCAGGACAATTCAGTCGCGACAGATCCCAAGCACGCTCATCCTGCTCCGGGCACATCCATCGTTCGTTTCGCGCAACTCGACGAGGGCGTCTATAAAGGATCAAAGCCCAAAAACGACGCTGACTATCGATTTCTAGAATCCAGAAACATCAAATACATTCTGAACCTGAAATTCTTCCCTCTGCTCTACCGCCTGGAAAAGAAGAAGGCTGCGCAGTACGGCATGGTAGTGATTCCGGCCACCATCAATGCCTCGCCCATCGCGCCTTCGGAAAAACACGTCCGCCAGATTCTCTGCATATTGCGCGACAAACGTCTTCGCCCCATCTATTTTCACTGCGACGTCGGCCGCGACAGGACCAGCCTTATCGCCACGCTATACGAGATCCACTTTCGAGGTTTGCCGGCCGACAGTGCCTGGCAGGAAATGAAACACTTTGGTTTTAAGGATGACTGGACGCTGCGTGGCCTGAGCGTTTACTTGCGGAAGCATTCAAAAACACCGCTGGTGGACGGGAAACACGTTTGTAAACCAATTCCGCTGCCCTCCCTACGAAACGAAACCAGCAGTCCGTGACTCGCCGATTTCATGCGATTCACGATTCCGCGAACTGAGCCCGCGCAAAGCCATGCTTCTCTCAGGAGGGGGGAGGGGAGGGCGTACCATGCTCGGAATTCAGATGGCGAAGAAATTCGGCGTCAAGCCAACCCACGAGCCGATTTTGCTGGTCCAGGTTCGCACACTGAAAAGTCAGGCCTGCTTTGCCGTGTCTGTCGTCCCACACCACCGTGCCTTCGGCGGTCATCACGCAGGAGACGTCGGGTATGGAAAAAACGAGTTCCAGAGTTTCTCCCAAATCCAGCACGCAGGGAATATTCACGGCCATGCCGTTGCGGCTGATATTCATCGTGTTGCACTGTAACTCCGTCCCGCAATTTCTTCGCAGCCGCACCTTCAGCTTCACTGCATATCTGAAGTAGCGCCTGCGCTCTCGCAACATCAGCCCATACGCGGTATGCAGCACTTGTTTGATGCGGGTAGGCTCGAACGGCCGTTCGAAAGCAAAATTCGCGCCCTGGTCCAGCGCCCGCTGCCGCGCATCGCTGTCGCTGGCCACCGCGAATACCAGCGCGTTCTTGCTGGAGTGGCTGTCCCGCAGACTTTTGATTATCGGAAGAGTTTTGCGGAGGTTGTCGAAGTCAAGCACCAGCGCCTCGAACCTGACCACTCTCAGGCCCAACTCGGCGCCGGATTCATCGCCGTAGCTCTGCACTGCGACGCCGATCTCGCGAAACAGATCGGAAAAGATCCCCACCATCTCATGATCATGGGTGACCAGCAGTGCTCTTATTTCCGCAGTATTAGACATCGCCACCTGGAATTCGGTCTAGCACCTTAACAATTGCGCGATGCGCCTGAGCATTTCTTCGGCGTTGGCGTCCCCGGGGATGGTTTGCGCCCGTAGTTTCACCCAGGCCTCGGCGAGCGTCAGGCGCTTCGCTGCGGGTTTGCTGTACATCCCTTCGGGCGACAGAGGACTGCTGGATGTTATCTGATCCAAACGTTGATCCCCGTGTTCTGCTGTAAACCCCGCAGCAAAAATATGTGCGTCGCGCCAGTCCCGAATCCTCGGACTGTTCTGCGGTATAAGGAATGCTCGCCCCACTATGTGTTCTTCTTGCCCGAGAATGGACCCCCAGGTAATCATTTGTAAATCGGCGCGAGTGCTTATAACCCCAAACATTGCTGTCAGCTTGGATACGCAAAGCCGGGAGCCGTAGGTTATTGACCTACATAGTGTTATGTAGGTTATCCTGTTACGAAATCCGAACAAAAAACAAATTTCGAGTAGAAGCACGGCTCCGAAGTGTAAAGCTAAAATGAGGCGGGGGTCCCGGGCAATAATGAGCTTTCTTTTCCCTTCCGCACAATTATCTTATGTTCTCGGCGCGAGCCGATTTCAAATCCATCGACTCCCGGTTGGTGGTTGCGTCGTGCCACACCCGAAGGAGCGTTGTTGAGCCGAAGCTTTGAGTTTGGGGACCAATGCAAAAGATCCGGTTGGTGCTGTTTTCTAAGTACCAGATCGTGAGGGCAGCGCTCAGGCATATGCTGGTTGCAGCCAGCGATCTCGAGATCGTTGCTGAAGTCGAAAATCTCAACCAGGCCGAACAGGCGGTTCACAAGCTTCATCCAGATGTCGTTTTGGTCGAGACCATCGAAACGACCAATCCTTCGATTCCGAAACTTGCCGAGAAGTCAACGCGTAATGGGAAAGTTTCGGTGGTGGTTCTGACTAATCAGGGCAACCCTCGCCTGGTCCGCGCCATGTTGCGGGCGGGAGTCGCCGGCTACGTCCTCAAACATTCAAGCGAAGCGGAATTACTGCTCGCAGTCCGCTCCGCTGCCCGCGGCCGAAAATTTCTTGATGCCAGCCTGATTGACCAGATTGCGTTCGAAGGTGCTGCCGCGGCCGGCCCGGCCGAGGGCAAGCACCATCTCAGCAGGCGCGAGCTCCAGGTGCTCAAGGGATTGGTCCAGGGCTACACCAGTCCAGAAATTGCTCGAGAACTGCATCTCAGCAGCAAGACCGTCCAGACCTACCGATCGCGTATTTACGAGAAACTCGAAGTGCGCAGCCGCTCCGACCTGGTGCGCTATGCGATATCGTCGGGATTGTTGTCACTGAACGAAGCCCTGCCGGAATAATCCGCGTTCGAGTCCGCACAATCATTTTTCACCCACGTCTGACTTTTTAGCTGGGACGCATCTCAACGCACCCCGGTCTTCCCATCTTTCGGAGACTGGGGTGCATGACAGCAAAAGAAGCTCACTAGTGAGTGGCGGGCGCGGGATAATCCGGCAACTTCTCTTTACTGGCATCGGCCCGCTTGAGTTCCAGTTCATCGAACAACAGCGCCGGGCTAAGAATGCTCTGGGGAACCGGTTCGGTTCGATCCTCCACGTCTAACTTATTTCCGGCTGCGATCACGTTATTGCGTAGCGAGCGTGCGTCCAGGTCGCCGAAGATTGCTCCCCGCACCAGCTCCTGGTGACCATCCTTGGCCCAAACCTGGTACAACAATCGAGGCGCCATGCGCGGCCCGAGCGTTTCGACCAGGTACCCATAAGGCAATTCGCGCTGTTTGCATATTTCAACCAGCTTTTTCTTGAGCTCCTCGTCGGATAACGGTTCCGAGGACTGCACGATTAGATTGCCCACGCTGGCGGCCGGCGCTCCCACTGCGGGACCTCTTCCGTGCCCGTTGGAAACTGGAAAATCGCGGATCGGCTGCCGCCCCATCAGATAGCTGACCAGCAGTCCTTTCTCAACAACGGAAACTCGTGTCGCCTTCACACCCTCATCATCTACCTGATAATTTCCCAGCAGAGATTCGCCTTCGTACTTTGAAATCGTAGGGTCGTCCACCACGGACAAGAAGTCCGGCAGGACGCGGCTCTTGTAGCTGTTGGCCCAGGCGCCAGTAGTGCGTACATTCTGACCGAGGGGGCCAGGCTTGCCCAGTACATTAGCCCCGACCAGAGTGCCGACCACTGTTGCCGCAGCATCCCCTGACAACAGCACGGGACCGCGGTAATCTTCCTCGATAACCGGCGCCTCCCGCAGTGCTTTCAGCGTGCCCAGCAAGTCGCGTGTTTGCGACAGAAACTTTTCTTTTCCGGGCAGGTCGCGGGTCTCGGTGACCGCATCGCCATGCGAACGATCTAACCGCATGCCGTCTCCGGCTTGTGTAAACCCTGAAATAAACGTGACGTAGACACCCTGGCCGCTACGCACGACAGTTCCCTCAGAATTGACAAAGTAGCGGTTGACCGCTTGGAACCGGACCGACGTGCTCAGGGATTCAATTTGCGGGTCACCGCGGTAGAGTGCCGACGCTTCTTCCAGCATCTTCAGCCAGGGCTGCGGATCCAAATTGAGCAGCGCCCGCTCCCCGATGGATTGCACTACCGGAGCATGCGCAAAATCGTCCACTGGTTGGTCTACGCTGAACTGCTTGAGTTGCGCTTGCTTCGCCGTGAGCGCCTCCGCCGCTGCCTTATAGGCGCGATCCGTAGCCAGCCAGAGTTGGTGGCGTAGCGCCAGTTCATCATTATCCAGCGGCGCGAGCTCTAATGTGCCTTCGCCAGGACCGTAATAGCTGTCCTGCTTGTAATCGCCTACCCGCACTACCACGCGTAGTAGGCGAAAGTGTTGGCGTGCCTGATTTCGCAGTGCACCAAAAATCGCCTCCGCATTGAAGTCATCCAACTCCATCACGCGGTAATCGATGTAGTACGGCAGTTGCATACCCTCGAGCTTGAGTTTCGTCTTCGACCGCTCCATCTCCGCGAGCATTGCCCGCAAGACCGGGTCATCATTGGGATTCGCCTGGGTACTGGACGAACTCTGTGCGACCGCGCCGCCCACCAATACCAATATCAGTAGAGCGATCGCTATCAGCTTGCCCGTCGTGGAGGCCGGACCAACCCCTGCTGTGCTACGAGATACTGTGCGAACTCTGCCGCTCATTTCGCACCTTCGCTGTGCACTGCGGGATTGGTGCTAAGAGTCTCGAAGCCCGGAGGCGGCAGAATGGGCGGCCGCGCGTGCGAGTGCGCTCGCTTCTGCACTTCCATTTCCGAGAAGAGCATCGCCGGGGCCGCGGCCGCGACCGGCACGCTGCCCGATTCCGCTCCGCATATCCCGTTAAAAACATCGATCTTTTCCCCGGTAAGCTGAATGCGGGTGAGCGCCGCCAACGGAGTTCCCACAATATCCACCCCCCGCACCAGCTCATCCGGACGCCCATCTGGATACACGCGCCACACCATCACCGGCAATATCTGGAATGCTTGCGGCAAGGCTCGCGTCGTCAAGGTGAATCCGCCTTCAATGTCTTCGAAATACAGACCGTAAGGCTTGCCCTGTTTCTTGATCTCGTCAATCAGTTTCTGGCGCAGCTCGGAATCTTTCACGGTTTGCGAAGAAGTGATGATCAGGTTCCCCTGTCTGCCCGTAGGCATCAGCCCCGGCTGGCTCCGCCCATGCCCGTTGGATTTTTCGAACCCTCTTATCGGCATGCGCGACATCAGAAAATTCTTCAGGACCCCGTCTTTAATAACTTCCACTCGCTGCGCCGGCATGCCTTCGTCGTCGTATTGGTACCAGCCGCTGAGGTCCATGCCGTTCAGAGTGCGTTGCGTGGGATCATCCATCACGCTCAGAAACTGCGGCAGAACCTGCTCGTTGACCTTTTTTGTGAAGGTCTGACCTTCTTCATCGCCGCGCTGCCGGTGACCTTCCAGACGGTGCCCCAGAACTTCATGAAAGAAGACCGCAGACGCTCTGCCCGAAAGTAAGGCGGGACCATCGAAAGGCGTAGCCAGGGGCGCTGCTCGCAACGCTTTCAGATCACCCGCCATCTTCTGGATCTTGGCGGAAATTTCCGCCTCCCCGGGAAGACGCTCGGGAGCGGCCGCCTGGAAAGTTTCCACCCGCATCAATTCCATGCCATCGTCGGCCCGGGTCTCCGCCTGGATCATCAATCGCACCACGCTTTCGGGCGTCACTACCCGGCTGCCATCGCTTGCGACGAAGCTGACCTGAGTCTTTTGCGCCAGCAAGATCACCATTGAGGAGTAAACTTCCGGAAACTTGCTGAAGTATCCAGAGTAGCGCCGCACCCGCTCCTCCCAGGCTTTCTGATCCAGCTGAAATCCGGGAGCACTCCCGGCAATGTGGTTCTGCGATTCCTGCTGGCTGAAGTCTGGAGAAGTGTCCTCAGCTTCGGTGCGAACTGCATTCTCCGTTTTCACGTTCAGATAGGCCTTGGCCGCCTTGCGATATTCCTCGTACGTCAACTGCCAAAGTACGTGCGCCAGGGCATCGCGATCGTTGGAGTAGGGCAGCAATCCGTAGTTAATCCCCGAGGTACGGCTTTCTTCGTGAGTATTATCCAGAGCAGTACTGCCAACCCGCATGCTCACGTTCGCCATCCGTTGCCGCACCCGGGTCGAGTTCACCAGCGAACCCTGGCCTCCGATAACGATCGTGTTCTCCTGGTCATAAACCGCGTAGCTGCTGTAATAAGGAGCGGGATCCAGTTTGCCCAGTTGCAAACGCGCACGCTGCAGTTCCTCTTGCATGGTCGAGAGCAAAACGTCCTCGGCTTGTGTCTGATTTGTTCCACTGGCTGCACTCAGGGTAAGGAGCACAAGTAGAAATCCGACTGTTGGACCCGAAATAAGGTTTTTCATGTTAGGAATGGACAAGTGTATCCGAGTCCGGGTTCCCGACAAGCTGAGAACTTGGTTCCGTGGGCTCTTTCCTGCCAAAACAAAAAAAAGCGGCCCCATTTCTGAGGCCACTATTCTAAAGAGGCAAGATGGTGGGAAAGTCAGGGAAGGTGATGCAAAGTGCCGTTCCAGTTAGCGGAACGGGCAAACGGGAGTTGTCGAGAACAGTGGAAGAGAGTGAAGGTCATAACTTGTCTGCGGCCTCTTTGGTATTAGTGGATTGTGCACTTGCTCGACCAAAAATTGACGATCACCAAGGCTTGTGACTACCCTATCCTAAGTGCATGGAACTACTAGCTTTAATCCATTTCGAGACACCCGCTTGCACCCTAAATGGTGCGCCTGCTAAGGAAAACAACTGCACAATGATGCACATTCCCTGCGTGGCAATCTTCCACAGGTCATTCCTTCTCCAACCTCAAAACGAAAAACCCTGCCAGCCCGACTGACAGGGTTCGTCTACGTGAATTTGCTTTTGTCTAGCTGTTTCCTGCTACGGTACGCAGCTTGCCAGGCAAGAAGTGATAAGGGGGCCAAGGACCGCTGATTACCAGTTCACAATTTTTGAGTTGCTTGGCCGCAGTTGTGTAGCGGTTCTGGTATTTTTCCACAGATTTTGACTCGATCAGATGCGCGATATCAATCAGCATGCCGTCAGCGGCAACGCGCTTGCAACTGATCTCCTCGTCGAGGGGATTAAACAGCTTGTGAACCTGGACGGAGAGCGCCCTTGCCTTGGTCTGCCGTTCCCGCTCCCGCGAAGCCTTCTCGCGAAGCTTTATCAGGTACTCCCCACCAACAGTGTCCGGCAGTTCGATGTCGATCATTGCCTCGCGTAGGGAGCCGTCGCGCACGACTAGCTTAAGGTGCATTTCTGCCTTTCCCTTAAGTTTGGCCACGCTCAGCCCAAAAGCGCGCCGGTTGGAGCGCACGGCCTGGCGTAAAGCGTCCTCTGTATCGAAGATGGTTCCAAAACGGAAGGGTAAAACAGTCGCATTCCGGAAGCAGACGCTCACGACCCGAGCGTGCTCCAAAACAGTCTTTTCTTCCAGCTTGCTAGTGTTGCGATCATACTCACTGACCACAACTGCGAATTCTCCACTGGGATAGCCCAGCACGGCGGCACCGTTCACACCCTGAATCCCTTCCAAAAGGAAAGGACGCCGAGCGCGAGTGCCATTGGATAGGGTCTGGTGTTCCGTGAGGCAGTACGCGTACCACGCCATATTCAATCTCTCCGAACCGGGTAGAGACGAGCCTGGGAGCTCTTCTCATGTTATTGACGACTGTCTGTCGAATCTGGAAGAAAGGGCGGTGCTACGACGAGATGAACGCCAACTGCTGCGTCCAAGGTTCATCTTACGTCTTCCACAGGTTAAATTGCAACCATTTCGTGGCATGTAGCATCCTCGCGCGAGAAAATTTCCACTCTGCACTCGGGATGGATTCTCTTTGGTGGGCTGCCTGTTAGTCGTCAGCCGAAGCCTCCAACAATTCCTAACGACCCAGCAGATCTAGTCCAAGTGATTGA
>Ga0209577_10005029_pt1 | contig 12386 bp, 8 predicted proteins | sample GraSoiAngelo_109_FD_185874 | JGI IMG/M metagenome (GOLD analysis project Ga0209577, IMG submission 185874) | Grasslands soil microbial communities from the Angelo Coastal Reserve, California, USA - 14_0903_12_20cm (SPAdes) (version 2) | ecosystem: Environmental > Terrestrial > Soil > Grasslands ... | reverse complement strand
TGACCCCGCTGACGCTCATTACTACCCACATCTGGATCAGATTGTCTGGGCGGTAAAACGCGTGGCGGTTTAGGTGCAGGTAAAAAACAAAACAGGAACTCTCGGCGCTGGGAGCGCACGCCCCTGTGTCGTGCTGCGCATAGCCAGTGGAAAAAGGAGCAATCATGCCGATCCTGCCATATAAAGGTGTTATGCCTACCATCGCCGAAGACGTATTTATCGCCCCTGGCGCAATGGTCATCGGCAATGTCACCATAGAGCAAGGTGCAAGCATCTGGTACAACGCTGTTGTGCGAGGGGATACCGCTCCTATCGTCATAGGTCGCCGTACAAACATCCAGGACAATTGTACGCTGCATGTCGATGCAGACGCTCCCCTGACGATTGGTGATGAGTGTACTATTGGACACGGCGCGATTGTACACGGGGCTACCCTGGGCCATCATGTGCTGGTAGCGATGAGCGCCGTAGTGCTATCGCACGCGCAGGTTGGCTCAAATACGATCATTGGAGCCTGCACACTCGTTGGGGAATATAAGATTATTCCAGGAGGCGTGCTTGCGGTGGGGATACCGGCGACAGTGAAACGTGACCTGACTGATGCGGAACGTCAAAATCTATTGACCAGAGCCGAGGGTTATTATCAACGGGCCATTGAGCATAGAGAATCCCTTGGAGGGGTCAAATTGTAGCTTTACGCTCCCGCTGCCAACTGCTTCTCGTCAGAGAAACTTACCACCTCGGTAGGGTGGTTAATAATTTCAACAATCCTATCAATAGTGTGGTCCTGGTAGTGCTCCCCTTTCGCCTTCTGCTCTTCAGACTGCAAAAAGTAGCCCCCCGGATCATTATGTGTTGTAGGTCCTACATCGATCACCGTGATTCTGTCTTCGGCCAACGCTATATTCCAGGGCGAATGCGGAAGGATAGGCCAGCGACCAGCGTAGCAAACCTTGCCCAAAGCCTGTACGGGGTCCTTCTCGCCATGGAATTGATAGAGGTGCCTGACATTTGCGAAACCTGGATCATCGGCCATGACGCCGCCCAGGGTAATGATCTGGATAGGCGCTTTCAGTATTGGACCCAGGTAAGTGGCTGCGCCAACTGCGATCTGCCCTCCACCACTGTAACCGATAAGCGTGAAGGGTATGCCGCTGCCAACCACATACCCCTTGCGGCGCAGTCCATCGAGGATCACCCCGGCTGTACCATAATTGTAGATTGGGCCGTAGCGCCTGTCGGCGGAAACAGCGACCTGGAAGAGATTGCGCAGGTTAATCAGGTTGCTCATCAATAACTTGTTTTTCAACTTGAGATCTTTGATCCACTGCCAGAGAGACCTGAAAGTCCTGTGTCCGGTCAGGCCCTTGTTGTTCATGGCATAGGGAAAGACATCTCGCACCACTGCTGTACCAGGAACGCGTGCCTCCACTTTGTCCAGGAAGGCTATCTCCTCTTTTTCTAGAAAATCCCCAGCGATGGCCCCTATACCGGAGAGGTAGACCACGTAATGCCCGGCTTCGGACTGGCCAGTAATTTCTTGCGTTTCCTGATCCTTCGGTGTACCTGCGACTTTCGGCTTGTCCTTGTCCACATCTGACCAGCCAGCCCACCAGCCCATTGACTCTAAAGGAGATAACAATCCCATCAGGAGAATAAGGATGAGACCAATGCCCAATAACTGCATGATGAAAGAAAAGATCACGATTTTCCTCCCTTAGGATTGTCAATCGTTTGCTCGATGATTGTCTCGATAAGCTTGTCAGGTGACTCCACCGCCAGATTCACACCAGCAGTAATGCGCCGGAGCCAGCGCTCGATGGCGACGAAAGGTCTACCAAGCGTGTATTTCAGCACCTGCACGAGCGCCCAGCCAAAGATCGAACAGATGAGCGCCTGCCAGAGGACGAAGCCCATTACCACTTTTAGCGCTACCAGCAGCGCCAGAAAACTCCAGACGCTGAGAGCACGATTGATAAAGATACCCATGTAGGGGAGCAGGACGAAAAAACTAAACAGCAGCGGGGCGTAGGAAAGGCCAGCCTCTCGGAGCAGGCCGATGTACGGTACATCGGTATGAAAGAGGACTTTCGCGATACCCCAGATAGAACCTGTCAATATGAAGACACTAACGATGAAGAGGGTCCCGTTCAACAGCAAACTCAAGGCAAAACGCCCGGGTTTGACGCGATTGGCGAAAAGTACCACACTCTGTCCAATCGTTTCAGATACACCTGCCAGGAAGACTATAGCAGTGATCAAAAGACCAGTACCTGCCGGTTCTACAGCCTTAAATGCTGCCGGGTCAAGCCTCATAGCCCCCCATGCCAGGGCCCACATCGTCTGCAAGAAATGAAAAATTGTTGTTGTGTCTATTGTATACATAGCGGAACCTTTGAAACGCTACGAATAAGCGAGCTACACCGGTTCTGTCTAACATATAAAGCTCATCTTTGCTGTTGCGCCAGGACCGAACGTTATACGCCGCATACCCACTAACGCGTAATTAAGTCGAACAGGATCGGGTAAACCAGTGCCGTTTGTTGTTGAACCTGCTGTGGATCGATGATATCGTGTATAAGTTTCTTGTCCGCGTCGAATTCATACTCCTCGATAGCCCCGTAACCGCGACTTCGCCACATCTTCACCAGTGCCAGGTTCATTTTGCTGTTGACGGCAGTATCAGCGGCGTTAGTGACCACGAGGATAGACTTTGCAGCCGGCTTCTCATTCTTCGCGGATTTGCTAATAGATTTCCCGAAGCGCATAACCTCACCGATCCCGCGTGAAGAATATCCCAGGTAACTATACTGTGGTCCACCCTGGAAGGGAAAGAAATACTGCGACCCGATATTTGGCAGGTAATGAGTGAGCATGATAGCGAAACTCGTTAGCTTATCCGCTCCCAGGTTAGTGAAACCTATCGATGGAGCAATCACGACGGCTTTATCGACGTCGGCGCGATGTTGGGCTACCCACGCGGCCATGGAGCCGCCCGCTGAGATTCCAAGGAAGGTGACGTGGTCGCCGAGCCCTCTTGCGATATCCACCATCGTGTTGCAGCAGTCCCGCAATTCCTCCGCGGTGAGATACTTCAACTCCTCGGTCATGCGATTAGCCAGGCCATTGCGCGGCATGCGCGGGATGAGGACATTGTATCCGTGTTCAAAGAACAGGGGAGCAAATTCGGCAAATTGCTGTGGGCAGTTGGTCATCCCATGCACCAGCACAATGACCCGCTCCGTTTTATTACCATGGGTCATCAGTTTCGAGTGGCACAGCGGATTGATCGCGTCACCCTCTTCGGCCTGCACCTGGGCAAAGCGAGCAATCGCAGCGTCATAATCGGTGGCAGGGTTGTCATTGTGCGCTGCCAGTTCGTCCAATGTACTATCTGTCTGGGCCTTGGCGACCGCAATTGCTGCTGTCAGGATAGCACCGGCTCCCATAGTTGCTATCGCTGCTGTGAGTAATACCTTTCGATTCTTCACAACTCACCTCCTGTTCAGCTACTACGTACAGTATAGGACACAATAGGCTGGCAGCACATCACCCAATTGAGTGATTCTTTGTTCACCTTTTGAGTGATGAAGCGAGAAGGATTCAGAAAAAACGGAATGATCTGGTCTTTCTACGTAGATAGCGGCAGCGAAAAGTAGAACGCACTACCCTTCCCTGGCTTGCTTTCAAGCCACATGCGGCCTCCATGTCGTACCACAATCTCATGAGCGATGTAGAGACCCAGCCCTAATCCTTCAATGGCGGCGTTCGCGTCGTTGTGGACGCGGTAGAAGCGTTCAAAAATATGCCTCTGTTGTTCTTCACTGATGCCTACACCTTCGTCTCGCACAGCGATCGTCACTTCATGCTTATCGCGCTCCACCCTTACTTCGATTGGCTTCCCTGCCGGACTATATTTGACGGCATTGCCGACCAGGTTGTTCAGTACCTGCTCTATCCGCCCTTCATCGCTGTTCACGATGATCTCATCATCGCGTGTGATGAGATTGATCTCGTGCTTGGAGTCGATATATTGTTCAAGCACATGCTGCACCAGTTGGATAATATTCACGTTTTCCTTGTGTTTGATCTCGAACTGTTCACTGCGAATCCGCGTGATATCCACCATCTCCTCGATCAGGTGATTTAAACGCCGGGACTGGTGAACAATCATATCAAGGATATGCGCCTCCTGAGAGAAGTCTGTCTTTGACACCTCCCCGTTGTCCAACCGTTTTAACGCGCGCTGGAGAAGCTCAGAATGGCCCATGATCGAGGTGAGCGGCGTACGCAGTTCATGGCTCGCCAGCGACAAAAATTCATCTTTGAGGCGATTCAACTGTATCAATTCCTGCCGCGCCTGCACCTGCCTCGTAATATCAACGGCAGAGACAACGATAAAACGAATAGTGTCCTGTTCCTCGCTCGCAAAGATCGGAATGAGGGAATAGTCCAAAACCACTTCTTGCTTATTTTGAGAAGACGATAAATGCAATTCCGGCAGATGAAGCGGTTCGTGAGTCTTTATGACCCTCTGCCAGGGGCTCTCCTCCTCGTCCGGCCACGAGGTAATAGTCAGCTCGTGCCATTTCTTGCCGGTGAGCTTCTCACGTTCGATGTTATGGATGCTTGCCTTCATATCAAGGTAGCGGGGGCTTCCCATCACCAGTTCGGCTGTCTGAGCATCATAGAGAGCGAGGGCAGCCATATCGCTATGCTCGAAAATCAGCCTGAGCCTTTCGCGTTCCTCCATCAACTCTCTCACGCGATGTTGCGTCTCGTCCACGGCGTAAATGATCACGCCCGATACTTTTCCTCCGGCGTCGTGTGAAGGTACAAGTGTATAGACAAAATAACTTTCGCTATACCCTCCATTGGTATTTGGCACTCGGGTCAGTACTCTGGGGGTCGTGTGCGTAATGCCCTGTCTAAAGACCTCGTGCGCGGCGCGTACAATAGGGATGCCTTCCTCCCAGAAAAGTTCGAAGACAATTTCAAGGGGCCGCTCATGTAATTCTCGCCCCTTCAGTATCTGAGCGTAGCGGGGATTATATGCCTCAACGATCAGGTTTGGACCGCGTAAAACCATGATATAGAAAGGCGCAAGTTCAACCATTTCTGCCAGGTGGCCTCGCTCGCTTTCGAGCATGATGGTTGCCTCTTGTAATTCACCGGTGCGGGCCCTCAGTTCATCATTGGTTGTTTCGAGTTCTTCATTCGTGGCCTGCAGCTCTTCATTGTTTGTTTCTAATTCTTCGTTGGTTGCCTGGAGTTCCTCATTGGTTGTTTCGAACTCTTCGATGCTGGCCTGCAACTCCTCGTGTGTCAGCATTAATTCTTCGTTGGCTACCTGCAGCTCCTCGTTGGCGTCCAGCAGTTCTTTATTCATATCGTTGAGGCGTTTGTTCGTGCTGCTTAATTCCTGCGTAAGCTGTTTCTGCTCAGTTTGCGTTGCCTCTAGCTGGCGTTTGGACTGCACTTGCTCTGTCACGTCGGTAACGCTTAAAGTAGCCAGCTCTGGCGTTTCACTCTCAAGTTGCATAACAGCGATCGAAAGATGAATGAAACGGCCACTGCCTCCCGTGTTAATCGCCAGCTCAACTTCTGGTAAGGTGGCGATGTTGCGCTCTCGAAAGACGGTATCAATGGCGTTACGCACTTCAGCATAAGGAATACCGCGGATAGCGTGCAAGAAGTCCTGCTCAGTAGCAGCATCTCGCAATCCCAGCAGCCTGCGTGCTGTACTGTTAGCCGTAAGGACACGATAGGACCGGTCAATGACGACAACCCCGATGGGTAAGAAGCGCAGCAGTAATTCGTTATAGCGCCGCAATTGCCCCACATCCTGGACGGGGGGCGCGTGCTGATGTCCCTGGTCGCTATGCTGCTGTCCATTTCTTCGCGCAGGAATGCTACTGCTATGGTGCTCTACACGCGCGCTGCTCAATTCGCTCGAATTTGGGCGCCGAGCCGAGGGGAGCGCATTTCCTATACAGCGGTACACTTTCCAACGTTTGTTGACCAGTTCATAAAATGACTGCACGGGACGCACCGTTTCGGCTTTGCCCAGGAAGAGGTAGCCGCCATTAGAAAGGGAGTAGGCAAACTGGTTGAGCACATACTCCTGCAATTCCGGCGTGAAATAGATCAGGACGTTGCGGCAGAGGACCAGGTCGATGCGCGGAAAGGGCGCGCTGCGGCTCAGATCTTGCTGGCCGAATATGACCATCTGGCGCAGTGCTTTTGCAATGCGGTAGCCATGCTCGGTATGTTCAAAAAAGCGACTACTATACTCTGCCGGTAAACCTTTGAGCAGGTTTTCAGTGTAGACACCCCGCCTGGCAAAACTGATAGCCGCATCATCCAGGTCGGTGGCAAAGATTTTGACGCTCCAATCGGAGAGTTCCTCGCCCAGCATCTCTGTGATTAGCATCGCCAGCGAATAGGGCTCCTCGCCTGTCGCACACCCTGCCGCCCAGAAGCGCAAGACGCGATCGCGCGCACGCCCCTTTACTATCAAGTCTGGAAGGATCTCCCTTCTCAAGTAGGTGAATGCCTCGGCATCGCGAAAAAACTGCGTGACGTTGATAAGAAATGCCTTGACTAGCTCGCCAACTTCCTCTGGATGTGTTTTCAGGTATTCCAGGTAGTCGCTCATCGTCCGGTTGTGGGTTATGGTCATACGCCGGCCAATACGTCGCAGAATGGTCGTGGTTTTATATGGACGGAAATCAATACTCGCCTGGCGACTGACCTGTTCGAGGATATTTCGCAGCACGTCCTCCGTCTTCTCTTCAGGCAGCCGCGTGTTTACCCCAGTCAAAAGATCGGAGAGGAGCGGTCCGATCTGCTCGATCTCCACCTCGAAGTCCACTACCGTAGGGGGCAGGGCCAGCGGCATCGAAGGATAGCGTGCTGTTTGAGGGTCCTGTACAATCACCGTTCCACCCAGGTTCTTCACCTCTATCGCTCCCGCCGCACCATCGGAGCCAGAACCTGTTAAGATCACCGCTATCAAGCGTTCACCATACACCTCGGCCGCGCTCGATAGCAACAAATCTACAGAGGGCCTGGGCCGTTTTGGGTTGATACCCTGAATCTCAACGCAGCCATCGACGACAGAAACATGGCGATTAGCGGGTACCACGTAAATCTTGCCGGTCTGCAATATGGTACGGTCGTGTATCACCTCGACGGTTAAAGCGGTTCGCCTCTGTAAAATAGTGTCCAGGCTACTGGGCCGGTTAGGATCGAGATGTTGCGCCAGTACAATGGGCGCTGGAAAGTCTGTTGATAAGGTGCTCACCAAGATCGAGAGGGCCTCGATACCACCCGCAGAGGAGCCAACCACCACCAGGTCACCATTACTCGATGTCACGTTCTCACGGTCACTCATCTGATATCTACCTCTCCTTCTACAGAGCGCCCGGTTTTAAAACAGGTGCAGACAGGTGCGAGATTTCGTGAAAATATGTTGAACTGAGAGATTGTTGCGCCAGGCACAAGCGGGTCTCTGCCAAAAATCATTAGATCTCTGCCCAGCTATCAATATATGTCGGTTGTGGTATTCTGTCAAGTCTTGCCGCTAATTTTTTTCTATTCCTGTGTAAAGCAATGTTGCACCAATGCCGCAAATATCTATGCCTTCTCCAGATGTTGCTCAGTTGCTGGACGCTCGTCTTCAGCAATTGTTTCGCTTTTTATCAACGCCCGCTTAATCAGTGCAATGCGCTGCTCCGCCTCCCGCAACTTTGCCTCATAGCGGCTTGCCAGCCTCTTTTGTCCGTGCATGTTAGCCTGCTGCATCATGCGCCGTGAAAGGTCCGCGCTCTCTTCCAGCGTTTTCATGGCAACCCACAGCGCCGTCTCGAGCGCCTCGGACTGCTCCGCAAACATGCTCTCGATTGAGAAGGCATGCCCTACGCGACAGCGAAAACGCAGGATATTCCCATCCTGAACCTCCCATAAGACGCCACCACACTCGGGGCAAGAGAAGACCGAGGGGGTACCATCCTGCTTATCAGCCCGCATTAAGGTTGTGTCCATTTCCGCTTTTTGCGTTTCCTTTTCCAAATCTTCGGACATAGCATCACCTGCCTCTTCTTTAACAGGCTCGCTCGCCAGGCGCACCAGCAGCGGGCCAATAGCAGCAAGCGGCAATATATGGTCTACCTGGACATGTTCTAGTGCGCTCCGTGGCATCCCGGGATAGATGGCTTCGTCAGGATCCTGCACAATGGCGATTCCGCCACAACGTTTCACGGCCCGCAGCCCGGCAGTACCATCATCCAGGACCCCTGTAAGGATCACTCCCACTACACGTGGGCCATAGGCCAGAGCGGCCGAACGAAATAGGGGGTCGACGGCTGGCCGGTGACGGTTCTCTTTCGGCCCGCGCACAACACGAACATTCCCGCGTTCCACCAGCATGTGATGATCCGGTGGAGCAACGTAGATACGACCATGCTTGATCTCCATGCCATCGCTGGCCTGAACTGCTTCGAGCAGTCCGCTGCGGCTCAAAATATCTGACACAAAACTCGGGCTATGTGCCGAAATATGGAGCACAACAAAGATTGCTGCGGGAAGTTTAGGTGGCAATGTGCTGACAAGAGTTGCTAGCGCCTCTACTCCCCCCGCGGAAGCACCCACGACGACAATATCATGTCCTGGCATATTCTCTATACTCTCTCTCATATAGGCCGATACTGTGAGCGTACCAATAGGCTTTCCCGGTACAATATGGAGCACATATCCCCTAGCCTCTTTGTGTGCCAGGATTTATACACTGGTATGCTTCTATCATCTTATACGTAACTGATGACCTGCCCGAAGACAGGTTAACCGCTGTCTTCTTTTTAGTAGTTCACACGTAATACGAGGGGACAGACTCATGATGTATCAAGCTCCAATGGTCACCGTGAAAATAACCTGCACCGGTCTTTCATTTGGGCGCTGAATGCTCAACCCGATATCCCACGCTCCAGGCATAGAAAAGGTTGTATCTCTATTAAACGCGGCTATATATAGCGGGTTATTCCCCTTGATGGTAGTATTCGTCGTTCCCATATCCATTACATCCATATTGATGCTCATCTTTACCACTGCATCAGTGACCTGCTTGCCGCTACTGTTATCTACCATCGACACAATCACTGTGTTAGCGTAATGGACCCTACCAGGAAGGACCAGCAGAGTGATCGTCAGGTTCCCCGCCTTCTGGGTCTGCATATTGGAGGATGTGGGACTGGCAGCAGTGGATGCCGCATTCTGAGCATAGTTAATGTTGGGAAAGACAATTGGTGGGGCAAAGAACGACATCAGGGCAGCACAGAGGAGTACTCCCGTACCCAGCCAGGATTGTATGCGAAAAGCCCCTTTTAAGTTACGCGCCGTTTGATCGAGAGCTGTCTGGCGTGTTCGCCGCGCCGGTAATTCAGCGTTCACCACCGGTAGCAGCGTTGCCTGCCTGGAGAGTCTCGGGTATAGCATAAACAACGCGTAGGCGCTGAGTAGGATCATTGCTGCAACCAGTATCCACTCAACCAGCAATGTCCTCCCATAGGGGTCGCTAATGAATTGTTGCACCTGCCTCACGCTTGTCTCAGTCAAAAAGAGTCCGCTGACAAGAAACACGCCCAACGTTCCCAGCATCAGCGGGTGAAAGCGCCGCAACAGGAGGGAGAGTATCTCGCTGTGGCGGTCAGGTTCGACTACTGGCAAAAGTGGAAGGAGGACGTATCCCATGTAAGCTATTCCGCCGAGCCAGATACTGCGTGCCGCAAGGTACAGCCAATCCAGGACGACAGAGCTGATGGGCGCCTGGGATAAAGCTGCCGCGTCTCCAGAAAGCGCGAGCGTAAGCAAAACAAGGCCCGCCAGTGGCAGCCATATGATGGTGGAACCCTGCACCTTTGTTGAAGCTGGGGCAGTATTCTCTTCGGTTGATACCTCATTTTTCGTATCACCGGTTTCCTGGGTGATCCTCTGTCGCATCTTCTGAAAACGGCGGCCCGCTCTGCGTGTACGTCTTGTCCGGTTGTTATTGCCACGCGGTCGGGTTGTCCACCAGAGGAACCCGGTGGCGATCAAGATCAGGGCGATGCGCAGCAGCCAGAGGTAGCCATAGCTCGTTTCAAAGAGGATGTAACCGAGGGCGGAAAGATCGATTCCGCTCCCAGTCAACCCCTGTGACAATTGTGTGGCACGGAGAAAAAGCGTGATGAGTTCGCCCACGAGGAGCGCGCTAAGGCAGAGCCATTGTAGCGGGCGCGCTCGCTTGCGCGTCTCAGTCAGCAGGCTCGAGGTACGTTCAACGCCAGCGAGAATCAGTCCTTCAACGACGAGGATACCGATCCAAATTGTCAGTGCCAGCAGTACCAGCCACTCCCAGGCCACCGAGAGGATACCTATCGCATCGAGCACTGGCAGGATATTACTGGTACTGGGCCCTAAAATAGTCTCCCCCGGCAGCCCCGAACTGGAACGCCCAACATTAAAGCCAATTACGCCATGTGTAGTGTGACCATCGCTGTAAGATAAGGCTGTCCAGCGCACCGTGTAGCTACCCTCGGGGAGCTGGTCAGGGGTCATAAGGGGTGTATCTAGCTCGTGAGAGTCCTTGCTGGATACGGTGCTATGGGAAGCGTCTACCATGCGTTCGTCGGGTGTGAAAACATAGGCAGTACTGGCCGGGCTGATTGGTGCATCAAAAAAGATGCGCACGACTCTGGGTACCGTACTTATTGTCGAGCCATCGACAGGGTCGGAACCGATTACAAAGGCATGTGCCAGCGCCACCGGTCCCCCTGAAACAGGGTTGATGCAGTTGAAGAATAGAAGAATGCTTACACTTAGTGCCAGCAGTAGAAACCTGAGATAGGGATGCCCACCTCGGGTACCCTGACTCGCTAATCGTCGCCGTCGCATGACGCTCCTTGTCAAATTGTCTTGAGGATATCTCTGTGGAGATTGTACCTTAGTTCCCACATGCCCGCAATATTTGTTTTCGCCGTCTCCCATTGCTATAATCAAATATATGAAAAAACGCAACTGGTTCACATCCTGGCGACGCCTCCTGCTGTGGTCTCACGTGCTGGGCGTGGTCGGTTTTTACTTAGTGCTCTGGTTTCGCACAAATCCCAACAGTCGGAAAAGTCAGCCAGCGCTTAAATCAGCATCGATCTTCAATTTCGCTCAAGCAGGAAGATCGGTATCTATTATTGTGCCCGCTCGCAATGAAGAACAGAACATTCGTCGCTGCGTCACCTCCCTGCTGGAGCAGAACTACGATGATTACGAAGTGATCGTTGTCGATGATGGCTCGACTGATGGTACGGCTCGTATCCTGGACGAAATCGCTCACTATCATCCGCAGCGGCAAAGACTGTATGTGCTGCGCTTGCGCGACCTCCCAAAGGGCTGGGCAGGCAAACCGCATGCCCTTCACGCGGGTGTACAGGAGGCTCGCGGCGACTGGCTAATGTTTACCGATGCCGATACCTGGCATGCCCCCGGTGCATTGCGCTTCGCCATGTCGAAAGCGCTCGCAGAAGGCATCGACCTGCTCTCATTAAGTACTGAACAGGAGTTGCCCGGTTTCTGGAATAAGGTCATGATGCCAATGGCCTATTTAGGCATCAGCATGCAATATCCCACCAGGCTGGTCAATGATCCCAACAGCCCGGTTGCTATCGCGAATGGGCAATTTATTCTGCTGCGCCGTGAGGCTTACGATATCGTGGGTGGCTATGCTCGCCCTGACATGCGCAACACGCTGTTGGATGACCGCGATCTCGCTCGCAATATCAAAGAGAATGGTTTTCGTCTGCAATTCGTGGATGGGCGCAAACTGGTACGCGTTCGTATGTACGCTACATTGCGCGAGACCTGGCGAGGCTGGCGCAAGAATGTCTTCCTGGGGAGCCGCGGCGGGCTGCCCTTTGTGCTGCTGCAACTCATCGGCCTGCCCATGATAGCCATTATCCCATTCTTATTGCCGCTTCTAGCGTGGCTAAAAAGACGAAGCATGCGCAAGGGCAATGCTATCTCAGCTGCAGAGCTCTACACCGCGTCCTTATTGGAGCTCGGGCCGCTGCTCGCCTATCGCTTGTGGATGGACAAACAACTAAATGTGCCCTGGTACTATGCTTTTACCCACCCGCTGGCGGCTGCCATGTTTGAAGGCATCATAGCGCAATCAACCTGGCGCGTCTTGACGCGCAAAGGCGTAGACTGGCGCGGCAGACAATATTATGGTAACGGTGGAGGGACAGCGAAAGAAATCACCTCCATAGGTAGCTCCTAGACTAGGAGCTGTTCTTCCGCTTCTCTCCCGTGGGTGCCGTGGTACTTTTCAAGTCCGTCTTATATTGATCTGCTTCTTT